>Ga0123354_10000024_pt1 | contig 118691 bp, 90 predicted proteins | sample TergutLab28metaG_2_FD_97872 | JGI IMG/M metagenome (GOLD analysis project Ga0123354, IMG submission 97872) | Labiotermes labralis P4 segment gut microbial communities from Petit-Saut dam, French Guiana - Lab288 P4 | ecosystem: Host-associated > Arthropoda: Insects > Digestive system > Gut ... | reverse complement strand
TTTACAACCCGAAGGCCTTCTTCACTCACGCGGCATGGCTGGATCAGGGTTGCCCCCATTGTCCAAAATTCCCCACTGCTGCCTCCCGTAGGAGTCTGGGCCGTGTCTCAGTCCCAGTGTGGCTGATCATCCTCTCAGACCAGCTACCGATCGTCGCCTTGGTAGGCCTTTACCCTACCAACTAGCTAATCGGACATCGGCCGCTCCCATAGCGCGAGGTCTTGCGATCCCCCGCTTTCCTCCGTAGAGCATATGCGGTATTAGCCAGTCTTTCGACTGGTTATCCCCCACTACGGGGCACGTTCCGATGCATTACTCACCCGTTCGCCACTCGCCGCCAGGATTGCTCCCGCGCTGCCGTTCGACTTGCATGTGTAAAGCATGCCGCCAGCGTTCAATCTGAGCCAGGATCAAACTCTTCAGTCTAATCTCTGCTTGATAAACTCATTCGAAATCAGTTAAGACTGACCATCTCTCGACGGTCACACTTGCGTTCTTCGTATGAGTACTACTATTTTCTTTAAAACCTGCCCGCTCATCAAACCCTGCCGACTTGCGCCAACCGGAATTTGCTTTGCAGGGCATAGCAGCACCCACACCTATCAATCGCCATCTTCTTAAAGAACCGCCACCGAATCAATGTTTCAGCGGCGAAGAAATGGGATTATGGCACACCTAATTTTCTTTTGCAACACCCCTGACACAAAAAAGTTAGGACAATGTAAAAACACCGATAAATCAAGCCACAACCAGCCGCCGACGGGCTTACATCCCGCCGACCTCATTGCATTGTATGATGGCGCTTGGGCGGGATGGAACGCCCGCACCTATTTTTTTATCATGACTCTGCCGCCCGCTTCGCCCCCTCTGCCCTTGCAGGAAGCCCCCGCGCCTGCTCCTTTTGATATTGCCTCAGGCCGTTTTCTGGGCGGGTTGTTTCTTTTGTTCGTCGCCTCCTTATTCATAGTAACGCTGGCCTATCTGGTCTGGACGCTGCCGGGCGCGTGGTTTTCCCGCGCCCCCGTCAAAACCTGGTCGGCATCCGACATCAAGGCAACCCGTGGCGCCTTTCTCGGCGCGAAGAACGGTCAGGCGCATTTCACGCCCGAAACCAACGGGCTGGCGGTGCTGGTGGTCAACGATCATTTCCCGGCGCGCAACTATCCTGTCTTGATCTGGACGGTTTCCGACCTTCCCGACGGCGCCGTCGCCAAACTTTTATGGCGCACCGATTACGCGCCCAACACGCAGAATCAAATGGATGTGGTGGTTGAGAACGGCCGCTTGCTGCCGATCACCGTCGCCCACGAAAGCGGCTGGGTCGGCAATGTGCTCAGTCTCGCTCTGGCGCTGCAATTACCTGCGCCGCAACCGTTTACCGTAGAGAGCCTCCGCGCCCATTCGATGGACGCGCTCGAAACGTTGGGACTGCGCATTAAAGAGTGGAACAGCACCAGCGGCTGGCGCGGCACTTCTTTTTTTCAACTGAACGATCCGAGCGCTCTTCCGTTAGCGTTGCTGCTCATTGCTACCTTAGTGTTGCTGTTCGTCGGCGCAGGCGCGCTGCTTCTCTGGCGACGCTGGAACGATCGTCTTCTCGACTTCCCGCGCACCATGCCGCGCTACTGGCTCTATAGCGGAATGGCGCTCTTCTGTATGGGCTGGCTGGTACTCGACCTTCGCTGGACGACACAACTGACGCAGCAAGCCGCGCAAACGTGGCAGACTTACGGCGGCAAAGATTGGACACAAAAACATCTGGCCGCCGAAGACGGCGCGCTCTTTGCCTTCATCGAAAAAGCGCGCGCCGAATTGCCGGCGACCTCGACGCGCATTTTCATCATGGCCGAAGCGGCTTACTTGCGAAGCCGCGCCGCCTACCATCTTTATCCGCATCAAGTGTTCTACGATCTCAATACAACGCAAGCGCCCGCCGCGCTGCGCCCCGGCGATTACTTGCTCGTCTTTCAACAACGCGGTGTTCAATACGATGCCGCCGGAAAAAAACTTCGCCTGCCTTCCGGCGTCGAGCTTTCCGCCGACGCCAAAGTGATCGACGCGGGTTCCGCCCTTTTTGAGTTGACACCATGACTTGGCTTCTTGCGCTCATTGCTTTGCTCTTGCCGTGGTTGACCGGCGTCGCCTTGCTGTACGCCGTTTCGGCGCTGATGTCGCCACGTCATGCTGCGCGCACTGTGATCAACGCGCCGGGAGAAATCGCCTGGCACTTGGGCGTCGGCGCTTTTGCGGGCTATTGGTTGGTAACGTGTTTGATGCGCTTGTACGCGCTTCTCGGCGTTCCCTTCGGCTTCATCGTGATCGCGCTGCCTTTGTTATTGATCGCCGTGTTGGCGGCTTTCATCGGCTGGAAGCGCGCGCCTCTGCAAAACCCCAGAGCGAATTGCCCTATCTGCCCGCTTTCCCAATGGACGCGCTACCTCTTTTTTGCGCTTCTCGCTTGGCTCGTCTTGCGCTTCGGCTTGCTGTTTTTTGAAGTGTCGCTGCGCCCGCTCTTTCCGTGGGAGGCTTCGATTCAATGGGCGTCGAAAGCGCATGTCTTCTTCGGGCTGAAAACCATTGCGCCTTTCGGCGACAGCGCCGCTTGGCTTGGCGGTCATGTTTATTTCGACAACGCGCCGAACCTTCCCGTTACCTTGCCGCTGTTGCAAACGTGGATGTGTCTTGCCATCGGCGAATGGAACGACGTGTTGATGAACCTGCCCTGGTGGAGCATGTTGCTGGCGCTGACGCTCGCTGTGTTCGGCTTCATGCGCAGTCAGAGCGTCGGCGCTTTCGCGTCACTGATCGCCGCTTGGCTCGTCGCGTCGCTGCCGCTCATCAACACCCATGTCGCGCTGGCCGGTCTGCCCGATTTGCCGCTGGCCGGCGCTTATACTTTGGCAGCGTTGTCGCTGGTGCGCTGGGCGCACTCCAAACAATGGCGCGACTTGCTGGGCGCGGCGCTCTTTGCGCTCATCGCCGCGACTTTGTGGCCGACAGCTTACTTGTGGCTGGTGTTGTTACTGCCGGCGCTCGTCTGCATTCTTCTTCCCAAGACCACGCGCCCTTTGGCGCTGGCGCTTCCCGCCGTCACCATCGCGGGACTTTTGATGTTGACCCAAGCGGGCGCGTCGCTGTCGCCCGCGCTGGCGAGCCTTCACTTCGACGCCGATCCCGACACCTGGTTGACCCGTTTCATCACCGAAGAAAACTGGCACCTTCTCTGGCTTGCCGCGTTAGCCATCACGGTTATTGGATGGCGCGAGAGCCTTCAAAACAAAATCGCGCCGCTGTCTCTCATTGTGTGGGGCGGCATGCTGATCTCGATGACCATTATCGCGCTGCCGACTCTTTTCTCAGGGTTGTTCGGCGCGATCCAACCCGAGCGCCTGTTGCTGACCACGGCGCCGCTGCTGCCGCCGTGGATCATTATCATCTGGCGTCGGAAGTTTCGGACGGAACTTTCTGACACGCCCCAACCGGCTCAAACTCCGTAAGAGCGGCTTTCTGCCGCCCTTACGCCTGCGAACCCAACACCTCCGGCGCTTTCATTTCAAGCGCTCGAAGATATGCCTCTTCGAGGTGTCGGCAATGCTGCGCCATATCCACCAAAGGCGAATGCTCCAGCCCGCGCCGTATCCCGGCGCGCACGTCCGCCATGAACGCGCGATCCTCACTCAAGCGCTTGGCGATTTCGACGTACTCTCTGCCGCTTTGCGCGATGGTCCGCGTTTCGCCCAAGTTTTTCAGAATCGAATACGTTGACCGCTCGCCGTGACGCCGCCCGACCAGCGTGATGATCGGCACTCCGGCGTTCAGCGGTTCCAACGCGCCGTTCACGTTGCCGTAAGGCATCGTATCCAATACAAAATCAATGATGGCGTATCTCGCTTGCCGCAGCGCCTTGTCCGGCGGCGGCGACAAAAAAAGATAGCGATCATCACCAATGCCCGCGCTTCTCATCACGTTTTGGTAAGCCGGAACATAAGCCGAAGCCGGCGAAAGCGGCGAAAACACCAGCTTGGCTTTCGGAATTTGCTCCAGCACCTGCCTCCACAACGCCATGCATCTTGCCGACATTTTCTTCGGCGCCACAAACGCGCCGATCAACACCGCATCTTGCGCAATGCCCAAAGCGTCCCGATGATAAGGGTGTTCCGCCGCGGCTTCAATCCGCACGTAAGGGTAAACGCACCCTTGCATCGGTAAAAATGTTTCGATCTGATAAGACTGCATTTCCGGCAAATCGGCATCGTGGTCGGTCAACTTGAAATCGATGGCCGACAAACCGACCGTCCCCGCGCTCGCCACATGCGTGATCAGCACCCGCGCCGGTTTCAATGCCAGAATTTCCGGCTCGGCGCCTCCGGTATTTGCCGATAAATCCACCAGAATGTCGAGATCGTCGGCGCTGATTTGATTTGCCAGTTCACGATCTTCTGCTCTTGGCAAAAACTGAAAATGATCGGCAAGTTGCTGGAATTGCTCGGTGACCGAATCCTGCCGCCCGTTCAAAGAATAAAAGAACAGCTCAAATTTTTCTTTGTCGTGGTGTTGCACGGCCTGCCACACCATCCGCCCCATCACATGATCCCACAAATCCGCCGACAAATAACCAACGCGAATTTTCCCCGGCCTTCTTTTTTGTGCGCGTGGCAACGTCGCTCCGAACACCCGTTGCATCGCCGCATCGTAGCTCTTGGCCAAACGCAGTGAAAGCTCCGGCTCGATGTCGAAAGACAAAAGCTGAAACAACAACAAACCCATCACGTCGATCAGTTCGGCGTCGTTTTCCGCTTTGAAAATCCCTCTTCGCAAACCGTCGAGAAAAAAATCGACGCCCTTGAAATCACCCATGAATTGACAAGCGTCCAATCCCTGCGAAGCCATCGCGATAGACTGCGGGCAATGCGTTTGAAACTGCCTAAAATTCTCAAACCACTCTCGCAACTTCCCGCTCGCCGCCAGAATATTGCCCAAAAGCGTGTAGGCGCTAACATGCTTCGGCTGTTTTGAAAGCACATACCGGTAAGCGCGACTTGCCGCATCGAGTTGCCCTTGTTCACGCAACAATTGTCCCAAATTAAAATGCGCGTTCAGCAAATCCGGCTCGAACAAAAGCGCCCGCTGATAAGAACGCATCGCTTCTCTCTGCTGACCGCTTCGCTGCAACACATTCCCCAGATCGAAATGCACTTCGCCATTCGTCGGCATGGCCAACAAAAGGTCTCGGAAAATCGCTTCCGCTTTCGCGCTTTCGCCGCGACGCACCGCGATTTTTCCCGCCATGTGACGAAGCCCTGGCGCTGTCGGCATCAGCGACAACCCTTTTTCAACCAGCGCTTGCGCTTGTTCAGGATTTTCTTCGAGCAAAAAGTCGGCCATCGTTTGAATCGGTTTGGCGTAGCCGGGCAATGCAACGACGGTATGTGAAAGATGTTCGACCGCTTCCTCTTTGTTGCCGCTGTCGCGCGCCAGCATTCCCGACAAGTAATGCAACAACGCCATCTCCGGCTGATCGTTCAACAAAATTTCGTCCGTCGCGCGCGCAGTTGCCCAATCGCCTTGCTGATGCGCTTTCAGCGCTTCATCTTTTTTCTCGATGAATTCACGCGCCGAAAGCATCGCCGACGGCGGCAAATTCCGCCGCATCAACGTCAACGCATCCTTCACATCCTGCGCCGTTTTGAAAACACGATTCCACCACGACAATCCTTCCAGCCCTTTTTGCTCTTCGACAAACGCCCACACCTGACGCGCCGGTCGCTCGATGAAAAACGTTTCCATCGACCAGGACATTCCGGCAAAGTCGATCAACATATCGTAGTCAAACAAATTCAACAGCATTGCCGGAGATGCCGGAAGCGAGCGCACAGTTTTTGTGCCAGTCGCTGCCACCGCTTTTGCTTCAGCGTCAAGAAAAGTTTGCCACGGCGCCGCGTCTCCCAACACCCAGACATCGAGTTCATCAGGCAACGACAACAACGTCGACAAACGCTTTTTAACATCGTCGCTGCTTTCGCTCCACGTCGGCAACAACCACGACACCCGCAACTTTTCCCCGGCCGTGCGCCGCTGCCACTGCAACGGCAACACTTCGGTTTGCTGTTTTCGTCTGGCGTAGATCGCTTCCTGAATCTCGCCGTACCATTGAAAAAAGGCTTTTGCCGCATCGATACATCCGACCTGCCGCAAGACGAGCGCCAGCGAACGAATGCCGTCGCTGTCCTGCTCTAAAACGCCTTCGTCGAAAAGCGCTTGCGCTTTGTCAACATAAACCGCGCGCTGATACGGTAACAACAAAACCTTGCTCAACATCGCCATTCTCAACACCGGCGGCCAAGAGGCTTCCATCGCCAAACACTTTTCAGAGAAACGCTGTTTTGCCCTGGTCATCGCGTTTTCCGTCGTCGCATCTTCCACGGCATCGCTCATGTTCAAAGCGCTTGCCAGCGCCCGCGCAAAAGCCGGATCGCAAAAAATGGCTTGACGTTCTCCCGCCCATTGTTCCAGCTTTTCCCACTGCGCCGCATCGCCCCGCATTGCCGCCGCGATCGCATTCAGCGTTTCCGCGCGCGGTTCATTCGCCTGAACTTTGAGCACCGCGGCGGCGTGCTCCGCCGCACCCGTCACGTCGCCAAAGAAAAGCCGCACTTCGCTCATCGCTTGCAAACAAGGCAACGCGGCCGGATGCTTCGCGTAACCTTGCCGCCAAACCGCATACGCTTTATTGACATCGCCGAGTTCCCACCAAACGCTGCCAAGCAGAAAATACGCTTCTTGCGAAGAAGCCGGTTCTTTGACGGCCATCTCGAAACACCAAACAGCATCCGCCAACATTCGCTGCGCCCGATGTTCCTTGCCGCGCGCCAACCATTGAACTTTTTCTTCCGCCACGAACCGTTACCTCCCGATCATTCTTTTCAAACCGTCAATCACTCGCCGCGGCAGAACGGCATGCAACGCACGCCCCGCCAACGTTCGCCGAAAACGCGGCAACCATGAGGGTTGCTGCTCCGCATTCGCTTCGCGCGTCGCCGAAACGTGACCCACATAGCCCAACGCATCGCGTATTCTCGACTTCGCAAACGTCGGTCTTTCCGACGTGCGCGGCGGCGTTGTCGCCAACGCTTGCGTATAACACGCCACCGTCGCCGCCACCATCGCTTCCATCGTCGGCAACGGAACACCACGCGCGCGCATGGCTTTTTCCTGCAACGCCTCACGTTCGTTAGAACCGAGAATCGCCAGAATGCGTTGCAACATCAGCGCTTCGTCCGCCCACTCCGCATCACTCATGATCCAGCCGGCATCGTTCGCTTGCATGCGCTCGGCCAACGCGCCGAACGGCGGCACCAACGCCGGTCGCCCGGCTTGCCATGCTTCAGACAGCGTGTAGCAAAACGTCTCCGGCCCCGCCGAAGGATAAAGCACCAGTTTCACATCGTAATAATCCATCAGCGTCGGCAAATCGTTGGGCGCATAGTAGCTGTGTACCAGAAAGCGTCCGTCGTCGCTTTGCCAGGGGCCGTGCTGTCGATCGAGATAACCGATCAAAACAAAACGCACCGCCGCGTTCGCCTCTGTCGCCAATGCCACCAAACGTTCCAGGCGACGCGCGCCTTTGTCCGGCCCCACCGCGCCCAACACCGCTACCGTCGGCCATTGCTCATCCGCAAACACCAACGCGCTCAAGCCACGGGAAGGAACCGGATTCGCCGGGATCGCATGTTCGATCCGCTTCACCTTCGCGCTCGGAAAATAACGCTCAAACATTTCTCCGGCCCAGCGCGACGGCGCAATGATGAAACTCGCTTTTTGTACAAAGGCTTCGTGCGCTTGCCGCCATGCCGAAATATCGATAGGTGAAAAACGCTCCTTCCGTCGGAGACAGCGCTGGCAAAACGCCGCATCCGCTTGCCCGCCGCAATACCGCTCGTCAGGCCCCAAAAACGTAATCAGCGGACACACAAAGCTGAGATCGTGAATCGTATAGCCGTAGGGAATCAACAACTTCGGCAACGCCGACAAAAGACCTTCGCGGCAACCGGAGATATTGTGCGCATGAATGAAGCCAACGTCCAGACTTCCGCACAACTGCTCGATAAACGATTCCAGCGATTCATCCTCGCAGCGCGTCACGCCCAGTATGGCGGGCTTCATCCCGTCTTTCATCGCCAGCTCGATCTGCCACTGATCGTTATCGATGATGGCAACGTAGTGTCGCCAGCCCGGCGGCGAATTTTTAATCAACTGTCGCGCATGAAACTCCGTGCCCCCTTCGGTGCTTCCGTCGTGCGTATGAAAAAGGTGAAGCACCGCTTGTTTGGGAATGTTTGCTTTATCTTCTTCCAGTTGCGCCATCACCCGAAGAGATCGTAACGGATCGCGTTCGATGAATCGGCTGACAACATCGAGATACTCGGGATGCTTGTCGAGCAACACCGCCATGTTGCGCCCGCCCAATTCCTGTTTTCTGCCCTCGAACGAGCGTTCGCCGAGATGGACGACGAAAGCGTCATCGCACAACACATTGCGAAACCCCGCCTCTTTCGCCCTCATACAAAAATCGTTTTCTTCGCCATAACCGGCGCCGAACGCTTCGTCAAAAAAGCCGATGTTGTCGAGTGCCGCGCGTTTGATGTAAAGACAAAACCCGACGCCCGTCGGAATATCGGGGTAAGACGGCGCCGCCGCCCGCGCCAACGCCGCGCGAGTCGGCTCAGGGTCTTTCCCTTCCGGCCAGCCGTTGTCCATGCAGAAACGAGGGTACGAACAAATTTCGGCGTTATTTGAAAACGGCGTCGCCGTGCCGATGCGATCCTCCGAAGCAACGCAACGCCGCAACGCTTCCAGCCAACCGGTCGTGACAATAGTGTCGGAGTTGAGCAAAACGACATCGCGTTGCGAAAACTTCATGCCTCGATTAGCCGTTCCCGTAAAACCGAGATTGACTTCATTGCGCAACAATATTCTCTGTGGCACGTTCTCTTGCTGCCAGCGTTCAAACAATTGATCGATGGCAGGAGAAGGCGAAGCATCGTCAATCAGAATCAGGCGATAATCGCCGGAAGTTTTTTCCAGAACGGACGCCACGCATTGCTCAACATCCGCCGCCGCGTTGTACACCGGCACGATAATATCGACGCCAGCGGTTGCCGACAATTTGGGAGGCGTTTCTTTGTTTGCCGGCGCTGGTGACGCCGCTTCGGGTTGCGCCAAAAAACGCTGCCGTAAACGCGAAAGAGGCAAACGCAACCACCCCTTCAAACTCTCTCGATAACGCAAGAGCGCCTCTTTTTCTTGCAGAGAACACTCCAACAGCTTGATTTCTCCATCACGCTTCTGAAGCTTTCCGTCTAACAGTTGCAGCTTTTCCGCCTGATCTTCCAGATTCTTTCTCTGCTTCAGCGCCAAGCCGTCGAGCCGCAACACTTCCGCCGACTGAAAATAAAGTCGCTTGAGTTCTTCTTCGCCCGCATCCGAAAACAGCGACAATTCGGGGATCGACGGCAGCGCCGCCTTCTCGCTCCGTGCCGCCACCACCAAAAAATACTTGGCCGCCGGCAATTCCGCCGCCGCAATTTTTCCGTCCTTCTGTTGTTGCCACACTTGCGCTGACGTTGCGCCGCTCACCGAAACCGGTTCGCGCCAAAGCGTCGAACCGAACCACAGCCGCTGCGACAACCACATCTGCGACGGAAAAAACGGCGTCAACAGATCATCCAACTCTTTTCGATCCATCTCATAAACATGGAACGGATTGGGCGGCGTTCCCGGCGGCGAATACTCGGGGCGATTGGGTGACGACAAAATCAAAATACCGTCCGGCGCCAGCACGCGCGCGAATTCTTCGATCATCGGCGCTTGCAACGATTGCGGCAAATGTTCGATCGTTTCAAAAGAAACGATCACGTCAATGCTGTGATCTTCCAACGGCAGCGATGCCGCCGACGCTTGTAAAAACCGAAGGTTGGGATGTGCGTTGCCATAACGCTCTGACGCATGTTGCACCGCTTCGTCGCTGATGTCGATGCCGGTCACCGACAACGCGCTCGCCGCCAGCAAGGCGCCGCCGTAACCTTCGCCGCAAGCGACATCGAGAACGCGCCGTCCGCGCGCCAATGTTTGCGCAAAGGCGTAGCGATGCCAATGCTCGTAAACGATCTCCCCCGGAATGCCCGGAACAAATCGCTCGCCGGTGAAATCAAGCATTGACGACATAGCCCACCTTGATGGCCGATTTTACATCTGCCTCTTTACAAACCTTCATCACTCTTTTCCCAAAAAGATTTTTTTCATCGGTATGCCGATCAATCCCAAACAAACCACACTGGCGTGTACCTCGATCATGAGCGCATCGTGTATCCAGTGGTGCTGGATGTTCTGTTCCTGTGTGCCTTCGGCGATGGAAACGGCGATACTGTACTTGTCTCTGGGCATGATCGGCATCCGAAACTCAAAACGCGCTGTCAATATTTCTCCCGGTTGCACTGACAATTCCTTGCCCTGATAGGAAAGATAAGTGTTATCGGCAAACACCGATTGCCCCAAGCGATCACGAAAAAGAAAACCAATGATAGGGCGCGCTAACTCTTGCTGAGCCTGCGTGCGAATCTCCAAAACCACGTCTTCACCGCCCACCAGCCACGCCAGTGGCCGGCTCATTCTATCGAGAAGCCGCACCGAAACAATTTTGGCGCCGCCCGCGCCGAACGCGGGACGATCAGGATCGAATTGCAAAATCTCCATCTCGTTGCGAAGATTGGACGCATTGATGAGCGGCTCGCGCGCGTCGCGGTATTCGTCGCTTGTTGATGTTCCCGCCGTTTGCTCGGTCGCTGTTTCCGTTACCTCTTCAACCGCCGCCGGTATTTCAGGAACAGCGCACAGCGCGGCGAGATAACTCTCCGAAACTTTTTTCGGGGTGCCCATCATCACCATTTTGCCGTGATCGATCCAAATGGCTTTCTTGCACAAATTGATCACCGCGCCGATGTCGTGCGTGCAAAAAAGCAAGGTTCCCTTCTCCATGAACTGGCGCAAAAAGCGCATGCACTTCTGCACGAAATACGCATCGCCGACCGACAACGCTTCGTCGATTACCAAAACATCCGCATCGACGTGCGCGATCACCGCGAACGCCAAACGCACGAACATCCCGCTTGAGTACGTCTTCACCGGCTGCTCGATGAATTCGCCGATGTCCGCGAACTCGCAGATGTTCTCGAAACGCGCGTCGATTTCTTCGCGGTTCAAACCGTACAAACCGGCAGCAAGATAAACATTCTCCCGCCCGGTGAATTCGGGATTGAAACCCGCGCCCAACTCCAGGAGCGCGGCGACGCGTCCTTTCGCTTCCGCCGTTCCTGTCGTCGGCGTCAACGTGCCGCAGATCAACTGCAACAACGTCGATTTACCGCTGCCGTTGCGCCCGATGATCCCGATGGTTTCGCCGCGCCGCACCTCAAAAGAAATATCGCGCAGCGCCCAGAACTCTTGGAAATATTGTCGCCGCCCGCGCATCAACATTTGCAGCAAACGATCGCGCGGTCGTCCGTAAATCTGATAACACTTACTTAAATTTTCGACTTTGATCGACACTTCAGAGGACATCAGCGAACCCCTTTCGCGTCTTCTGGAACCACGCATAACCCAGCCAGGCAATGGCGATACTGCCCAGCAACAAAAGAAAATACATTCCCCAAGACGGCACCTGTCCGAAAATCAAAACGCCCCGCGTTTGCTCGATAATCAACGCCAGCGGATTCAACAACAACACCTTCTGAAAACTTTCGGGTAGCGCCGAAGTCGGATAAAAAATCGGCGACAAAAACATCAACACCGTCGTGATTACGCCGACCACCTGCGCCACGTCTCGCAAGAACACGCCCAGCGAAGCCAGCAACCAACTGAATCCGGCTGTCAAAAAAAGAAGCGGCAACAAAACGATGGGGAAGAGCAACGCCGTCAATGGCGGTACCCCGAAGAAAATCGCGTAAAAAAGAAGCCACGCCAGCAAGCCGACAGCACAATGAAACAACGCCGTGCCCAACGTCACCACCGGCAAAATCTCCAGCGGAAAAACCACTTTTTTGACGTAACTCGTGTTGGCCAGAATCAAACCGGGGGCGCGATTGACGCACTCCGAAAAAAAGTTGAACACCAGAAGCCCCGCAAACAGAATCAATGCGAATTCCGTTTTTGAATCACTGCCCGTATTCCAGCGCGCCTTGAAAATCACGCTGAAAACGAACGTGTAAACCGCCAACATCAACACTGGCAAAAAGAACGACCACAAAACGCCCATCACCGAACCGCGATAACGCCCCGCGATCTCGCGCACGACCAGCGATTTGATCAGGCTTCTGTTTTTCCAGAGGCTGCTGTACAGGTTAAACATGTTCAATCAGCCTGTGGGATGGGAAGAACGCAAGCGAAATTCATCTTCTTGTCTCGTATCTCATGATATTTTTTGCGCCGTCCATGCTGTGTATTTTACACACTCAAAAGAAAGATGGATTAAGGTCTGCGCCCTTAACCGACAGGCGCCGCATGATTCGGCTCAACATGCAATTTCAACCCAAGCGCCTGAATGACCCGCATCACCGTGGAAAACTCCGGATTGCCCTCGGCGGAGAGCGCTTTGTAAAGCCCCTCTCTCGCCAGCCCCGTATCGCGGGCAAGCTGCGCCATGCCGCGCGCACGGGCAATATCGCCAAGCGCGGCGCGAACGAGGCTTCCGTCGCCGGGATCTTCCTCGAAACAGGCATCCAAATAGTTCTGCAAGTCTTCATCTGTTTTGAGATGTTCGACAACATCCCAGCGACTAAAACCTTTCGGAATTTTTCCCATGAGTTACTCCTTCCAACCTTGCGCCAGTTCGATCGCTCGCTTGATGTCGGCCTTCTGTGCCCTCTTCTCGCCACCGCACAGCAGGACAATGAAATGAGTGTAATCCATAGATTACAATGCGTCAAGCGCTTTGGTTAGGGCGCAAGAGCAACGCCGTCCACAACAGTCAAGGCATAAGAAAAGGGCGGCAAAATGCCGCCCCTGTACTCTTCTCTGCAAGCCTCATTTATCGCTTTTTGCGTCGCTTTTCACATCTTTTTTCATTTTTCCGCTTTCTACTTCCTTGACCAACTCCAGAAGTTTTTCGCGTGAAATCGGCTCGACGTACAAAGCGTCGATCTCCTTCTCATTGAGAACCGTCGTGGGGTCGTTTCCTGCTTTGTCCATCTCGTCGTTCATGTAATCCTGAACGAACTTCTGCTTTTGCTCATCCATGATCTCTTTTTTGACTTCCTCGAAAGGCCGCTGCCTCGCTTCTTTTTTCCCTTCGAGAAGAATCAAGTGCCAGCCGAATTTCGACAGCACCGGCTCGCTCACATCGCCCACTTTCTTGAGCGCAAATGCCGCCTTGGAAAATTCGGGAACCATCTGATCGGAGGAGAACCAACCCAGTTCTCCCATTTTGCTTGCCGATCCTTTATCGTCAGAAAATTGTTCGGCAACCTTGCCGAAATCTTCTCCCGCCGCAATTTTCGCTTTGACTTCCTGCGCCAGCTTCAACCCTTCTTCCTCGCTGTAATTTTTGAGGCCGAAAAGAAGATGCTTGGCCTGAATCTGCTCCGGAATTTCATACTTTTTCTTGTTGGCAAGATAAATCTCCTGCGCCCGCGCCGCGTAATCCGCTTCCTTCTTCGCCCAAGCTTCTCCCGCTTCCTGCTCGATCTTATCCATGCGCAACTTGGCGTAGAGCTTGTCGTTCTCCGAGGCGAGCCAGGCTTTTGCCTTCGCATCCTGATCGAGCTTGTCGGCGCGCGCCTGCGCCGCCAGCGTTTTGTCCCGCAAGAGGCGCGACAAAATCTTGATGATCGACTTCTGATCTGTGGCAAGCTGGGCTTTCACGTTATCCGGAAAGCGCGAAATCGCCGCTTCGTAATCGCTCTTCCTCACTTCTGCCCACGCATTCTTGGCGAGCAGAGGATCATCGTTTTTTTCCTGCGCCCACAGGCTCTGGCCGAGCGTCATCAAAAAAACACTGGCCAGCCCCACCATCAGTTTCCGACAAAATCCGTTATTGCAAAACATTTCTTTTACCTTTCCTTCTTTCAAAAACATTTTGATTCAACAAAAACCCCGCTTTCGCGGGGTCTTCGCCATGCGGCTTGACAGGCAAGAGAGTCTTACTTGGAAGCATTCATCGTTATCAGTATAGGACATGATCCGACAAAACATGAAGTGCTGCCATCCTGATTCTTGTTCCAGACATTGATGTAATACGTCTTTCCGGGAAGCAGAGTTGGATAGTTATAGCCAGTCATTGTCACATACTTTTGATTCAGATAAGAAGCGTATCCCTGAATCATCGGCGCCGTATCGCCCAAATAATCGCGCCCGGATCTGGTATCGCAAGCGGTCTTCGATATGGTGATAAACCGAGTTGTCGGGCTTCCGCCATTCTCGCTAATCACAATGGAATTCGATCCCAACACAGCATCCGTAGGGACCGTAACTTTCGCGACGACAACACCCGTAGAGCCAGAGCCGCCGATCGCTACCCCACCCCACGAAAGATTCAAATTTGTCACCACTGCAGAGCCACAGTCGCTCGGCGGCGGTGTGCCTCCCGTACCGCTTACCGTTACCTGTTTCGTAATGGTAACCGGGGTGGCTGTGCCGTTATAGGCAGTCATCGTGACGCTGTATTGAGCATCCGCCGTTCCGCTGTTCGTCGGCAGTTTCACCGTTGCCGAAGTGCTAACAGAAGATTGTGTACTGGAAGACTGAATATAGCTGGTAGGTCCCCAGACATAGCTCGTTGCTCCCGATGTGCATCCACCTGTCAGGGCAAACGGCCCTCCCGAACTGTCAACCGTGCTCTGTCCCGAGATCGTACAACCCGTAGGCGAAGAGTCTCCTCCGCCAGTACCATTATGGCAACTAAGCACCCCGTCCAAGAAATCAAAATACGTCGTACAGCCGGGGTCGGTGTACATTAACACTCCACCGGTCGGGCCGTTGTACGTGACAGATGCGGCATGCGCCATCGGCGTTACCGCGAAGAAAAACAAAGCCAATGCCGACAACCCCCATGCCGACAAAGCCATACGAAAACGATAAAATAATGAGACCATGTGGCACCCCTTCTGTGGGAAAATTTAAATACTATTTTTGATTATATCCTGTTTTTCCGATAGGGCTTTAATGCGTCGCCGTCGGATATTTGCTTATTTGTATGGTGGTGTAACCCTGTCACAGTCGGGAAAACGTTGCGCAAGAATTTTTTCCGTAGCTCGTCATGTTTTTCTCCTCTCTCCCCTTGTGGGAGAGAGGTCGGGAGAGAGGGGTATGCAACGCAACGAAAACCACCCCCTCTCCCTTTATCCCTCTCCCACGAGGGGAGAGGGAAGCGGTTGTCGTAGGGGCGGCATCCCCTGTCATTCCCGCGAAGACGGGAACTTCGCGGGGCAGGCTCTGCCGCCCGTAGCGCAGCGACGCGCCGGTGCCGTTATTCCCGCGCACGCGGGAATTCAGCGACCCATCCACATTATTTTTTTCGCTATCGTGGCCTTGTCTGGTACGAAGAGCACGACTCCATAGGATGATGGTTACAGCGCAACGGTTGATTGACTCGTGTATCAGTAATAGTGATGAGTGGACGGACTGGATTCCCGCCTTCGCGGGAATGACGGCCCACCCTCACGCCCTCGGCAGGCGTGTCCACGTCGTGCTCTTTTCCTCTCTCCCCTTGTGGGAGAGAGGGGTATGCAACGCAACGAAAAACCACTCCCTCTCCCTTTATCCCTCTCCCACGAGGGGAGGTCGTAGGGGCGGCATCCTGCCGCCCCTGTGCACTTCGATTCAGATCGGAGCCAATTCCCGCAACACCTTGGGGTGACGTATGGCCACGGCCAATAACGTCTGCGCCGCGCCCGACGGCTTGCGCCGTCCTTGCTCCCATTCTTGCAGGGTACGCAATGACACGCCCATCATGGCCGCAAATTGTGCTTGCGACAGCCCCAATGTCGCGCGCGCAGTTGCCACCGTTGGATACACCACGCGCCCTTGACCGGTCTTCATTTGTCGTACTGCCGTCAACAGTTCCTTTCCGATGTCGCGTTTGGCATCGCGTTCTAAAAGTTCTTTTTCAGTTTTCATCAATCAACTCCTTGAGCGCCTTAAGCGTATGTGCGGCAATGTTGTCGCGTGCGCTCTTGGCGTAGATGGTCAAAAGCCAGATTTCACCGTTGGCAAGTCGGTTAAAATGAATCACCCGTACGCCGCCGCGCTTGCCGATCCCGGAGCGGCTCCAGCGAATTTTTCGACAACCGCCCGAGCCTGGAATCACGTCACCGGCGTCCGGATTGGCCGCCAGCCACGCACAGAACGCGCAGCGCTCATCTTCGTCCCAATAGTCTGAGACCAAGCTCTGAAAGAGCACGGTTTCGATAACAGTATGCATAAGCTAGATTGTACGTCATTGACGTATGTTGTCAAGGCTTACTGGAGCGGCGGCAGGAGAGAGTTTGCCTACGCCCGGACACGCTTTCCCTACAAACAGAGGGGCTGCATTCTTCATTCATTCGTACCGGAACGGGCGGCGGGATGCCGCCCCTACGTCTCCCCTAGTGAGAGAGAGATAGAGAGGGTAAGGTACAACTGCAAGTATTGTGTTTTGCTTCAGGCGCAAGCCGCGCCAGCGCGCAGCGCAGCACCCGTGCCGTCATTCCCGCGCACGCGGGAATCCAGCGGCCTTATTCCACAAGGGGCTAGAGGAGAAAAACATGGCCTTATCTCCGCGGGGAGAAGGATTGCGGGCGGCAGGATGCCGCCCCTACGTTGAATCAAAAACATTGCGGGCGGCAGAATGCCGCCCGTACGACATCCGCCCCTGTGTTGTGAATGGCGCGATGCTTATAGGCGAAAAAAACGGAGGCCGAAGCCTCCGTTTCTCATCAAACAAGCAACAATTTCCTCGTGCCCGATTACGGCGCGATATCTTTGCTGAAGCGATGCGCGATACGACCGTCGTAGGTTGCCCAAACGTTCAGTCCGCCGTTCGTCAGCGTGCCGTTGTTGAATTGCTGTACAGCGAAACCAACCATCGGCAAGCCCGTGTAAGTAGCCGAAGCTTGGGGAATTATGTTGCTAGCTTCCAAATCTACTTGCGTGGTAGCACCACCAACCAACGTATGTTTGCCAGTAGCAATTGTCGCGGTCGGAGTGAAGTCAAACAACGTCCAGCCATTTTCGAAATCAACCGACAAATTGACTCTGTTGCTCGCATGGAACAACGACGGTGTAGTCGACGAACCCTTTCCGAACGTCACGACGTTAGCTTCCCAGCACAACGCAGCCGGTGCAGCAGTCGGCGGCGGCGGCGAGAAAGTTCCCGGTCTCGACGTCGTTTGCTCTTCACGGTTGTAGGTGGTAACACCAACCTCGTCGCAGGCGCCTTTCGCTCCAAAGTCATTCTGGAAGAGCGTGTAGCCTTGCTTCAACGGTCTGATGCCTGCTGCGGTGGGAGCATTGTAATATTCCCTCTTGGTCGGCATCGTGACGACCCAGTCGGTCTTCGATGCCGTACCCGCATCCAACACATACTCGTTATAGAGCTTCGCATTCATCAACACCGCCGAAACTGCGTCAGCATTGCTAAGGTTGACCGCATTTGTCCAATCCGTGATCCACACGTTCGTCTTATCTACAACGACCGAAGTTTGTGGCTCAGCAGCGGCCAAAGTCGGCTGAATGCTGCCCGAAACCGCCCAGAGGTTGTCCCCAGCGTTCAGTAAATCAACGTAGAAGCCATCCAGCGCCACGGCTTCAAACGCCACGCCCTGAGCTTCAGTCGGGTTGATCAGCGTCATGCCGCCGAACAAACCGCCCGTACCAGTGGTCATATCCGTGGCGACCCAACCCGGAGGATTCGCGCCGTTACCACCGTCTGCAATCGCGCCGCAATTCGGCGGAACACCGTTAACGTGCGTAATGGCAGTGTTGATGCCGCCATTCGCCAAATTACTCGGAAGGATGTCAGCCATTTCGATGACTTCGGCGTAACCTTCTTTGGTGCGATTAAGCGTTTGATCTGCTGCGTCACCCGCATATGCGTAGTTGACAAAATCAGCGCCATCCGCCGGAATCGCCGGCCATGTGCACGAAGTGTCTTTCGTGTACAGCGCCGCGCCTTCACCCTTCGGGAGAATCATGCCCGTCCAGACGTCATACTTCGACAGGTACAGGTTGAAGTCCAGAACTTCTTGCGAAGCCATGCCTTCGAGGAAGCGAACCTTGACCGCTTTGCCCACGCTCGACGAGTTGACGACCGACATCAGCGAGTTGAACGCATTGCCATCGCCGCCATCACGTACGGTGTAGTACGGATAAATCAGCACTTGGCCCAAACCATCCGGGTTCAGGCTCACGGCTTGCGCCGATCCAACCATACCCATCACGCCCAAGCCCGTCAATGCAGCGAAGAGCGCTTTTTTCTTAAATGTATTCATAGAGAAAACTCCTATAAGTTGCTATCTAAAGTGATCACTTTAAGCCCAACAGCAGAGCCATTTTATTACATACTTCCGTTTCTTACAAACCTGATCCCGCAAATAAAACCCGACTCCGCCCCCTTTCTGTCTCATTTTCGTAACACCTGTCCCCGTTTTCCCTCATCAGCCCTCATTTTTCATTTCTCCGAAGGGCTGAACCACGCCTGGCCATCCTGGAAAAGCCATTTTTCTCCCGCCGGGGTCTTGACATCCTTGAAGTTTTTGTAGTCATAAGTCAGGAAAAACTTGACGGTGCAGGCATTGTCCTCGCATTTGGCTTCCTGAACTTCCACCTTTTTGAATTGGCTCTGGGCAAAGTAGGCGGCAAACTGCTCCTCGGTTCCCAGTTTCCGGGTGGCCGGGGAGAGATAGGTATAGGCCTTGGCGTAATCTTTGGCGATCATGGCATCCCACCGCTCTTGGGCACGCTTTTTGACGATCTCGGCTTGCTGCTCGGGGGTTAGCGCTTGCGCCGCGCCGGAGGATGCTTCCGGGGAGGAGGTGGTTGCGCAACCGGCCAGCGCCAGCAGGGCAACCAGCCCGACGGCTATGATTCCCTTTCCCATCAGTGTTTCTTTAATGTCTGAAAATTTCATGTTTCTCTGCCAGTTTGCTTAAAAAAGAGGAAGCATAATCAGCGGCTCCCGCTTCGTCAACCGTTGTTTGGTAACTGTAGGGGGTAATTTCCCTTCTGGGAGGGGTGAACGCCGAAGGCGGGCGGGGTGGTCAAGGGATAACGTGACGGTACGCCGCACCCTGCGGGCGGCAGAATGCCGCCCCTACGGAAGACACGGAGCCCTATCCGCGCGCAGGGCACAGCGTGCCGTACCTTGCGGGCGGCAGAATGCCGCCCCTACGGTGAGGTTGTGTTTTTGTCGGGCGGTTCACGAGCCGCGCCTGCATCCCGCTATGCCCAGCATTACACCATGCGGCGCACCCTGCGGGCGGCAGAATGCCGCCCCTACGGTACGGTTGTGTTTTTGTCGGGGCGGTTCACGAACCGCCCCGACGGTCACACGGAACCCTATCCCCGCGCAGACAATGAAGGCACGACAGGCAAAACCCTCACTTGCCGTCATTCCCGCGAAGGCGGGAATCCAGCCCACCCATCCACATTATTTTTTTCGTTATCGTTGAAGGTACGATAGGCTTGTCGTCATTCCCGCGAAGCGACGTGCCGTACCTTGCGGGCGGCAGGATGCCGCCCCTACGGAATACACGGAGCCCTATCCCCGCGCAGGCAATGAATGCACGACAGGCAAAACCCTCACTTGCCGTCATTCCCGCTCGTCCCCGTCTTCACGGGAATGACGGCTTTTTTGTTTTTTTGTGTCCCCTTCGCCTGCGCGTCGTTTCGTGGGGGCACGGCGTACCTTGCGGGCGGCAGGATGCCGCCCCTACGGATACACGGAACCCTATCCCCGCGCAGGGCACGGCGCACCGCCCCTACGGTGAGGTTGTGTTTTTGTCGGGCAATTCACGAACCGCGCCTCTACGGAAAAACAAAAGGGCGGGTTTGAAGCCCGCCCCTACCTACTATGATATAACCCTCTTTCTCATCCCCCACCCCTCCCTGCAAGCAGGCAAGGGGAATGGAGGAATTTGGTTTTCAAATCGAACCGCTCTTGCCGTCGTTGTCGTTGTCTTTTTCTTCCTCGCGGCGCTCGCGACGGATCAGATCGGAGGGCAGCGCTTTGCTGTCTATTAAAAACCCTTCCAGATTGTCCATCCGGTAACGCAGATCCTGAATGACCGCGCGACGGGTTTCTTCGCTGTCAATCACGCGTGGCGTCAGGAAAATAATCAATTCGGTGCGCGTGTTGCTCCAGTTTTGACTGCCAAACAGCGCGCCTAATACCGGAATTCTCGAAAGCCCAGGAACGCCGCTGGTACCAGTAGTTTTGTCGTCGCGAATCAAACCGCCGATCACCATGGTACTGCCGGACGGCACCATCAACTGCGAGGTAATCGCACGGTTCGTCAGCGGCGGCGCAGCGCCTTCTCCGGGCGGGGGCCCCGACTGCGCGCTGAATTCGATATCAGCTTCCATGGTGACGTTACCGCCTTCGTTAATGTGTGGCTTAATTGTCACGATCGTACCCGGGCTGACGTAATTCCAAGAAGCCGACGGATATGACCCGTTATAACCACTAGTGTTATTGGGATCATAGTACCCACTTATGTAGGTGGTGTTCTGGTACGGAATCTGATTAGTGATCTCGATGTGCGCCTCTTGATTGTCCAGCGCGGCAATGTGCGGATTGGCCACCACTTTCACATTAGTAAAAACATCGTTCGCTGTAAAGAACGCTCCAAATTTGTCCCGACTAATGAGTAAGCTAAAGGCGTTAGCCGCAAGGGAGCCTGTCGCCGGGCCTGTCCCAACAGTAGAAGAGCGCATTGACGGAACAGCATTCTCAGCAGCCCCCGCCGGTAGTTTGTTAGCCGATCCTGAGAAGAACCATTGAGAACTGACATCTATTGCATCTGACAACGTCACTTCTGCAATTGTCACTTCGATCACGACTTGCCGCTGCGGAATATCGAGTTTTTTGATCGCTTGTTCGGCCAGCGCGTATTCGGCCGGCGTTGCCACGATCAGGATGGCGTTGTTGTCTTCATCGGGAACGACTTGAATGTCTTGCGCGATGCCCATGCCGCCGCCGGAGATGCCTACCGCCGGAACGGCGCCGGGACGATTGGTTGCCGCCGTTGTTCCGGGGCGATTCGTGCCGGTTGTTGTTCCGGTGGTCGTGCCGGTTCGATTCGAACTAAAAGAACCAAACCCCCCCGAGGAGTTATAGGAGGAACCGCCGTAAGAAGAGCCATAACCGCTTGTTGACCGACCGGCAGTGCTCGTTGAACCGGCTAAGCGACCGCCGCCCATGGTGACGGCTGCCGTTCCGGGCGCCGTAGTCGGCCCCTGCGTGCGCGTCGGCGCGGTGTTTTTGCCGGTGAAGGCTTGTTGCAGCAGCGGCGCCAATTTTTCGGCGCGCGCGTAGCGCAGCGAATAAACGTAGAGACGCGGGACTTCAGTGTTGTCGTCCGAATCGAATTTTTCGATCCATTTTTTCACTTCGTCCAACTGGTCGGGCTGTGGGGTGACAACGAGCAGCATGTTCATCCGTTCGATCGGGATGAATTTCATCGCCCCCAGCATCAGCCCCATGCCGTTATCGCCGGCCTGCGCGGCCATGAGGTCTTGCGACAACCCTTTTACATCAACGTTTCGCAGTTTGAACATGCCGACGGACATGCCTGCCATCCAGTTGATGTCGAACATTTCGACGGTGTCGATCAGGTGGCGCAATTCGAGTTCGGTGCCGGAGAGGATGACGAGGTTGCGCACTTCGTCGGCGCGCAAGCTGGATTGCGAATCTTTGGCGAAGGGGTCAAGGATTTTCAGCATTTCCTTCGCGCTCACGTAGCGCAACGGCACGATTTGCACGGAAAAACCTTTCGGCAACGGACGCTGTGAATTGCCCAGTTGCGGCGTGGCGCTGCCTTTGAAGCCCATCGCAGCGGGAAGAATTTTGTACACGCCCGCTTCTTGGATCATGGTGGCGTTGTTCATGCGCAGCAGGGTTTCGAGCGTGGCGTACAACGAGTCGCGCGGAATGCCGGAAGAGGTGCGGATGGTCACTTGGCCGTTGACGGTGGGGTCGATCAAATATGCTTCGCCGAGGATGTCGCCGAGAATGTTGCGGATGACTTCACGCAAATCGGCGGCTTCAAAATTCAGCACGATGTTGCCGCCGCCTCTGGCCGAAGGCAACGCGGACGGCGCGGTAGGCGGCGCTGTCGGGGTTGGCGGACGCGGGGTCACGACGGACGACGTGGCGGGCGGAGCAGGTGTTCCGGCGGCGGGTGGTGTCGGTGGCGTTACTGGCGGAACGGGCGTTACGACAGCAGGTGGTGTGGTTGCCGGTGGTGTGACGGCGGGCGGCGGCGTTGTTGCAGCAGGCGGCGTGGGCGTCGCGCCAGCGGCGGGTAGGGTTGCCGCGCCTTTGGCAGGCGGTGTGGCCGTCGCACTTTTCGTTGGTTCTGCGCGCAGGGGGTGGCCTCTTTTGGCAGGGGTCGCGCCCTTGGCCGCCGGGGTGGTCGTTGTGGCCGCGCCTTTGGCTGGAGTTCCCTTAGCTGCCGGGGTAGTTGCCGGGTGTGCCGAAGTTGTCGTCGGATGTGTCGCTGGGGTTGCCCCTTTTGTGGCCGGAGCGGTGGTCGGCGGAGTCGTCGCCGGTGGTGTCGCGGGCGGGGTCACCGCGGGCGGCGGAGTCGTACCGCCCTTGATCGCCGGGGTGATAGGCAGACGCGCCGGAGTGGTTGTTGCTCCCTGGGCGGGCGGCATCGGTGTTGCCGGTGTTGCCTGCACCGGCGGGGTCGGCGTGACCGGGGTTGCGCCTTGAGCGGGTGGGGTAACGCCTCGGGTTGCCGGAGGCGGGGTTGTCGGCACGGCGGTCGCGCCTCGGGCCGGCGGCGTAACCGGCGTGGCGCCCTGCGCAGGCATCGGCTGCCAAGGCGTCTGGCCTTTGACCATGATGCCGCTGCCTTTGAAGACCTTCGTCCGATCATCGTCTTCGGTCGCGCCGGTTTTGACCCGATCGACCGTTTCCGCCAAGCCCTGCGAATACGGCATTTTGCTGCTTTTGATGACCTCCGCCGTGCGAGGATCAACGCCAACCGAGGCATCTCCCCGGTTGGTTGACGCGCAAGAGGTCAGCAACAACACCCCTGCGCAGCAAAGCAACGCTTGCAGTGCGCTTGTTTTCAAGTTTTTCCCATGGCCCATAAAAAACCTATCGCCTTTCAATCCGCCACCTTTTATCAAAAATCTTTTCATCGTCTGCCCGCCGCTTCTATTCGCTTGTTCAGCCCCCGACTCTCAGCGGCCTTTGCCCTACCGGAGCGGGTTGTGGCACGGGCTGCCCTTGTCGCACGACGGGTTGCCCCGGCTGCGGCGGCTGCCCCGGACGCTGTCCCGGCTGCGGCGTTTGCCCCGGCAAGGTGGTCGGGGTGATCGCGCCTTTCGGACCGGTTGCCACTTTCAACTGCAATTCTTCTTCCTGCCCACCAGCAGTCAGCACCACTTTGTCGGCAGTGACAACGGAAACTTTCATCCCGTCCACCATGTCGCCCACGCGCACGGTTGTCGGCTTATTGTCCTTGGCGTTGCGCAGAAACGCAATACGGGTCTGCCCTTGAATCGCCGTACCGGACAGGATGTACAGGCCACGATCGACTTTGTTCGCCCCGGCGGTGGCATCAGACGGCGGCGCCGGCTGCCGAGTCGGCGTGAACAGTGGCCGGTTGACGGTTTCCTTGCGAGCCTCCAGCGGGTTTGCCTTGATCTCCGGCAGCAGGGCGATTTCCAGCGGCTTGATGGTGGCCGTCGGCTCAGGTTTCTGCTGACGCATCCGCCGCCCCCAATCCAACTCCAGCCCTAGAGTAATCAGCAACAGCAGCGCCAGCGCGCCGCCGATAATGGACAAGGTTCGCAGGCTCATCATGATGCGCCCCCGCTGCTTTTGTCGGGACTTTTTTCGGCGCTGCTTTTATCACCGCGATAAGCCCAACTCATCACTTCAATTTGGGCGTTGACTTCCGGCTCTTGCCCGGCCGCCGGTTTGAAATCGCGGTTGGCGTTGACGGGACGCAGGGTCAGGCTGTCAACGACGATGTAGGGCGTTTGCGTTTCCAGTGTGTAGATCACCTTTTGCAGGTTAGGCACGGAGGCGAAAAACTGGACATTAACGGCGATTTTCTGGAAATCGCCATCGTCTTTGGGGGCGATGTTCTGGCTGGTGGCAATGCGTCCGCCGCTTTTTTCGATGGCCGAACGCACTTGGTCTTCCAACTCGGCGCCGGCCAGGTTGGCGGCGGTATTTTTGAGGAAGAAACGGCGGCCGTTGCGCTGCTTGACGGCGTTGAGCGCCGTTTCGACTTGCGGCTGCTGCGCGAGCAGACGTTTGGAAACCTCCATCGTGCGGCGCTCTTTGGCGATGGCGTTATCGTAGTGGCGATGCAACATCACTGTCGGCACGACGATGGCGGCGAGCACGGCAATGAGCACCAGCGCCAACAGGAGGGCGGCGATGACGCGCGACTGAGTGGGAGTCATTCTGGCGCTCATTCTCCACTCTCCTCGGCTTCGTGAGGTTGATCCGCGCCGCCTTCGTCGCCTTCGATGATGTCGCCACCGACATCGGGCGCGGGCGGTGGCGGCGCGGCGGCTGGTGCAGCAGGCGCGGCGGCGGGCGCAGGACGATTCCTCGCTCCCCGCACCGCTCTGGGAGCGACGGGTGCGGCGGACGCGGCCGGCGCAGGCGCGGATGGCGGCGACGTAGCGGCGGGTACAGCGGGAACTGCGCCAGGCACGGCAAGCGTAGCGTCGGGCACAGCGGGCGGCAACGGGGTAATGGGGCGCGGCGGCGGCGCTGTCACAGGCGGCGGCGCGATTTTGCCTTCAATCATCACGGCCACTTTTTCCCGTTCCGGCGATTTTTTGATCTGCGCGCCGATATCGAACATTTCCGCCGTACCGCCGCTGCTGGTTTTAATCGAGGTAATCGGCGAACGCGGCGCGGCTTCGGAGACCAGCCCCGAATCTTCCAGCAACGCCACTAACCGGCTGGCATGCGCCGACTCGCCGCGTAAAAAGACCTCGTGACGGGTTTCTTTGCTGCCTGTCGTATTCTTGATTTCCATCTGCGTGAGCCAGGTATCGTCCGGCAGCAGTTTGGTGATTTCGTCGAGTACGTGCACCGTCGATGGGTACATGCCTTTTTTCTCGGGGACGAAATCGTAATCGGCCACCAACTGATCGAGTTCATTGCGCACGCGGGTGACGACCATCGCCTGCGCTTGCGCCTCGTCGGCTTGTTGGTGCAACTTGATGACGTAGGAGCGCTTTTGCCCGATCGGCAGGGCGATCGCCGCCAGCAGCAGCAACACGAGCAGCGCCATGCCGCCGCCAATCGCCCAGCGTTGCCAAGGCAGCCACGACGGGCGGTCTTCGGTCGGCAAAAGGTTGAGTTTGGAGTTGACATTTTCGGGCGGATCCACCAGCAGCGCCACCACTTCGGCGCCTTCTTCGCGCAACTCCGTCATGATCTTGTCGGCGTTGACGCGCTGGGTAGCCGCCAGCACGACTTGCATTTCGTTGCGCTCGGGGTTGCGACTGATGACTTGCGCGTCGAAGTACAGCTCGTCGCCACGGAACGGGGTGTGGCGGTCGAGGTCGTAAGCCAACGCTTGCTTCAGGTTTTCTTCGAGCGCCATCGGCAAGGTCAGCGTGCGCCGCAAAACCATCGTTGAGGGCATCAGCAACGCCACCGGCGACGCCAGCCTCGCGATCGCTTCGCGGACGCGGTCGTCCGGCTCGGTGGTCATGTCGAGAACGGTTTGTTTCACCCGCGCCGCACGGTTGTGCGCCAGACTGGGCGTCCACAACTCCCACTGCGTTTCGCTGGTTACCACGACGGGCAGCAAGCGCCGATGTTGCAGGCGCGAACGAACCGTCATCGGCAAAAGCTGCACGAGTTCGTCCCGCCACCAGCGCCAGAAGTTGCTCGCCGCAGCGGTGATGCCGTTTTGCAAGGTGGCCGTCAATGTTGGCACTCGGAATCTGCCCCTGAAAACTGATGAAAATAAAACATTCTACCTGCCCCCCGTGTATTGCGCTATCTCTTACGCCCTCTCCGCATCATTCTTTGCGCCGGTCGTTGCATCTGCTCTCCATCGCGCCATGTGTTGATGTCATTCAAGGTTACATGACTATGGCGCGGTTGGGCGGTTTTCAGCCCTCTCCCCAAAGCAACGCGATAAATGGCCGCTTCGGGTCGCCGGTGCGGCGGATCACGGCCTTGCGGGTGAACTGCGTCCCGTCGTCCATCGTCACGGTCGCCTGAATCCGCCAGGCCGGCGAGCGCCCGCCGCCGCCCCCCGGAAACAGCGGCAATGGCTGGTGGCTCATCAGCGCGTCCTGTCGGCGCGCCAGATAATCATCGACTATCGCGGGGGTGACATTGGGGAACGACAGCAGCACTTCGCGCGGCGCCGTTTGCGGGTTGGCGCCGGATTGGCGGGAATTGACCGTCAAAAATGGGGAAACCCGCGCGTAGAGGTCAGGCGTCATCCCCAGCACCATGCCAACTTCTTCGACTGCCCCGAACGGCGCGTTGGCCGGAAGGTACGGCAGTCCGGCTTTTTTGTAGTCGCCGTCCTGCGCGCCGGTGAGTCGCTTTTGCACGCTGTCGGTGCGCCAATTGGCCATCGAATCAATCAGATACATCGCCGCCGCTTCATCCATCCCGCCCACGTTCATGAACAGCCCTTTCAGTAGCATGTCGTTGCCGGTATTGATGTCGATGAACGCGCCTTCATCAACCGCCACCACTTCGATCTGGGCGCCGTCCTCCTGCCAAGTGTGCGACAAGCCATCGGGCTGCCAGGCATCCTGCGCCACCATTCTCGGCGTTGCCAACTCGTAAACCGTCCGTTCCACCGCGCCGTTGGCCAGCCAGCGCGCCGACGCCACCGACACGGAATTCTGCGTCGCCAGCGCTTCGTTGCGCATCGAAAACGCAAAGCCGCCTGCGATCACGGTGAGCAACACCGTCGTCCACAAAACGATGATCAATGCGATGCCGCGCTGCCGTTTTAATCTCTGCCTCATACTCCCCCACACTTTCCGGCGGCCTCGCTCCACGCCCGGCAACCCGCCTCCATGCCTTTACGCATTTCGGCGTAAAGCGTCGGCCACTGGGTGCCGTTTTCCAGCTTGACATCCATGCGGATCATCTGCGGCAAGCGCTGCGGGTCTTTCCAGTCATTGCTCCACTTTGGCGTCGCTTTGATCGCTTCGCCGGTGATGCCGTAGTATTGAAACGCCACGCTGTCAACGCGATCCGCCAGCACCGACCACTGCTTTGCCCAATCACTCAACGCCGTTTTTTCGCCGGTGTTGGGAATGGTGTGTTCCAAGATCAACTGGTTGTGCTGGCCATTACGCACGACATGCAAGCGCCACGCCCACAGTCCGCCTCCCTGAACTCGGGGCGGCAAGGCCGATACGTAGATCAACTGGTCATGATCGCCTTCAAAAATCAGCGGAAATTCGAGGGTTTTGCGCTGGCGCAACGGGTGCGCGTTTTCCCACTGCGCCCGCAAAAAATCCTGAACGGTTCGGATCGACGCTGCGTCGTCGGTGCGCTGCTCGCCCACATCAACGCTCTTCCCCGCCGTGCGAAACACGCCGAACAGCGTCGCCGAAATCAGCGACAACAGCAACAACGCGATGATCAGTTCGACCAGCGTGAAACCTTGTGCGCACGAGGGAAAATTGCGTTTCATCGTCTTGCTCACGGTTGCCCCGGTTGTTCGATCTGGCTGATCTTGAGGGTTTCCAGCGCAAACGTCCGGTCTTTGTTGGCGACGCCGGGGAAGCGCACGTCCACCTCCAACCGGAACATCCGGTAGGTCGGCGATTCCGCCGGTTGTGAGGTTTCGCCTTCGAGCGCCGGCGGATTGTAAGGCTCGACCTTCAACGCCCACTGCACGTCGCCGTCCCGACCGTTGGCCGACATCGCGCGCAACGGCTGCATCACCGACGCCTGCGCCAACTGATTTTGCGCGACTTGCACGGCGCGACTCCATGCGTCCGCCGACGCGGCGTTGTTCATCGCGCCGCCGAACAGTCGAAACAGCGCGGTGCCGACCAGCGCCAATACGACGAACGCCACCAGCACTTCAAGCAGGGAAAAGCCGCGCTGTGAGGTTATTCGCTGCATCATCATTCCAGAATCGCCACGCGACCCGTCAGCCAGTCAACATCGACTTCGTATTTGCGATCGCTGTCGTCGCCGGCGCTCACGGTGATGCGGCCGCCGTTGGAGCCGCCGTCGGGAAAGAAGCGAATGCCGCCGACCGTGTCGCTGATTTGATCGGATTGCGCTGTAAACAGTTTCAACACGATGGCTTCCGGCAATTTGACTTCGCGCGGGTCATCGTCGAGTTTGAAGCGGTTTTTTTCGAGATCGATTATCAGCATGGTTTCGCGCCGCTGCGTCACCGCTTCCGCCCGCACTTGCCGCGCCGCCGCCGCCAGTTGACGGGCAGCGCCGCGCAGTTCGGTATTGGACGGGCCGCTGCCGAGCAACATCGGCAAGGTCATCGCCATGATGACCCCCATGATCACCAGCACGATCATCAGTTCCAGCAGCGTAAAACCATTCGCTCTCGCGCCGCGCTTGCCGCTGTGCGCAACACGACGATGCGGCAATACCGCTGAAAGGGTCATCGCCAAACCACCGCTGCTACTGCTGGATATCGGCGCTGGAAATCTCTTTGCCATCGGTACCCGACGAAATCACTTCATAGGGCGCGCCATTCTTGCCCGGCATCGCATATTTGTATTCGTTTTGCCACGGGTCTTTCGGCACTTGATTTTGTTTCCAGTAAGGGCCGTTCCAGCGAGCAAGCCCCGACGGCGCAGTAATCAGCGCCTGCAAACCTTCCGATTGGGTCGGATAGCGGCCTACTTCAAGTTTGAACAAATCGAGTGATTGCCCGATTTCCTGAATCTGGATGCGCGCCGCGTCGGCCTTGGCTTTTTCACCGCGTTGCAGGAAGTTGCCGGCAACGACTGACATGATGACGCCCAGCAAAACCAGCACCACCAGAATTTCCATCAGCGTGAAACCGCGCTGCCCTAATTTCCTTAACTGTTGCACTTTCATCTGTTTCTCCATTTTCCGATGCTAACGCACGAGATCGTTCATTCCGATGATGCCGAGCATGATCGACAGCACGATCAACAAAACCATCACCGCCAGCGACAGGATCATCACCGGCTCCAATACCGCCAGGAAACGTTTGATCGCTATTTGTACTTCCCGGTCGTAGATATCGGCAATGCGCATCAGCATTTCTTCCAAACGTCCGCTTTCTTCGCCGACGATAATCATTTGTGTCGCCAGCTTCGGATACAGGCCGGTATCGGCCAGCGGCTTTCCGAAGCCGCGCCCTTCGCGCAAATTCACGATCACGCCTTCGAGAACCCGCGCCATTTCCATGTTGGTCATCGTCTCTTTGACAATCGTTAGCGCCGACAGCAAGGTGACGCCGTTGCCGACCAGTGTTGCTAATGTTCGGGCAAACCGCGCGGTTTCAATGCGAGTGACGACATCACCAATCAACCATCGCCGCAATATCCAGGCATCCCAACGCGCCCGCGTTTTCGGGTTTTTGAGAAAGCCGCGTATCGCGCTGCCGATCAGAAAAACGGCGATCAGCGCTGCCCACCACCAGCCTTTCATGAATGCGCCCAACCAGACGACGACTTGGGTCGGGATCGGCAACGCCTTACCCGATTGCGCGAAGGTGGCCTCGAACTGCGGCACCACCATAATCAACAGAATGACCACCGACAATGCCGCAACGATGACCAGAATGATCGGGTAAATCATCGCCGATATGACTGTTTCACGCAGTTCCTTGTTGCGCTCCATCGTGTCGGCCAGCCGCGTCAACACCGTGGAGAGTGCGCCGCCGGCTTCGCCCGCCCGCACCAGATTGATGTAGAACCGTGTAAACACATCCGGGCGTTGTTCAAGCGCCTGCGACAAGGCGCGCCCGCCGCGCACGTTATCGCGAATGCCTTGCAGCAGCGCGATCAGCGGCGGCGCTTCAGCCAACGCGATCAAGGTTTCCAGCGCGCGGTCGAGCGGCAAGCCAGCGCGCAGCAGCGTGGCCAATTCGCGCGTCAACGACATGACTTGATCGCGCGTCACTTTCCGGCTGGCAAAAAGGCCGACGCGTTTCTTGCTCTTGCTCTTTCCTGCCGCCAGATCGGCGGCGCTGCCCAGCGCAATCGACATCGGCATCATGCCCTGATCGCGCAAGCGTTCGATCACATCCATTTCGGTCGGCGCGTCGATCACGCCCGTCGCAACCTCGCCCCCGGATTTGACGGCCTTGTAGCGGTAAGTCGGCATCGCTCTTCGTTCCTGTCGTCAATCTTCGCGGGTTGCCCGCAGCACTTCTTCGATGGTGGTGACGCCGGCCAGAGCCTTGCGCAAACCATCTTCGTACATCGTGGTCATACCGTCGGCGATGGCCTGTTCTTTGATTTCGCCGGAGATGGCGTGTTTCATCACCAGACTGCGAACCGTGTCAGTCATCAGCAGCACTTCGAGAATACAAACGCGCCCCATGTAGCCGGTGTTCGAGCATTCCTTGCAGCCCTTCGCATGCCACATCGTGATGTCTTTCTGCGCTTCCGGCACCATCCGTCGCAAGCCGAGTTCATCGACCATTTCCGGCAAGACGGTGTACGGCTCTTTGCAGTGTTCACACAAGGTACGCACCAGCCGCTGCGCCTGAATGCCGATCACGGTTGAGGTCAGCAGGTAATCCTCCATCCCCATGTCGAGCAGACGGTTGACGGTGGAAGCGGAATCGTTGGTGTGAATGGTGGACAGCACGAGGTGGCCGGTCAGCGCCGACTGCACGGCGATCTGCGCGGTTTCGAGGTCGCGGATTTCGCCGATCATGATGATGTCCGGGTCTTGCCGAACGATCGAGCGCAGCGCGTTGGCGAAGGTCAAATCGATTTGCGGCTTGACCTGAATCTGGTTGATTCCCGGCATCTGGTATTCGACCGGGTCTTCAACGGTCAGAATCTTCACGTCCGGCTGGTTGAGCCGGTCGAGCGCCGTATAAAGCGTGGTCGTTTTACCGGAACCGGTCGGCCCCGTCACCAGCAGAATCCCGTTCGGCTGCATTAGCGCCGTCAGGAAACGATCCAGCGTTTTTTCGGAGAAGCCGAGCTTGTGGAAATCGAGCGCCACGCCGCCTTTGTCGAGAATCCGCATTACCACCGATTCGCCGTGCATCGTCGGCACGGTGGAAACCCGCAAGTCGATGTCCTTGCCCTGCGTGCGCAAACGGATACGACCGTCCTGCGGCAACCGCCGCTCGGCGATGTCGAGATTGGCGATGATTTTGACGCGCGAGATGACCGCCGCCGACAAGCGTTTGGGCGGCGATTCGATTTCATGCAGCACACCGTCGATCCGGTAGCGAACGATCAAGCGATCCTCGAACGGCTCGATGTGAATATCGGAGGCGCGCATCGACAGCGCGTTGGTGATAATCAGCGATACCAGCCGGATCACCGGCGCTTCCGACGCCAAATCCTTCAACTGTTGTACGTCGGCATTCAGCCCGAACTCGTCGGTCTCGATGCCGATGTCGCCGACGATCTGGCCGACCGCCGAACGCCCCGCCCCGTACAACCGCTCCAGCGCCGTTTCGATTTCCGACGGCAGCGCCACACGCGGCGCGATGTTTTTGCCGGTCGCCATCTTGACGGCGTCGATGGTGTACGTGTCGCTCGGATCTACCATCGCCAGCGTTAATTCGTCTTCGTGCTCATGCAGCGGCAAAACTTTGGCCTCGCGCAAGAAGCGCGTCGAAATCCGATCTTCGAGAATCGGCAGTTCCGGGAACTGATCGGCGCGCACCAGTGGCACCTTGTACAGCCCCGCCAGCGCTTCGGCAACATCGAGCGGCGCCACCAACCCCAGCGTAATCAGCAGATTGGCGAATTTCTCATTGGGCGTGTCCTGGAACAAACGCTGGGCGCGCTCCAGCGCCATCGGGTCGAGCTTGCCGCGCGCCACCAGCGCCTCGCCCAACAAGCGCTCGGGCGGATCGGGCTGCAGCTCGGGTTCGGGCGCAAAAGTCGGCTCACCCTCATCATCTTCGTAATCGTCAACCTCGTCGTCTTCAACTTCTTCGACTTCCGGCGCAACGGTAAACTCTGGCTCCGGCTCCGACCAAGCGGCAGGTTCCGGCTCGGTTTCCGATTCAGTTTCCAACTCCTCAAACTCCGGCGACGGCTCGGGAATCGGGATCGGCCAAGGATGGTGCTCCGCCTCCGTCTCTTGCGAAGGATCGAAGGCGACCCATCTTTCCTGTTCCGACGCCGATTCCGGCTCCAGTTCGTGCTCGGGGCCAAACAGTTGGCGGGTTTCGGGTTCGTTTTCCGGCTCCGGCTCGGCTTCTATTTCATGATCCGGCGCCATCGGCTTCCCGCCCTTCGGCTGCAACAACGCCACGAACTCTTCCCGCGCCTTGCCTTCCGACGGCGCCTCCGGCTCAGTTTCCGGCTCCGGCTCGACCAGTTTCCCGGTCTTTGGCTTCAGCGACGCCACAAAGGCTTCCCACTCTTCGTCTTCCGGCTCTTCTTCCGGTTCCGATTGGGAGATTTTTTGGGCTTCCGGTTTCAGCGACGCGACGAAGGCTTCCCATTCCTCGTCCTCTTCCGAGTTTTCCGGTTCGGTCTCATGCTCCGATTCGACCGGAGGTTCGGCTTTCGACTTCAACGTCGCAACGAAGTCTTCCCATTCTTCGTCGGGCTCTTGATCAAATTCTGCTTCCGACGCCAGTCCATGCGACGACGTTATCGGTTGTTTGTCTTCCGGTTCGGCTTCCTGCTCAACTTCCGGCTCCTGCTCAGCTTCCGGTTCAGCCTCCTGCTCGGCTTCCGGCTCCATCTCAACTTTCTCTTGCTCCGGCTCAACCGGCAGTTCCATGACCGTCTCGGGGTTGAACGCCGACCATTCCTCGCTTTCCGGCTCTTTTTCCAGATCCTGCTCAACCGACGCTTCAACTTCCGGCGCGGGCGCGGGCGCGGGTTTGGATTTCCTCCACCTCAGCAGCGAAGCGAGCGCCGACAGCGGCCACCGTTTTTCCAGCGCCGAAACATGCGGCGGACCAGCCATCGGCTCCGGTTCATGTTTCAATTCAGCCGCTTGTTCAGTTTCCTGCTCGGCTTCGGCCTCTGGCGCCGCTTCGGGTTCCGTGATCGGCTCTGACGCTTCCGGTTCGGCTTCAAGCGCTTCTTCCGGCTCAAAAAATGACTCAGACTCGGTTTCGGGTTCGGTTTCCTCTTCTTGTTCCGGCTCAGATCGTTGCTCGACTTCCGATTGCGTCTCAACCTTCGGCCCGAACAGTTGCTCAACTTTCGCCATCAATTCGGGATCGGACATCAGCCAATTCTCTTCCGGCTCCGGCGGCAGTTCGAGCGTTGGCGACGAGGTCGGCTCCGACTCATGGATCCGCTCACGCACCGGCTCCAGCAACCGCTCCACTTCCGCGATCAAGGCCGGATCGGGCATGTCCTCATTGACCTGTTCCGGTTCCGGCGACGGCTCTTGCAACAATTTGGCTTCCGGCAGCGGCTCTTGCACCCGAGGCAGCCAAGGATGTTCGTCATCGTCATCAGTTGTCGGCGGCCAAGGGAGTTCGGCTTGCTTTTCTGCGAGGTGCTCGGCTTGATGTTCCAGCACTTCCATCAGCGACGGGTCGGGGGCAGGCCAGCCATCGTGTTCCTCCATTGCCGCCACCCACGACGAGGCGGCCGTCGGCTCTTCCGGCAACGGCGACGTTGGTTCCGCTCCCGGCGACGGCTCGGGGACGGCCGCCGCTTCTGGCGCAGGCATCATCACCGGCGCCAGTGTCGGCTCCCCGTCGTATTCTTCCTCGAACGGCGGCAGCGACAATGTCGGCTCAGGATCGTCCATCATCGACTCTTGCGATGAAGGGGGGGATTTCGGATTGGTTGTGGCTTCCTCTTTGGCACCCACGTCTGCACCCACCTTAAAAAAGAACGGATTTCTTAATTTTCGATCATAGCACGAAGCCTTGATTGCCATGTACCGTTATTTCACAGCCGGCGACGAAACATCCCGTCGCTTTGCCAACTTGCCAACGAAAAACGTGACGAAGCCGTAACATTTCGATCCTCTGCTACTGCCCGCGCTCCCTCAGCGATTTCCGAGTGTTTTTCTCAACGATTATCGAATCCCCGCAAACACTTTTCTTGCCGCCGCCAGCGTGGCTTCGATATCGCCGGGCTGATGCGCCGACGACACAAACCCCGCTTCAAAGGCTGATGGAGCAAAGTAAATGCCCTCGTCCAGCATGCCGTGAAAGAAGCGGTTGAAGCGCCCGACATCGCAAGCCATCACTTCCGCATAGGTTTCCGGCACACGATCAGCGAAATAAAGCCCGAACATGCCGCCTTCCGACGTTGCCGAAAACGCAACACCCGCCGCCTTCGCCGCTTCCTGCAAACCCTTGGTGAGCGCTTGCGCCGTCGCCGCGAGGCTTTCGTAGAAGCCGGGCGCGTCAGTCAGCGCCAGCGTTGCCATGCCCGCCGCCAACGCCACCGGATTGCCGGACAGCGTTCCCGCCTGATAAACAGGCCCCAGCGGCGCGATGCACTCCATGATCGCCCGTTTGCCGCCGAACGCCGCCACCGGCATGCCGCCGCCGATCACTTTGCCCAGTGTCGTCAGGTCGGGCGTAATGCCGTACCGTCCCTGCGCGCTCTGCCGATGCACGCGGAAGCCGGTCATCACTTCGTCGAAAATCAGTACCGCGCCGTATTGGCTGCACAGCGCCCGCAGCCCTTCGAGAAAGCCCGCTTTTGGCTTGGCCATGTTCATGTTGCCGGCAATCGGCTCGACGATCACGGCGGCAATCGCCTCGGGCGCTTCCCTGAACGCCGCCGTGATGGCGGCGAGATCGTTGTACGGCAGCACCACCGTATCCTGCGTGATCGACGGCGGCACGCCCGCCGACGACGGCTGCCCGAACGTCAGCAAGCCCGATCCGGCTTTCACCAGCAACCCGTCGCTGTGACCGTGGTAGCAGCCTTCAAACTTGACGATTTTGGCGCGACCGGTGTAACCGCGCGCCAACCGTAGCGCCGACATCGTGGCCTCGGTACCCGACGACACCAGCCGTACCATCTCCATCGACGGCAAGCGGCGGCACAGATACTCGGCCATCTCGATTTCGATTTCGGTCGGCGCGCCGAATGAAAGCCCGTCGTGCGCTTTGGCGTTCACCGCGCGCAACACTTCAGGATGGGCGTGGCCGACGATCAGCGGCCCCCACGAACCAACGTAATCGATGTATTGGTTACCGTCGGCGTCCCACAAGCAAGGCCCTTCTCCGCGCACGATGAACGGCGGCGCGCCGCCGACCGAACGAAAAGCCCGCACCGGCGAATTGACGCCGGCGGGAATGGTTTTCTGCGCGCGCGCAAACAGGATTTCGTTTTGAGACATCGTGCTTCCTCGATCGTTTTATCTTCAGGCTTTGCGGGTCGTTTTCTTGGTCGCTTTTTTGACGACGGTCTTGGCAGCGGCTTTCGTGGCTGTCTTCGCAGTTGCCTTCTTCGCAGTTGTCTTTTTAACCGCGATTTTCTTCACCGCCGTTTTCTTGATCGCCGCTTTTTTCGCTACCGTCTTTGAAGCAACCTTTTTCACCGCTGCTTTTTTCGCCACCTTCTTGCCGCCGCCGGCGTCTTCCTTCGCCGCCAGCAGCGCGAGCGCTTCTTCGAGCGTCAGGGCTTCGACGTTGTGCGATGCCGGCACCGTGGCATTCACGCCGTTGTGTTTGACGTAGGGACCGAAGCGGCCGCTGTAAAGTTCCACCGCCGCGCCGTCATCAGGATGCGCGCCGAGGCTGCGCAACGGTTGGGTCGTGCGCGCGCCGCGCCCGGTAGCGCCCTCGGCGCGCGGCTCGAATTCAAAGCCGATCTTGCCGTCGGATTGCACCACGAGATACGCCGAAAACGGTCGCCGCGTCCGCATTGACACGAATTGCAGCAACGCGGTTTTGCCTTCCTTCAACAACTTCTCCATCTGCTCGCGGGTGATCTCCCGTTGCAGGATCGTCCGTCCCGAGCGGAAATCGCAGGTTTTTTCAGCGCCGACGGCTTTCTCGCACACATAAGAAGTGCCGCGCTCGAAAACTCGCGCTTTGCATTTCGGACATTGGCCAAGCGGCGTTTGATCGCCGAAGTCCACCGCTTCGCCGTTGTCGCCGTCGTCGCCGTTCTCAAAATCAAACACGACTTCGTTGGCGTCGTTCATTTTCAGCTTCGCCGAAAACGCCCGTCCCAAACGGCTGCGAAAACCTTCGAGCGGGCCGATCTCGCGCGTCTTCAACAGAATGTCGGCCTCGATCGGTTCCAATTGCCGTCCGCCCATGATTTTCCAGAAACCGAAATCACAATTCTCATTGACGCACTGGAATTTTTTGTACCTTTCATGTACTTCGCCGCCACACTTCGGACACGGCTCATGCAGCGTCGCAAAGTCGCCGGGAATGGTGTCGCTCTCGTAATTCTTCGCCTGCCCGACGATGTGCTGGGTCATCTGGACAATATCGCGCATGAACGCTTCGCGCTTGATCTTGCCGCGCTCCATCTCGCCCAGCTTGTATTCCCACTCGGCGGTCAACTCCGGCGAGAACAGTTCGGGTACACCCAACCCGTGCAGCAAAGTCATCAGCGAAAACGCTTTCGCGGTGGGGATCATTTCTTTCCCTTCACGATACACATAGCGTTCCTGCAACAGGCCTTCGATGATCGACGCCCGCGTCGCCGGTGTGCCCAAGCCTTTCTCGCGCATCGCTTCGCGCAACTCGTCATCCTCGATAGTCTTGCCCGCGCCTTCCATCGCCGACAACAGCGTGGCTTCCGTGTAGCGCGCCGGCGGCCGCGTGACTTGCGCCGACACATCGACTTTTTCGGTCATCGGCTTCTCGCCTTTGCCCACCGGCACCAGCGACGCTTCGTCGCCCTGCGCTTCTTTGCCGTAAACCGTCAGCCAGCCGGGGCTGACCAGCACTTTGCCTTCGGTCTTGAACGCTTCCTTGCTGACGCGCGAAATGCGCGTGGTCAACAAAAATTCCGCCGGTGGATAAAAGATCGCCAGAAAACGACGCACCACCATGTCGTAAAGTTTTGCCTCCAACTCGTTCAACGCCTTCGGCGCCGCCAGCGTCGGGATGATTGCAAAGTGATCGGAAATCTTGCTGTTGTCGAAGATGCGTTTGTTCGGTTTCACCCATTTCTGTTTCAGCACTTCGTCGGCCAGCGTACCGTAGCTGTGGCTGTCGGCCAACACTTTGAGCGTCGCCTTGACGGTGCCGATGTAATCTTCCGGCAGCGCCCGCGCGTCGGTGCGCGGATAAGTCAGTACTTTGTGTTTTTCATAGAGCGCCTGCGCCAGCGATAACGTCGTTTTCGCCGAGAAACCGAAGCGGGAATTGGCCTCGCGCTGCAACGTCGTCAAATCGTAAAGCAACGGCGAATTCTGCGTTGACGGCTTCGACTCTTCCTCGACCGTCGCCGGTTGACCGAGACAACGCGCGGCGATGTCTTTCGCCTTCGCTTCGCCCCACAAGCGCTCGGCGCGCAAATCCGGCGCGTCGTCCTGCTTCTTGAAACCTTCATCAAACCAGCGGCCGGTGTATTCGCCCGCCTTTGCCTGAAACGTGCCGATCAACTCCCAATAATTTTTCGGCACGAACGCGCGGATTTTTTTCTCGCGCTCGACGAGAATGGCCAGCGTCGGCGTTTGTACCCGCCCTACCGTCGTCAACTGAAAACCGCCCGATTTGGAATTGAACGCCGTCATCGCTCGCGTGCCGTTGATGCCGACCAGCCAGTCGGATTCCGAACGGCAAGTCGCCGCATCGGCCAGCGGCTGCATCTCCTTGTCCTTGCGCAGCGCCTCAAAACCGTCGCAAATCGCCGCCTTGGTCATCGATTGCAGCCACAAGCGGAGAATCGCTTTGTCGGTTTTGGCGTAGTTGACGATGTAGCGGAAAATCAATTCGCCCTCGCGCCCGGCGTCACAAGCGTTGATGAGCGTCGTCACATCCTTGCGTTTGATGAGTTTCAACAGCGTTTTCAGCCGGTCGGCGCTTTTCTCGATCGGCTTCAGATCAAACTTCGACGGAATCGCCGGCAAGTGGGCAAAGGTCCATTTGCCGCGCTTGACCTCTTCCTCCTCGGGCATGCCGATTTCGAGCAAATGGCCGACCGCCGACGAGAGGACGTATTCGTCGCTCTCGTAATAGTCACCATGACGGGTAAAACCACCGAGCGCCCTCGAAATATCGGCGGCGACAGACGGTTTTTCAGCGATGATCAAATTTTTGCCCATGATGTCAAAAGAGTAATTGGGGAGGCGTGGGTTCTGGCGTGCGATAGTACGGAGGAAAAGCCGGTGAGGCAAGCCTTACCCGCATTTTCCCGGGCGGGGATGACGGGAGAGTTGGATTTCAGATGCTGTAATACCGCAGATTCTTGTTATGCCGTCGCCAACGCTTTTGCCGGCGGCTGTTCGTTTTTCATCGCCTGCGCCAGATCGTCGTTGGCCTGCATCGACAACCACGCCCGCGCCGAACTGACGCCCGCCATTTCCAGCCGTACCGCCAAATCCGGGCGTATCACCGCTCGGCTATTGAGACGCGCGATACAAACCAAAATTATTATGCTCAAGTCAACCATATTGATTACAATTCAAGGGATACGCCAAACGACTCACAACATGCGAGACTGTACAAATCACCCCTCGGAGCCATTGAAAAGTGAACCGCTCGCTGTCGGTATTGTTGCTTATGTTCTTTCTCTGCCCGTTGTTGGCAGCTTGCGCCGTGCGTCCTGATTTCGACGAAGCTGCCTGGAGAGCGCTGACCGCGTCCCGCGACGCCAGCCTTCTCTACGCTCCGCACCACAACGAAAACGGCTATTTCAATCCCTGGCTGCCGAAAGACGACCGCAAAGGCGGCGTTTGGTCGATGTGGCTTTCCGAAAGCGTCAGCGCGCCTGAACTCGATGAGGCCAAATACAGCGCCGTCGAAAACGATTACGCGTATCTGGCAAACCCCCGCGCCGACACTTTGAGTTTTGCCGGTCACGCCACTTTCATCATCCAGATGAACGGCGCCACCCTCATCACCGATCCGTATTTTTCCGGTCGGGCGTTCATCGTCAAAGACAAAGTGCCGCGCCATTTCGACTTTGAAAAAGTCCCCGAGCGCCCCATCGTACTCATCAGCCACAACCATTACGACCATCTCGACACGCCCTCGGTCAAGGAACTGATCCGGCGAAACGCAGTTTTCGTCGTGCCGCTAGGGCTGAGGGATTTTTTCATTGACCTCGGCGCCGCCGACGTTCATGAACTTGACTGGTGGCAAAGCATCACGTTGAACGACGTGAAGATTACCTTCCTGCCGGCGCAGCACTGGTCTCGAAGAATCGGGCAACCGGCGAACAGCACCCTTTGGGGCGCTTACCTGATTGAAGGCAGCCAACACATTTTCTTCTCGGGTGATTCAGGTTACTTCGTTGGTTTCAAGGAATTCGGAGAAAAATTTCCCGCGTTGGATTACGCTCTGCTGGGCGCGGGCGCTTATGAACCACGCTGGTTCATGCACTATTCGCATCAAAACGTTGAAGAGTTCTTTTTGGCCGCAAACGATCTGGGCGCCAAAGTCACGATTCCCATGCACTTCGGCGTGATTACGCTTGGCAAGGAATCTGTGCTTTATCCGCCCTATGAGATTGACCAGTATCTGGAAAAACACCCCGCTGAGAAAGAGAAAGTGCGGATCATGCGGGTGGGGGAACACATCATCATGGGAAATGAAAAATAAGTGGAAGTGAGCAAAAAATGAACAAACTGTGGTTGCCTCTGTTGGCGTTGTTTTTCTGTTGCTTCGCGCCGGTACAAGCCTACGCCATGAGCGAAGAAGAAAAAATCACGGCGCTGATCGCCTCCGTCAAAGACACGCCCGAAGGCACGCAGTTCGTGCGCAACGGCAAAGCTTACAGCGTCACCGAAGCGATCGACCATCTCAACTACAAATACGCAAGAGCGAAATCGAAAGTCAAAACCGCCGAAGATTTCATCAAATACGTCGCCTCGAAATCTTCCATGTCCGGAGAGGATTATCTGATCCGCTACCCCGACGGAAAAACAGCTACCGCCGAAGCGTTTTTCGCCGAAAGGCTGCGTAAACTAAAGAGCGAGAAGTAGTGATAAACGCACACGATCGCTCTTGACCATCACTTCCATCGACAGGCTGGGAAACGTTTCATGAAAGCGCTCATTGCTCTGCTGTTGCTCTTGCTGCCCGCCCTCGGAAACGCCGTCATCATCTCGGTAGGCGATACCGACATTGATATTCCGGCGCCGCCGGGTTACGTCGCCGTCACTCCCGAAATGAAGGCGTTGTACGAAGCCCAAAAGTTGTTTGTTCCCCCAACGAATGTTGAATTTATTTCCTTCATCCCGGAAACGGATGCGTCTTCTGCTCTGCGCGGCGAGATCTCTGGCCTGAACAGGACATTTTCCGTTCAAACCTCAAAAAATGCTGTCAATGTTTCAGCCTCCAATCATGATTTTCTCAAACTAAAAAATGCTCTGAAAACTCAAAATGATGAAGCTTTCAAGAAGATCGAGTGCCAGATTCCCGATTTTATGAAAAAGATCAATTCCGGCGTTTCCAGAAAATACGATGTCGATTTGGCACTTACCGTGGCTCAAATGGTTCCCTTGCCCGTTCACGACGAGGCGGATCGCTCGATCGCTTACTCCGCTTTTATCAAATACGGCTTCAACAATCCGTCCGGAAAAGCTTCCGCCGAAACAACTGCCGCGACGATAGCGTTCGTTCATATCAAAGGAAAAATCTTGTTTCTTTATTCCTTCGGTGAAGAAAACGACATCGAGTGGAGCCGGAACGCGTCCAAGCAATGGAGCACGGCGGTCATTTCCGCCAACCCCGGTAATTCCCTGACCTTGATCAACGAAGCCACCGGCTTCAACTGGGGTGAAATTGCTGCCAACGGCATTCGAGGTGCTATCTGGGGACTGATTGTTTACGCGATCATGGTCTTGATAAAAAGGCGACGGAAGCGTTGATTGATACCGTTCGCCTTGAGTGTATCTCTGCGGGCTTCGACAGGCTCAGCCCGAACGGTTGAGAATAAATCAGCGTTTCCTCGGAATGCCCGCCCTTACGCTTACAGAATGACGAGATACTGTACCGCCGCCAAAACGCGCCGTAGAATGGTCGATCTTTTTCGTTTCCCCTAGAAAATGAAGTCTTTCGCTGTCATCGGCAACCCCATCGCGCATTCTCGCTCGCCCGAGATTCATCTGGCGTTTGCGAAGCAAACCGGCATGACGATTTCGTACCGCCGCCTCGAAGCGCCGGTGACCGCCGACGATTCCGGTTTTGCCGACGCGGTTCGGGCGTTTTTCGCCGCCGGGGGCGTCGGCATGAACGTGACTGCGCCATTCAAAGATGCGGCTTTTCGCCTTGCTTCCGCCGCCAGCGAGCGCTCACGGCTGGCGGCGGCGGCCAACACGCTGACGAGCGACGGGCGGGGAAGCTGGCACGCCGACAACACCGACGGAATCGGGCTTGTCCGCGATTTGATCGGCAGGATCGGGCTGTCGCTGGCCGGACGGCGGCTTCTGATTCTGGGCGCGGGCGGCGCCACCGCCGGGATTCTGGGGCCGCTGCTCGATGCGCAGCCTTCGCAAGTGGTGTTGTGGAACCGAAGCGCCGACAAGGCGCAGCGCCTCGCCCGGCGTTTTGCCGCCGCTTATCCCGACGCAGCGTTGGAAACGGTTTCTAATCTTTCTCCCGCAAAGGGCAAGGGGTTTGACTTCCCCTTCGATCTCGTCATCCATGCCACCAGCCTGAAAGCAGGGGCGGGTTTGCCCGAGGCAGCGGTGAATGAAGCCACTCATGAAATAGCGAAGGCTTGGCCATGGTTGAAATCGTCATGCTCGTCCGATACGTTTTTTTATGACTTGAGCTACGCCGACGACGGAGAGACGCTTTTTCTGCGTTGGGTGAAGTCTTGGGCGAAAAGCCAAGATGGCAGGCGGTGGAGCGATGGCCTTGGCATGCTGGTCGAGCAGGCCGCCGAGAGCTTTCGGATTTGGCACAACTGTCTGCCGGAAACGACAACGGTTTTCGCGGCACTGCGCGCCAAATAGCGATTGCCTGTCGCCGACCCTGCTGTTGCCCTGCTTTTGCCATTCCCCCTTCTTTTCTCATGGGTTTTCGCCCCGCAGCAGACCAGCCCACCGTTTGAGCATAAGCTTTTTTGCATTTTTCCGCCCAATACTGGACAACTGGCGGCGATCTGCAGCAAACTTACCCTTTTCTTCCCCATCGTCGGCGCTGGTGAATCTGTTTTGCCCCGTCTTTCTTTTTGCAGTACATTTTCATACACCCGCTTTTTTATCAACATTTTGCTTGCAGTTACGCGGCGTTCGTATCATGATATGATTTTCACTCTTTTCCCTGTCGCATCGTTTCGACTAAAACATTGACCGTTATCAGCCAACCATGACCGCTTCCAAACTCTCTTCCGCTCCGCTCATTCTGGTGCTGCACGGCCCCAATTTGAATTTGCTGGGTAAGCGCGAGCCTGAGATTTATGGCCATGATTCGCTCGCGGATATCGACGCGCGCTTGCAACGTCTCATTAAAGAGACAAGCAAGGCCTCGCTTCTGTCGTTTCAAAGCAACAGCGAAGGCGCCTTGATTGATTGCATTCACGCTGCGCCGCAAAAGGGTGTCGGCTTCATCGTCATCAATCCGGGCGGGCTGACGCACAGCAGCGTTGCGTTGCGCGATGCGCTGACCGGTGTCGCGTTGCCTTTCATTGAAGTTCACTTGTCCAACATCCATGCCCGCGAACCGTTTCGCCATCGTTCCCTGCTGGCCGATCAGGCCGTCGGCGTCATTGCCGGGCTGGGCGCGCGCGGTTACGAGTTCGCGCTGATGTGGGCGCTCGAATATTTACAAAGAAGGTCTTGACCATGGACTTACGCAAACTCAAAACATTGATCGAATTGGTTGAATCATCGGGGATTGCCGAGCTGGAAATTCAGGAGGGCGAAGAACGGGTGCGCATCACCCGCGCTTCCGCCGCGATGGCGATGGCGCCAACCATGATGATGGCTCCGCCGCAGGCTGTTGCGCCGATGGCGCCGCCACCGGCTACCGCCGCTGCGGCGCCGGAAGCGCCGGCGTTGCCGAGCGGACACACGATCACCAGCCCGATGGTTGGAACGTTTTATCGCGCGGCGGCGCCGGGCGCCAAGCCGTTCGTTGACATCGGCAGCACCGTCAAGGAAGGCGACGCGCTGTGCATCGTCGAAGCGATGAAGCTGATGAACGAAATCGAGGCAGATCGTTCCGGGGTCATCAAGGCCATTCTGGTCGAGAACGGTCACCCCGTCGAATTCGGTCAGCCACTTTTCGTGATCGAATAAGCGCCGCGTTGCGGTCCTCTCGATGAAAGCTCGTATTTACCAACAAGCGAAGGATGGCTCGCGTGGCTGCTCGTAAACCCCCTCCCATGTTTGACAAAATTCTGATCGCCAACCGTGGCGAGATTGCGTTGCGGATTCAACGCGCCTGCCGCGAAATGGGGATCAAAACGGTGGTCGTGCATTCGGAAGCCGACAGCGAAGCCAAATACGTTCGACTGGCCGACGAATCGGTGTGTATCGGTCCGGCGTCCCCGGCGCTGAGTTACTTGAACATGCCGGCGATCATCGCCGCCGCCGAAGTTACCGACGCGCAAGCGATTCACCCCGGCTACGGCTTCTTGTCGGAGAACGCCGACTTCGCCGAAAAAGTGGAATCGTCCGGCTTTGTGTTCATCGGCCCCCGCGCCGAGACCATTCGGATGATGGGCGACAAGGTCAACGCCAAGGCGCAGATGACCCGCGCCGGCGTGCCGTGCGTGCCGGGTTCGGAAGGCGCGTTGCCGGAAGACTCGAAAGAAATTCTGAACATCGCCCGCCAAGTCGGTTATCCGGTCATTATCAAAGCGGCGGGCGGCGGCGGCGGCCGCGGGATGCGCGTCGTCAATACCGAAGCGGCGCTGTTGTCGGCGGTCACAATGACGCGCGCCGAAGCGCAAAGCGCGTTCGGCAACCCGACGGTTTACATGGAACGCTTTCTGGCCAACCCGCGCCACATTGAAATTCAAGTGCTCGCCGACGCGCACAACAACGCCGTCTGGCTGTCCGACCGCGATTGCTCGATGCAGCGCCGCCACCAAAAAATCATTGAGGAAGCGCCGGCCTTCGGCATTCCGCCGCGCACGCTGACGCGGATCGGCGACCGTTGCGCCGACGCCTGCCGTCGAATCGGTTATCGCGGCGCCGGCACTTTCGAATTCCTCTATCAGGACGGCGAATTCTTTTTCATCGAAATGAATACGCGCATCCAGGTCGAGCACCCGGTCACCGAATTGATTACCGGCATCGACATCGTTCAGGAGCAAATCAAGATCGCCGCCGGTCACAAAATGACGCTGCGCCAGCGCGACATCGTTCGTCGCGGCCACGCCATCGAGTGCCGAATCAATGCCGAAGACCCGGAAACTTTCGCGCCGTCGCCGGGACGCATCACCTCGTACCACACGCCGGGCGGCCCCGGCATTCGGGTGGATTCGCATGTTTACCACAACTACTTTGTGCCGCCCCACTACGATTCGATGATCGGCAAAATCATTTCCTACGGCGACACGCGCGAGCAGGCGATTGCCCGCATGAGCGTGGCGCTTTCCGAGATGGTGGTCGGCGGCATCAAAACCAATCTGGATTTGCATCAGGACTTGCTGGTCGATGAAAACTTCATCCGCAGCAATTACTCGATCCATTATCTCGAAGAGCGGATGGCGCACCGGAAATCCATGAAGTGAGTTACCGCGCTTTGCGTTTTGAGGCGGACGCGGCGCAAGCGGAGGCTTGGTCGGACGCGCTGCTCGATTTGGGCGCGTTGTCGATTGACCTGTCCGATCCCAATGTCGGCACCCCACAGGAGACGCCGCAATACGGCGAACCGGGGATGCCCGGTGAACCGTTGTGGCCGACTGTGCGCATCAGCGCGTTGTTTGCGGCGGCTTCCGACGGCGATGCCGCCCCGCTCTCCGATGCTTTAGCCGACACTGCCACCACCTTGCATTTCCCGTTGCCGCTGTTTGAAATCGCGCCGGTCGCCGAGCGCGATTGGGTACGCGAAACACAAGCGCAATTCGGTCCGATCGCCGTCACCGCCGATTTCTGGATTGTGCCTACGTGGTCAACGCCGCCCGCTGCTGCCCGCTATGTTCTGCGGCTCGACCCCGGCCTGGCCTTCGGCACTGGCTCACACCCGACCACGCAACTCTGCCTGCGCTGGCTGCGCGAGCATGTTCGTCCGTCGGACACCGTTCTCGATTACGGCTGCGGTTCCGGCATTTTGCTGCTGGCGGCGCGACTCCTCGGCGCGAACACATCCGCAGCCTTCGGTACCGACATCGATCCGCAAGCGTTGATCGCCAGCCGCGAAAACGCCGTCGCCAACCACCTCGACGCGACTTTCGTCGTGCCCGACCAATTGCCCGAGCGAACCTTCGATCTCGTCATCGCCAACATCCTCGCCAACCCGCTGCGGGCGCTGGCGCCGCTTCTGGCCGGACGCACCGCGCCAGGCGGTCGCCTCATTCTTTCCGGCATTCTGGAAGACCAGCAAGAGGAACTGTGCGCCTGTTATGCGCCGTGGTTCGAGATCGTTCCCGCGCAAACGCTCGATGGTTGGATACTGCTATCGGGCGTCAGAAAGCGCTGAGTCACCCCACCTCGGGCTGAGCTTGTCGAAACCCAAGCGATGTCCCGTTTGCCCTTCGACAGGCTCAGGGCGAATGGCTTTTACCGAGCGCGCCAACCTGTCCTTCTCTCCCGCGAAGAGAAAAAGGAGAATCACAAAAATAGTGAAACAAATCGTGCTTCCGTGCGTCAGCACTTGACGCTCGTGTTAAATTTATTGTTTTACGCTTTTCCGGGATCGCCGTCGTGATGACGCTAACTGCCGTTCTGATTCTGCTGGCTGCTTCGGTCGCGGCGGTGCTCGTTTGCCGGACGATCCAGATGCCGGCGATTCTCGGCTATTTGCTGGTCGGCGTGGCGCTCGGCCCCAACGGTTTCGCGCTGATCTCCGACAGTGAAGACGCCCGTCACCTGGCGGAATTCGGCATCGTCTTTCTGATGTTCACCCTCGGCCTGGAATTCAGCCTGCCGCAGTTGAAGGCGATGCGACGCGCCGTGCTGGGCCTGGGCGCGGCGCAGGTCGGCGTTTGCGCAGTCATCGGTCTGGTGATACTGGTGGCTCTGGGTTATTCGTGGGGCGCGGGTCTGGTGATCGGCGGTATGTTCGCGATGAGTTCGACCGCCATCGTCCTCAAAATGCTGATCGAGCGTGACGAGGTCAGTTCCGAATACGGTCGCAACGCCATCGCCATCCTGCTCTTTCAGGATTTGGCGGTGATCGGTTTTCTGGTGCTGATTCCGGCGCTCGGTCAGAGCGGCTGGGGTTTGGCGCTGGCGCTGGTGCTGGCCGTCATCAAAGCGGCGGTGGCGTTCGTGCTGATTTTGAAGCTGGGGCAAAAACCGATGCGCATCTGGCTCAACACCATCGCCCGCCAACGCTCGCCGGAACTGTTCATGCTCAATGTGCTGTTGATCGTGCTGGCGCTGGCGACGCTGACGTCGCTGGTCGGACTGTCGATGGCGCTGGGCGCTTTCATGGCGGGAATGTTGATCGCCGAAACCGAACACCGCCACATCGTCGAAGACAATATTTTGTCGTTCCGCGATTTGCTGCTCGGCCTCTTCTTCGTCACGATGGGCATGGCGATCAACCCGGGGCTGGTCGTTCGCAACATTGAAGTCGTGTTGCTGTTTCTGCTGGTGTCGTTCTTCGTCAAGGGTCTTGTCGTCGTGGGGCTGGCGCGTTTTTTCGGCGGCACCTGGTCGTCGAACGTGCGCATCGGCATTTATCTGGCGCAAACCGGCGAACTGGCGCTGGTCATGCTGACGCTGGCGAACGATTACAGCATTTTGCCGCCGTATCTGAAACAAACGATCCTGATGGCGATTTCGCTGTCGATGCTGACGGCGCCGGTCATCATCCGCATCTCCGAACCGTTCATACGCTGGTTTGAACGCTTCGACTGGCAGGAAAGCGCGGCGCGCATCATGAAGGTGGCGACGCAAAGCATGGTGTATCAGGATCATGTGATTATTTGCGGCTACGGCCGCAGCGGCCAGAATCTGGCGCGCTTGCTCGAAGCAGAAAAAATCGGCTTCGTCGCGCTCGACAGCGACCCCTTGCGCGTGCGCGAATCGGCGGAGGGCGTAGCCGTGATCTACGGCGACGCCAGCAACCGCGACATTTTGGCCGCCGCCGGTTTGAACAAAGCGCGCGCGCTGGTCATCACCTTTGCCAATACGCCGCAAGCGCTCAAGATTATCAACGTCGTCCATGCGACGAGGCCGACCTTGCCGATCATCGTGCGCACCTACGACGACAGCAATCTGGATCGTCTGCTTGAAGCGGGCGCCACTGAGGTCGTCCCCGAAATCATCGAAGGCAGCCTGATGTTGGCGTCGCATTCACTGCTGGCGTTGGGCATTCCGCTGCCGCGTGTGCTGGCGCGCATTCGCAGTGTGCGCGAAGAGCGCTACAGCCTGTTGCGCGGCTTTTTCCACGGCGTTTCCGACGCGCAGGAAGACGCCGAAGAAAATCTGCAACCGCGTTTGCGTTCCGTCGTGCTGATGGACGGCGCGGCGGCGATTGGCAAAACGCTGGGCGAACTCGACCTCGAAGAACTGGTCAAGGTCTCGCGCGTGCGCCGCGTCGGCAAAGCGCCCAAAGTGCCCGATGAAAACTGGCGCTTTGAAGTGGGTGACACCGTGGTGCTGCTGGGCCGTGCTGACGATTTGTCGTTTGCCGTGCAGCGCTTGCAAGAGGGCGAGCTGAAGGTTTGAAGGTTAGTGACCGTAGGGGCAGGTTTCAAACCCGCCCCTACGGATTCCTCCTACTTGTACACCCAGAACTTTGACAGCAAAAAACCGCACACGGCAAGCAGCGCGTCGCCAAACGGTTTGACCAGCCAGGCAAAGTAAAGCCCTTCCGCGCCTTCGGCCAGAGTGACGATGGCGGTGCTGGCGGCGGTAGTCAAACACCACATCGCGATGAAGCGCGCCAGATGGGCGGGGCGCAACTTGCCCTGCGTGGTGACGCCGAAGGTGTGTTTGCCGTTGAGCCAGAAGCCGAGCAACGCGCCGCTGACCCGTCCGATCAGGTTGGCGGGAACCGGCGACAAGCCAAGCCAAGTCAGCACGACAAAGCACAGCCAATCGACGACGAGTTGTATCAGGCCGAAGATGAGGTAAAGCGCGCTCTGGCGGGCAAGGCTCATGGCGCTGGTTCAAACACCGCCATCGACTCGACGTGCGCGGTGTGCGGAAACATGTTGACGACGCCGGCGGCGCGCAAGGCGTAACCACGCTCGTGAACGAGCACCGCCGCGTCACGCGCCAGCGTCCCCGGGCTGCACGAGACGTAAACGATGCGGCGCACGGCGTTTTCTGCACTGGCGTGCGGCAAGGCTTTGACCAGCGCGACGGCGCCTTCGCGCGGCGGGTCGATCAGAATTCTGTCCAGCGGCAACAACGGCGCCAGCGTTTCCGGCGTCGCTTCAAACAAGTCGGCGCAAACAAAAGCACAACGCGCGATCAAGCCGTTTCGATGCGCGCCTTCTGCGGCGCGACGAAGCAACGCCGGACTGCCTTCAATGCCGGTCACGTGCGCGCCGCTGCGGGCAATCGGCAGCGTGAAATTGCCGAGGCCGCAAAAGAAATCGGCAACGCGCTCGTTCGGTTGCGGATCGAGCAGCGCCAGCGCGCGACGCACCAGCACGCGGTTGATGTCGTGGTTGACTTGGGTGAATTCGGTCGGCGCGAACGGCAACGTGACGGCGAACTCGGGAAGCGAATAAGCCAGTGCCGAATTTTGCGGATGAAACGGGCGAGCGGTGTCCGGCCCGCCGGTTTGCAGCCAGATGGCGACGCCGTGGCGGTCGGCAAAAGCGCGCAACAACGCTTCGTCGTTTTCGTTCAACGCTTCGAGAATCCGCAGCACCAGAACGCAGGACAACCCGCTTGGCGAGGCGACTTGCAACGGCTCGCCGACGGCGACTTCGATCTGCGGCAAGCGATCACGAATCGACAACGCTTCAACCAACTCGCGCAGCGGCATCAACAACGCCGAAACCGTCGGCGGCAACACATGGCATTCGCGCATATCCGCAACGTAGGTCGATTTGCGCTCATGAAAGCCGACTAACACGCCGCCTTTTTTGAACACATGCCGCACCGACAAGCGCGCGCGGTAACGGTAGCCCCACGCCGACCCGTGAATCGGCGGCAACAGTTGGCCGGCGCGCACGTTGCCGATGCGTTGCAGCGCGTCTTCCAGCACGCGCTGTTTGGCGGCCACTTGCAGCGCGAGCGTGGCGTGCTGCAAGGTGCAACCACCGCAAACGCCGAAGTGCGGGCAGCGCGGTGTTACGCGCGCCGCGTTGGCAGTGAGCACTTGCTCGACGCGCGCCAGATCCCACGACGGTTTGCGTTTGATGATTTGTGCGACCACCGTTTCGCCGGGCAGCGCACCTTCGACGAATACGGTTTTACCGTCGAGGCGGGCAATGCCGCGACCTTCCTGATCGAGCGATTCGATGACGGCAGTGAAAGAAGACGAAGACGACATAAAGCAGGAATCAATCAACAAGAATTGGGCAACAGTTTAACTTTTTTTGCGGTTGTTGTTTTGGTATTGAATCCCCGATCCCTGTACAATGCGCGGGTTGTTATTCTTTTTCAAACGCTTCGTGAATCCCGCCTCAGACACCGCCGCCGACCGCTCGCCGCCGCTTGGCGCGCGCGCCGAACTTCTGGCCGGGATACGAGCGGAACTGCCGTTGCAGCTCGGGATCGTGCCGTTCGGGTTGATTTTCGGGGTGCTGGGGCTAGCGGCCGGCTTGCCGATCTGGGCGATCATAGCGATGTCGGTCATCATGCTTGGCGGCTCGTCGCAAATGGTTTTTGTGCAACTGTGGGCAGTGGCGGCGCCGTTTTCGGTAATCGGTACAACGGTCGGCGTCGTCAACCTGCGGCATCTGCTTTACAGCGCCGACATGGCGCCGTATTTGAGTTCACTGTCCTGGCGCTGGAAATGCCTGCTGTCGTATCTGCTGACCGACGAAGCTTACATGGTGGCGGCGCGGCGTTTCCGCGACGGCCCGGCCACTCCGGCGCGGCACTGGTATCTGCTGGGAACGGGCTTGACGCTGTGGACGGGCTGGGTGTCTTCAACCATTGTCGGCGTTCTGGTGGGGCGGGCGATTCCCGAAAGTTGGTCGCTGGAATTTTCCATCCCGCTGACGTTTATCGCGCTTCTGGTGTTGTCGGTGCGGCGCAAGAGCGAGCTTTGCGCGGCGATCGCGGCGGGCGCGGCGGCGCTGGCGTTGCAGTCGCTGCCGCACAAATTGTGGATTCTGGCGGCGGCCGCCATCGGGATGGCGGTCGGGCTGCTTGTGCATCGCTGGTCGGGTGAAAAATGAGCGAAAACATCGGGATTCTCTTCATCGTTATTGTGTGCGGGGTGCTGACCTTTTTGTTGCGCTTCTCGTTCATCGCCGGCGCCCGCTTTCTGCCGAAAAGCCCCGCATTGCAGCATCTGCTGCGCTATGTGCCGCCGACGGTGCTGGCGGCGCTGATCGCGCCGGACATTTTGATGCACAACGGCGAGTTGGCGCTGAGCCTCAACAACATCCGGCTGTGGGCGGCGCTGGTCGCGTTGATCGCGGCGTATTTCACGCGGCATGTGCTGGCGACCATCGCGGCAGGCATGGCGGCGCTGTGGCTTTTGCAAGCGGCGTTCACCTGAAAAGAGTCCCCGACATGGGTTGTCGGTCGCCGTCGGCAACCCGGCGGGTAAAATAACGAAATGCCTGTCCTTGCTCTGGAAACTTCCACGCATTGGTTGTCGGTCGCCGTCGGCGACGCGGCGGGATGGGTGACGCGCGACGTGGAAGTTGGTCCCGGCCATTCCGGGCAGATTCTGCCGCTGGTTCAGGAAACGCTGGCGACGGCGAGCTTGTCGCTGAAACAGCTTGGCGTCATAGCATTCGGTGCCGGCCCGGGATCGTTCACGGGCGTGCGCATTGCCTGCGGCGTGGCGCAGGGCTTGGCGCTGGGGACGGGTTTGCCGCTGGCGCCGGTGTGCAGCTTGCAAGCCATCGCCGAAGCGGCACGGTTGAAATTCGGCAACCTCGATCACCTCTGTACCGTCACCGACGCCCGGATGCGTGAGGTGTACGCGGCGGCGTGGCGTTATCGGGCGGGGGCGTGGGAGGAAATGCTGGCGCCGATGGTGGCGCACCCGGACGAAGCGGCGGCCTGTTTTTGGGAAACCGTCGAAAAAGTTGGGAACCAAGAAGCATGGGGTATCGTCGGCGACGGGTTGGCTGTCTATCCGGAACTGGGCGCGAATTTTTCCGGGCGCGTCGCCGACGCGATGGTTCGCCCGACTGCGCAAGCGGTGGGGATGCTGGCTTTGACGATGTTGGCGCGCGGCGCACTGGTGACGGCGGCCGAAGCCGTGCCGCTGTATGTGCGTCAGCGGGTCGCGTTGACCAGCGCCGAGCGGGCGGCGGGAGAAGTACTGTGAAGGCGCTGGACATTGACGCCATCGTTTGCCCGCCGGGATTTGCGCTGCGACCGATGGTGGAAAGTGATTTGCCGCAGGTTTTGGCCATCGAGCGGGAAGCGCATTTCACGCCGTGGGGAGAGCAAGCGTTTCGGGATGCCTTGACGATGGGCGACATCTTGCCGACGGTTTTGGCGGATATGGAAATTACCGGTTATGGCGTACTGAAAATCCTCTGGCGCGAAGCAGAGTTGCTCAACTTGTCGGTTGCCAAACCGTGGCAACGGCGGGGCATCGGGCGCTTTCTGGTTGCCGTGTCGTTGCAATCGGCGCTGCGGTATGGTGCAACGGAAGTTTTTTTGGAAGTACGCGATTCAAACGTGGGCGCGCAAGCGTTGTATCGGCAAATGGGCTTTGAAATCGTCGGTTTGCGCAAGGCGTATTACGCTTGCCCCGAAGGCAAGCGCGAGGACGCTTGGGTCATGCGTTGGCAGGGGAAGTGAGATGCAGCGAAACGAGATCTTGAGCGAGTTGGGGCTGACGGCATGGCGACTGCGTGGAACGACACCGTTCGCAGAGAACACACCGCAGGAACAGCAGCCCGAAACGCTACCGAAAAAATCTCCGGTACAAGTAGAAGCGTTTTCGGAGAGAAACACGGGGGGGCGCGCGCAACGCATCTCGCAGCTGTCGTGGGATGATTTTGCCGCCGATGTCGCTGCCTGTACGGCTTGCGGTTTGTGTCAAACGCGAATCAAGCCAGTGCCCGGGGTCGGCGATGTTCGCGCCCGCTGGTTGTTTGTCGGCGAAGGGCCGGGGGCCGAAGAAGACAAAAAAGGCGAGCCTTTCGTTGGACAGGCAGGCCGCCTTCTCGATCAAATGCTGGCGGCGCTCGGAATGAAGCGCGGTAACGACGTTTATATCGCTAACGTGCTCAAGTGCCGCCCGCCGGGCAACCGCGCGCCGACGCCGCAGGAAGCCGACGCTTGTCGCCCCTATCTCGAACGGCAGATCGCGCTGATTGCACCGAAGATCATCGTGGCGCTGGGCAAGAGCGCGGCGACATTGCTGCTGAATACCGATGCCAGCATCGCCAGTTTGCGCGGGCGCGTGCATCATTATCACGACGCGCCGCTGGTGGTGACTTACCATCCGGCGTATTTGCTGCGCGCTCCGGCGGACAAGGCGAAAGCGTGGGAAGATTTGGTGTTTACGAAAAAACTTCTGGCTTCCGCCGCAACCTGATTACAACGGTGGTCTGATTTTCGGTTTTTCCATCCCGATCAGGTGTAGCGAATCGCCGCGCGCCTGATTGCGTTTGTGTTTGATGATAATCAGGCACGTGATCACGAAGAGGAAAATACCGAACATCGCGATGGCGACGTTGACCGAAAGGTCGAAATAAAGCATCGCGGAGTACAGCGACAACATCACCATGCTGCCGATGTTTTCGTTGAAATTCTGCACCGCAATCGAGTGCCCCGCGCCCATCAAAACGTGGCCGCGATGTTGCAGTAACGCATTCATCGGCACCACGAAGAAGCCGCCCATGACGCCGAGCAGGATCAGCAACGGGATGGCGAAATGGAGTTGATGGACAAAGAGCATCACGATGATCACCACGCCCATCGCGGCGCCGAGCGGTAAAATTTTGACCGAGTTGCGCAGCGACACCATTTTGGCGGCGAGGATGGCGCCAATGGCAACGCCGATGGCGACAACGCCCTGCAAGTTGGTGGCTTTCGAGAGCGAATAGCCCAGCGAATCCGCCGCCCAATCCAGAACGACGAATTGCAGCGTCGCGCCAGCGCCCCAGAAGAGCGTGGTCGTCGCCAGCGAAATCTGCCCGAGACGGTCGCGCCACAACAGCCGGAAGCAGTGTGAAAATTCACGCACCAGAAAGAACGGGTTTTTGTTCGGAATGCGATGATCGACGCCGGTGTCGGGAATGAAGGCGTTGAACGCGGCGGCGATGAGGTAGCCGATCATGATGACGAGCATCGCCGCTCCGGCGGTGGAATGAATGAACGGCGGCATGATGCCGATCAGAAAGTGCGAAACGCGGTCGCTGACCAGTTGCCCGCCGATCAGCGTACCGAAGATGATCGACGCCACCGTCGTGCCTTCCATCCAACTGTTGGCGGCAACCAACTGGTTCGGCGGCAGCAACTCGGTCAGGATGCCGTATTTGGCCGGCGAGTATGCGGCAGCGCCGAAACCGACGACGGCGTAAGCCGCTAGCGGGTGCATACCGAAAATCAGGAGAAGACAACCGCCGAGTTTGATCGCGTTGGTAATCAGCATCACGCGGCCTTTGGGCATCGCGTCGGCGAAGGCGCCGACGAACGCGGCAAACAACACGTAAGACAACATGAACGCCCATTTCAACATCTGCTTCATCCACGAAGCGTCGTCCGGCAGGGATTCGTACAACAACGCAATCGCGGCAATCAAAAGCGCGTTATCGGCCAGCGATGAAAAAAACTGCGCCGTGATGATGGTGTAGAAACCGCGCTTCATCGGGAGAGTCTATGAAAACAAAAAGGCGAAAAAGGTGGCGCTCACGGCATCGCTTTCGCGCATCATTCCCAATGCAACCGGAACAACTTGTACTGCTTGTCGAACCACCGCCATTCGAGTTTGACCTGATAGTGCTGGGCGCTGTCAGGGATCAAACCTTCGGCGCCGGTCAGCGTGACGCTGGCGTCGGTACTGCCGATGTCGGCGGTTCGGTCGCCGACGCGGCTGTCTTGCGACAACACGACGATGCGAATATTTTTGTACCGCAGAAACATCAGCTTCATCGTCTGCCTGGCCCACTCGCGATCCTGATCCGCTTGCTGCCCCGAAAATTCGGGATGAAGCAGAGCCAGCACAGCATCGGCGTCCTTTTTTTCCAGCGCAGTCTGTAAGTTTTTGACGGCGGCGTTCAGCATCGATTGCCGATCGGTGCGGCTGCCGCAAGCGCTGACAGCAAGCAGAGCAATACACAACAAAAAGAAGGTGAATCGTTTCAGGGTCATGACGAAATTTCAGGGAAGCGAAAACGCTTCTTCCCGTATCATAAGAGGAAGACGGCAAAATGCCAACTGACAAACTGACCGAGCGGCCACCTGAAATGTCAGATGAAATGCGCCTTTGACGCGAATTTCATTGGCGCAACGCGGGTTCAGGCCTGTGCGAAGCCACCGCCGTCAGGCGGAGGCGGAATGCTTCGCGGCGGCTTTTTTACAGGCGCTCTCGTGAAGCTGCGTCAGCATCGTTTGCGCGGCGTTCGATAAGGTGTGGCCGCTGTGGCGAAGAACGCCGAGGCGGCGCTCGATGTGCAAGCCGGTCAAAAAAGGCGACGCCAGTGTGTTATCCAACATTGAAACCGGCAGTAACGACCAGCCGAGGCCGACCGACACCATCATCTTGATAGTCTCCAGATAATTGGTGGACAACACGACGTGCGGCTTGAGTTCGAGCGGCTCAAATGCATCTTCGATCAGTGTGCGGGTAAAGGTGCCGGATTCCGGCAAAATCGCCGGATGCTCGATCAGCATGAATGGCGTGATTTTTTTGCGCGCAGCCAGCGGGTGTCGGGGCGCGACGGCGACGCGCAGCACGTCCGTCCACAGCGATTCGGCCAACAACGGCGACGGGCATTTAAGCGGCAACGTGATGATCGCCAGTTCGACTTCACCTTGAAGAATGGCGTCGCCGGCGGCTTCCGACGCCATGAAGCGCAGATCGAGTTTGACTTGCGGCCAGGTTTCGACAAACGCACGCAGGATCGGAGGCAAGCGATGCAAGCCGACGTGATGGCTGGTGGCGATGCTCAAGGTGCCGCTGATCTGGCCGCTCAGGTTGGCCAGCGCGCGGCGGCTGTCGCCGATGTCGCGCAACAATTCCTGCGCGCGCGGCAGCAGCACGCGCCCGGCTTCGGTCAGCATGACGGTGCGTCCCAGCCGATCAAACAGCGTGACGCCCAGCGACGATTCCAGCGTCGAAATGCGCTTGCTGACCGCCGATTGGGTCAGGTGCAACTGCTCGGCGGCACGCGAGAAAGAACCGTGTTCGGTGACGGCGAGAAAAGCGGCAAGAGCGGTGGCATCCATGGATCGGTTTTCGGGCAAGCGCGAAAGAAAGCGCTGTTACCGTGAATCATAAATCAGCGCGTCGTTTTTCACATCATCCGCCAAACTGCGCGATCCATTTTTCCACATACGGCGGCACAGCTTGCGTGGCTGGCGCGTGAACGGTTTCGTCGAATAACGAAACATTCTGGCTCGGTTCGAGGTTGAGCTCGATGGTTCTGGCGCCGTGTCGCCGCGCTTCTTCGACGAAGCCCGCTGCCGGATAAACGTGACCGGAAGTTCCGATCGACACAAAGAGATCGGCTTCGGCCAGCGCTTGATAAATGCGATCCATTTCGAGCGGCATTTCGCCGAACCAAACAATATGCGGGCGCAGCAACGCCGGTGACGCGCAGCAGGTGCAGCGGTCTTCCTGCGTCAAATCGCCCCGCCATTCGACGACACGTCCGGAGCGTACGCAACGCGCTTTGAACAGTTCGCCGTGCATGTGGATGACGCGCCGACTGCCGGCGCGTTCGTGCAGATCATCGATGTTTTGAGTGACGAGCAGAAAGCGGTCGCCGAACGCTTCTTCCAGCCACGCCAGCGCCCGATGCGCAGCGTTGGGCTAAATGGCCGGATCGTGCAACTGTCGCCGTCGCTCGTTATAAAAACGCAGCACCATATCGGGATTGCGGGCGAACCCTTCGGGAGACGCCACGTCTTCTACACGGTGGTCTTCCCACAACCCGTCCGCCGCGCGAAAAGTGCGGATGCCCGATTCGGCGGAAATTCCGGCGCCGGTCAAAACGACGATACACGGCTTTTCTGGCGTGAAGCGACTCATGCTTTTTCCTCTTTCATTCTCCGGCCTTGAAATTATAAGCCGTCCGGATTCTTTCGACGACGTCCGCCGTCGGCCGAATGTGCGAAAGAATTTCCTCCATGCTCTTGTAGGCCATCGGCGATTCGTCCAGCGTGTTGCGATGCACCGAGGTAGAAAAAACATCTTTCATTTCGGCGCGGTATTCGTCCATGGACAAAACACTGAGCGCCTTGGTGCGACTCATCAACCGTCCCGCCCCGTGCGGCGCGGAGTCATTCCAATCCGCGTTGCCCTTGCCGACGCAGATCAGACTGCCGTCGCGCATGTTGATCGGGATGAGCAGGTGTTCTCCCGCTCTGGCGGAAACGGAGCCTTTGCGCAAGATCATCGCTTCAGTATCGATGTAGTTGTGGATGGTGGTGAAGCGATCCGTTTCGCTCACCGCCATTCCGTTCAAAATGACCTCCGTCATTGCCTGCCGATTCAGGGCAGCGAAGCGCTGAACGATTCGCATATCGTGCAGGTAATCGTCGAACAGTTCTTCTGAGACGTAGGCCAGGTCTTTGGGAATATCAGTAGCGGGTTTCAGGCGCTGGAGGCTTTCCTCGATTTCCTGTTCGCGTCCTTCGGTTTTCAACGCAATGATGGTTTCCTGCATCGCTTCTTTGGACGGGCCGCTCAAGCGATCAAAGGCTTGCTCCTGATACCAGGTGGCGACTTCCTGTCCGAGATGACGGCTGCCGGAATGCACGACCAGATACAGCGCTCCGTCGTCGGCACGCCCCACTTCGATGAAATGGTTGCCCCCGCCCAGCGTGCCGATGCTCAACCGCGCACGACTCACATCGACGCGCTCGGCGCAACGCAGTTTGTCCAGATCGACTTCCGCGTTCAGTGGGTGGTGGTTCTTGCGGATGCCGCGCCCGGACGGAATGCTCGCCCGAATCAAACGGTCGAGCCTCTCGAAATCCAGATCGCGCTCGGCGAGACGTACGGTTTCCATGCCGCAGCCGATATCGACGCCGACCATGCCCGGCACGATCTTGTCGGTAATGGTCATCGTGGTGCCGATGGTGCAGCCTTTGCCGGCGTGAACGTCCGGCATGATCCGGATTTTGCTGCCCGCAAATTCCTCGCGATCGCAAACAGCCTTGATCTGCTCAAAGGCGATAAGCTCCAGTTCCCCGCAATAGCACAGGGCGGTGTTGTGTTTGCCTTTAACTTTAATCATGGCGCTGCGCTCCTGTTTTATTTTTGCGTAAAAATAAAACGGGCCTCTTTCGAGGCCCGCTGCTGTTGGTGTTCCGTTAGAAACGGAATTTGTTACGCCGCCTTCTTAGAAGAAGTGGACCATACCGAGGATCAGACCTTGTTGGTCAACACCCGAAGTGACGTTTGCGTTACCGTTATGACCAAAAGAATAAGTCGCCTTCTTGCCATTGTCGATATAGACGTAACCGACATAGGCAACGGTCCGTTTCGACAATTCGTAGCTGTAGCTCAGTTCATACTGAGTAGCTTCGGTGTCTTTTCCGGCTCTGACGTTACCGACGTTACCGAAATCAGCACCTCTGCCTCTGTCGGCATAGATCACAGCGCCGTACAGTTTGCCGGCGCCGATGGGCACCGTCAAGCTACCGCCGACCAAGTTACGGGTCAGCGAGCTGGTTCCGGGAATATCATACGTCAAATATTCGTAAACCAACGCCGGACGGACGACGCCGAAGTTGTAGCCGGCCATCACCGAAACGGCTTGGTCGTTCAGGTTGACGCCACGCCATTCTTGGTTGGTTTCATAAACGACCGCTGCTTGCAGCCCGGCGTTGTCGTAGAACACGCCAGCGGTGCCGACCCAGCCGTGGTTGGCGGTTTCATCAGTCGAATATTGCAGTTTGCCGGTCAAGCCAGCGATGGTCGGCGATTCGTAGCGAGCCGCATTGGCGGTACGAGCACCAAAGCTGCCGTTCGCCCGGTTGTTCGGACCATCTTGGCCCCACAGAGCGCCGGTTTGCAGAATCGACGTCAGCGCGGTGTTGGTGTTACCGAAAACAGCCTGCGCATCATCGTACGGGGTCGTCATATAACCGAGTTTGACGGCACCCCAAGAGTTGCCTTGCAAACCGAGCCATGTGTCACGCGAAGCCAACATTCCATTGGTGCCAGCGTTGACGCCATCACCTTGGAATTGCGATTCGACTTGGAAGATCGCATTCAGACCACCACCCAATGCTTCGGTACCTTTGAAGCCGATACGCGAAGTGTTGGAGCTGATGCGGGTCAACTTGCCCAAGCTGCTATTGCTGGCAGAGCTGATGAAGTCCACGTCCATGTTGATACGGCCATAAATCGTAACGTTCGCAGTTTGTGCGTTCGCCAGCAACGGTGCGGCCAACAGGCCAGCAACAGCAATCGCGATGAGTTTCTTTTTCATGAAAATCTCTCCTCTAACAGATAAAATCGGCAAGGTTCAAGCGCAATACACTTGCCATCAGAAAAACCTTCTCTGAGATCACCGAGAAGTTACAGACATTGTGCCAAGAGCGGCAAGGCTGAGGCAAGCAATGGCGGTGGACTAAACAAGGTCTTACAGTAAGATGTTGTTCATAAGCAACAAGAGGTTCGGGAAAGTGCCGTAAACGCAAAGTGGCAAACAAGTAGAAGTGTCGTCTTATGGCCTTTCGATCATGAATGAATTTAAGGAAAATCAACCCGTCCAAGCGGTATTATGTGAATGGAAAGGCGATAGTGAGTATTGAAACGGACAATCTGATTTGCGGACTGCTGGTGGCGTTCCTGACCTCGGCGGCGTTGGGGGTCGCGTTGCGCAAATCTGTTGCATTTTTACCACACGCACAACCCAATGCCCGCTCGCTTCATGACAAACCAATCCCGCGGGTGGCGGCGCTGATGTTGTGGGCCGGTTGGCTGGCCGGGATCAGCTGGATTTGGTTGTCCGGCGCCATTTCGTTCGGTGATGCGTCATTCGCGGGAATGGTTCAACGCTTCATGATTTTGATGCTTTGCTGCTGGGTCGTCGTCGCTGCAGTTTCGTTTTTAGACGACTGTCGCGGCGTGTCGGCGCGCTGGCGCTTGCTGGCTCATGGGGCGGTGGCGCTGGCGCTGGTAGGGGGGTATTTGATGCTTGGAGCGGGAATGGGAAAAACGCTGGGGCTGGTGGCGCTTTTCTACAAACAACAAGAGGTTTTGTGGTGGGTGCTCGTTTTGGCGGCGGCGCTGTCCATTGTCTGGATGTGTAACCTGTTCAACTTCATGGACGGTAGCGACGGCCTAGCGGGAGCGATGGCGCTGTTTGGGCTGGCGGCTTACACTGGGGTCGGCTATGCCTGCGAGCTTTCATGGTGGTGGCTGCCGCTGCTCGGTATCGCAGCGCTGATTCCCCTGCTGGCGGTCAATCTGCCGCCGGCGAAAATGTTTATCGGCGATGTCGGCGCGGTGCCTCTGGGTTTTCTGGCGGCGGCGTTCGGCTGGTGGGGGGTCGTCGAACAAGCGTGGGGGCTTTGGTTTCCAACGCTGGTGTTTCTTCCTTTCATTCTGGACGCAACGGTCACGTTGTTGTGGCGATTATGGCGACGGGAAAAAATCTGGGAAGGACACAAGACGCATTACTATCAGCGGTTGTTGCAGATGGGCGCCGGTCATCGCGGCACCTTGGCGATTTATGCGGTGTTGATGGCGGGCTGCGCCGCCACGGCGGGGGTCTGCGCAACCCGGGCGCCGGAGCTGGGCGCATGGGCGCTGCTGGCATGGGTGCTGGTTCATTTGGGTTTCTTCGCGGTCATCGACTATCATTGGCGCCAACGAAAGAGGAAAGAATAAAAGCTTCATGATACGAATTCCCCACGGGCGAGCCTGGTTTGCCTTTTTTCACGATGCCGTCGCGGCGATGGTCGCTTGGTGGGCGGTCTATGGGCTGCGCTTCTCGTTGTGGTCGTTGCCGATGGATTGGGACGGGCTGCAGCGAACGCTGGTCTGGGTGATCCCGATGCAGGCGGTCGTTTGCGTGGCGATGGGCTTGTACCGTGGCTTGTGGCGTTACGCCAGTCTCGACGACCTGAAGCGGATCGTCTTGTCCACTGGCTTGGGCGCGCTGGCGATTCCGCTGGTGCTGATGCTGGTACAAACGCCGGTTACCGTGCCGCGCACGGTGCTGGTGCTCTATCCGATTGTGCTGACTTTTTTCATGGCCGGCAGTCGTCTGGTCTATCGGATGTGGCGCGAAGCGCGGCTGTTCAGCCCGTTGACGGCGCTGGGCGAGCCGATTCTGGTGCTGGGCGCCGGCGCCGCCGGAGTGCGGCTGGCTGAGGCGCTGGCGGGCAGTCGGGAGTGGCGCATCGTCGGCTTTCTCGACGACGACATCGCCAAGCGCCACCGTCGCGTGCACGGTGTGCAGGTGTTGGGCGGCATCGACGAACTGGCGCATTGGGTAAAGCGCTACAACGTCCACAAAGTCGTGCTGGCGCTGCCGTCGGCCAGCCACCGGATTCGTCGTCAGGTTAGCGAAGTGTGTTTGACGGCCGGAGTGACGACGTTGACCGTGCCGTCTTACGAAGACTTGTTGGCCGGAACGCAACTGACGACGTGGCGCAATCTCGATGTCGAAGATTTGCTGGGACGCGAGCCGGTGTTGCTCGACATGCCTGGGCTGGCCGATTGGCTGGGCGGACGGACCGTGCTGGTAACCGGCGCCGGCGGCTCGATCGGCAGTGAATTGTGTCGGCAGATTCTGCGTTACCGCCCCGCGACGCTGGTGTTGTTCGACGTTTCGGAAGCGGCGCTCTACGAAATTCGCAGTGAGTTGGCGTCGCACGAAACAAGCACCCAACTGATCGCGCAGGTCGGCGACGTGAAAGACGCGGCGCTGGTGTCGGCGCTGTTCTCGCGCTTCCGTCCCGACGCGATTTTTCACGCGGCGGCGTACAAGCATGTGCCGCTGATGGAAACCGCCGACAACGCCTGGCAAGCGGTGCGCAACAACGCTTACGGAACCTTTGTGTTGGGTCGCGCCGCCGCTGCCGCCGGCGTGGCCAAATTCGTTTTGATTTCGACCGACAAGGCAGTCAATCCCGGCTCGGTGATGGGCGCATCCAAGCGGTTGGCCGAAATGGTGTGTCAATGGCTGCAAAACGGCGCCACGCAGTTTGTGACGGTGCGTTTCGGTAACGTGTTGAACAGCGCCGGCAGCGTGATTCCCAAGTTTCAGGCGCAGATCGCGCGCGGCGGGCCGGTGACCGTGACGCATCCCGAAATCACCCGTTACTTCATGTCGATTCCGGAAGCGGTGGGACTGGTGTTGCAAGCGGGCTTGCAAGGTTCCGGCGGCGACATCATGGTGCTGGACATGGGCGAGCCGATTCGGATCGTCGATCTGGCGCGCAACATGATCCGGCTGTCGGGCGCCGATCCCGAACAAATCAAAATTGAATTCATCGGCTTGCGCCCCGGTGAAAAATTGCACGAAGAATTGCTGGCGGACGCGGAAGAAGGACGACCGACGCCGCACCCGAAAATCAAAGTCGCTCAGGCGCGACAAACGTCCGCCGGCGTTATTGAAGAAATCATTACCCGTTGTGAAGATCAACTGTCTAGCGATCCATTAAATAGCCAATTGCCCGCCCCCGAAGTGCTGCGCGAATGGTTGGGACGGTGGATTCCCGAATATCAGGGCGTCTCTTTCCCAGAGAGTGTCCCAAAGGACGTTTAGCCCTTGATCTTTGGCGTCCCAAAGTAGCACATTCATTGGCGCGCTGTCGTGTCAAATTTACCCAGCGAGCACAAAAGCTGTTGGCAGAATTTGACACAGTTTAAATAGGGCATAATAATCTATTAAAAAAACTCATCTTTTTTCAATTTTCAGGGGCTTCTCTATGAACATTTTTAAGGAAAAATCGCTCTACGTTACCTTGACCGGCCTGGTCGTAATGGGCTTGATTGGTTCAGCGCAAGCTGTGAGCCTTAACCCGGCCGGGTTGGGACAGGTTTTGATTTATCCGTACTACACGGTTCGCGGCGATGCGAGCGGTGTCAGAACATTTAACTCGTTGATTTCGGTCGTCAACAAGACAGAAGTCGGCAAAGCGGTCAGGGTTCGTTTTCTCGAAGGAAAGGCTTCGCAAGAAGTTCTGGACTTCAACCTGTACCTGTCGCCGCATGACGTTTGGACTAGCGCGATCACTCCATCCAATGATGGCAGCGGCGCCATGCTAAAGACGGACGACAAGTCGTGCACTTCGCCGCCGATTCCGGCCGAAGGTGTACAGTTCAGAAACTATTTATACATCGACGCCAATGCTGACCGGGAAGATGCGACGCTTGATCGAACCAAGGAAGGTTACGTCGAGATTATTGAGATGGCAGATATTATTCCGGGTACGAGCACAGAGAAAAATGTGACGCACACGAGAGTCAACAACGAATATAAACCGCTTGACTGTAACTGGATTAGCGAAACTTGGGGTGTGATTCCGGCATGGGTTGCCACCGATCTGACGACAGGGACGGGCGGCTTGTTCGGTAGCATGATACTGATCAATCCCAACGACGCGCAGGATATAGCATACGAGGCAGTGGCGCTGGATGGCTTTTTCAGCGCGCCCACTCCCGGGGCGAATCTCTGGCGCCCCTCCGGAACCATCGAGCCGGATCTGAATCTTGCCTCTCCGAAAATATCGACCGTTGTAAACGGAACGGATGAGTATATTACAAACTGGAATGAAGGTATCGATGCCGTCTCGGCGGTGTTGATGAATGCGTCAGTTTCTAACGAGTATGTGCTGGAAGATTCCGTTGCTGCCAAGACCGATTGGATCATCACGATGCCGACAAAAAAATATTATTACAGCGCCCCTGACTGGTCCAAGATCAGACCGCTTATTCCTGATTATCACCTCTTCCAGCGTGACTTTACGTCAGGCGGCGCCTGCGATGAGTTGATGATCGCGCAGTATAATCGCGAAGAGAGCAGCGCGAGAACAGATGATGCGGGCGGCTTCCCGGAACCTCCGCCAAAGCCACCAACAGCGCTGTGCTGGGGAGCTAACGTCGTAACTTTCGGGAAGACGTTCGATACGGAATCGATCTTCTACGCGCAGAATCGCTTCACGTTGCTGACGTCTTTTGACAATGGCTGGGCAGAGTTTACGCTCAGCAGCGACTCTCATTATTTGACTGCGACAGGAAGTACGCAACATATTGATTTGTCAACATCGCCACAGACCAATACAAACATCACCGGCTATGTGTATCGTGGCTTGCCGATGGTTGGTTTTGCCGTTCAGCAGTTCAACAATGGCGAAGTCTCAAGTACGGTGGTTCCGGGCGCAACCGTCTGGGCAAGCTATGCTGGCCGTATCGCGCATCACTTCGAGAAGAACATCGCTCTTCCGTGATGAAAAATCGTATTGCCCATTGAGAAACGAGAAACGGAGGCTTTGGCCTCCGTTTTTTTCACGACGAATCTTCTTTCGATATTCCCGCGGCCTTGGCAATGTCTTTTGCGTGGGATCAGAATATTTCATCATCTTTTTCCATACCAAACCAATGCCATTGCAACCGATACCAAAACACCCGCCAACGTCATAAGAAAAACGAGGGTATCTGTACGATGAGACATATGTTCAGGTACAATCACCACAATTGATAATAAAATATTTTCGTTTTCTCTTTTACTGGTGACGGTCATGGTGATGCCCGAAACACTTTCTCCCGCCCTCAAGGCCGATGTGCTCGCTGAGGCGCTGCCGTATATCCAACGTTTTCACGGTTGTACCATCGTGATAAAATACGGAGGCAACGCGATGATCGATCCCGCGCTCAAAGCCGGGTTTGCGCGCGATGTGGTGATGTTGAAGCTGATCGGGATGAATCCGGTGATCGTGCACGGCGGCGGACCGCAGATCGGCGAACTGCTCGAAAAGATGAAAATCGAAAGCGCCTTCGTGCAAGGCATGCGCATCACCGACGAGCGCGTGATGACCGTCGTCGAAATGGTGCTCGGTGAATTGAATCAGGAAATCGTCGCGCTGATACATCGTCACGGCGGACGTGCTGTTGGGCTGACCGGGCAAGACGGCAAACTGATTCGGGCGCGGCGGATGAAACTCAAAGATAAAGAAGGCGGCAGCGATCTGGACATCGGACTGGTCGGCGAGATCGAAAAAATCGAACCGGAGTTGATTGACTTGCTGGTGTCGCGTAACTTCGTGCCGGTCGTCGCACCGATCGGCATGGGGCAAGACGGCGAAGCGTACAACATCAACGCCGATCTGGTGGCGGGAAAACTCGCCGAACGGTTGGGCGCGGAAAAGCTCATCATGATGACCAACACGGTCGGCGTGCTCGATCAAAAGGGCAATCTGTTGACCGGATTGACCGCCGCCCAGATTGAAGCATTGTTTGAAGACGGCACGATTCACGGCGGCATGCTGCCAAAAATCGGCTCGGCATTAGAAGCAATCAAGCGCGGCGTCAAGAGCGCGCATATTATAGATGGTCGAGTTCCGCATGCGTTGTTACTGGAATTACTGACCGATAGTGGTGTAGGCACCAAAATTCACTCCGAAGCAGAGGGTTAAACCCTGCGGGGGGTTCGCGTTTGAAAGAAGAAGGTCGAGCGCGAAGGGCGGAGAGAAGTGAAGGTAGAAGGGAAATCAAAAAAAGGGGGAGGAAAATGGCAGGACGACAAGGAGAACGTCGCGACCAGATTTCGCAGACTTTGGCGAGCATGCTGGAAAATCCGCGCGTAGAAAAAATCACGACCAAGGCGTTGGCGGAGCAACTCGGGGTTTCCGAGGCAGCGCTGTACCGTCATTTCGCCAGCAAAGCACAGATGTACGAAAAGTTGATCGAGTTCATCGAAAACACGCTCTTTTCGCTCATCAATAAAATCCAATCCGACAGCGAAGACGGTTGCACGCAAGCCGAGCAAATCACTTCCATGCTGCTCGGCTTCGCCGAAAAAAACCCGGGGATGACCCGCGTGCTGACCGGCGAAGCTCTGGTGCATGAGGACGAACGCTTGCAACAGCGGATCAACCAGATTTTCGAGCGGATCGAAGCCTGCTTTCGCCAGTCACTGCGCATTGCGCAACTGGCCGAACAGTTGCCGCGTGAACACGATCACGGCGCCCACGCCTCGGTGCTGGCTGCTTATGTGACTGGTCGCTGGCAGCTTTTCGTGAAGACAGGATTCAAGCGCCGCCCGCGAGACGGTTGGGAAGCGCAGCGGACTTTTTTGCTGACCGCCTGCAACGGCGTGGCAACAACGCACTGATGCATTCAGCGCGTTCCTGAACACACCGCGCAGTTAGGGTTTCGCTTGAGGGCGACCTGCTGCCATCGCGTCGTCAGCGCATCGAACATCAGCAGACGACCGGTCAGCGGTTGCCCGATTCCGGACAGGAGCTTTAACGCTTCTGCCGCCTGTGTCGTGCCGATGATGCCGACCAGCGGCGCGAAAACGCCCATCGTCGCGCAGCGCGCTTCTTCGAGCGACTCGTTCTCGCCGAACAGGCAGTGGTAGCACGGCGATTCGCGCTCGCGCAAGTCGAAGACCGTTACCTGCCCGTCGAAACGAATCACCGCGCCCGAAACCAGCGGCACGCGCGACGCAACGCAAGCGCGATTGATCGCGTGCCGCGTTTTGAAATTGTCGGTGCAATCGAGTACAACATCGGCGGTGCGAACGAGTTCGTTCAGCGCTGCGCCGTCCATTCGCTCGTTGCGAGCGCGCACGGTGATCGTCGGGTTTATCGCCAACAAACGGTCGCGTGCTGCCGTCACTTTTCGCTTGCCGACATCAGCCGTGGTGTAAAGCATCTGCCGCTGAAGATTGGTCAGATCGACGTCGTCGTTGTCGCACAAGGTGATCGCGCCGACGCCGGACGCCGCGAGAAAATGCGCGGCGGGCGATCCCAACCCGCCGACGCCGACGATGACCGCATGCGCGGCGGCGCATTTTTCCTGCGCCGTCTGGCTCCATTCGTTCAGAAGCAGATGGCGGCTATAGCGAAGCAGTTGTTGATCGTCCATGGAGAAGTCGTGCCGTTGGGTCATGCGGTCGGCGCTTAGTGTATCCCAAAAACAGGGTTCCGTCCCCTCTCCCGCTTGCGGGAAAGGGTGTGCTCTTTCGACAAACTCAAACGATTCTTTGTCAAGAAAAAAGGGGGGTGAATCGTGCTTGCTGAAACGATTTCCCGGCGCGCTTGAACCGTCCTGTAAAATACGTCTGTTCTTCTCCTTTTTTCGTCATGCCTTTTTCTACCGACCACCCGCCGCGTCCAGCCTACACGCGAAGCGACTTTGAATTCGATCTGCCGCCGGAGTTGATCGCGCAGTATCCGTTGCCGGAACGAACAGCCAGCCGCTTGTTGCACGTCATTCCAAGCGTTGAAAACAACGCGCCGATGCTGGCCGACCTGACGTTCAAGGCGTTGCCGCCACTGATCGCACCGAACGATTTGCTGGTGTTCAACGATACGCGAGTGATCAAGGCGCGAATGTTTGGAAAAAAAGTCGGCAGCGGTGGGCGCGTGGAACTGTTGATCGAGCGTTTGCTGGGCGAAGATCGCGCGCTGGTACAGATGCGCGCGTCGCACCTGCCGGGCGCGGGTGCGGCGATTGCTTTGGCCTCTGACGCGCGCGCGCTGGTGCTGAGTCGGCAGGGTCGTTTCTTTGAAGTGCGCTTCGATGGAACGGGCGATCTGGTGACGTGGTTGAACGAACACGGGCAAATGCCGTTGCCGCCGTACATTCGTCGCGCTGCCGAGGACGCGGACGACGCGCGCTATCAAACCGTGTATGCGCGCGTGCCAGGCGCGGTAGCCGCGCCGACGGCGGGACTGCATTTCGATGAAGCCTTGCTGGCCGCGCTCGACGCGCGTGGCGTGCAACGGGCAACGGTAACGTTGCACGTCGGCGCCGGAACTTTTCAGCCGGTGCAACACGAAGATTTGTCGCGCCACGTGATGCACCGCGAAGTGTATGAAATTTCGGCGGCGACGGTCGCGGCGATAGAAGCAACGCGCGCGCGCGGCGGCCGCGTCGTGGCAATCGGAACCACCAGCCTGCGAGCGCTGGAATCCGCCGCCGACGCGGCGGGAGCGCTACACGTCGGGCACGGCGAAACGGCGTTGTTCATCACGCCAGGCTACCGCTTCAAAGTGGTGGATCGGTTGCTCACCAATTTTCACTTACCGGGTTCGACGCTGCTCATGCTGATCGCGGCCTTCGGTGGTTATGAAACGATGCGCGCCGCTTACGCGCACGCGATTCGCTCACAATACCGTTTTTTCAGTTACGGAGACGCCATGCTTCTGGAGCGTTCTCAAAAGCAGGGAAAGAGATAAACGACTCATGGAAACCGCCAACCACTTCTCTTTCGATGTTTTGCACACAGCAGGCCGCGCCCGTCGCGCGCGGTTGCGCCTAGCGCACGGCGTGGTGGAAACGCCGGCCTTCATGCCGGTCGGTACCTATGGCTCGGTCAAAGCGATGACGCCCGACGAATTGCTCGACAACGGCGCGCAAATCATTCTCGGCAATACGTTCCACTTGTGGCTGCGCCCTGGGTTAGAAGTGATCGGCTTGCATCAAGGCTTGCACCGTTTCATGAACTGGCAGAAACCGATCTTGACCGACTCCGGCGGTTTTCAGGTTTTCAGCCTCGGCGCCTTGCGCAAAATCCGCGAAGAAGGCGTGACCTTTTCGTCGCCGATCAACGGTGACCGCTTGCTGCTGACGCCGGAAGGGTCGATGGACATTCAGCGCGTTTTGAATTCCGACATTGTGATGGCGCTCGATGAATGTACGCCGTATCCGGCAACGCGCGAAGAAGCGGCAACGTCGATGGCGTTGTCGATGCGCTGGGCGCAGCGCTCGAAGAACGCGTTTGTTGACGGCAACAATCCGAACGCCTTGTTCGGCATCGTGCAAGGCGGCATGTTTGAAGATTTGCGCGACGAATCGTTGCAGGCGTTGACCGACATCGGCTTTCACGGTTACGCCATCGGCGGCTTGTCGGTCGGCGAGCCGAAAGAAGACATGTTGCGATTGCTCGATCACATCGCGCCGTGCCTGCCGGAAAATGCCCCGCGCTATTTGATGGGCGTCGGCACGCCGGAAGATTTGGTCGCCGGTGCCGTCGCCGGAATCGACATGTTCGACTGCGTGATGCCAACGCGCAACGCCCGCAACGGCTGGCTTTTCACCCGCTTCGGCGACATCAAGATTCGCAATGCCCGCTACCGCACCGATACCAGCCCCATCGACGAAACGTGTCTCTGCGACACCTGCCGTCATTACACCCGCGCCTATCTGCACCATTTGCAAAAAACCCACGAAATTCTCGGCGCGCGATTGGCGACGGTTCACAATCTGCATTACTACCTCGACCTGATGCGGCAAATACGGGAGGCGATAGAAGAAGACGCGCTGGCCGCGTTTGTGGCGCAGTTTCGGCAAGAGCGGGGAGCGGGTGTGTAGGGGCTGTTTTATTTCTTGGTCTTTCTGTAAAACCCATACGTCGCAACCAACGGAAAGCCCAGAAGCCCCACATTACTTGCGATAAAAAACAGCAAGCTCAGGTCTCTTTCCCACCAAAAGAAAAAGACAAAAAAGCCATACGCAACATAGGTAACGACAACGATGGCAATATAGAAAAAGATCACTTTCCATTCAAAAAAGCCCAGCATGATGAAAGCTATAACCACGGGCGCTAAAACAACCCCCCACAAGTTGGCAATGATGATTCCTTCGCTTCCGCCGTGTTGAGCCAAGGCCAGCCCCGGCGTCAGTGTCGCCAAAACAAAAACCAGCCATTTCTTCATCGCTGCAAACTCTTAAAGTCGCCGATGCTGCAACGCCGGCAGCCAGCGCCGCACTTCGTCGATTCGCGCCGGATCGACGACGCCGATCACCACACCCTCGCCCTGCGGCAGGCAGGACACGATTTGTCCCCACGGATCGATCAGCATGGAGTGCCCGTAGGTTTCGCGTCCGTTCGGATGACGGCCGCCCTGCCCGGCGGCAAGAACGTAGCACTGATTTTCGATAGCGCGAGCGCGCAGCAGAATTTCCCAGTGCGCTTGTCCCGTTGTCGCCGTGAACGCGGCGGGAACCACCATTAACGTCACTTCGCCGAAACGCCGATAAAGTTCCGGAAAACGCACGTCGTAGCAAATCGATAAAGCAACCTTTCCGCACGGCGCCTCGAACGCCACCGACGCAGACACATCTCCCGCTTCGATCAACTGCGCTTCGTCGTAAGATTCTTCGCCTTGCGCAAATTTGAAAAGATGAATTTTGTCGTAACGCGCGAGGCGTTTGCCGTCCGGCCCATAGGCGAGACAAGCGCTGCGGGCGCGGGTGTTTTGTGCGCTGCTTTTTTGTGAGCTTGCGCGAATCGGAACACAACCGCCGATCACATAAATGCGATGGGTTCGCGCCGTTTCCGAAAGAAAATGTTGTTGTACGCCGTCGCCGTCGTTTTCGTAAGCGGCCTGTCGCGCCGCCAACGACGCGCCCAACGTTCCGAAATATTCGGGCAACAACACCAGTTCGGCGCCTTGCGCCACGGCGGCTTCAATGCCGCGTTGCGCCGCGACGAGGTTCGCTTCCACTTCAGGAACGGAGATCATTTGCACTGCCGCAACGTTCATGTGGCGCATGGCGCTCTCCTAAGGCGTTTGAGTTTGATTCTCCGGCTTGCTCTCGGTCGCCGCCGAGGTTTCGTCGGGCGACGACCCTTGCAATCCTTCGCGCGTTTTTTTCTCGACGACCGGATCGTCCCACGATCCTTTGACGGTGTATTCGTAACTGAAGATTTTTTCGATGGGGTTGCCGAGAATCAGTTGCCCGACCAGCGCGCCGATGCCGACCGCCGCCGCGCCGACCGGATTGGCCATCAACAACACCGACGCACCCGCCGCGCCCACCGACACGCTGTCGGTCAAACTGGGCTGAACATACACGTTCAAATTCTGTGCCTCCTTGCTCAGATCCACCGTACCGTTGAGTTTCACTTTGGCGGACGCGCCGTTCATCTGCAAATCGGCGGTGCGCAAAATGCCTTCCTTGATGTCGATGGTTCCGGTGATCGCATCGAAGGCAAAACCTTCGCTGAATATATCGCGGAAATCGAGCGTGATCCGGCGCGGCAACGCTTGCAACGAGAATACGCCCAACAAGCGACCGATCCCCGGCTCGATGCGGGTGAAGTGTCCTCTGCCGACGTTCAGCGTCAAATGACCGTCGAGCGAGTTGATGTCGAAATCGCTCGGCGCCCCCTCCCAGGACAGCGCGCCGTCCAACTGCACATCGGCGGCGACCACGCTTCTCGGCACACCGAAATGATCGAGAAATTTTTCGGCGTCGTTGATTTTCGTTTCGATGTTGAGTTCGGTGCGTTGCGCTTGTCGAGCGGTGTGCCACCAACCGTTCGCCGTCACAACGCCGTCGGCGTTGGCCAGAGCGACGTTTTCCATGCGCCAGTCGGTGCCGCGCGGCTCCGCTTGAATCGAAAGTTGTCCCAGATTTTTTTCTTTGTAAGAAAAATTGTCAATCTTGAAGTCGATCACCGGCCACGGGTTGGCGCTGCCGGGAATCAACACCGTGCTGCGTTTGGCCGCATTTTTTTCATCCTTCACTTCGGCCAGCGCCAGCCGCGTGAAGTACCCCTTCAGGCGACCGTTGACCGCGCCGTTGGCGTCGGCTTGCTCCCAAGTCATGTTGCCCTCGGCTTCGCGACAAGCGAAGTTGATGTTCCACAGGTTTGTCGTCTTGTGCGCCGAAAGCTTCACCTCGTGCAGTTGTCGTCCCATCAGCGTGTTCAAGGTGCCGACGCTGACCTCCACTTCGTCGAGCGGCAATACATTGCCTTCCTCATGTTTGGGCAACGATTGATACAACGCATACCAAGGTTCAGTGTTGAACCGCGCCAGCGTGCCGCGCACCGACAGCCCCGGCGTGGCCGGCAACGCTACCGCCGCCCCGCGCGCTTCGCCGAGATGAAGCCGCGCACGCTCCAGCTTCCACTTTTCGCCGACGGGAACACTCTTGGCGACAACGGCCAACGGTGCGCTCGGCGAACGGTAATCAACGCGCCAGTGTTCTTCCTTGTTCGCCGTTTCCTTGCCGCTAACCGTCACCGCATCGTGCGCGATGCGCAACGGCGCGGTTGCATTCGCGCTTTTCCCCAGCGGTTCGGGCAAATCGATACTTGCTCCGACCAGCGACGAGGTCAGCACCCAATGCGTTCCCTTGTTGCCGCCGGCGTTAAAAGTCAGTTGCCAGGGCGTGGTTCCCGACAAACGCTCGAGCAACGGTTGCGCGTCGCTTTGCAAATCGTTGAGATGCAACTTGGCGAGATTCGCCGTTCCCGATCCCGTCAACGTGATGCCGCCGTCGCGCGAGGTCAGCGCGAGCGTTCCCGTCCCTCCCAGCGCTTCAAAACTCAAAGCGTCGGCTTTGACTTCATGTCCGGTAAAGAACACCGTGCCGCGCGTGTGCGACAACAGCGGTACCCCCGGAATGTCGAGCGTGTCGTCGGCCAGTTTGAAGCTGCCTTTGACCGCATTCGCTTCGTCGCCGCTCAATGAAATGTCGAGCTTCAACGCCAGCGCTCCGTTGCCGGAGGCTTGCGCGCCTTTGAACATGTGATCGAGCCAACCGCCGACGGGGCTTTGTTCGAGAAAATTCAGGTACGACATCAGCGGGCCGCTGGCCGAACCGTCGATGTGCAAGTGCGGCTGATGCGAACCGAGATCGGGAATCGTCGCGCGCGTTTGCCCCAGCGTCGTCTCGAAAATAGAACCGCGCTTGGCGGTGACGGCCATGGTGTTATTTTCAAAACGAAGATCGGCTTCCACGCCGTCGATGGCCGGCCAGGCCGGATCGTAAGCCAACCGCGCGCCCGCCACGTGCGCTTCGGCAACAAAGCTGCCTTGTTTGCCGTCGGCAAACGGAAAATGCTCCAGTTCGCCTTTCAATGTGACCGTGCCGCGATCGGCCGTGCCGCCCTTGAGACTCTCTTGCAACCAGTGGCGAACATGCTCGCCGGCCACGATCGGAATGTAGCGATAGGCGCCGCTGGCGGTGGCGCGCTGCACTTGCGCCGAGAGATCAGCGATGCCATCGCTGCCGTTGGCTTGCCAAGTTCCCTTGATCGTTCCTTCCACATCAGGGTTGGAAAAATGCAGCGCGTCGATCTGAACGACCAGCCCCTCCGGTTTGTGCATCCAGTGCACGTTGCCGCCCACCGTGTCCAGCGACAACGCTTCGGGAAACACGCGCGGAAGATCAAGCACAACCTCACGTCCCGCCAGCGTCAAACTCCCCTGCTGCTCATCGAGCGAAACGGCGCCGCTGATGCCGCGCAAGCCAGGGTAAGCGCCATACGCTTGCACTCCCGCGCCACGCACCGTGGCACGCGCGCTGTAATGAATCAATCGCCACGATGGCTCACTCGCTTTTTCGTTCGCTACGTTTTCGTTCTCGGCCTTTTTGTTTTCCGCGTTTTTGTTTTCTTCGCGCACGCGCTCCCAACTGCCGCTGCCGTTCTCCAGAGTCCCGCGCGCATCGAGTGCCGCCAGCGGCTCGCGCCAACCGTCCGGCAACGGCAACGACGGCAGCAGCCCGCTCAACGCCGACACGTTGAGCCGGTCGAATTCAAAGCGGCCACTCGGCGCTTGCGTCAACAACGTCGCCAGCGGCAACGGGGTGGCCGGGCTGAGACCTTCGAGCGTCAGCGATACATTCATCGGTTCCAAACGCGCGCCGCTCTTTTCGATGAAGGTCAAACCTTCCGTCGAGAAACTGAGCCGGTTGCGCTCCTCGCGCGCCGTGAAGCGGCCGCGAATTTCCTGCAACTCTAGCGGTGCAATAGCCGGTTCGGCGGCAGGCGCCAGAGCGGCCTTGACGTTTTGCAGCGCCATATCGACCGTTGCCGACACCACGCGCTGCTTCGACAACGTCACCCATGTTTGCACGTTACCCTCACCGTGCGTCATCGCAATCGGCAAGTCGAGCCATTGCCGCAAGCTGCCGAGATCTACGCGATCCAGCCGGACATAACCTTGCCAATCGCGGTCGAAACTGCGTTGCAGCAAACCGGCGGCAGCTTCGCCGCGCACCTCGAACGTCGCGCCCGTTTCCGATACCAGATCGCCGCGCAAGCCGAAACGGTAATGCGACAAACTTCGCTCGGCGCGAAAATCCATTTGCTCGACGACCAGCGGCGGCGCGCTGCGTTTTTCGTCGCGCCATTCGATAGTGCCACTGTTAATTTCGATGGCGCGTTGACGCAGAAGCCAGTCCACGAATTTTCCGCCGCTGCCGTCCCCGTCCTCCTCCGGCGAAGCCATCAGCAACACGCCGCCGACAAAAAAACGACCGGCAGTGTCGCGCCGCACGATGAGCGTCGGCTGGTCGATCCACAGCCGCTGAAAACGAACGTCCAAATGAAACAGCGAATTCCAGGTGTCGATTTGCGCGCCGACTTCCGGCAGCGCCACTTGCGCCTCGGCCTCAGCGTCGGAAGGCTCAGCGCCGGAGTCAGCGCTTGCTTTTGCCGCCGGAAAAATCTTCACGTCGCGCGCCGTCAATTGCGGGCGCCACCAATCCCAACTGGTTTCGAGCGTGCCGATGGCCACCGGCAAACCGATACGATCCCCGATAAAATTCGCCACTTTGCTCGGCTGCGCTTCCCATTGCGGCAACAGCACGAAACGAAGCACCAGCAAACCGATGATGAACACCGCCGCCAGCACTCCCACCGCGATCAGCACATACTTGAGAAACCGCAAGAAACGGAGAAGAATAAAAATGGTGCGGGAATTCAAACCTGTTCTCTCGGTGTTTGCGCGCAAAAAAACTTGCCCCTTCGGCAAGCCAGTGGATAATAATAGAATAGTGGGGTGATTGTACTCTGGTTCACCTGTATTTTTCGAGACGTGCGTAACCGCTTACAATTCGGCAACGTTTAACGACAACATTTTTCCGCTATGGATCTGTCTCAAGCTCTTTCTTTCAGCACCTACGCCCAGCGGATGGTGGCGGCGCGTCCTGAATACCGCGACACGTGGGAGACAGCGCTCGAAAAGCCGCTCGACTGGAACGCCGTCGTCACCCAGCCTATCGCAGCGGTTTTGTCTGCTTCCGGCGACGCCGACGCCCTTGCCGTTGTGTTGCGCCGCGCCCGCCAGCACATCATGCTGCACACGATGGCGCGCGACCTGACCGGGCTGGCCGATCTCGACGAAGTTTGCGGCAACATGGGGCGGCTGGCCACCGACGCCCTCAACGCGGCGGTCGCGCTGCATCAGACACAACTCGCCGAAACGCGCGGTTGGCCGCGCAACGCGGCGGGCGAGATTCAGCCGTTCATCGTCGTCGGCATGGGCAAGCTGGGCGGCGGGGAATTGAACGTGTCGTCCGACATCGACCTTGTTTTTCTCTACCCCGAAGACGGCGAAACCGACGGCGCCCGCTCACTCAGCAACCACGAGTTTTTCGTTCGTCTGGGGCAGCGCGTCATCGCCGCCATCGACGAAGTGACCGCCGACGGTTTCGTGTTTCGCGTCGATATGCGGCTACGCCCTTACGGCGACTCCGCGCCGCTGGCTATTTCCTTCGACGGGCTTGAACATTATCTGACGGCGCAGGGGCGAATGTGGGAACGTTACGCCTGGCTGAAAGCGTTGCCGCTCACCGGTGAGCGGCACGACGAATTGCAGCAACTGATCGCGCCTTTCGTCTATCGGAAATACCTCGACTTCGACGCCTACGAAGGATTGCGCGATGTGCGCGAACAAATCCGGGCGCAGGGCAAAACGCGCGGCTACGCGCACAACATCAAGCTGGGCAGCGGCGGCATCCGCGACATCGAATTCATCGCGCAAGCGCAGCAAATCGTTCGCGGCGGCCGCGTTCCGGCCTTGCAACTACGCGGCACCCGCGCCGCGTTGCGGGCGCTCGGCGAACGCGAGTTGCTGCCGAACGATGCCGTCGAAGACCTGCTCGCCGCTTACGATTTTCTGCGGCGAGTCGAGCACCGTCTGCAATACCGCGACGATCTGGCGACGCAAACCCTGCCGGAAGACGAAGCGTCTCGCACAGCGTTGGCGCACAGCATGAACTTCGCTTCTCTCGCCGCGTTTCAAGAAGCGCTCGGTGCCCATCGGCAACGGGTCGTGCAGCGTTTTGAAGCGTTGCTCGGTGACGACGATGCGCCCGCCACGCTTGCAACGTCAGCGCCTTCCGTTTCCGCCGCGTGGAACACGCCGGAGGCAACGGAGCAACTTCGCCAAACGCTGGCTGCGCATCGCTTCAGCGACCCCGCCGCTATCGCCGACCGCATCCTGCGCGCGCGCGAAAGCAAACGCTACGCCGCGCTGCCCGAACGCTCGCAGCAACGCTTCGATGCGCTGACGCAACAACTCATCGACATCGCTCCCGCCATCGTTTCGCCGCCGCCGACTTCAAGCGCCGCCGCCATCGACACTTTGTTCCTGCGCTTGTTCACGCTGCTCGAAACCATCAGCCGCCGCAGCGCATATCTGGCGCTGCTCTCCGAACATCCGCAGGCGTTGCCGACCCTCGCCCGCTTGCTCGCCGCGTCCTCGTGGGCGGCCGATTATCTGAACCGCCACCCGATTTTGCTCGACGAATTGCTGGCGCCGCAAGTGCTTCTCGCCGAACCCGATTGGCTCGCCTGGCGCGACGAACTGACGCAAATTCTGGACGCGCACATCGGCGACACTGAGCGGCAAATGGATGAACTGCGCCACTTTCAGCACGCCCAAACTTTTCGCTTGCTGGCGCAAGACCTCGCCGGACAACTGACCGTCGAACGCCTGGCCGATCACCTCACCGCGCTCGCCGATCTCGTTCTTGAAATGACCCTCGCCCATTGCTGGCGAACGCTGATGCCCGAAAACGCGCCGCCGCCGCGCTTCGCCATCATCGGCTACGGCAAACTGGGCAGCAAGGAAATGAGCTACGGCTCCGACCTTGATCTGGTTTTCCTCTATGAAGTCGGCGACGACGGCGACGAAGCCGTCGCCCGCTACACGCGACTGGCGCAACGGATGAACACTTGGCTGACCAGCACCACCGCCGCCGGCAACCTCTACGCCACCGATTTGCGACTGCGTCCCGACGGCAGCAGCGGTTTGCTGATCTCGCGTTGGGACGCTTTCGTCCGTTACCAGCGCGAAAAAGCGTGGACGTTTGAACATCAAGCGCTCACCCGCGCCCGCTTCATCGCCGGCGATAACGAACTGGGCGCCGCCTTCATGCGTGAACGAGCGGCACTGCTGCAACAACCGCGCGACATTGAAGTTTTGCGCCGCGACATCCTCGCCATGCGCGAGCGCATGCTGGAAGGGCACCTCCATTCGGACGCGCGCTTCGATGTCAAACATGATCGCGGCGGAATGGTCGATATCGAATTCCTCGTCCAGTTTCTGGTGCTCGCGCACGCCCACCGCTTCCCGACCTTGACCCGCAACACCGGCAACGTCGCCCTGCTCACCGCTACCTCGACGCTCGGCCTCATCACCGCCGCCGAAGCCGACGCCGCCATTCAGGCGTATCGGCTTTACCGCCGCCAGCAACATGCCGTCCAGTTACAAGGCGAAGATAACGCTCGCGTCGATCCGGCGCTTTACGCCCGCGAACGGGAGGCAGTTGTCGCAATGTGGAAAAAGAGGCTCGAAGAGGCGGGCTAGGAAGGCGTCGATTTGCTCCGTTTGCCTGAGTTTGTTGAAGCCCGAACGGTTGAATCGAGGTGCGTCAATCGCGTAGCGCCGGGAGAGGGTTGTAGGGGCGGCATTCTGCCGCCCAAAGAATGGGGTTACGAAGGGCTGGCTTCCCTGTCATTCCCGCGAAGGCGGGAACGAGCGGGAATGACAGGAAAATAACAACAGCGGAATGATGTGACGGCGTGGGCGCCATCTTTCCTCTGTGCCGAAACGGGCGGCAGAATGCCGCCCCTACGGCGGACGATCGAGAACGGTCGTCCCGACACTCCTCTCCCACAAGCAGGGGAAAACAAAAGGAGCGGGTTTGAAACCCCTTCTGCCCCTCTCCCCCGATCCATGCCGGACACGGCGCGCCGTAGTCCCTCATGGTAAACTACGTGAGTTTCTACGCGGGTTCCGTATGCCAACGGGAATCAGCGGGCAACGGGTTTTTGGGTCATGCGGTTCCGGGGCGGCTCGCCCGGGAGCCGAGTGGCCTTTGGTTATTTTGTTCAAAGGAGGTTTTTGTGTTCATTAGTTCCGCATTTGCACAAGCTACCGGGGATGCCGCGCAGCAAGGCTCATCACAGTACACGTCGATTGCCTTGATGGTTTTGCTTTTCGTCGTGATGTGGTTCGTCCTGATTCGCCCGCAACAAAAGAAGGTGAAAGAACATCGCGCTATGGTTACCGCGTTGCAAAAGGGCGAAGAAGTGGCCACGGCCGGTGGGGTGATCGGTCGCATCGTCAAGCTCGACGAATCGTCGCTGACGCTGGAAATCGCCAAAGATACGGAAGTTCTGGTGCAACGCGGCGCGGTGACGCAGTTGTTGCCCAAAGGCACGATCAAGGATTTCTGAACGTTGTTTTGTGAACGCCGCCGTTCTATCCGTTTCGATGTGCGGCGCGTTCGATTTTTTTGACAGGTTGCCCGACCTTTTGGCGGGATGCGCTGGAAGAAGCGCGCTTCGATCATGAACCGTTACCCTCTCTGGAAATACCTTATCATCATTGTTGCCGTGGCGCTGGGTGCGCTTTACACGGTGCCCAATTTCTTCCCGGAAGTGCCGGCGATACAGATATCGTCGATCAAGGCGACCATCAAGGTTGACAATGCGCTGTTGACGCGGGTGCAGGGCATTCTCAAGAATGCCAACATCGAGTACGGTGACAGCGTGGTCGATTCGGTCGGCATCAAGATCAAGATGCCGAACAACGACGCCCAGATGCACGGCCGCGATGTGTTGCAGGCAGCGCTCGGCGATGACGATTACACGGTAGCGCTGAACATGCTGTCCTCGACGCCGGCGTGGATGGAACACATCAACGCCAAGCCGATGGCGCTGGGGCTGGACCTTCGCGGCGGGGTGCATTTTCTGCTGCAAGTGGACATGAAGGGCGCGCTCGACAAAGCGGCGGATCGTTATTCGACCGACTTGCGGACATTGATGCGCGACAAGAAAATCCAGAATCGCGGCATTCTGCGCGAAGGTTCCTCGGTGGTGCTGCGCTTTCGTGACGCCGCCGCGCGCGATACCGCGCGCGACCAGATCGGGCGTTCCAACCCCGAATTACAGTTGACGCCGCGCGGCGAAGGCGACGATTTGCAACTGGTGGCGTCGCTCAATCCGTCCAAACAAAAAGAGATTCAGGACAACGCCGTCACCCAGAACATGGCAACGTTGCGCAATCGCGTCAACGAGTTGGGCGTGGCCGAGCCGATCGTGCAACAAGCCGGCGCGGATCGCATCGTCGTGCAACTGCCCGGCGTTCAGGATGCAGCGGCAGCCCGACGGGTGATCGGTCGCACGGCCACGCTGGAAATCCGGATGGTGAACGAAGAACCGGGCGTGCTGGAAACGGCGCTGCGCGGACAAGTCCCGTTCGATAACGATTTGTTCCGGGATCGCGACGGACGACCGGTGGTAGTCAAGCGACAAGTCGTGTTGACCGGCGACCGCATCAACGACGCGCAACCGGGCTTCACTCAAGACACCAGCCAACCGACGGTCAATGTCAATCTCGACAGCGTCGGCGCGCGGATTTTCAGAGACGTAACGCGCGAAAACGTCGGCAAGCGCATGGCGGTCATGTTGATCGAACGCAACAAAGCCGAAGTGATTACCGCGCCGGTGATTCGTGAAGAAATCGGCGGCGGTCGCGTGCAGATTTCAGGGGCAATGACGACGCGGGAAGCGAACGAAGTCGCGTTGTTGATGCGCGCCGGCGCGCTGGCGGCTCCGATGGAAATCGTCGAAGAACGCACCGTCGGTCCTTCGCTCGGCGAGGAACACATCAAGAGAGGCTTTCATTCGGTGCTGGGCGGCTTCATCGTGCTGGCGCTGTTCATCTGCTCTTACTATATGGTGATGGGGCTGGTGTCGGCCACGGCGCTGACGGTGAACCTGGTGTTGCTGATAGCGTTGCTGTCGGCGTTGCAAGCGACGTTGACCTTGCCGGGTATCGCGGCTATCGCGCTGACGCTCGGTATCTCGATTGACGCCAACGTGCTGATCAACGAACGGATTCGGGAAGAGCTGCGATGGGGCGCCTCGCCGCACACGGCGATTGCCTCCGGTTACGAGCGCGCCTGGAGCACGATTCTCGACTCGAACGTCACCAACCTGATCGCCGGTATCGCGTTGTTCATGCTCGGCAGCGGGCCGGTGCGCGGCTTCGCGGTGGTGCACTGTCTGGGCATCATGACTTCGATGTTCTCGGCAGTGTTCGTGTCGCGCGGCCTGGTGTCGGTGATTTACGGACATCGCAAGAGACTCGAAAAAATTTCGATCGGCCAAGTATGGAAACCGCCGGTTGAAACGCTGGCGGCCAACTTCGCCGCGCCCGACGGCGCGCGGACGCACAAGGCCGAAGCGAAATAACGGACAAGCGAAACAACTTATTCAGGAATAACGGATCATGGAATTTTTCCGGTTTACACACGACATCCCGTTCATGCGGCATGCGTTGAAATTCAACATTATTTCGCTGATTACTTTTTTGCTGGCGATTTTTTTCCTGTGGCACAAAGGCTTGAATCTCGGCGTCGATTTCAAAGGCGGCACAGTGATGGAAATCGGCTATAACAGTGCCGCCAATCTGGAACGCGTTCGTACCGCGATTGACACCTTGCATCTCGGCGAATACACCGTGCAGAGTTTCGGCACGGCGGACACGGCGCTGATCCGGCTGCCGCTGAAAGAAGGCGTATCCAGCGCGCAGTTGTCGGAACAAGTGATGGGCGTGTTGAAAGCAGACAACGCCGACGTGGTACAGAGGCGGGTTGAATTCGTCGGGCCGCAAGTCGGCAAGGAACTGTATCAAAGCGGGGCGCTGGCGTTGCTGCTGGTGGCCATCGGCGTCATCATTTATCTGGCGGCGCGTTTCGAGTGGCGCTTCGCCGTGTCAGCGATTACCGCTAACTTGCACGATATCGTAATCATTCTAGGCTTCTTTGCGTTTTTCCAGTGGGAATTTTCGTTGCCGGTGCTGGCAGCGGTGCTGGCAGTGCTCGGTTATTCCGTTAACGAATCGGTGGTTATCGCCGACCGGATTCGTGAAAATTTCCGCAAGATGCGCAAAGCCAGTGTGCCGCACGTCATCGACAGCGCGATCACCAGCACCATCTCGCGGACGGTCATCACCCACTTGTCCACCCAGTTGATGGTGCTCTCGATGCTGATCTTCGGCGGCGAAGCGCTGCACTACTTCGCGCTGGCGCTGACCATCGGCATCTTGTTCGGCATCTACTCGTCGGGTCTGGTGATGGCGCCGCTGGTGATGTGGCTTGGCGTCTCGCGCGAAAATCTGGTGAAACCGGAACGCAAAAAAGAAGGGCTGGAAGCCGAAAAAATCATGCCGTGAGCGGCGAATCAGAAAAGCCCCCTTTCAAAAGGGGGCACTCGCCTTAGCGGATGGGGGGGGTGAACAACAGCATTCGAATCATGACCATACCCCACTTTTCAAAGGGAGTTGGCTGTACAAACTTGGAACAAAACTGCCTTAAACCAAAAAACGCCAACCCGAAAAATCTGCCCGCCCGATGATTACCACCCTGCTCTTTTCCCTTCTCGCTCTCGACCAAACGCTGGCGAACTTCGTCGCGCAGTACGGGCCTTGGGTCTATGCGCTGCTCTTTGCGGTCATCTTCATCGAAACAGGCGTGGTGGTTCTGCCGTTTCTGCCCGGCGATTCGCTGCTGTTCATCGCCGGAACTTTGGCGGCAACCACCGAATTGGATGTTCACCTTCTGGTGGTTCTGCTGACGCTGGCGGCGATTCTCGGCGATTCGGCCAATTACGCCATCGGCCGCAAAGTCGGCAAGCGCGTTTACGGCTGGAAGGATTCGCGCTGGTACAAACGCGCGTATCTGGAACGCACCCAAAAGTTTTACGACAAATACGGCAACGCGACCATCATCATCGCCCGCTTCGTGCCGATCGTGCGTACCTTCGCGCCGTTTCTGGCGGGCGTCGTGGCGATGCCATACCCGCGTTTTCTGACTTACAACGTCACCGGCGGCACGCTGTGGATTTGTGCGCTGGTTTACCTCGGCTATTTCTTCGGCAACATTCCGTTCATTAAAAACAATTTGTCGTTCTTCGTGATCGGCATTGTCCTCATCTCCCTGATCCCGATTGCCGTCACCTTCTTCAAGGAACGGGCGGCGGCGAAAAGAGGACAAGGGTAGAAGGACGTAGGGGCGAGATTCGAACCCGCCCTTGTTTTTCCCTACTTGTGGGAGAGAGGTGTAGGGGCGGCGTTCCGGTTGTTTGTCCGAACGACTTTCCGGCAAGGCGGTATTCGCCGCAAACCGTAGGGGCGGCATTCTGCCGCCCGTTCCGGTACAGATGAATGATGGCGCCCACGCCGTCACGTTATTCCACTGTTGTCATTCCCGCTCGCTCCCGCCTTCGCGGGAATGACAGGGAATCTAGTTCTCGTGCCATCATTTTTGGGCGGCAGAATGCCGCCCCTACGCCTAAAAAATACCGTTCGGACTGAGCCTGTCGAAGCCCCCAATTCTTTTCCCTTCTCCCTACTTGTGGGAGAAGGGTGTAGGGGCGACCGTTCTCGGTCGCTCGCCGCAGGGCGGCATTCCGGTTGTTTGTCCGAACGACTTTCCGGCAAGGCGGTATTCGCCGCAAACCGTAGGGGCGGCATTCTGCCGCCCGTTCCGGCACAGATGAACGATGGCGCCCACGCCGTCACATTATTCCACTGTCGTCATTCCCGCTCGTTTCCGCCTTCGCGGGAATGACAGGGAATCCAGCCCTTCGTAACCCCATTCTTTGGGCGGCAGAATGCCGCCCCTACGCCTGAAAAAATACCGTTCGGACTGAGCCTGTCGAAGTCTCCAATTCTTTTCCCCTCTCCCAGTGGCCGAAGGCCGGGTGAGGAGTGTACAGGGCTAAACCAAAATTACGCTATCCGATCGGGCGAGAATTGGCTCTTGATTTATAGACAGAAGAAAAGGTGTAATATTTTCACATAGCGGAAGTTATGGCGAATATCTGCCTTACGCTTGCCGCGTTTGTTCGGCATGAAACCACTCCCCAACAATTTTTAGGAACATTCCCATGAAAAAATTACTTGCTTTCGCCGCTGTTGTCGCTGTTGTTTTGACCATCGCCGGTTGCGGCACTCGCGCATCAACGCGCCACGCCACAGATCAGCGGGAGCCGCCGCATAATGATATGGTGTGCATCCTTCGCGGCACACTGCCGGATACCGTCCCCGTCAAAGTATTGGGCTACATCAAGGGAAGCAAGCGCTCGCCAGGGAAAACGGAGGAGGTCTTTACCCGTATGGCCGATGAAGCGCGGAAAATGGGCGCGACCGCCATCGTTGACGCGAAGGGTAATCAGCACTTCAACATATGGGTGGTCGTGCGCCCTGTCGGGAACGGCACGGCGGTAAAAGTGCTTGATGATGATTTTGACTGCCTGTCGCACGGCGGTGAGTTTTATTAAGCACGGGTAGAATGAGCGGAGGGCAATCTCAACCCTTCCACCTTCCACTCGGTACCTCGATCATGAAAATCACGCAAACCCTCAAACTTGTTATCGTCGTTTTGTTGACGCTGGCGGGCTGCATGGGCGGAGGAATGTGCGCCGCCGCTGGCGGCGCTAGCGAACTCGCCTTTTCCGGCATCGGGAATCTCAAGGTCGAAGAAATCCCCTCTCCGAACGGCGTGATGCTTCATGTGCAAGGGCTGGATTTCAACAGCGCCCTGACCATTGAAACCATCACCCAGGAAAGAGCGGGCGATTCGTTGGTTCTTCATATTTTTCACGGTTTGGCAAAACCCGGCGCAACCGGTCGAATCGACGAGAAATTTCTCGTGCCCGCCGGGGTCACGAAGGTTTTTATCGAGAACACGCAGCATCAGATATGGCCGACCGAAAACCTTGAAAAAGAAGGCTTCGTTCATTTTCTGGATTTTGACGTTTTGACGAGAATCGGCATTTCTGAAGAGCAGATAGAAGCGTACGGAAAAAAATACACCATCAGCAAGCGGTGTTTTCTGGAAGCTCTGACCGGCGCCGTCGATGCCGACCAATACGATCAGCGAGAAATTCGGGCAAAAATCATTTTCAAGGACGAGCCGCCCGTTTTTATCAACCGGGACGCGATGACGCATCGCGCCGACCGGTTTGATCGCATTGACAAGGAAAAATTCAAAAGCTGTTTGAAACCTTTATCGGCTTCGCAAAACCGAGAGGCGCCCCAAAAGGCGGTAAAATAAAAAGTTCTCAGGACATCTTTAAGGACGGCATGGCCGTTGAACTGCGAGTGAAACTTCTATCTTCCATTCAAGTCATCGTGATGGCGGCCGGTCAGGGCAAGCGGATGGTGTCGCGGTTGCCGAAAGTTCTGCACCGGTTGGCGGGGCAACCGCTGTTGTCGCATGTGTTGACGACGGCGCGCAGCGTTGCGCCGCAAACGGTGGCGGTGGTCGTCGGCAAGGAAGGCGCGACAGTGAGCGCTGCCTTGCGGGAGGCGTTCTCTACCGCGTTGCCGAATCTGCTCTTTGTTGAGCAGTCGCCGCCGCGCGGCACCGGCGACGCGGTGCGGGTGGCGCTGTCGGCGTTGAATCAAAAAACCGCAGCAGAAATCACGCTGGTGATGAACGGCGATTGCCCGTTGATCGCCACGTCCGACATTCGGGCTTTGTGCGAAGCGGCGAGCCAAAATTCGCTGGCGTGGTTGACCGCGAAGACTTCCGCGCCGCAGGGTTTGGGGCGCGTGGTGCGCGACGCGCGCGGCAAAGTGCAAGCGATTGTCGAAGAACGCGATGCCGACGAAGCGCAAAAGGCCATCGACGAGATCAACGTCGGCGTGCTGGCGGCGCCGACGGTTTTGCTCAAACGCTGGGTCGGGGAACTGACGTGCGACAACGCGCAAGGCGAATACTATTTGACCGATGTGTTGGCGATGGCGGTGCGCGAAGGCGTGCCGGTGGAAACGGTGCAAACCGATGAGATCAGCGCAAAGGGCGTCAATGATCGCGCCCAACTTGCCGAAGTCGAGCGCATCGTGCAGCGTCGGCAAGCGACGGCGTTGATGCAGCAAGGCGTGACCATCGCCGATCCGGCGCGGTTCGATCTGCGCGGCACGCTGCGTTGTGGCCGCGATGTCAGCATCGACGTCGGTTGTGTTTTCGAGGGCAACGTGACGCTGGGCGACGAAGTGGAAATCGGCGCGCATTGTGTGCTTCGCCATGTTTCGCTGGCTGACGGCGTCAAAGTTGCGCCGTTCTCGCATCTCGACAGCGCCGAAGTCGGCGCGCAAGCGCTCATTGGCCCTTACGCGCGTTTGCGGCCGGGCGCGAAGATCGCCGAGCGCGCGCACGTCGGCAACTTCGTCGAAATCAAGGCAACTACCTTGGGCGCGGGCAGCAAGGCGAATCACTTGAGTTATCTGGGCGATGCCGAGATCGGCGCCAACGTGAACATCGGCGCCGGCACGATCACTTGCAACTACGACGGCGTCAGCAAATACAAAACAAAGATTGGCGACGATGCTTTCATCGGCTCGAACACAGCGCTGGTGGCGCCGTTGACCATCGGCAAGGGCGCCACCATCGGGGCGGGCAGTACCTTGTCCGAAGATGCCGAAGCGCAAGCGCTGACGTTCACCCGAACGCGGCCCATCGTCAAAAAGAACTGGTCGAAACCGGCCAAGAAAAAGGATTGAACCATGTGCGGAATCGTCGGCGCGGTCGCGGCAAACGATATTGTTCCGGTACTTCTGGAGGGGATCGCCCGCCTCGAGTATCGCGGTTATGATTCGACCGGTTTGGCGGTCGTGCATGCAACGAAAAAACTCGATCGCCTGGTGAGCACGGCGCGCGTCGCCGATCTCGCCGCGCAAGCGCGCGCCCGCGACATTCACGCAACGACCGGCATTTCGCACACGCGCTGGGCAACGCACGGCAAGCCGAGCGAAACCAACGCGCACCCGCACACTTCGCACAATGAAATTGCGCTGGTTCACAACGGGATCATTGAGAATTACGAAACGCTGCGCGAAGTGCTCAAGGCGGAAGGTTATGATTTCATCACGCAAACCGACTCCGAAGTGATCGCGCATCTCGTTCACAAACATTGGCACGGCGACGCCAACAAGGATTTGCGTCGCGCCGTGCAGGCGACGGTGCGACAGTTGACCGGCGCTTACGCGATTGCCGTAATCTCGGCGCGCGAGCCGGGGCGTCTGGTCGGCGCGCGCTTCGGCAGTCCGCTGGTGATCGGCCGTAATGAAGACGGTTCTTATCTGGCGTCGGATGCGACAGCGCTGTTGTCGGCCACGCAGCGCATCGCCTATCTCGAAGAAGGCGATGTCGTCGATTTAACTCGCGACGCCATCGTTTGTTGCAACCGCAACGGCGAAGAGATCGAACGCCCCTTCATTCAACTTGAAGCGAGTGCGGCGCAGGCCGAGCTTGGCCCCTACCGCCACTTCATGCAGAAAGAAATTTTCGAGCAACCGCGCGCCATCGCCGATACACTCGAAGGTGTGGAGACGGTGACGCCGATGTTGTTCGGCGCGCCCGCGGCGGAAATTTTTGCCAAAATCGACAGCGTTTTGATTCTGGCGTGCGGCACCAGTCATTACGCCGGACAAGTCGCCAAACAGTGGATCGAATCGCTGGCGCAGTTGCCCTGTCAGGTGGAGATTGCCAGCGAGTACCGTTACCGCGACAGCGTGCCGAATCCGCGCGCGCTGGTGATCGTGGTGTCGCAGTCGGGCGAAACCGCCGACACGCTGGCGGCGCTCAATCACGCAAAAGCGTTGGGACACGTTCACACTTTGTCAATCTGCAACGTCGCCACCAGCGTGATGGTGCGGCAAACGGTGTTGCGTTATTTGACCCGCGCCGGCGTGGAGATCGGCGTGGCTTCGACCAAAGCCTTCACGACACAACTGGTGGCGCTTTTCCTGCTGGCGTTGACGCTGGCGAAAGAGCGCGGTCGCTTGTCCGCCGAAGAAGAAATGTTCTGGCTGCGGGCGTTGCGTCACTTGCCGTCGGCGATGCAAGCGGCGCTGGGGCTGGAACCGCAAATCATCGCTTGGGCGCAAGCGTTCACGCACAAGGCGCACGCTTTGTTTCTCGGCCGGGGACTGCATTTTCCGATTGCGCAAGAAGGCGCGTTGAAGCTCAAGGAAATTTCGTACATTCACGCCGAAGCGTATCCGGCAGGTGAATTGAAGCACGGGCCGCTGGCGCTGGTCGATGCCGGCATGCCGGTGGTAGCGATTGCGCCGAACAACGCACTGCTCGAAAAACTCAAATCCAACTTGCAGGAAGTGCGGGCGCGCGGCGCCGAGTTGTACGTCGTCGCCGATTTAGACAGCCATCTTGCCGCCGGTGACGGCCTTCATGTGTTGCGCGTCCCGGAGCACGCCAGCTTGCTGTCGCCGATAGTTCACGTCGCGCCGTTGCAACTGCTGGCGTATCACAGCGCCGTGATTCGCGGCACCGATGTCGATAAGCCGCGCAATCTGGCGAAGAGCGTGACGGTAGAGTAATTTTTATAAAGGAGGGGCGATGAATCTTCTTTTCATTCTCGATCCGCTGGCCGGGCTCAAGCCGTACAAAGATTCCAGCGTGGCGATGATGCGAGCGCTGGCAAAGCGCGGACACGCGATCTACGCCTGCGAAATCGGCGAACTGGCGGTCAGCGGCGACGAAGCAAAGAGCGAGGCGTCAGCAACGGCGCGAAAAATCGCGGTGTTCGACGACAACGCCCGCTGGTACGGCGAGGACGCGGCGACGCGAATGCCGTTGACGGCGTTCGACATCGTGATGATGCGCAAAGACCCGCCGTTCGACATGGAGTATGTGTACGCCACTTACGCGCTGGAATTCGCCGAGCGCGCCGGCGTGCGCGTGTTCAACCAACCGCAGAGCGTGCGCGACTTCAACGAGAAGATGGCGATTCTGCGCTTTCCTCAATTCATCGCGCCGACGCTGGTGACGCGACAACCGGCGACGCTGCAAGCGTTCATCGACGAACACGGCGACGCGATTTTGAAACCGCTCGACGGCATGGGCGGCGCGTCGGTGTTCCGCGTGCGCGCCGACGATCCCAACCGCAACGCGATCATCGAAGCGTTGAACGGTTTCGGCGCTCGCTCGGTGATGGCGCAGCGCTTCATTCCGGCCATCCGCGACGGCGACAAGCGGGTGCTGATCCTCGGCGGCAAAGTCGTGCCGTTTGCTTTGGCGCGCATTCCGAAGCCGGGCGAAACGCGCGGCAATCTGGCAGCGGGCGGCAGCGGCGTGGCGATGCCACTGACCGAACGCGAACGCGAAATCGCCGAAGCGCTGGCAGGGCCTTTGTGGGAACTGGGGCTGCTGATCGTGGGTCTTGATGTCATCGGCGGTTTTTTGACCGAAGTGAATGTGACCAGCCCGACTTGTTTCGCTGAAATCGCCGAGCAAACCGGCTTCAACGTAGCGGGACTGCTGGCCGACCGACTCGAAGAAATCGTCGCGGAAAAATGACGGCTGGTAAAAGGGGATGAGCAAAGGTCATGCTGTTGCGTTATTCCTGAAAAGCGACCGCTGACAAAACATTTTTTAAGTGCGCCTCATTCCCGACATCCCATAACCTGAGTTATCATGACCGCATGAAACCATCCGAAGAAAAGCAATCGGCCGAAGTCGGAGTCCTGTTGTTGATGCACGCGCCTCTGGCGGAAGCGTTCGTCGAAGTGTTGACGCACGTCTTGGGCAAGCGCCCGCCGTCTTGCGCGGCGTTGTCGGCGCAGTTGGGCGACAACGCCGATCTGCTGTTCGCGCAAGTCAAAGCGCTGGTCGAAGAGCTCGATCAGGGCGTCGGCGTGTTGATCTTCACCGACATCTGCGGCGCCACGCCTTACCGCGTCGCGCAACGACTGGTCGAGCCGCAACGGGTGGCGCTGGTGTGCGGCGCCAGTGTGCCGATGTTGGTGCGGGCGCTGACTTACCGTAAGGAAGGCTTGGAAGTGGCGCTGCAAAAAGCGCTGTCCGGCGGCTATCAAGGCGTGGTGTGCGTGAAAGACAACAAAAGCGAAAACGAGGGTGATTGCTGCGATGCTGCGCCGTGACGCGATCATTCCGAACAAGCTGGGGCTGCACGCGCGCGCGTCGGCCAAGCTGACACAACTCGCATCGCGCTTTCCCTGCGACATTTTCATGGAACGCAACGGTCGGCGCGTCAACGCCAAGAGTATCATGGGCGTGATGATGCTGGCCGCCGGTCAGGGCGTCAAAGTCACGCTGGAAACCAGTGGCGAAAAAGAAAGCGAGGCGCTCGAAGCGCTCGAAGCGCTGATCAACGATTATTTCGGCGAAGGGGAATGATGTTTTTGCTTTTTGGTCAAACATGACGTCCACTTTTTCGTTGCACGGAATCGGCGTTTCTCAGGGAATCGCCATTGGGCGCGCGTCCCTCATTTCCCATGCCACGCTCGAAGTGTCGCATTATGAAATTGCGCCCGATCAAACGTCGACGGAAGTGCGACGCCTGGAACGCGCCGTTCATGAGGTGCGTCAGGAACTGAACGTGCTGCGCACCGAGATGACTTCGGGCGACCGTTCCGAAGAAATCGAAGCGTTCATCGATGTGCACGAAACCATGCTCGACGATGAAATTCTCGCCGGCAACGTCAAAAACTACATCGTCGAACACGGCTGCAACGCCGAATGGGCGCTGGTGCAGCAAATGGACATCTGGGTCGCGCAGTTCGAGCAGTTTGAAGACCCGTATTTGCGCGAACGCAAGTTTGACGTGATGCAAATCGTCGAGCGCATCCTGAAGCGGCTGATGGGTCGTCCCGGCGCGCTGCCGAAAAGCGATGATGATTCGCACATGATTTTGGTGGCGCACGATTTGTCGCCGGCCGATTTGCTGCAATTCAAGCGTCGCCATTTCGTTGCCTTCATCACCGATCTCGGCGGCGCGACTTCGCACACTGCGATTGCCGCGCGCGGCCTCGGCATTCCGGCGGTGGTCGGCACGCGCCACGCGCGGCAAATGTTGCGCGACGGCGAAATGGTGATCGTTGACGGCACCCACGGCGCCGTGATCGTCAACCCCGATCATGCGATTCTCTCCGAATACCGCAAGCTGCAACAACTTCAGGAATCGCGGCAAGAAGCGTTGAAGACGCTGAAGCGGCGACGCCCGCGCACCCGCGACGGCGTGGAAGTGACCTTGCTGGCGAACATCGAAGCCTCCGACGATCTCGACAAAGTGCTCGATTCCGGCGCGCAAGGCATTGGCTTGTTCCGCAGCGAATTTCTCTATCTCCATCAAGACGCCTTGCCCGACGAAGACACGCAATTCGAAGCGTACCGCGAAGTCGTCGAAGGCATGGAAGGCCGGCCGGTAACGCTGCGCACCCTCGACCTCGGCGCCGACAAAATGCGAGGCGGCATCGACAGCCTGGCGCGGGTCGCGCCGAATCCGGCGATGGGCTTGCGCGCCATCCGCTTGTGCTTCGCCGAACAACCGTTGTTCATGACCCAGTTGCGCGCCGTGCTGCGCGCCTCGGCTTACGGCAAAATCAAACTGTTGGTGCCGATGTTGAGCGGCGGCGATGAAATTCCGCCGCTGCTGGCGGCCATCGAAGAAGCCAAACAAAAGCTCGACGAAAAAGGCATCGCTTTCGACCGCGCGCTGGAAGTCGGCGCCATGATCGAAGTGCCGTCGGCGGCGCTAGCGTTAGGCCCGTTCCTGCGACAACTCGATTTTCTCTCCATCGGCACGAACGATTTGACGCAATACCTGTTGGCCGTCGATCGCACCGACGAAGCCGTTTCCCATCTGTACAACCCGACCCATCCGGCGATGCTGCGCTTGCTCGCGCACATTTTGAAACGCGCTCATCAGGCCGAAGTGCCGATTTCCCTGTGCGGCGAAATGGCCGACGATCCCGAGATGACGTGGCTGCTGCTGGGGCTGGGGCTGCGACAATTCTCGATGCCTGCCACCGGCCTGCTGGCCGTCAAACAGCGCGTTCTGAACGCCGATGTCGGCGCGTTGCAAAAAGCCGTCGCGCGCATCGTGCGCTCCGAAGACGCCGACAAAGTCAAAGCAATGATCGAAAAACTGAATCGCGGGTAAAAGAAAAGGCAAACCAGGCACGGCGCTACGCGCCTTAGCCCATCCTGCCAATCTGAAAAAATCACCGCGAACGAAGAATGTCCGACAGTTCGCAGTCAAAAACCTTCATTAACCCTTCGATGACTTGCTGATTCCAGTGGCTCGCCTTGCCATCGATGAGGCGCCCCAACTGTGCGATGGAAATGGGGACGCCCGCTTGTTCCAGTCGACGAGCCAACTCTGATACCGAGCGAATCTCGCGCTCGGCCATCATGACGCGAACCCGCCAAATGATCCTTCTTTCAGGCTTGGGGTGTGGTTTCGACATGGCGCCATTGTAGGCGAGTTGCGCAAATACCACAACTTTTTTTCATACCATGCAAAATTTTTGCGGAAAAAGTTGACATGGCGCTACTGGCTTTGGCAAACTGCGCATCAATGGCTCAGGCGGGATAGCGCAGCGGCAGCGTATCGGGCTCATATCCCGGAGGTCGAAGGTTCAAATCCTTCTCCCGCTACCATCAACCTTAAGTGAACAGGAAAATGTATCTTCAGCAAATCGCAACATCGCAACATCGCTTGACAGGCCGCTTCGGCACGTCAGGCTTTTTTGCGCCTTTTGCTTTTGCGCAAAAACCCATGAATTCGCTCATGGCGTTTAATGCCTCGGTCCACTTTGCGTTCGGGTTTGGGTGGAAGGGTCATCGCAGATCATCCGGGGGAGTGACCATGTAGTCATTCCGTATCATCGAAAAGATACGGCTCCAAACAAGCCCGGATTAGCGAAAGCAGTTCGGGCTTTTTGTTTTTGGGCACCCGTGATTAGAAACATTTGAAGTTGATACGGCAATGGCAGAGCAGTAAGTAAAACGCCGGTCAATGGCTCTTTGACAATTCGGGAAGGTCATCTTCCGGCAGCAAGAAACGGCTGCCGGGTTTGCGGACATAATTCAGTTGGCAGAAGAAGCCTGACCAAAGTATGGCAGGTGAGGGTCGCCGGTTCGAGTCCGGCTGTCCGCACTCTTTTATTGCGGGGTTGGCATATAGGCTGTGCTCCAGCCTTCCAAGCTGGCTAAACGAGTTCGAGTCTCGTACCCCGCTCCATTTTTGCCGCTGTAGCTGAGACGGATTAGCGCCTGCCTGAAGAGCAGGAGAGGAACGTTCGATACTTTCCGGCGGCGCCAGTTTTCTGTAGCAACCAAGAGTAGCGGGAGTATGGCGTAACGGCAGCGCAGCACCCTTTTAAGGTGCCAGGTCTGGGTTCAAGTCCCAGTGCTCCTACCAAGACAAAAACGAAGTCTGTTTTGATGCGCACGAGCAAGCAAGGTGTGGGCGCCTGACTGTTAATCAGGAATGAGCTTGGTTCGATTCCAAGGTGCGCAGCAAAGCAGATTTCGGAAGGCATTCATCGCCTTCCACCCGTGTTTGCGGCAACGAAAGACGGTCCAGCCAGACCGACCCCATCGCGCAGGGGAGAAAAACGCGCTGTCGGTATTCGGGCGGCTCCCGGATGAAAGACAGCGGCCATGCGCGGGCAATCTTTTTTGAAACGCGCCCATCGGGGCGCGGCGTGTTTCGTCGGGGCGCTTCGCGAAGCCCCATCACCCAATCGGAAACACGATAAACACCATCACATCCCAAACCGCGTGGGAGATCAGCAGCGGCCACAGCGTTCGCGGTTTCAGCAGCGCGTACATCCCGCCCCAGAACGCGCCGCAGATAGCGGCGGCCATCAACAGCATGAGGTTGAACGACCACAGGTGCACCAAACTGTAAATCAGCACGGTGCCGACGAAGCCGCTCAGGCTGCCCCAGCGTTGCATCAAGGTGCGCTGAACGAAGCCTTGCCAGAAAATGGTTTCCGCCGGCCCGACGATGAACAACAGCAAAAGCGCAATCCACACATGGCTGTTGCCGTCGCGCAATCCGTAGATTGCGCCGACTTGCGGTTGGGCGAAAGAGAACAGCATCGTTGACAGCATGTGTCCCAGATAAAACACGCCCCACAACACCGCCGCCGAAACCAGACCGATCACGACGGCGCGCGCGCTCAACCGGAATTGCGGTCGCCAGTCGCGTCCGAAAACCGCGCTCATGATGAGCAGCACCGAAGCCGAGAACAGCATCGCCCACCAGAAATTCAGGCGCGGCGCCGTCCACGGCGAGAACATGATGAACCAGAGGATCGCGGCGACGACAATGGGAAAACCCAGAAGGTTTTTCATTCTGTGCAGCTTCGGCTTGGCCGCCTGCGCGTAGCTCATATCCAGACCGACGCGAAAATCATCGCCGACAGCAAAACACTGAACGTCAGTTGCAGTTGCGCGGTTTTGACATCGAGATCGCGGATGTTCTCCGGCTGTTCTTCACGCGCGCGCGCCATGATCCGGCAGTTGCCGACGGCCAGCGGCAGCGTCAGAAAAACGCACAGTGTCGCCCAAGGGAGAATGCCCGCCACGACCAGCGCGGCGATCAACAGATAAGAGAGGATCAACAACAGTTTGTATTTGAACACCGATGCCCGAATCCCCAGCAACATCGCCGATGTTTTGATGTGAGCGCGTTTGTCGTGCGCGATGTCGCGGGTGTTGTTGGCATGCAGAATGTTGACTGTGATGAAAGCAATCGGCAGCGACAAGGCGATGATTCGCCAATCCAGCGCGCCGGTCATCACATAAAAAACGCCGAGCGAAATCAGCGGGCCATAAATCACGAAGATCAGCGTATCGCCGAGCGCCCGACTTTTGAACAGATAATAAAAACCGGCACCGAAAAAACCGAACAGACCAATCGCCAACAAAGGCCAGCCGGTTTGCGAAACCAGATAAAGGCCGAGAAGCGCGCCGAAAGTGATGAAGCTGACGCCGTACCAGAAAATCGTGCGTGGTTTGAAAACACGGCTGACCAGCAAGCGACTGGAACCGAAGGTGTCTTCACGATCGACGCCGTGCGTATAATCGAAATAGTCGCTGATCAGATTGCCGCTGATTTGAAAAATCACCGCGCCGATCACCGCCAGAACGCCCAGCAACCAGTGAACCTCCAGCGCTTCCTGCCGACTCAAGAAAAAAACATAAATGAACGTCACCAGGGCGGGCATGCTGGACGCCGGAAATGACCAGGGGCGTGTGGCGACGACCCAGTTGCTGAACGAGGGAGAAAACGTATTCATGGCGTGAAAATGAAAGAAAGACGGGGGGTATTGTACATGGTTTATACGACTTTTCGGGCGACGTGTATTCCCCGCTTGGGAGAGGCGGTGTACAGACTCCACTCATGTGCCAAGACATGGGTTACTCTTTTGCCGTCATCTTTGGAGATGGAGAACGGCGCTGCCCCAGAAGGAGCAAACAGTGATTGAACAGCGTCAGGAGTTGGTCATGTTGGCGCGTCATCGCGCCCCTAACGAGTGCGCGGATTGAAACGAGAAGCACGCTTCAACCGGTAAAGTTTGAAGAATTGGAGCGGCTCCTCATAGAGACGCCGCCACCGTTATCTCACGCCAACTACTGCCCTTCCTCCACCACCCCTTTGTGTTCTCTGACGATCATCACGCTGCACGGCGATTCGTCGATCAGTCCCTTTGCCGCGGAATTTTTCAGCAGTCGCCGCAGTTTGGACATTTGGCGGTGCCCCATCACGATCAAGTCGGCATTGATTTGTCCGGCCAAGCGCGAGATTTGTTCGGTCACCGGCCCTTCCAGAAAGTGGCCTTCTGACGCCATGCCCCACTCTTGAACTTGTCGTTGGGCGGCTTCGAGGCGCGCTCGGGTTTCTTCTTCCAGCGAATCGAAGATTTCGGGAGGCGGTTCGGGCATCTTCGCCTCCCAAAGCTGGTTGATGTCGTGCACGGCGGCCAGGTGCAGCGTGCCGCCGAAGTTGCGCGTGATTTCTACCGCCTGATGCAGAACGGCATCTTTCTGATCGGACGCATCCACAGGAACGAGAATGATTTTCAACATGGTCACCACCCCTTTTCAATGATTGTGCGATTTGTCTGGTTGCTCAACCGTCCCGCTATTTTACTCGCATGTACCAGGCCGGCAGGAGTGCAATAAAGAATACCACGGCCACGAACAAGAAGCTTGCCCTGTACCCCATCACGCTGGCCTGCGCGGAAATCATGTTGGACAAAAAGCGGTGGGCTTCGGCGATGGCCGATCCCGGCGGCAGTCCTGATGCGTTCAGCGCGCCGGTGATGGCGTGCAGGGTTGACGTGGCGGAGGCGCTGCCGGTTTGCATCGCGTTGATATCGTGCGCGTAAAGGGTCGTTTGTCGTTCCAGATAAACGGAGAGCAGGTTGACGCCGATAGCGCCGCCCAACTGCCGGATGAAATTGATCGCGCCGGCGCCGTCGTGAACCAGCCGATAATCCAGAACTTTAAGCGCGCCGCTGTTGAGGGACGGCATGATGAAACCCATGCCGACGCGCCCGATAATCACATAACCGGCCAAGGTCCAGAACGGAATATCGGTGTCAACGAAGCCCATGAGGTAATTGGAGATCGCAAACAAAACAACGCCGATGGCGATCAGGATGTGCGCGGGAAAGCGGTCGCTCAATCGCCCCACCACCGGAAAAACAACGCCCAGCACGAGACCGGCAGGCATCAGCAGAAGGCCTGAGTCGGTCGGGGTATAACCTTGCACCAACTGAACGAAAAGCGGCACGAGGTAAGTGGAACCGAAAACGCCGACGCCCAGAATGAGCGCGACGAAAGAGGCGGCGACGAATCGGGAGTTTTTATAAACGTCGAGATTGAGCAGCGGGGTTGCCGTGCGCCGCTCTTGCACGACGAAGGCGAGCAAGGTGACCGCCGATACGATGCCCGCCCCGCGAACGAAGTTGGAGTCCCAGCCCAAGCGCTGGCCGTTGGACATGCCCGCGAGAAAGGCCGCGATGCCGACTGACAACAGGGTGAAGCCGGCCCAATCGAAGTCGGGCTTTTTGCTGGCGGTGGTCGTCGGCAGAAACGCCGTCGCCATCAAGAACGCCACAACGCAGGACGGCAGCGCCAGGAAAAAAACGTAGTGCCACGAGTAGCTGTCGATGAGCATGCCGCCGATGGTCGGCCCCAGCGCCGGCGCCAGAATCACGCCCATGCCGTAAAGCCCCATCGCGGAACCGCGCTGATCGACCGGAAAAACCTGAAACATGATGACCATGCCCAAGGGCTGCGCCAATCCCGCCGCCGCGCCTTGAATGATCCGGGCAAAAATCAGAATCGTGTCGTTGGGACTGAACGCGCCGATAATGGAACCAGCAGCGAAGATGATGAGCGACAGGATGTAAGTTTTTCGGCTGCCGAACGATTTGACTGCCCAGGTGGCTGCCAGCATCGCAACGGTCATTGCGGCGGTGAAGCCGGTGGACAACCATTGCGCCTGATCCTGCCCCATGCCGAATTCGCCCATGATGTCGGGCATCGCTACGTTGATGATGGTGGACGAACCGATCATCGCCACCAGCCCCACCAGAATCGTCGCAGCAGCGAGCCATTTGTAAGGCGCGCCGTAGCGCGCCATCAGCTCGTCGGTCGTAATTTGGTGGGTCACCTTATCACCATCCGCCGCCCAACGCCCGGAACAAACGCACCGCCGCTCGCGCCGCGTCGGTTTGCGCGCGCGGCAATTCGCTTTGCGCGGACAGCAGTTGGCGGTCGGCATCCAGCACGTCCGTCAGCGCGATCATCCCGAACCGATAAGCCGTTTCCGAGTCGTCATAGACTTGGGTCAGCGCGTTGATTTGCCGAATCACATCCTGACTGTAAGTTTCCTGTTGAACGAGCGTCACGCAAGCGTTTTCCACGTCCTCGGCAGCGCGCAGAACCGTTTGCCGGTAACGAAGAAGCGCTTCACGGGTAGCGGCATCGGCTTGCGCCACTTCCGCATCGATCCGGCCAAAATCGAACAGCCGCCAGCGCAATCCCAAAAGTCCTTGCGGCTGAAACGTTGAGGGATGGAAGAGACCGGCGGGCGTCAAACTTTCGTAGCCCAACAAGCCCGACAAAGAGACGGACGGATAATACTCGGCCACTGCCGCGCCGATACGCGCATTGGCGGCGGCCAGCTCCCGCTCGGCGGCGATCACGTCCGGGCGACGGCGCAAGAAATCGGCAGTCGGCGCGGTCGTGATTTTCGGAACCGCCGGAATGAGCGCCGGCGCGCTCAACTCTTGGGCGTAAGTCCCCGGCTGCGCGCCCATCAACACATCCAGGCGATTCAACTGCGCTTCGAGATCAATCCGCAACAGCGTTCCCTCGCCCTGCGTGTGCGCCAGCAACGCTTCGCCCTGCGCGACTTCGCGGTCGGTAGCAAAGCCGTGAACCCGACGCTCCTTCAACATTTCCAGCAAGCGGGTATCGTTGGCGATGCGGTCTTCGATCACCTTCATTTGCGCCTGATTCCCGCGAATCCTGAAATAAGTGTCGGCCGCTTCCGCCGCCACCGAAATTCGCACACCCGCGTGCGTCGCCTCGGCAGCGTCGGCCATCGCCACCGCCGCTTCTTCCTGCCGCTTGAGGCCGCCGAACAAATCCAGTTCCCACGACGCGCCGATGCCGGCGTCGAACAAATTGCTGGTCTGCGGAAAATCGGGCATGACGTTAAGCGCGAGGAGTCCGAGTGGGTTGTCGAGCGACATGCGTTCACGCAGCGCTTGCGCGCTCGCGTCCACCGTCGGCAACCGCTTCGCCCCCGCCGCCTGAGCAACGGCGCGCGCTTGCGTCACGCGCTCCAGCGACGCCTGAATGTCCAGATTTTGAGCCAGAACACGCGTGATGATCTGCGTCAACTGCGGATCGTCAAACCCCTGCCACCACTGATCGAGCGGCGGCTCTTTCTTGTCAACGGCGCGAGACGCCACCGCTTCGGTGTTGTGCAACGGCGCCAGCGTAACCTCGGGTTTGACGTAATCCGGCCCCACGGCGCAGCCGGTCAACGCTGAAAGACCAACAAACAGGAGCGCAACGGTGGCGTTCATCGCTGCCCTCCTCGCCACAACGCCCTTCTCCCACAAGTGGGAAAAGGTTGTATCTTCTCCTCTCTCCCCTCGTGGGAGAGCGGGCGGGAGAGCGGGGGAAAAATATTCAGACATAAATCAAAACCGCTTCAATGCGAATCAATATCCACTTCAACCATCATGCCCGGACGCAAAGGATTGTCGTCCGGTTGCTCGACGGCAATACGGATCGGCACGCGCTGCGTGATTTTGGTGAAATTGCCGGACGGATTGGGACTGGGCAACAGCGCAAATTCGGCGCTGGTCGAGTTGCCGATGCGCTCGATGTGGCCGACGAAGCGGCGGCTGGGATAAGCGTCAACGCTGACCTTGACCGGCTGCCCTGGCTTCAAACGATCCAGCTTGGTTTCCTTGATATCCACATCGACCCACACTTTCTTGGGGTCATGAATGATGAACAAGCGCTGCCCGGGAACGACGTATTCGCCCGGCTCCACAAATTTCTGATCGACGATCCCGTCAATCGGGCTGCGCACCCGCCGGTCAGCGATGTTGATTTCCTGCGCGCGAATCTGCGCGTCGGTTTGCGCGGCTTCTTGCGCGAGCGTGTCGTACTCTTTGCCCAGCACGCCGATGTCGCCCATTTTTGCTTTCGCGTCCGACAAGGCGGTGGCCGCCGCCAACGCCGCCGCTTCAGCTTGCCGCAACTGCGTTTGCCGTTGTTCCCACAACTCGTGCGAGACGATGCGCCCGAGCAATTCCTCGGCGCGCTGGAATTCGCGCTTGGCTTGCTCCAGCCGCGAGGTCGCCGCATCGTTGTTGGCTTGCGCCGCCGCGACCGCATCGCGCGCCGTAGTTCCCACCATGCCCTGCCGGATGGTGATTTGCTCGCGCCGCAAACGAATCGCTTCGGCCTGCGCGTGCAATTCCGCCAGCTTGAGATCGGCTTCGCGCTGGTCGATCACCACCAACTCCTGCCCGATCTTGATGAGTTGCCCGTCGGTGACCGGCCGCTCGGCAACCCAACCATCGACGCGACTGCTCACGGTAATCATGTCGGCCTTCACGCGGGCATCGTTTTCGGTCACATGCCCCAACCGTTCGTATCCCCACACCCCGCCGACGACAAGCACGACGGCGGCGACAGCGAGAAGAACCCATTTTCGGTAACGTCGCGCCGAAGCCAGCAGACGACGGAGTCGCAGGGGGCGCATTCCCAAGTGTTTTGCCGAAATCTGGGGGGAGGCGGAAGATGCCGCCGGTCGTTGGGGGGAGGCGGAAGACTCCGCAGGCTTCTGCTCACTAGACGTCATGATCTTGATTTTCTTGCATGATTTTGGAAAAACGCGCTACCCCTCTCAACGAACCCTTTTAAGTGCGTTCTAGTGAGTGAGGTGCGTCTGTTTTGCCCTTTTGAAAAAGTGATTATACCAAACAAGACAAGCGCCATCCAGTCGTAATGTTTTTAAAAAGATAACACCATGCATCTTCGAGCAACCTCTCCCGCGAGGGGAGAGGGAAGGGCCGTCATTCCCGCGAAGGCGGGAATCCAGACCCCCAATCCCTCTCACGAGAGGAGGGGGGGGCGAGTGTGCCTCTCTCTGCGGAGAGAAGATCGTGCTTTTCTCCTCTCTCCCCTTGTGGGAGAGAGGTCGGGAGAGAGGGGTATGCGGCGCAACGAAAAACCACCCCTCTCCACGAGAGGAGAGATGGCCTCTGGCTTCCCGCGTGCGCGGGAATGACGGCATCTCCCAACGCCTCTCTCTGCGGAGAGGGAAACCTTGTTTCGCCATAACGCTATTAAGGTATCATGGCGAAATCTGGAAACAAGGAAACCGGAATGGCGTTCAACGCGCTGATCATCATTGCTCTGGTGTGTGCGGTCGGGTGCTTCGTCGTCCTGCTGTCCCTGCGCGCCTACTTGATGGTCGTCTTTCCCTCGCAGGTCGTGCGTCGTTTGCCCGGGCACACGCAGCCGCAAATGGCCACCGCCGATCTCTACGAAAAAGCCGCCGCCGAGTTGACGGCGCTTGGCTTTTCGCCGCCGCAATGGGCGGTGGTCGCGCCGGAGAAGGAAACGCCCGGGTCTTTTGCGGTGCTCGCTGCTTTTTTTTGCCATGCCGAAAAAAACACGCTGGTGGAGCTGTATCCGCCGCTGAACCCTTCCTTGCCCAATGAGTTGACCACGCAATTCGTGACCCGTCTGGCCGATGGTCGCAGACTCACCAGTCAGGTAAACAACTTCATCTCCAAAGCGATTGCCGACGACGAACATCCGGCGCAAACGATCACCGGCGCAACGCTCGCCGAGCAATGGGCGAAACACCGCCATTGGGTGGAAGGCTTCAAAACACCGGCGGCCCCCAACTTCGGCGCGCCGGAAACCTTGCCGGAAGAATTGCAAACGATGGTCGGCTCTGATGCGCGGCTGGTCGGCGCCGGTAAATTGTGGCGCGACGCGCAGGGCGTCGCCCGCCCGACGCTGCGCTTCGCGTTCCGCCTCTTGTGGCTCAGTTGGACGCAACCTCGGCGAAAAAAGAAGAAGGAGAAAGTGCCGCTTGCCCGACAAGTGATGTTGGCGGCGTTTTTTGAAAACCTGCTGAAACTCTCGTTGCCGGTGCGGTGGCAGTGGTTGTTCTTGTTGTTATGGTGTGCTTTGTTTTTTGTCGCGTTCGGGGTGTTCCGATCTCTGGCCCTCGCCCCCGTCATTCTTGGCGTTATCATTCTGCACGAAGGCGCTCACTACTTGACCTTGCGCGCGCTGGGTTTCCGGCGTGTGCAAATGCTGGGGCCGCCGTTGGTGTGCAGCGTCAGCGTTAACTCCAGAGAAAACCCGAGTGCAACGCGGCTCGCCTGGGCAGCGATGATGGGGCCGCTGCCCAGCATCGTGCTGGGCTGGATGTTGTTGATTTTTGCGATCATCAGCAACGCCGACAGCGAAAACGCGATGTTTTTCGCGGCGATAGTGCTGTTGACTTTCAACTATATCCTTCTGCTGCCGATCCCGTCCGTCGATGGCAGCCAGATCGTGCAAGCGCTGTTGCCGCTGCGCTGGCGCATCGTTCAAACCGTGCTGATCGTCGTTATCTACCTTGCGGCAGCCGTCATCACGGCTTCTTGTTTCCACTTTTATTTTCTGGCGGTGCTCTTATTGTTGTTCCCATTGCTGTTGACGCCGTCGCGGCTGGTCTGCCATCGCGCCGAGCGCTTGCTGGCGGCGGACGCCTCTTTCGCCGGCGCTTCTCCCGATCAACAGCGAAAGCGGGTGCTTGAAACGCTGCAACAATGCGCCGGCGATCCCGCCAACATGGCAAGCCGTTTGCGGCAGGCTTTTGCCGTCACTGCCGCGTTGAAGCAAACGCCGCTGAGTCGGCAACATCGCATAGCGCTGATGGCGCTGTATCTCGTTCTGTTATGTCTGCCGCTGATTTTCTGGACGCTGATTTCGATGAAGGTCACGCCGCCCTCCGTGATACCTCCACGCATTGATCCGGAAGTAAAGAAACAAACGCAGCAGCGCGTTTTCCTGTCACTTGGCGGAATGAGCGTTCCGCAGTTGTTGTTGCGGATGCCGCCGCCGGAGCATGTGCTTCCCCTCCGATCTCGCTGGGGCTGGTTTGAACAGTTCCAAAAACCTGCGTCGCCGCCGCCGTTGCCCGCTCCCGCCGATCCCGAACAAATCGTCGAGGCGCAAAAACGCTTGAACATGATTTTCCCCGACGACTATCGGGAATTGTTGTCGCGCTACGACGGTTATCCTCGGCTGCAGTTGTTGCCGGTTGCGCAAGTTCGGCGCTTGTCCGAAACGACCTTTTTTAGCGAACAAGACATCAAGTCCCCGTATCCTTTCTATTCGTTCGCGTTTCCGCCGTCGTCGTTCGACGCAACCAACACCGAGACCGTGCCAGGGCAACGCGCTTGGAGCGGCGAAGCGCTTCAAAACTGCGCGGTGATCAGCGGATGGGACATCCCCGAACGAGACAAGACGGGCGCAAAGATCACCGAAACATACCCGGCGTTGCTCTGGTGTCCGGGGCCGGAGTTCGAGCAAGCGCGCATCGTTTCACTGGACGAAGCGCTGTGGGCGCCGGACTTCACCACCTATTTGCGTTATAAAATCATGCAGGGAATTGCCTATCGGGAACTGACCGGCAACGCTACCGGCGACAACAGCGCCGATCAACCTTAAGAATGTCTGTCAAACAACTCTGTTCTTGTAAAGGAAACAACGATGAAACTGTGGAGTAACAGCTTTGCGGATTTGAGCACGATCCCCGGCGAATTTGCGTTCTGCGTTATCGACGCGGCGCAACACGTCGCCTTGTCCGACAACCGCAACCCGCATCTGGCGTGGAGCGACGTGCCGACCGGCACGCAATCTTTCGCGCTGATCTGCCACGACAAAGATGTGCCCAGTCGCGGCGATGATGTCAATCAAGAAGGCCGCGAAGTGCCGGCATCGTTGCCGCGCGTCGATTTCTTTCATTGGGTGCTGATCGACATTCCGGCGGCGCAACGTGAAATCGCTGTCGGCAGTCACTGCCGCGGCATCACGCCGCGCGGCAAACCGGAATTGCTTTCGTTGCCGGGCAACATGCGGCACGGCCTCAACGATTACACCGGCTGGTTCGCGGGCGACCCCGGCATGTGCGGCGATTACTACGGCTACGACGGCCCCTGCCCGCCGTGGAACGACAGCATCGTTCACCACTACATCTTCACGCTGTTCGCGCTCGACGTTCCGCACCTTCGCGTGGACGGCAAATGGAGCGGGCAAGCCGTGCGGCTGGCGATGCGGCAACACGTGCTGGCGCAAGCGTCGCTGACGGGGCTTTACACGCTCAATCCGAGATTGGCGAAATAACGGCAACGAACCGACGAGGTCACCATGAAAAAATTTCTTTTGGCTCTGGCAATCACATTGGCTCTGATCTCGCCTCTGTTGACCGGCTGCGGCGCTGACACCGCCGCCACGGCAGCGGCGGAAGCAAAACTGAAAGCCGAAGAGGCCGAGCGCGCCAGGCAACAACTGGAAGCGGCGAAGAAAAAAATCGACGAAGCTCAGAAAGAGATGCAGCAACGCATCGACGACGCCGAGCGCGACGCCACCACCGCCGCGCCGCCCGCCGATGCGCAAAGTGAGAGCAAGCCTTAAAGCGCTGTTGGTTTCATCCTGTACATCATTTCCCTCTCCTCCCCTTTTCCCGCAAGCGGGCGAGAGGATCGCCGGGGCGGCATCCTGTCGCCCCTCTACCGCCCCCGCAACAAAACCACCACCGCCCCGCCGCCGCCCGCATGGTGCGCCGGTTCGCAATACGCCAGCACATCGTCCCACAACGCCAGCCAGCGCCGCACCTTGCCTTTGAGCACCGGCGTTTTGTCCGGCGAGGTCAGCCCTTTACCGTGAATGATTCGCACGCAGCGCCAGCCGCGCGAGCGCGCTTCGACCAGAAGATCGACCAGCGCATCGTGCGCTTCGTCAACCACCAATCCGTGCAAATCCAGCTCGCGTTGTATCGTCCATTGCCCGCGTCGCAGCTTGCGCAAAATATCGGGCGACAACCCGGCGCGCAAAAACGTCTGATCATCTTCGAGTTCCTGCCCGATGTCCCACGTTGTCGGCGATGGCGATTCGCCATACTTGGCGAGCGCCAGCACTTCGCTCTCGTCGCGCAACCGTTGCTTCGGCACCGGCAGCGGACGCGGGGTTTCGATCACCGCCCGCGACGGCGGCGGCAACGCCACCACTTTGTCGTGGCGCATTTGATGTTGAAAAATCTGCGCTTCGGTGGTTTTCGCGGGTTTCGCCGGCGCTCTGCCCGCGCCGTGAGATGGCGCGCGACGCAATGGCAAGGATGGCGCCGTTTCGTTTTCGGGCGCGTGCGCTTCCCGCTGCGCGTGTTGCCACAGCGTTTTCAGATCGGACAGCGGCGCGCCGGAAGCCATCAACGCAGTTGATCGAGATAAGCTTTGGCGTCGAGCGCCGCCATACAGCCGGTGGCCGCCGACGTGACCGCCTGCCGATACACCGGATCGGCCACGTCGCCCGCCGCGAAAACGCCCGCCGCCGAGGTGGCGGTGGCGTTGCCGTGACTGCCGCTTTTCACTTGCAGATAGCCCTCGCGCATCGCCAGTTGCCCATTAAACAATTCGGTGTTCGGCGCGTGTCCGATCGCAATAAAAACGCCGTTGACTTTGATGTCTTGCGTCGCGCCGCTGTTGACTTCTTTCAGACGCGCGCCGGTCACGCCCGAATCGTCGCCCAGAACTTCGTCGAGCACCTGGTTCCAGGCAACGCGGATGTTGCCGTCGCCTTTCGTTTTTTCGAGCAACTGATCGACGAGCATCGCTTCCGCCCGCAAGCTGTCGCGGCGATGCACCAGCGTCACCGACCGCGCGATATTGGAAAGATAGAGCGCTTCTTCGACCGCCGTGTTGCCGCCGCCGACCACCAGCACGTCTTGCCCCTTGTAGAAGAAACCGTCGCAGGTGGCGCACGCCGACACGCCGCGTCCCTTGAACGCTTCTTCCGACGGCAAGCCGAGATAACGCGCTTGCGCGCCGGTCGCCACGATCAGCGCGTCGCAAGTGTATTCGCCGCTGTCGCCGATCAAGCGCAACGGCCGCGCTTGCAACGCGACGGTGTGAATGTGGTCGAACACCATCGCCGTCTCGAAGCGCTCGGCGTGCCGCTGAAACCGCTCCATCAACGCCGGGCCTTGCACGCCGCCAACGTCGGCAGGCCAGTTGTCCACCTCGGTTGTCGTCATCAGTTGCCCGCCCTGCGCGAAGCCGGTGATCAGCGTCGGCTTCAGATTGGCGCGCGCCGCATAAATAGCGGCGGTATAACCGGCCGGCCCCGACCCCAAAATAATCAAACGAGAATGTTGTGCTGCCATGAAACCTCCTGAAAAATGAACGCCGTCACGGATCGAAGCATTTTATCTCCGTTTGGGTTTTCTGCCCCCTGATTCCCGATCCCCTGATCTAAGGTTACAATATTCCTTTCCTACGGAATTCAACGCGCGTGCAAATCGATTTTCTCAAACAAGCCATAGGCGACGACATGGCGGCGGTGGATCGTGTGCTGCGCGTCGGTCTCGATTCGGACGTGCTGCTGGTGCGCAGCGTCGCCGATTACATCATCGGCAGCGGCGGCAAGCGACTGCGCCCGGCGTTGCTCTTGCTCGTCGCTCGCGCCTGCGGCTATCGTGGCGTTCACCACCACACGCTGGCGGCGGTCATCGAAATGATTCACACCTCAACGCTGCTGCACGACGACGTGGTCGATGAGTCGGCGCAGCGTCGCGGTCGTCCTACCGCCAACACCGAATTCGGCAATGCCGCCTCGGTGCTGGTCGGCGATTTTTTGTATTCGCGCTCGTTTCAGATGATGGTGTCGGTTGATTCGATGCGCGTGCTGCAAATTCTGGCCGACGCCACCAACATCATCGCTGCCGGAGAAGTGCAGCAGTTGATGAACACCGGCGACGTGAACCTCGATGAGCAGATTTACGTCGAAGTGATTCAGCGCAAAACCGCCAAACTGTTTGAAGCGGCGAGTCGGCTGGGCGCGCTGCTGGCGGGCGTCGATGCGTCGCGCGAAACCGCCTTTGCCAACTACGGCATGCATCTGGGGACGGCGTTTCAAATCATGGACGACTTGCTCGACTACACCGGCGATGCCGCCGCCATCGGCAAGAATCTGGGCGACGATCTGGCCGAGGGCAAAATGACGCTGCCGCTGATTCGGGCGATGGCGGTCGGGTCGGCGGACGACGTGGCGGTGGTGCGACACGCCATCGAGCATGCGAACGAGGACGGCGGGTTGACCGATTTTTCGGCGCTGATCGCAGTTTTGAAGCAAACCGACGCGCTGACCTACACCCAATCGCGCGCCCGCGACGAAGCCGCCAGAGCGGCGGCATGCTTATCGGCGGAACCCGCTTCGCCGGACAAGGAAACCCTGATACAATTATGCTCCTTTGCCGCCGGACGGTCGTTCTGACCGCCGGTTGACAGAGAGATTCCACAAACGGGGTGTAGCTTAGCCTGGTAGAGCGCTACGTTCGGGACGTAGAGGCCGGAGGTTCAAATCCTCTCACCCCGACCACGGTCAATAAAAAACGGCGGGCCTAGGCTCGCCGTTTTTGCGCTGCTTTTTACTCGCGACCAGCAAGGCGACCGCCTCACTATCGCGCTCTATTTCTCCTGATCTTCCTGCTGCCGATCAACAGGAAAGCCACGGCCAGCATCAGCAACGCCTTCGGGTCGAGAGCCGGAATCGGCGTGCTGCCCGCTGCCGGCCCTCTCGTCAGAGTCAACAGCGCGCTCAAATTGGTGATGCCACCGGCCGGCATGTAAAACATGCCGGTTGCCGGATCAACGACGCCGGAGGGACCGTAGGCCATCACCGCGAACAAATAGCCCGCCGGCGGCGTGCCGCCGATGGTGGACAGCGTGCAACTGGCGCCTTCGTTGGCGATCCAACTGTCGGCGCCCAAGGGCGCGGCTGCCGGTATGCACGTCAGCATCAACTGCGGTAACGTGCTTCTCGCCGCCAGCGCCGGATCGACCGACAGATCCAGAGAGGCCGTGCCGCTGGCGAAGATGAAGTCGTTGAGGTTCAACGCCATCGCCGCCATGAGGTTGGAAATGCCGCCCGCCGGTACGGTGAACGTTCCGTCCATCGGGTCAACGGTGAGGCTCGGGCCGAAGGTCACGACATCGAAGGAATACCCGGGCGGCGGCATGCCGCCGATCGTTCCCAGCACGCAGCTCGCGCCGGCGTTGGCGCTCCAGGCGTTGGTCCTGATCGCCGTCGCCGCCGGATCGCACGTCAGCGTCAGCGTGGGCAGGATTCCGCCCGCGACCGCCGGCACGAAAGTGGTCATGCCGCTCACGCCAACCGGCGGATTGAGATCCAAGGTCACCGCCGCGACGAGCGAGGAGATGCCCGCGCTCGGCACAACGAAAGCGCCGGTCGTCGGGTCAATCGTGCCGCCGCTATAACTCACCGCGCCGAAAGAATAGCCGGGCGGCGGCATGCCGCCGGAGGTTCCCAGCGTGCAACTGGCGCTGCTCGCCACCGTCCAGTTGCCTTCGGCGTTTTGAGCCGCCATCGGAACACAGGTCAGAGTCAGGTGCGGCAGGGTTCCGCCGGCCGCGATGGCCGGAGCAACCGAGGCGTCGAAGACGACCGCGCCGCTGACGGTGACGGCGGGATTGTTGGAGATCGTGATCGTGGCGGCAAGATTCGCGCCGCCCGACGGCACGGTAAAGACGCCCGTCGTCGGGTCAATCGCGCCGCCGCTATAACTCACCACGCTGAAAGAATGGCCGGGCGGCGGCATGCCGCCGGAGGTTCCGAGAGTGCAATTCGCGCCGCTCGCCACCGTCCAGTTGCCTTCGGCGTTTTGCGTCGCCATCGGGGTGCAGGTCAGGGTCAGGTGCGGCAGTGCGCCGGTCGCCGCCACTGCCGGGGCGATGCCCGAATCCCAGGCGATGGTTGCGCTCACGCCGACCGCAGGATTGTTCCGAATCGTCACGATTGCCGTGAGGTTGCCGCCGCCCACGGGCACGGTGAAGTCGCCGCTGGTCGCGCCGATGACGCCGGCCGGGCCGAAGAACACGGTGTCAAAGGAGTATCCCGGCGGCGGCATGCCTCCCGCCGTCGTCAGGTTGCAGCTTGCGCCTTCGGCAACGATCCAGTTGTTGACGGCGGTTCGCGTTTCTATCGGCGTACACATGAGCGTCAGGTTCGGCGGCATGCCGGTCGCCGCCACCGCCGGATCGATTGACGGATCGAAACTCACGGTGCCGCGCAAAGTGGTGGAGGGGTTGTTCGAGACGGTCACGGTCGCGGTCAAAGCGGCTCCGCCCACCGGAACCGTGAAGTCACCGCTTAGAGCCTGAATTTGCCCGGCCGGCGTCGAAGCGTAGGCCACCGCGTTGAAGGAGTATCCGGGCGGCGGCATCCCGCCGGTCGTTCCCAGCGAGCAGGCAGCGCCTTCGGCCACCGTCCAGTCGTTGGGCGAGTCCTGCGTGGCCATCGGCGTACAAGTCAGAGTCAGGTGCGGCAGCGCGCCGGTCGCCGACACGGCCGGGGCGACGCTCGAATCCCAGGCGATAGTGGCGTGCACAGTGGCGGCGGGATTGTTCTTTATCGTCACGGTAGCGACGATGTCGGTCATCCCGCCCACGGGAACGATGAAGTTGCCGCTGGCCGCCTGAATGCTGCCCGAACTTGAGCTGTAGGTGACGGTATCAAACGAATAGCCGAGCGGCGGCATGCCGCCCGCCGTTGTCAGGTTGCAACTCGCGCCTTCGGCCACGATCCATTGGTTGACGGCGGTTTGCATTTCGATGGGGATGCACGAGAGCGCCAAGTGCGGCGTCGCCCCGGTGGCCGCCACCGCCGCCGGAATCGACGAATCGAAGACGACCGTGCCTTGCACGGGAGCGGACGGGTTGTTCGAGATCGTCACAGTCGCGGTCAGGCCGTCGATGCCGCCTACCGGAACGGTGAAGTCGCCGCTCAAGGTCTGGATGCTGCCCGTCGGGCCGTAGGTAACTTCCTCAAAGGAATAGCCGTAGGGCGGCATGCCGCCGGAGGTTCCCAGAGTACAGCTCGCGCCTTCGGCCACCGTCCAGTTGCCTTCCGCGTTTTGCGTCGCCATCGGCACGCAGTTCAAGGTCAGGCGCGGCAACGAGCCGGTCGCCGCGACCGCCAGAGGAACGCTCGAATCCCAGGCGATGGCCGCGCTGACAGTGGCGGCGGGGTTGCCGGTGATGGTCACGGTCGCGGCCAGCGTCGAAATCCCGCCCACCGGCACGACGAACGCGCCGCTCGTGGCGTTGATGGTTCCGTTCGGGCTGTAGGTCACGGCGCTGAAGGAGTAGCCGTAGGGCGGCATGCCGCCGGAGGTTCCCAAGGTGCAGCTCGCGCCTTCGGCCACCGTCCAGTTGCCGGGCGAATCCTGCGTCGCCATCGGCACGCAGTTCAAGGTCAGATGCGGCAGCGCGCCGGTTGCCGCCACTGCCGAAGCGATGGCCGAATCCCAGGCGATGGTCGCGTGCACGGCGGCAGAAGGATTGCCGGTGATGGTCACGGTGGCGTCGAAGTCGATGTCGCCGGGCGGCGCGGTGAAATCGCCGCTGACCGGCTGGATGCTGCCGGAGGGGCCGTAAGTCACGGCGGCGAAAGAGTAGCCGTAAGGCGGCATGCCGCCGGTGGTGCCCATCGTGCAAACCGCGCCTTCGGCCACCGTCCAGTTGCCTTCGGCGTTTTGGGTGGCCATCGGGGTACAGTTCAAGGTCAGATGCGGCAGCGTGCCGGTCATCGCCGTTGCCGTCGGAACGGTCGCGTCAAACGCGATCAAGCCCGTCACGGTGATAGAAGGATTGTTGGTGATCGCCATCGTCGCGGTCAGCGCCGTTCCGCCGACCGGCACGGTGAAATCGCCGCTCAAGGCTTGAATACTGCCGCTGGGGCCATAAGTCACGGCGTCGAAGGAGAAGCCATAGGGCGGCGAGCCGCCGGTCGTGCCCAGTGTGCAGCTTGCGCCTTCGGCCACCGTCCAACTGCCGGGCGCGTTTTGCGCCGCCATCGGCACGCAGTTCAACGTCAGACTCGGCAAGGTTCCCGTCGCCGCCGTCGCCGAGGGAATCGACGGATCGAAGACGATGGTCGCCTGCACGGTGGTATTCGGATTGTTGACGATGGACATCGTCGCGGTCAGCGTCACGCCGCCCGCGGGCACGGTGAAATCGCCGCTCAAGGCTTGAATACTGCCGCTGGGGCCATAGGTCACGACATCGAAGGAATAGCCATAGGGCGGTGAGCCGCCGGTCGTTCCCAGCGTGCAGCTTGCGCCTTCGGCCACTGTCCAACTGCCGGGAGCGTTTTGCGCCGCCATCGGCACGCAGTTCAACGTCAAACTCGGCAGGGTTCCCGTCGCCGACACCGCCGGAGCAATGCTCGAATTCCAGGCGATGCTCGCCTGCACGTTAGTGTTCGGGTTGTTCGAGATCGCCACCGTCGCGGTGAGATCGATCCCGCCTGTCGGCGCGGTGAAATGGCCGCTCACGGCTTGGATCGCGCCGCCTGAGGTCGAGGTATAGGTCACGCCCGCGAACGAGTAGCCATAAGGCGGCGCGCCGCCGGCCGTTCCCAGCGTGCAACTGGCGCCTTCATGGACAGTCCAGGCGCCCGCCCCCGTCGCCGTCGCGTCCGGCGTGCAAGCCAGCGTCGGGCTTGGCAAGGTTCCCGTCGCCGCCACCGCCGAAGGAATCGACGAATCCCAGCCGACAGCGCCGGTCACGTTCACGAGATCATTGAGGTTTAGCGCCACGGTCGCGGTCAGCGTCGTCATCCCTCCGACCGGAACGATGAACGTTCCCGCCGCCGGATCCGCGCCGCCGCCGTAAGTCACCGTCCCCAGCGAATAGCCGGGCGGCGGCGTGCCGCCGGTCGTGCCCAGCGTACAACTCGCGCCTTCGTTGACCGTCCAGGCGTTGGTTCCGTTGGCCGTCGGCGTGATCGAAGAGTCGCAGGAAAGCGTCAGCGTCGGCAAAGTGCCGCCGGTGATCGCCGGATTGAAGGCCACCGTTCCGCTGACGGGAACGGCAGCGTTGGTCGTCAGCGCCACGGTCGCGGTCAGCGTGTTGATGCCGCCGACGGGCACGATGAACGCGCCGGTCGTCGGCGTCGCGCCGCCGCCGTAAGTCACCGCGCCCAGCGAATAACCGGGCGGCGGCGTGCCGCCGGTCGTTCCCAGCGTACAGCTTGCGCCTTCGTTGACCGTCCAGGCATTGGTTCCCGTCGCCGTCGGCGTGATCGAAGAGTCACAGGAAAGCGTCAGCGTCGGCGCCGTTCCCCCCGTGATCGCCGGATTGAACGCCACCGTTCCGCTGACGGGAACAACGTCGTTGAGGGTTAGCGCCACCGTGGCGGTCAGCGTGTTGATGCCGCTGACGGGCACGGTGAACGCGCCGGTCGTCGGGTCGGCGCCGCCGCCGTAAGTCACCGCGCCCAGCGAATAGCCGGGTGGCGGCGTGCCGCCGGTGGTGCCCAACGTGCAGCTTGCGCCTTCGGCGACAGTCCAGTTATTGGTCGTGGTTGGCGTCGCCATCGGCACGCAGTCCAGCGTCAAATGCGGCACGGTGCCGCCGGGAATCGCGGGCGAGAAAGCAACCGTCCCGCTCACGGTGACGACGGGGTTGTCGGTGATCGCCATCGTCTCGGTCAGAGTGGTGATGCCGCCGACCGGAACGATGAAAGTGCCCGCCGTCGGATCAGCGCCGCCGCCATAGGTCACGCCGGCGAACGAATAGCCGTAAGGCGGGAAACCGCCGGAGATGCCCAGAGTGCAGCTTGCGCCTTCGGCCACCGTCCAGTTGGCTTCCGAGTTTTGCGTCGCCATCGGCACACAGCTTAAAGTCACATGCGGCAAGGTTCCCGTTGCCGCCACCGCCGGAGAAATGCTCGAATTCCAGGCGATGGCCGCGCTCACGGTGGCGGAAGGATTGTTCGTAATCGCCACGGTCGCGGCCAGCGTCGAAGCCCCGCCGACCGGCACGATAAACGCGCCGCTTGTAGCGTTGATGGTTCCGTTCGGGCTGTAGGTCACGGTGCTGAAAGAGTAACCGTAGGGCGGCATGCCGCCGGAGGTTCCCAAGGTGCAGCTCGCGCCTTCGGCCACCGTCCAGTTGCCGGGCGAATCCTGCGTCGCCATCGGAACGCAGTTCAAAGTCAGATGCGGCAGCGCCCCGGTTGCCGATACCGCCGAAGGAATCGCCGAATCCCAGGCGATGGTCGCGTGCACGGCGGCAGAAGGATTGCCGGTGATGGTCACGGTGGCGGTGAGACCGATGCCGCCCACGGGCACGGTAAAGTCGCCGGTCGCGGTGTTGATGGAACCCGCCGGGCCATAAGTGATTTCATCGAAGGAGTAGCCGTAAGGCGGCATGCCGCCGGTCGTTCCCATCGTGCAAACCGCGCCTTCGGCCACCGTCCAGTTGCCTTCGGTGTTTTGCGTCGCCATCGGCACGCAGGCCAAGGTCAGATGCGGCAGCGCGCCGGTCATCGCCACCGCCGAAGCGATGGCCGGATCCCACGCCATCGTGCCCGTGACGGTGACCGCGGGGTTGTGGGTGATCGCCATCGTGGCGGTCAGCGTCGTTCCGCCCACCGGCACGGTGAAATCGCCGCTCGAAGTCTGGATACTGCCCGTCGGGCCGTAGGTGACTTCGTCAAAGGAATAGCCATAAGGCGGCGAGCCGCCGGTGGTGCCCAGCGTGCAGCTTGCGCCTTCGGCGACGAGCCAGTTGCCGGGCGAATCTTCCGTCGCCATCGGCACGCAAGTGAGCGTCAGTCTCGGCAATGTCCCCGTTGCCGACACCGCCGAGGCGATGCTCGAATCCCAGGCGACGGTCGCGTGCACGGCAGTGTTCGGATTGTTGACAATAGCCATCGTCGCGGTCAGCGTCACGCCGCCCACCGGCACGGTGAAATCGCCGCTCAAAGCCTGAATGCTGCCGGTCGGGCCATAGGTGACTTCCTCAAAGGAATAGCCGTAGGGCGGCGCGCCGCCGGTCGTTCCCAGCGTGCAGCTTGCGCCTTCGGCCACCGTCCAACTGCCGGGGGCGTTTTGCGACGCCATCGGCACACAGTTCAACGTCAGCGTCGGCAAAGCGCCCGTCGCCGCCACTGCCGAGGCAATGCTCGAATCCCAGGCAATGCTCGCCTGTACAGTGGTGTTCGGATTGTTCGAAATCGCCACCGTCGCGGTGAGATCAATCCCGCCTTCCGGCGCGGTGAAATGGCCGCTCACGGCTTGGATGGCGCCGCCCGAAGTCGAGGCATAAGTCACGCCCGCGAACGAGTAGCCATAGGGCGGCGTGCCGCCGGTCGTTCCCAGCGTGCAGTTCGCGCCTTCGGCCACCGTCCAACTGCCGAGAGCATCTTGCGCCGCCACCGGCACGCAAATCAAAGTCAGGTTCGGCAAAGCGCCCGTCGCCGCCACCGCCGAAGGAATCGACGAATCCCATTCGATGGCGGCTTGCACCGTCACATCGGCGTTGTTCGTGATCGTCATCGTTTCGGTCAGCGTCGTAATCCCTCCGACCGGAACGGTGAAAGCGCCGGTGGTCGCGTTAGCGCCGCCGCCGTAAATCACCGTGTCGAAAGAATAGCCGTAGGGCGGGAAACCGCCGCTGACGCCCAGCGCGCAGCTTGCGCCTTCCGCCGCCGTCCAGTTGCCTTCGCCGTTTTGCGTCGCCATCGGCACGCAACTCAAAGTGACATGCGGCAGGGTTCCCGTCGCCGCCACCACCGGAGGAATCGACGAATCCCAGTCGATGCTCGCTTGCACGGTGGTGTTGGGGTTGTTCGAGATCGCCACGGTCACCGTCAAGTCGGTGATGCCGCCCGCCGGCACGGTGAAATCGCCGCTCGCGGCGTTGATGCTGCCGCTGGGGCTGCCGCTGACGCCATAAGTGATGGTGCTGAACGAGTAGCCGTAGGGCGGCATGCCGCCGGTAGTGCCCAAAGTACAACTCGACCCTTCCGCCGCCGTCCAGTTGCCGGGCGAATCCTGCGTCGCCATCGGCGTGCAGTTCAAAGTTAGACTCGGCAAAGCGCCGGTCGCCGCCACCGCCGAGGGAATGCTCGAATCCCAAGCGATGCTCGCTTGCACGTCCGAAGTGGGATTGTTGGTGATCGCCATCGAAGCGGTGAGCGTCACGCCGCCCACCGGCACGGTGAAGTCGCCGCTCGACGCCTGAATGCTGCCGGTCGGGCCGTAAGTGACAGCGCCGAAAGAGTAGCCGTAAGGCGGAAAACCGCCGGTCGTTCCCAGCGTGCAACTCGCGCCTTCCGCCACCGTCCAGTTGCCGGGGACGTTTTGCGTCGCCATCGGCACGCAATTCAGCGTCAGATTCGGCAGAGTGCCCGTCGCCGCCACCGCCGAGGAAATACTCGGATCCCAGGCGATGCCCGCTTGCACGGTGGTGTTGGGATTGTTGTCGATGGTCACGTTCGCAGTGAGCGTCGTTATCCCGCCCACCGGCACAGTAAAGCTGCCGCTGACCGGCTGGATGCTGCCCGTTGGCCCATAGGTCACCGTATCGAACGAGTAACCGTAAGGCGGCATGCCGCCCGTGGTGCCCATCGTGCAGGACGCGCCTTCGGCCACCGTCCAGTGATTGGGCGAATCCAGCGTCGCCATCGGCGTACAGGTAAGCGTGAGATGCGGCACCGCGCCCGTCATGGCCACCGCCGTCGGGATCGCCGGATCGAACGCAATCGTGCCGCTCACCGTCGCCGACGGATTGCCGATGATCGACACCGCCGCAGTAAGCGTCGTTATTCCGCCCACCGGCACCGTGAAATCGCCGCTGGTGGCGTTGATGCTGCCGTGCGGGCCGTAAGTCACTTCGTCAAACGAGTAGCCGTAGGGCGGGAAACCGCTCTCCGTGCCCAGCGTGCAGTGCGCGCCTTCGGCCACCGTCCAACTGTTCGTGCCCGTCGAAGCCGCCATCGGCACACAGTTGAGCGTCAATTCCGGCAAAGTCCCCGTCACCGCAACGGCGGGGTCGGTCGCGCCTTCCCAGGCGATAGCCGCGCTCACCGTCGCCGTCGGGTTGTTTCGGGTTGATACCGTCGCCGTCAACGTGTTGATGCCGGCCATCGGCACAGTGAAGTCGCCGCTCAAAGCCTGAATGCTGCCGCTCGGGCCATAAGTCACCGTGTCGAGCGAATAGCCGGGCGGCGGCGTGCCGCCCGTGGTTCCCAGCGTACAGGCCGCGCCGCCCGCGACGCTCCACGTGTTCGCGCCGTCCGGCGTCGCCATCGGGATGCAAGTCAGCGTCAGCGCGGGCAACGTGCCGCCCGCCGTCGTTCCCGCCGCCCACGCGATGGACGCGCTCACCTCCACCGAAGTGTTGAGCGTGATTTCCACCGTCGCGGTCAGATCGGTGATGCCGCCCGTCGGCACGGCAAAAGCGCCGCTCGACGCATTGATGGAACCTGCCGGGCCATAGGTAACGCCCGCCAGCGAGTAGCCCGGCGGCGGCGTGCCGCCGGTTCGGCCTAAAGTGCAACTTGCGCCTTGCGGAACGTTCCACGCATTCGTCCCGTTCGCCGTCGGCGTGATCGAAGAAGCGCAAGCAAGCGTCAACGTCGGCAAAGTGCCGCCGGTGATCGCCGGATCGAAAGCCACGCTTCCGCTCACCGGAACCGTAGCGTTGGTGGTCAGCGGCACAGTTGCCAAGAGAGTGGTGATGCCGCCTGCGGGCACGGTGAACACGCCGGTGCTGGCGTTAACCGTGGCGGTCGGCGCGTAAGTCACCGGCGTCCCAATCGTGTAGCCGGGCGGCGCGATGCCGCCGGTGGTGCCCAGCGTGCAGCTTGACCCTTGCGGAACCGTCCACGCATTCGTCGCCGTCGAAGTCGGCGTGATCGAAGAAGCGCAGGCCAGCGTCAGCGTCGGAAAAGTGCCGCCCGTGATCGCCGGATCGAACGCCACCGTTCCGCTCACCGGAACAGAGGCATTGGTGGTCAGCGCCACGGTGGCAGTTAAGTCGGTGAGGCCGCCCGCAGGCACGATGAACACGCCCGTTGAAGTATTGATGGTGCCGGAAGGCCCATAAGTCACCGCGCCGAACGAATAGCCCGGCGGCGGCGTGCCGCCGGTTCGGCCTAAGGTGCAACTCGCCCCTTGCGGCACGTTCCACGCATTCGTCCCGTTCGCCGTCGGCGTGATTGAAGAAGCGCAGGAAAGCGTCAACGTCGGCGCCGTGCCGCCGGTGATCGCCGGAGAGAACGCCACCGTTCCGCTGATCGGAGCAGGGGCGTTGGTGGTCAGCGGCGCCGTCGCTAAGAGGGTCGTAATGCCGCCCGCAGGCACGGTGAACGCGCCCGTGGAAGCATTGACCGTGGGAGTCGGCGCATAAATCGTCGTCGCGCCAATCGTGTACCCGGGCGGCGCGACCCCGCCGGTTCGTCCCAGTGTGCAGCTTGACCCTTGCGGAACCGTCCACGCATTCGTCCCCGTCGAAGTCGGCGTGATCGAAGAAGCGCAAGAAAGCGTCAGCGTCGGCAGAGTGCCGCCGGTGATCGCCGGAGAGAACGCCACCCCGCCGGTAACCGCCCCGCTCACCGTCACAAGAGGGTTGGTAACCAAGGCCACGGTGGCGGACAAGGTGGTGATGCCGCCCGACGGCACGGTGAATGCGCCCGTGGAAGCGTTGACCGTGCCGGAAGGGCCATAGGTCACCGTGCTCATCGCGTAGCCGGGCGGCGCCGCGCCGCCCGTCAGGCCGAGCGTACACGCCGCCCCCACATTGACGTTCCACGAATTGACGCCCGTCGAGGTTGCCGCCGGGGTGCAGTTAAGCGTCATCGTCGGCACCGTGCCGCCGGTGATCGCCGGTGAAAAAGCCACGGTGCCGCTGTTGTTGCTGGCGGTAACGATGGGGTTGAGCGTGATCGGAACCGTCGCCGCAACATCAAAAATCGTCGCGGAAAACGGCACCGTAAACGCCCCGGTTGTCGCGTTCATCGTGCCGCTGGTCGAACTGTACGTCGTCGTTGTGCCGAGCGAGTAACCGGGCGGCGCCACCCCGCCGGTTCTGGTCAGCGTGCAGCTTGCCGTGCCGCCGCCGCCGCTCATCAAAATCTGCCACGTGTTGCTGCCCGTCGAAGTCGCCGTCGGCGTACAGCTTACCGACAAACTCGGCTGCGTGCCGCCCGCAATCGCCGGAGAAAACGCCGTGCTGCCGCGTATCGTGATCGCCTTCATCGAGCAAGCGCCGTTGGCGTCCATCGCGGCGTTGGTAAAGGCTTTGGTAATGTTAGGAAATTGACTTGAATAATTACCATTCCATGTATCGGAATCCGCGATCAAGAACACGCAGGCGCCTTGGCCATTCTTGGAAAAGGCCTTGGGAAGAAGCATCCCCAACACATTGTTGGGATCCGCGCTGGCATTCGCTCCTGATAATCCAACGCCTTGCCGATAAAGCACAAAATCATTCGGCACATTGAGGAAAGGCGTGTAATTATGCCCCCTCATCGTCGGCAATAAAGTGGCAAAAGGCCCTGCGTAAGGCGAAGACGTATTGAGCTGTGCATCGAAATAAATTGAAAGCGCAGTATCTAACTGAATCGTCGGCCAAGTCGAAGGCTGGATTTCGTTGATTCCCTGCTGAACGAAGGGATACAAGATATTCTCTAAATTGCAACCAGGACAACCATCGAGAAAGGCAACAATGAGAAGATCCGGTCGCGTCTTCATCGCATTGATCAATTCATTCATGCGATTGGTTTCAACTACACCACCGGCTGTTACGGCTACAATTAATTTGGTATTCGCTGTTATCGGCAAGGGTGTATCGGGATTGGCAAGCGCTGTTCTACCATCGATCGCCGTCATGCCCCTTGATGTTGCTTCGGCTTGGAAAGCATCCCAAGCATTGTCAACGTTACCATTAGCCGCTCCGCCAAGCACCAGCATCTGATTTTGCGCCTGCGCGCTCAAAGGCGCGGCGAAAAGCGCACAAAGAAAGGCAAAAAACAGAACCGGCCGCGCCAAGCGAAACCCCTGCTGCAACTTCCGGGCTTGCGCCAACCATGAGAAAAGAATACCAAAAGGCATATTGGCTCCCAAAGAGAAAGGGGGTGGGAGTGAGTACATCATATCTATGACAATGTTAATGCTTTATCCATTCATAGACAATAATTTCAGTCGTAACTGCAACAAAACTTCATAAGACGTGTTGCTTTTATCGAATGAGGCGAAAGAGGGCATGCCGCCGCTTCGGCCTGTCCAAAATTGTTCAATGTTAGCAAGGACTTGGCCGCAATGACCGCGCCAAAGCGCGTCGCGGCCATGTTGTTGTGATATGATTCTATGCTAATTTCCGCGCCGTTGTGCGCCTTTTTTACCATTTATTTCACAATATTTACCATTTTTTCCATCATCCGGGAAAGAAACCGCCTTTTGCCAAGCCATTTTTTCCCCGTTCGCCCACCGCGCCGACCCGATTTCAGGCTTTGGGTCAGACCAGGGGCGGATATTTCGGACTGCGTAACGCCGTCATTCCCGCGCACGCGGGAATCCAGCGGCCTTTTCCCCTTCGCGGGGGCAGGCTCTGTCGACATCGTCGTAGCTGTTCAACTGCGTTGGGCGGCATCCCCCGCCTTCGCGGGGGCAGGCTCTGCCGCCTGCAACATTTTTGATTCGCCGTAGGGGCGGCATCCCCCGCCTTCGCCGCCCTTGCCGTCATTCCCGCGCACGCGGGAATCCAGCGGCCCTTTCCCCTTCGCGGGGGCAGGCTCTGCCGCCTGCAACATTTTTGATTCGCCGTAGGGGCGGCATTCTGCCGCCTGCAACAAACGACGCCGGTCAAATTTCCGGCTTTTGGTTATGTTGTTTTGGGTCAGGTCGTAGGGGCGGCATCCCCCGCCTTCGCGGGGGCAGGCTCT
>Ga0123354_10000023_pt1 | contig 119226 bp, 106 predicted proteins | sample TergutLab28metaG_2_FD_97872 | JGI IMG/M metagenome (GOLD analysis project Ga0123354, IMG submission 97872) | Labiotermes labralis P4 segment gut microbial communities from Petit-Saut dam, French Guiana - Lab288 P4 | ecosystem: Host-associated > Arthropoda: Insects > Digestive system > Gut ... | reverse complement strand
TGTGGGATAACTTCTTTATGGGCGCATCGGCAACAAATTTGATCCCAGGCGAGATGATTGAACTCGGAAAAGACGAGCCGATTCCGCCATTGACAGGATTCTTTTTTACAGGCTACGACATTGAAATGGCAAATAATATGACATTGGAGCCGGGTGTTATGTTTAAGATGAATGAGTGGGAAAACAAACAGTTGGATTTGAATATGAAGTTTATGCAGACGCTTCCGGATAATGAAGATTTCGCCTATTGGCTGCAAGTCTCTTACCGTCAAGGGTTGGATGGCAAAAATGCACAACCGTTGTCACTGGCTCCGATGGGAGGTATCCGTTTCGGAGGTTTCCATTTGGCATACGCCTACACGCTCGGCTTGACGGGAATCAACCGTCACAATTCGGGAACGCATGAGGTTATGTTAGGGTATACCTGGTGCATAACGAAACATTTCTGTAGATAAAATTTGAAATAAATAAAGATGTCTGAAAAGGCGTCATTGCGGGCTTGACCCGCAACCCCCTAAAATAGCACTGATGATTATCAGGGGGTTGCGGGTCAAGCCCGCAATGACGCCTTTTTGACACACCCTCATTTTTTCGTTTTGTAAGAAAGAATATGTATGGTTACTCCGGTTGCGATGGCGATCAAAAGAATTTTTACCCACCAGACGGAGACAAAGAAAAATACAGATGAAAGGATTGTAATCCAAAGCAAGGAGACGGAAAAGATTTTTGTTTTCAGGGGGATTGTTTTGTTTTCCTGAAAATCGCGGACGATCGTTCCGAAAAACTTGTTATTCATCACTTTTTGATACAATTTTTCAGAGCTTTTCATGTATGCCCATGCGGTCAGCAAGTAAAAAGGAGTGGTCGGCAAGAGGGGCAGGAATATACCCAGCGTTCCCAATATGAGGGAAATACTTCCTAATATAATGTAAACGATTTTACGGGTTGTCATTTTATTATGTAATCGCGCCGTAGAGACGGGGCGCGCCCCGTCTCTACTATTTGAACGAAAATTGATCGTTTATTTTAAATCCCCTTAGAAACTCTTCTATGGAAAGCCGTTTCTTGCCGGGCAGTTGAAGCGATTTGAGGCGTATATATCCGTCGAAGGTTGCAACATCCAGCGCTTTTTTTCCGTCTGTCGATATGGTTCCGGGAGTAACGTCGTGGTTTTTTTGTATTTTCTCCGATTCAAATATCTTTACGTGAATAACAGCGCCTTCCGGAGTTATCAGTTCAGCCCATGCCGCAGGATAAGGCGAAAGTCCTCGTATAAAATTGTAGAGATCGCCGGTTGAAGAGGCGAAGTTAATTTTGCAGGTTTCTTTGAATATCTTGGGAGCAGGTTTTAGCTCATCGTCAGATTGATACAACTCACTTTGCGGTTTTGGATGTACCTTGTTCCGGAGAATGGCGTCGACTGTCTGCAAAACCAGTTCGGCTCCTTTAAGCATTAACCTATCGTGTATGATTTCGGCATTATCCGTTTCGTTGATCGGTATTTTTTCCTGTTGGATGATTTTTCCCGTATCAATCTCATGCGTGATGAAGAAAGTCGTGATACCCGTCTCTTTCTCGCCGTTGATAATCGCCCAATTGATGGGCGCAGCTCCCCGGTATTGAGGCAACAGGGAGGCATGCAGATTGAAGGTGCCCAATCGAGGCATGTTCCAAACCACTTCGGGCAACATCCTGAAAGCGATTACGATTTGCAGGTCGGCATTCAACGCTTTCAATTCACTGATGAAAGATTCCGCTTTCAGCTTCTCCGGCTGAAGAATGGTAAGCCCTTGTGCGAGAGCGTATTCCTTGACGGGTGAGAATTGAACCTGATACCCTCTTCCCGCAGGCTTATCCGGCATCGTAACGACGCCAACAATATTATAACCGTTTTCTACTAATTGTTTCAACGACTCTACGGCAAAATCGGGAGTTCCCATAAAAACAATTCGTAAATCTTTTTTGTCCATTCTTAATCTTTTAACCTCTCCCCCTAACCCCCTCTCCACAAGAGAGGAGGAAGGAGCGTATTTCATTATTTGTTCAATTGTCAGAATGACCTTCCCGCTTTAGTCACTCCTCTCCTGTGGAGAGGGGTCGGGGGAGAGGTCTATCTCCTGTTATCCACCCCCCACATAAGCTTGCTTCGCAAAACGGAAAAGAAATCCTGATTTTCCCTTTTGAGTATTTTAGTGGAAAAGGAGGCTTTTTTGATTTTCAATTTTGTTTTTTCATGAAAAACATTGTTCCTTCCGTCGAGAGCGATCAGGAAATAATCGTTTCTACTCTCCACATTTATTTCTATCTCCCAATTATCGGGGATGATCAACGGTCTCACATTCAAGCTGTGGGGCGCAACCGGCGTAATGATAAAACTTGGGGATTGCGGAACCAGAATAGGACCTCCCACACTCATGGAATAAGCCGTCGAACCGGTCGAAGTTGAAATAAGCAATCCGTCGGCTTGGTAAGCATTCAGGAAAGTTTCGTTGACCGAAACGTGTATCGTAATCATGGAGGAAGTGTCCTGCTTCAAAATAGCGATTTCGTTCAATGCATAGTTGAAGTCCGAGTAGGATTTATCGTCCGTATGGAGTTTTAAGAGGGCGCGTTCTTCGATCACATATTTGCCGCTCAGGATTTCTTCCACAGCCGGACGGATTTCATCGCCCGATACGTCTGCCAAAAAACCCAATCGTCCGGCGTTTATCCCCAGTATGGGAATATTTTTTTTTCCGATTTTGGCGGCGCTTCTGATAAATGTCCCGTCTCCCCCTATCGTAAAGGCAAAATCGGCATCGAAAGAGTCGCCTTCAATCACTTTTGAGGCAAAAGACACGTCGCAGTTCGATTCTGCCAAAAAACAATAAAAATCTTCTTCCAGCAAAATTTCAACGTTTTCTTTTCTGAGCGCAACCATCAAATCTGTTGTGTATTTGATGATTTCCTTTCGATACTTATTTCCGAAAATGATAATTTTCATGCGAGACAAATTTATTCTACCTCGCAAAGGTAATAAAATAATGCAAATTGAGGGTTAAAATGTGGATATCATGCATGGTGCGCAAATCTGCACGTAGAGACGCGGCATGCCACGTCTCTACATATACGCAGATAGGGTGCGGTTCGGGTAGAGACGTTGCGCGCAACGTCTCTACGATGGGAACGGCGCGACAATTTCGGTAAATTTGTTCTAACAGAACAAAAAATCATGACAAAATTGATCAATCCAAGTTACTCTTGCCTTGAGCGATTCATATTCGGCTTTTTCTTTTTTCCCCTTAATTTCGGCTTCAAGAAGTTTCTTCTCGGCTTGTAGAAGGCTTCGTACAAGGTTTTTGACTACACTGTCCGAATTAGCAATCTCTTTCCATAGATCGCTATCGTCATATTTCTCTGTTTCAATATTATCTTTTGCCATCATTTTTTGTATTGAAAATTTTCAAAAAATACTATTTTTACTGAATATCATCATCCGCGCAAATCTGCAACTATAAGCGTATACAAACCTGTGTAAGCAAAGTGTTTAATCATCAAAAGATTTCGGTCGGAGATCGTCCGAATCAAGGAATATTTGGCTCAAGCAGATCATAGCTGGCTCGCACCCTTTCTGCTTCTTTTCTTTCAAGAATTTCTTCGAGGCATTCTTCGTCGCCATCGCTATCGCCTTCTTCCCTTATTTCGCTTCTGGTCGCGATAAGCCTTCTTTCGGCTTGGATAAGAACTTGTATGAGATCTTTGAAGGGAGTGTCGTAGTAATTGATTGCATCCAATTGTTTGCAGCAGTCTTCAATTTCTTCTCTAGTAGCATTGTGCTTCATAATTTTTCAATTAAAGATAATCCGAAACTGATCATCCAACATTAAGATTCAAGTTGATTTTCAATATTTCTATTTCTTAACGTTTGCAAAAATACTGTTTTTATTGAAAATAAAAAAAATAAATGCTGAAAATAATTATAATTTTGCATGAAGAATTTTCAACAAAAAATAGTTACATATTCACCTTAAAAAAACGACACAATGGCAGTACCTCCTTTTAAGTATCAGAATCCTTTTCCAATGGGAAAAGATAAAACGGAATATTATTTTTTAACCAAAGAAGGCATTTCTACATCCAGTTTTGAGGGAAATGAAATGTTGAAAGTCAGTCCGGATACATTGACGAAATTGGCGCAGGCTTGTTTTCACGATTGCGCCTATTTATTGCGTACCGAACATCAAAAACAGGTCGCTAAGATCCTGTCCGACCCGGAGGCTTCCGAAAATGACAAGTTCGTGGCATTGACCATGCTTCAAAATGCGGAAATCTCTTCCAAAGGGATTTTGCCTTTCTGCCAAGATACGGGAACGGCAACGATCGTAGCCAAAAAAGGGCAACAGGTATGGACAGGAGGAGGCGATGAAGAGGCGCTTACGAAAGGAGTATATGAGACCTATACGCAGGAAAACTTGCGTTACTCGCAAACGATCCCGCTGGATATGTACGAGGAGATCAACTCAAACACGAATCTTCCTGCACAGATTGATATTCAAGCGGTAGACGGGACTGAATATAAATTCCTTTGCATCGCCAAGGGAGGCGGTTCGAGCAACAAAACGTATCTTTTCCAGGAGACAAAGGCGCTGTTGAATCCCGAAACGCTCAAAAAGTTTTTGGTAGAAAAAATGACGTCGCTGGGGACTGCGGCATGCCCTCCTTATCATATTGCTTTTGTCATCGGGGGCACTTCTGCCGATATGTGCTTGAAAACGGTGAAACTGGCTGCTACAAAATATTACGACGATCTTCCGACACAGGGAAATGAAGGCGGACAAGCTTTCCGCGACCTGGAACTGGAGGAAAAAATGTTGAAGGAAGCGCAACAGATCGGTTTGGGCGCTCAGTTTGGCGGGAAATATTTTGCACATGATATTCGTATTATCCGTTTGCCTCGTCACGGGGCTTCCTGTCCGGTAGGCATGGCGGTTTCCTGTTCGGCAGACCGCAACATTAAGGCTAAAATCAACAAAGACGGAGTTTGGATCGAAAAATTGGAAGAAAATCCGGGAAGGTTTATTCCGGAAGAGCTGCGCAAAGCAGGTGAAGGCGAAGCCGTCAAAATCGACCTCAACCGTCCGATGAAAGAGATATTGGCTGAATTATCCAACTATCCGGTTGCAACACGCCTGTCGTTGACCGGAACAATCATCGTAGGGCGCGACATCGCTCACGCAAAATTGAAAGAGCGGCTGGACGCGGGTCAAGATTTACCGCAGTATATCAAGGATCATCCGATTTATTATGCCGGTCCGGCAAAAACTCCTGCCGGAATGGCGTGCGGATCTATGGGTCCTACAACTGCCGGGCGGATGGATTCTTATGTTGATCTTTTCCAAAGCCACGGGGGAGGTATGATTATGTTAGCAAAAGGCAACCGCACCCAGCAGGTTACGGATGCTTGCAAGAAATATGGCGGGTTTTACTTAGGCTCTATCGGCGGACCGGCTGCTATCCTTGCCCAGAATAATATCAAAAGCCTTGAATGTATCGAATATCCGGAACTCGGCATGGAGGCTATCTGGAAGATTGAAGTAGAAGACTTCCCGGCATTTATTCTTGTTGATGATAAAGGAAATGATTTCTTTAAACAGTTGAAACCTTGTGTGGGGTGTAAGAAGTAAGAACCTCTCCCCCAACCCCTCTCCACAAGAGAGGGGTGACTAAACAAAGAAGGTCATTTTGATGATTGAACAAATAATGAAATACGCTCCACTCCCCCTCTCTTGTGGAGAGGGGGTTGGGGGAGAGGTTATTCCTGTCTCCTCTTCTTTAATTGGAAATCCCTTCCAAGATATTTTTCCCGTACAATCGGATTGGCGGCTAATTCTTCGGAAGTGCCTTGAAAAAGAATGCGCCCTTCGAAAAGGAGGTAGGCGCGGTCGGTGATTGTGAGTGTCTCGTCTACATTGTGGTCGGTAATCAGAATGCCAATGTTCTTGTCTTTCAATTTCCATACAATGTCCTGAATATCCTGTACGGCGATGGGGTCTACTCCGGCAAACGGTTCGTCAAGCATGATAAATTTGGGCTCGATAGCCAGGCAACGGGCGATCTCCGTTCGCCGCCTCTCCCCTCCCGAAAGCCGGTCGCCCAGGTTTTTGCGCACATGTCCCAGATTAAATTCGGCAATCAGGTTCTCTAATTTTTCCTTTTGGTACTCTTTTGAAAACTTGGTCATTTCCAATACGGCACGGATGTTATCTTCCACTGTCATTTTCCGGAAAACAGAGGCTTCCTGCGCCAGATAGCCAATTCCGATTTGCGCCCTTTTGTAAACCGGATATTTTGTAATCTCCAAATCGTTTAGGAAAATACGACCTTCATTGGGGACAATCAATCCGGTGGTCATATAAAAAGTGGTTGTTTTTCCGGCTCCGTTGGGACCCAGCAATCCCACGATTTCTCCCTGTTCCACACAAATGGAAACATGATTTGCAACGGTTCGTTCCCCGTATTTTTTTACCAGGTTTTCGGTCCTTAATGTCATCGGTTTTTCTTTTTCCATGCACTTTGTTTTTTGCAAATTTAGTGCAAGTTTTAGAAAAATCACAATTCATTGCCGTATATTTGCAGGATAAAATTCGTAACACGTTACAAAACGTTGCATATTACATGTGACGCGTGACAATGTCGCTCGTCACATGTAATATGTAACGTGTCACGTTTACAACGAATAAAAGAATAAAAAATGAGAATAGACTCCAAATTCGTGAATAGTGAACTGAAAAAACTTTTTATTGAAACGTACGGTTGCCAAATGAACGTGGCAGACAGCGAGGTGGTTGCTTCTATCATGGAGACCATAGGTTATGAAATGACGGAAGATATTGCCGGCGCTGACACAATTTTTATCAATACATGTTCGATTCGTGAAAATGCGGAACAAAAAATATTTTCCCGTCTCCAACATTTTCAGGCAATGAAAAGGAAGAAACGCGGGCTGATCGTCGGTATTCTGGGTTGCATGGCTGAACGAATCAAAGAAGAGCTGCTGGAAAATAACGTGGTGGATCTGGTCGTAGGACCGGATGCTTACCTCGATTTGCCGAACCTCATCGGGATGATCGAAAACGGGGAGAAAGCAATTAATGTACAGCTTTCTACCACAGAGACTTATAAAGAAGTTATTCCTTCCCGGATCAGCGGGAATCGGATTTCGGGGTTTGTTTCTATTACGCGCGGATGTAATAATTTTTGTTCTTATTGCATCGTCCCTTATACGCGCGGCAGGGAGCGAAGCCGCGAGGTAAAGAGTATTCTTAATGAAATCAAGGATTTACAAAGTAAAGGATTTAAGGAAGTTACGTTGTTGGGGCAAAATGTAAATTCGTATGCTTATGAATCCGGAGAGGGGGAGATTATTACATTCCCGAAATTGTTGCAATGGATCGCAGAGGAGTTTTCGGGAATACGTATTCGTTTTACCACCTCGCATCCGAAAGATATGAGCGACGCTATTATAGAGACCATAGCGGCTTATCCGAATATTTGCAACCACATTCACTTGCCGGTACAGTCGGGAAGCAATAAAATATTGCAGGTGATGAACCGGAAATATACGAAGGAATGGTATCTGGAACGAATTGCTGCTATTCGCAGGATTATTCCCGGTTGCGGAATTACTACCGATCTGTTTTGCGGTTTTCATGGCGAGACGGAAGAGGATCATCGGGAGACGCTCTCCCTGATGCGCGAGGTAGTGTTTGATGCGGCTTTTATGTTCAAATATTCGGAACGTCCCGGAACATACGCCTCTAAACATTTACCGGATAATGTTCCAGAAGATGTGAAGATCGCGCGGTTGAATGAAATCATTGAGGAACAAAACAGGCTTTCTGCGATCAGTAATCAAAATGATGTCGGGCATGAATTTGAGGTGTTGGCGGAAGGCGTTTCCAAACGATCGAAAGAGCAATTGTTCGGACGAACGCAACAAAACAAGGTGGTGGTCTTCCCGCGCGGCGATCATAAAATAGGGGATTTAGTGCGGGTTAAAATAACATCGGTGACTTCTGCTACGCTTATTGGGAGCTTAATAATCCCATAAATTTCTATTATAAAAAATCATGTTCAGACTATTTTTCATTTGCCCTGAACACATCTACAAACCTTTTTTTAGAAAGTCCTCTGTTTTTATCATCAATAGTAACTATTTGTTTGGGTATCATTATGTTTAAATACATAAAGGCTTCCCTTCCGTTGAGTGCTATCGCTCTTGCTTTATACCAGTCTTCAGCCAAATTCCAAGGCGTAAAATCTGAATTATAGGCCTCCACTGCTATTTCGGAGCGCATAACAGTGTTTTCGTTTGCATTTTCTTCGTACAGTTCGGCTATGGCTTTCACAAAATTATCGCTCTCTTTTCCGATGCTTTTGAAAAAAATTATTTCGTCAAACATTTTTTCGCTTTCTGCTCTTGTTCTTTCAATTTTTATGCCGATAATTTCGCCTTTGTAAATGGCTTTCGCTATCAGGGTTTGAGAAAAAGGTGTTTGCCAATATTCTGTCGGAGTTAATTGTATGCTATGGTAGGCATACTGTCTGCCCGTAGGTTCGAAATATTTTATTGCTTCTATCGTATTGAGCAGATAATCGTACTTTTCGTGAGTAAGCGTTAATGTGTCGCCGGCATTTGTTACCGTCTGTTTTTCCGGCGTTTGTTTTTTCGGCGACTGTTTGCAACTGCCTGCGATGAACACGAGGGCGATTAAAATGATTACTGTTTTTTTCATTGTATTATTCAGTTTTTATATTTATTGTTTTACAAATCATCCCCTGTTCTATGTAACATGGAGCAAGGTCTTATTTGTCATGATGATGGTAAAATTTTATAATTAACAATACTGATGGATTAACAATGATTTTTTACTGTTAAAATTCACACCCAAATGTACGTATTTATTCTGAAAAAACAATCAACCAGTTTATGTTCCCTCATGTTACAGGCAACGCATGACAATAAACACAAGAGGCAAATGGGGATACAACTTATTTTCATCTGAATTATTCTACTCGATAGAATTTATTTGTTGAATCATTTACACTCCCACTATATCGTTCTGCTCCATTTCCACTACCTGCTCCTCGCGCATAAAATCCACTATCAGGCCTCACTTTAGTTACTATTTCAACGTGGCCGCCGCTGTGCATTGATGCAATATCTCCTCTTTCTACACTTTTTAAATCCGTAATAAGTTTGAGTTTTGGATGTTTATTCTCCCGTATTTCACGAGCAGAAAAATATTTTTTTTCACTATTTAGATAATTCTTATCTATCATATACAACGCTTCTCCAACAAATAAATTGCAAGAAGGCCAATTCGACTGATTTAGGAATACTGCATAATACTCTTTTTTCCACTTGTTATAAGCATTTTTCATTTTTTGATAACTATCTAAACTTATCTTTCCTGCGTCCAAACCAGCTAAATCCAATAGGTATATTCGTTGAGAATGTCCAAGCTTCTTCCAATATTCGATAAAATGCTCAGCTTTTCCCGGAAATTCATCAGGTTTTCCAAGCGCACCACCCAATTTTTTATTTTCTGTAAGGTAATATCCACTGCCTCTCCCAAGTTCATTATAGCTATCCATTCTGGTAGAATCTCTTGCTAATTCTTCTGCCGCTGCTGCTAATCTACTGTTTGCCATAATTTAATATATAAAAAATGATTGATTATTTTTCTCTATTTTTTAAAATTTTTATGACTCAAAGATAACATGAGGAATAACTTGTTTCCAAATTTTAGTCCAAGCGTTGGACTGATTCGTCCAACGCTTGGACTTTTGGACGAGAATATCATTCAAGTTTCTCATCCTTCAATATTTTTCCTTTATAATAATAAACTATCCGGACAGGCTGGAAAGGCTCATTATTCTGATAATAAACAACAGAACTATCAACTTCACCATTTAAATTTATAATTGTGTTAATACGTGTATTTGATATAATCGTATCATTTCTATATAACTTCCTTCTTACAAGGAGTGTTGTGTCCAGTCCATCTAGAGTCAGGTACTCTTTCTGCCACCCTTCCCGCTTTTTATTAACATAGTTTTCTTCCCACTCTAACGTATTCCATCGCGAATAATATCTTACCCTACCTGTCCCCGAACTACCCAAATTTTCATAATACAACGTATCCCCATTTTCGTATAATACCAAGTAATCATTAATATAGGCGCCGGTACTGTCGTGTTCCGAAAAAGTATGTAAAGCCCCTGAAAAATGGAACTTATGTTGATAGCCGACACGTATACCGTTCCAATAGTTATAAATTGAGATCGGAACAGTATCGCCTTGCGCATATTCGATAAGCTTTCCATGTAAACGTTCCCGCCCAAATTCATCATAATTTTCTTCTTCGTCGACGTACCAATCCCCTCCGATAATAGGATATCTTTTATAAAAAAGCCATTTCCCTATTCTCTTTCCGTCTTTCAATTTTCCTTCATGAAAACTATCATAACAACAATCAGAAAAATCGCAATGATAAATCCTGAAATATCCATCCAGCTGAAATTTTTCATGAAAAAAAATTGTATCCCCTTCATCTGAGTAAGCAAGAGAATCAACAGGGTACATATATGTTGAATCCGAATAAAGAATCATCTTATATGTACGTTCTGCCTCATATTTTTTTTTCTCATGTTACAGGCAACACATAACAACAAGCACAAGAGGCAAATGGGAATACAGCTTTTTTTCATCTGAATCATAATTTATAGAATCTATTTTGTAAAAATACGGAAATTTTATTTCTTAAATATCATCCCTCTTTTCGTTATCGTAATTCCACCGCCGAAAGTATCGTCGCTAAAAAATTCACCTTTATTGAATCCCAATGATAATTTTATATCCAAATCCTGCACTTTCGGACAATTGTAAGTCAAATCCAAGACCGATGCAATACCTTGTCTGACAGAGGTAAACGGAACATAGTAAAGCCCCCAAGTTTGACCGATTGTAGCCATCAAACGATATTTCAATGTTGAGTGGAGGTATCCCTCAATACCCAAATGATATGCAATAATCCGTGAACTTGTGAAATTCACCCTGCCATCCCTGTTGTATTCAGGGGAAAGAAACAAAGGCGTCCCCATTGTCCGTCCATAATAAGAGGGACCTTGTATGTAGTCGCCATTATTATAGTAATTGTCATTCCCATTTCCTTTATTCCGAAGATGAAAATGTACGCTATCCATTGCTAAATAAAAATGGATAGGACCTGTTTGATTCTTCGTATAAACATATTCAAAAACCGCTCCGGAAAACCATGATTTTCTTTCCGTCTTATATTCAATTCCATACAATCCGTCTCGATAATTCTCAAATCTCTTTCCGGAACCATCTTCAAAAAAATGCTGTTTATAAACGCTTAGCACATCCTTATTTTTCAGCCGGTAATCAAACTTGAATAAATAAGCGCCAATGTGCGATCCGGCAGCATTAGCCTGATCTGACTCTGTGGATAAAGCAGAGCCTTCTTTGGCAATTATTGCACGCCATAAATCATCTAATCCTTTCGGTTGATGATGCACAGCATACTCAGTTTGTCCTGTTTCCAGATTCCTCCTGTATTTATACAACTCGCCTCCATATAAAACATGATGATTTAAACCGAATGTGAATTGCAACTTATTTTTCTCCTTAATATTACCAAATCTGAAATAGACGGATTTATGATGTGTCAGTGTATTTTTCGTATAATTACGATTATGAGGACGAGCAACATCTTCTTGCCATTCTCCATCCGTAAGATATCCAACGGCAAAATGAGCTTTTATATACACATTTCCTTTGGTATAAGGAACCAAGATGAACTCCGGAATGCTTCCCTTTATTTCCGGCTGAGGTCGTGCATTATTGGAACCGCAAAAATCTCCGGAACTTAAATATGGATTCAATAACGAAATATAATCTTCTTTGGAGCCGATGTGCAACCTTAAGGATTTCCAGTTCAATTCGCCATATAATTGTTGTACCCAAACGTCGCCATATGCGTGAGGCGAAGAGCCTGCCAAATCAATTCCTGCACCAAACGACCAATCTTCATTCATCGTTTGTTGATGAAAAACACCTCCCCTTACATAAAAATTATTGGCATCAAGCGGAACCATTCCCCAATTATGATACAACATCCAGAACGGCGTATTTTCGCCCGAAGCGACAGAACCAAAAGCTTCTGCACGATAAGTCGTTTGAAGTTGTGAATTGGCTTCAACAGAAAACAGAAGAACACAAAGAAGTATCGAAATAATCTGTTGTTTCATAACCGTTAGAATTTTTTGAGCGTATACGTTTTTCCGTTTCCGCTATCGAATAAAACTAAATTCGATTTATCGTACTTTCTTATATTGAAAACAACATCGGCAGAACTCCAACCGGAAAAATAAAGAAACCTTTTAAAATCATCATCTCCGGAAGATTTATCGTCAATCAATACATGAACTTTATCATTAGAAGGCATATCCACATAACCATAAATGACAAATGCAGATTTGGGATTATTCAATACCGTAAATGAAAAAATAGTTTCCCGTTGAAAGCTATAATAAACCGTATCAACATGAATCTTGTTTCCGTCCATGTCTTGTACTGCTTTTAGTTGCCACATACCATCCAATTTATAACTCTTGTACTGATCAATCCGGTCGCAGGAAAGTATCAATGCCGGCAACAACAAATAAAAAAATAATATTTTTTTCATTCAGAGCTAACGCATTAAAAAAACCTTATTTTTACCTTATTTTCCAAACAGAACAACCTCAGTAGCTGGAAATGAAACAAATAGAACCAACCTCATTACCTCATTGTGACACAAAAATAAGGTAATGAGGTTGGGGGTTATGATGATAATTCATTCTACTGAGGTTGTTCTGTTTGGAAAATAAGGTAAAAATAAGGTTTTTTTTAATGCGTTGATCTTAATTCTTCATTTTTAATAACTGTAAATTTTTGACACTCCATACTTATAGTTGATAAAGACTCAAATGGTTGTTCTGTTTGGGGTAATTGATGGTATAATGCAATCCGCGGCTCTCTTTTCGCTGCATGGCAAATTTAATCACCAAATAACCGGTATTGATAATATTGCGCAATTCGCAAATTTCTTTGGAAAGGACGGAGCGTTGAAAAAGGCTTTCGGTCTCCCTGTAAAGAATTTCCAACCGCTCATGCGCTCTCTCTAAACGAAGATTGGAACGCACGATTCCTACATAAGCATTCATTATTTGACCCACCTCTTTGGCGCTTTGGGTGATCAATACCATTTCTTCATTGAGAGAAGTACCCTCGTCGTTCCACATCGGGATATCTTCTTTCCATTCGAGCGAAGGAAGTAATTCCAATGCATGTTTTGCCGCAGCGTCGGCATAGACAATCGCTTCGATCAACGAATTGGAAGCGAGCCTGTTTGCTCCATGCAAGCCTGTCCGTGAACATTCCCCGGCAGCATACAAGCGGTTGATTGTCGTTTTTCCGTTCAAATCTACTTTTATCCCGCCGCATAAGTAGTGTGCAGCCGGTGCGACGGGAATATATTCCTTTGTAATATCAATCCCCAATTCGAAGCATTTTTTATAAATATTCGGGAAATGTTTCTTTGTCTCGTCCGCATTTTTATGTGTTACATCCAAATACACGAAATCATCACCGCTGATTTTCAATTCGTTGTCGATGGCGCGGGCGACAATATCGCGTGGGGCTAAAGATTCCCTCAGATCGTATTTAGGCATAAACTCAACTCCTTTTTGATTGCGAAGCACAGCGCCGTAACCTCTCATCGCTTCGGTGACAAGGAAAGAGGGACGTTCCTTCGGATTGAATAAGGCGGTAGGGTGGAATTGTATGAACTCCATATCTTCGACCAAGCCTTTGGCGCGGTAAACCATCGCTATCCCGTCGCCAGTTGCAATGGTCGGATTGGTGGTGGTCTGGTAGATATTTCCGATGCCTCCGGTGGCAATCATGGTGGATTTTGCCAGAAAAGTGTGTACGTTATTTGTTTGGATATTAAGCACATAAGCGCCATAACATTCGATATTAGGGGTCGTATGCTTTACAATAAGACCAAGATGGTGCTGTGTCAGAATTTCAATGGCAAAATGTTGTTCGAAGACGTCGATGTTCGGATGCGACTTTATTGACAGCACTAAGCTTTCCTGAATTTCAGCGCCTGTGTTGTCTTTGTGGTGCAGAATTCTGAACTCGGAGTGTCCTCCCTCCTTGTGCAGGTCAAAATTTCCGGTAGCGTCTTTGTCAAAGTTGACACCCCAGCTCACCAGCTCTTCGATTTGTCTAGGGGCTTCTCTCACTACTTTTTCCACTACGGTTGCATCGCAGATGCCGTCTCCGCAGATCAGCGTATCTTCGATGTGCTTTTCAAAATTATCCGTCTGATTGGTTACAGAAGCGATGCCTCCCTGCGCGTAATAGGTATTCGCCTCTTCCAGTCCGGTTTTGCATAAAATAGCAACTTTTCCTTTGTTGGCGACCTTCAGGGCGAAGCTCATTCCTGCTATTCCCGCACCGATTACCAAGAAATCATATTTTTTGACCATAATTTTGCAAATTCATGTGAATCTACAAAAATAGTAAATAAGTAAGTTACAATGTGATTTTCTTTCTATATTTGCAAGAAATTGAAAAAATTTTTGTTTATTTTGTGTGTTTAATCAATTAAAGATAATTTGTATGAAAAAATTTTCGTTATTGTTCAGTCTGGCTCTCTTGTTATTATTGGGAGCATGTACGACTCCCGCGGATTATAATACATCCGTTATGAGGGAAGTCAGCAGAGTAGAAAGAAATGCTATCGAGGTAGCAAGGCTATTGGGAGAGAAAGATTTCGAAGCGGCGCTGATTGCTTTTCGGGAAGGTAAAGATCAGTCTAAGAGATCCCTGAGAAGGTTACAACGCATGTCTGCATTCAGAGACGATGATGCGCTTCGACAAGCGGCAATTGATTTTGTCGCATTCTATGACGGGCTCTTCACAAATGAGTACCAACATGCGTTTGATCTGCTGCAAAGAGGAGCTCCATATACAATGGAAGAGGCGGATCTTTTGTTTGAAATCAAGAATAATATTGCCGAACGGGGAACTGAAGTAAAGCGACATTTAGTCAATGAAAATCTTGCTTTCATGAGAAGATATAATTTGTTTATAGGAAGAACGCCAGTGCCGTGAAGTTTATCATTGACAACAAAATTCCTTATATCAAGGGAGCGCTGGAATCTTATGCAGAAGTTGTCTATCTACCCGGAGATAAAATATCCAAACAGGATGTGCAGGATGCGGACGGATTGATTATCCGGACTCGTACTATTTGCAATGCGGCTTTGCTGGAAGGAAGCCGTGTTTGCTTTATTGCTACGGCTACGATCGGTTATGACCATATTGATACCGCTTTTTGTCAGGAAAAAGGCATTGCCTGGGTAAATGCTGCCGGATGTAATGCTCAATCGGTGGCTGAATATATTGCATCTGCTGTTATTGCGCTTTCCTTGAAATATAAATTTGACCTGAGATCAAAAACGATCGGGATTGTGGGGGTCGGAAATGTGGGAAGACGGGTAACTGTCTTGTCCAGGATGTTGGGCATGAAGGTCTTGCTCAATGACCCGCCTCGCGAAGAACGGGAAGGGAAGAATAATTTCGTTTCCTTGAAACAAATCAAAAAGGAAGCGGATATTATCACATTTCATGCTCCCTTAATCAAAGAAGGAAAATATTCGACTTACCATTTGGCAGATGATTCCTTTTTCTCGGATTTGAATAAAAAACCTGTTATTATCAACTCCGCTAGAGGGGAAATTGTAGATACTGCTGCACTGAAGCGTGCAATAACAGAGGGGAAATTAAGCAGTGTAGTGATCGACTGCTGGGAAAATGAGCCGGAGATAGATTTGGATCTTTTGGCAAAAGCAGACATCGGAACGCCTCATATTGCCGGTTATTCTGCCGACGGCAAAGCCAATGCTACAAGTATGTCGGTACAAGCCGCAAGCCGCTTTTTTCATCTTGGCTTGGATAATTGGAAGGTTGATTGCTTGCCAATGTCTGAAAGCCGGGTTGTTGACATGGGAAAAGAGGATATTCCGGAGGCTATTTTGCGTGCTTATGATATTTTGCAGGATGATGCAAGGTTAAGAAGCAATCCTGCGCTTTTTGAGGAATTGCGTGGGAATTATCCTTTTCGACGCGACCTCTTTAATCTGAGTTATATGTAATTTACGATGGCTGTAGTTAATAGTGGTGTTATAATCTGTCCCTAACGGGACAGATTATAACACCACTATTAACTACAGCCATCGTAAATCTAAAATCGTAAATTATATAAACAAAAACATATCGAACATGAGTTTATTATCCGTAGTATCATCCGTACTTTACATGCTTGTGGGGACATACACCTCGGGAAGCAGTACCGGTATTTATGTTTACCAATTTGATCAGGAAACCGGTATCGCAGAATATGTAAGTGAAACCGAGGCGGTCAATCCTTCGTATCTGGTAATTTCGACCGACCGGCGTTATCTCTATTCCGTCGGCGAAAATGATGGGGAGGAGGCTGTTGTGTACGCATTTTCGTTCGATAAAAATGCCGGCAAACTAAATCTGCTGAATATGCAGCAAACAAAAGGTTCGGCGCCTTGTTATATCAGCGCCGATCATAGCAGTCGCTTTGTGGTGACTGCCAATTATTCGGGAAGCAGTGTAAGCGTTCTTCCGCTGGCAGCCGACGGGTCGCTGCTGCCTGTTGCGAAAGTGTTCGAGTTTGAGGGAAGCGGTGTCGATGTCGGTCGTCAGGAGAAACCACATCTGCATTGTGCGCTCTTCTCTCCCGATCAGCAATACCTGTTTGCCACCGATTTGGGGACTGATCAACTGCATAAGTTCACGTTGGAGGATACAGCTCCTTTCCTGTCTACGGGTAATCCGAAAGCATACGGGTTGGAACCGGGTTCGGGTCCGCGGCACCTGGCATTTCATCCCAACGGAAAATTTGCTTATCTGATCAATGAATTGTCGGGCAAAGTAACAGTTTTTCACTATGCTGACGGTCATCTTGAGCCGGTTCAATATATCGCCTCCGATATGTCGCCCGACATCGACAACAGAGGAAGCGCCGACATTCACGTGTCGCCCGACGGTAAATTTTTGTACATTTCCAACCGCTACGACGTCAACACGATTGATATCTTCAGCATTAATGCCACGGACGGCAGACTAACCGCTACGGGATTTCAACCGACAGGTAAGCATCCGCGTAACTTCATCATCACGCCTAATGGAAAATATCTTTTAGTCGCCAATAAGGACAGTAATAATATACAGGTTTTTGAAATTAATAGGGAGACGGGGCTTTTGAATGAAGATATTTCAAAACAAATCGCTGATATTGACAAACCTGTGTGTATAAAATTTTTAGAGAGGTAGGTTCTTGAAAGTGGATAAAAAATCCCCTCCAATAATCTTTCAAGAAAAATCATGGAGGGGATTATTTTATTAAGAAATCAAGAATCCTTATTCAGCAACGACCTCAAAGGAGATTTCAGCCGAAATTTCTTTGTGAAGCTTTAAGGTAGCTTTGTAAGTTCCCAGCTCTTTTACTGCTTCTTTGATAATGATTAATTTTCTATCAATAGAGAATCCTTTTTTCGTTAATGCCTCGGCAATTTGGATGTTGTTTACTGAACCGAAAATTGTTCCGGTAGCGCTTGCTTTTGCCCCGATTGTAAGAGAAAGTCCGTTTACTTTTTCAGCCAATTCGGCAGCTTCTTTTTTGATTCTTTCCAATTTGTGGGCGCGTTGTTTCAAATTCTCTGCCAACACCTTCTTTGCAGAAGGAGTCGCCAATATGGCTTTCTTCTGCGGGATGAGGAAATTGCGTCCGTAACCGCTTTTAACCGTTACAACATCGTCTTTATATCCTACGTTATTTACGTCTTCTAATAGTATGATTTCCATTTTTTGTCCTCCTTCTTATTATTTCATCAAATCGGTTACATAAGGAAGCAACGCAAGGTGACGCGCTTTTTTAACAGCCTGAGCAATTTTACGCTGGAATTTCAAAGAAGTTCCCGTCAGGCGGCGAGGCAGAATCTTACCTTGCTCGTTCAGGAATTTCTTTAAGAATTCAGGATCTTTATAATCGATATATTTGATGCCGGTTTTCTTGAAACGGCAATATTTTTTCTTCTTAACTTCTACCGACGGAGGAGTTAAATATCTGATTTCCGATGAATTTTGTGATATCATTTCTTAATCCTCCTTTGCTTTAGATTTAACACTTCTTCTCTTAGCAGCATACTCGGCAGCGTATTTATCCATTTTGGTTGTCAGGAAACGGATAACTTTTTCGTCACGGCGGAATTGAATTTCCAACTTGTCAATTGTTGTTGGTTTTGCATCGAACTCCAACAGGCAATAAAACCCTGTTGATTTTTTTTCGATCGGGTAAGCCAACTTGCGAAGCCCCCAACACTCTTCATTCACAATTTCTGCGCTGTCTTCCAGAAGAATGTTTTTGAATTTTTCTACCGCTTCCTTCATCTGAGCGTCAGATAAAACGGGAGTCAAAATGAAAACGGTCTCATAATGATTTAACATAAATCTTCTAAATTTTAATTAGTTACTATCTCGTTTAAAAAAACGAGTTGCAAAGGTAATAGTTTTTGTCGGGTTTTCAAATGTTTTTGCAAAAAAATAGATAAATAAAAAACGACCGGAGTGTTTCGCCGGTCGTTTTTTGTATATCATTTAATTTAATACGAAAAAACTTAAACAACTTTTGCTCTTATCTCTACATCTCCAAAGAATAAGCTGACTCTAAAATCTCCGTCAGCGTCAGCATCTGTAGAACCCGCAACACTTACTGTGATTTGCCCGTCAATGATGAATCTCAGGAACAGGTCTTTGGCATAGCCAATCAGTGCAGGATCACTATAATAAACATCGCCGAAAGTATACTGTCCTACCTCGAAATTTCCAATGGGAGATGAAAGAACAATATCTTTGGCAAGAGTTCCCGATGAACTGGTTACTCTGACTTCTACGGTTCCGATACTTAACGATGATGTAATAATGTTATCCAGGTTATACCTTAAATTATTGAACTCTTCATCGTTTATATTTATAGTTCCTGTTCCGGAAAAACGCTTGAATTCATTATCGCTTCTTAATCCGGATGCCTGAGGGTCTTCTACGTTAACCGAAAAGTTGACTTTAAAATCGGGGATCGGCACCGGTACGGATACAATTTCTTTACTGCAGGAAGAGACAAATAAGCCTGTGACTAAAGCTACAAGTATAAAAAATTTGGTTGTTTTCATGATGAAAGTATTTTAAATTAATAATTTGTGTCAAAAATACGAAATTAAATTAAACTTTCAGTTTTTTATCTCAATAATTTGTCTTTTGAATTTCAAAGTACGCTTGAGGGTGGTGACATGCAGGACATTCATTCGGAGCGTCTTTCCCATTTAAGACGAACCCGCAATTACGACATTGCCAATTCTGTTTTTCCTCCCGCGAAAAGGCTTTGTTTTCCTGCAAATTCTTTAATAGTGCAAGATAGCGTTCTTCATGAGCTTTTTCAGCCATGCCGATCATACGATACATCGCTGCAATTTCTTTAAATCCTTCTTCGTCGGCAATATCCGCAAACTTGGGATAATCCAACGACCACTCTTCATGTTCGCCGGCAGCGGAAGCCGTCAGGTTCGCTTCTGTTGTGCCGATTACTCCGGCAGGATAAGTTGCCGTGATCTCGACCATACCTCCTTCTAAGTACTTGAACATTTTTTTTGCATGTTCTTTTTCCTGATTGGCAGTCTCTTCGAAAATGGCTGCGATCTGCTCATATCCTTCTTTTTTGGCAACGCTTGCAAAATAAGTGTACCTGTTTCTTGCTTGAGATTCGCCTGCAAAAGAGGTCAATAAATTTTTTTCGGTTTGAGTTCCTTTTACACTTTTTTCCATACTATTCATTTTTAAACAGTTTAATGAGGATACGTCAAAAGCGCTTTTGGAAATGCGCCTTTTGACATACCCTCATTTTTAATATGTTAATTTCTAATGATGATGCGATGAGTGATTACCTCGGTTTTCTTTCGATGCTGATTTCTTCAATCAATACGCTATTTTCGAACAACCCAGTCTGTTTGGTTCCGTTGGCGAAAGAGTAGATGCCCTTTCCGTGTCTCTTTCCATCTTGAAAATCGCCGGTATACTTATCGCCGTTGGAGAAAGTATAGGTGCCTTTTCCAGTCGGCATTCCGTCTACAAAATCGCCGTCATAAACGTCGCCGGTCGGGTAGGTATAAGTTCCCTTTCCGTTTCGTATCCCTTCTTTAAAATTGCCTACATACTTGGCGCCGGATTTATACGTATAAGTTCCGTAACCGTTAAATTTCCCATTGACAAATGTTCCGTCATAAATTTCTCCCGAGTCAAAAGTATAGACGCCTTTTCCGTCACTACAATTTCCTTTACACTGGGAATACACTTGCGCACTGGTAAAAGCCAGCGCAATTACAAAAATTAAAAATTTAGTCTTCATAGAATATTATTCTTTAAAAATTTCAATCCGAATTACAAATGTAGGTAAAAAAATTGTAAAACTAATCGTGTTTTTAGATTATTTTTTGAAACAAATTTTTCAAACTTGTAAAATAGGGAAATAATTACAATCTTTGTAACTGAATATTTTTGAGAAAAATTGAAGATATATGAGACAAAAATTATCTATCGCCATCCTCTTTCTTATATTTGCAAATTTAATTAAAGCCGAAGAGAAGTATATTTGGAACTCTTTACCGGTTGGAGGAGCAGGCTTCGTTACGGGTATAATTACCAGCCCGCAGGAAAAAAATCTGATTTATGTCAGGACAGATGTCGGGGGCGCTTATCGCTGGATAGAAGCGACGCAATCATGGAAACCTATCACCGATTTTGTTTCCGAATCTACTGTCTCTTACATGGGAGTAGAAAGCATGGCAATTGATCCGCAGGAGCCGAACAAACTTTACATGTACTGCGGAACCTCCTATTGGAATAACGGTCGAAGCGCGATACTTTATTCCGACGATTATGGCGAAACATTTGTAGAAAAAGCCATTGTTACTTCTCAATTTCCTTCACACGGGAATGATAACGGACGTCAATCGGGCGAACGCTTGGCGGTTGATCCGAACAAGGGAAATATCCTGCTTTGCGGCTCGCGTACCCGTGGATTATGGAGAAGCGAAAACAGCGGAGCGACCTGGACGAGATTATCAAGCGCCACTTTCCCCAATGATAGAAAAGTGGCTTTCGTTCAATTTATTCCAAACTCGACCCAAGCAGGAAATGCTACCCCCGAAATTTATGTAGGACTGCAATACAAAGATGGAAACAACTTGTTTGTAAGTACCGACGGCGGTGATTCGTGGCAGGCTGTTGAAGGTCAGACTACCACTTACATGACGCACCGTTGCTTGCTTTCGAACGGTAAACTGTACATTACTTATACTGCCGATATAGGACCAACTATAGACGGTAGAGGCGCAGTTAAAAAATATGATTTAACGACAAAAACATGGACGGATATATCTCCTTCGACCTCCTTTTCTTTCGGCGAACTCTCCGTTGACCCTGAAAATCCCGATAATCTCATGGTGACAACACTTTCGGCATGGCAGGCGCAACGGTGGATTGCAGGAGGCGCCGCTACTTATGGCGACCAGATATATCTTTCCACTAATGACGGAACGACTTGGCGAAATTTGTTTCCCTCAACCGCCATCTATTCCGAACCCACTGTCGAATGGTTGAAAAGAAGTTCGCAAATGCACTGGACAGGTTCTGCCAAAATAGACCCGTTCAACAGAAACCGGGCTTTTTTCATTTCAGGAAATGGAGTATACATGACCGAAAAATTATGGGATAGCAGACCCACATTCAAAATGGCGGTTGCAAATATGGAAGAGACGGTTCCGCAAGAATTGGTCAGTTTGCCCGGAACGCCCATATCAACAGTTATCTCTGATTACGACGGTTTTATTTATCACGACATAACGAAATATTATGCCCAACACACGCCGACTATGGGTACAACAACCGGATTGGGAGTTGCTGGAAAAGCACCGGATGTAATGGTTCGTGTAGGCAACAATGTCTATTTGAGCGAAAACGCGGGGGGGAGTTGGTCTCGAATATCAAATCCCTCGTCGTCGGCAACAAGCGGTTGGTGTACAGTAGAGGCTGACGGGAAATGTATTGTTGTAACGCCTTCGCGTTCGCTTCCTTTCTACACATTCAACAAAGGGGTAAACTGGACGCAAATGCCGGACATAAGTGCCAATAATGTGCGTTTTTTCGCCGATTATGAAAAAGAGAACGTTTTCTACGCCAATGTAAGTAATAACCTGCGCACCTATACTTATAACGAAACTTCCGGAATATTTGAATACAGATCCGTTTCGCTGCCGACAGTGTACGGTAACAGGTTGACCATCGTACCCGGAATAGCCGGTGAAATCTGGTATCCCCGTAATACCGGCGGCTTGGGCAGGATAACTAACGCACATACCGCTCCGACAATTACAACCCTTCCTCTAAGTATAGTAACTTGCGTGGGTGTGGGAAAAGCCGCGCCGGACAAAAGTTATCCGGCGCTATATATTTGGGGAAGACCGAAAAGTACCGACCCGACAGGTCTGTATCGTTCGGACGATGAAGGTGCAAACTGGGTTCGTATCAACGACGACGCTCATCAATTCGGCGGACCGGGCAACGCACAGTTTGTAAAAGGAGATATGAATTTCTATGGCAGGGTATACATGAGTACTGTCGGAAGAGGTATTATTTACGGTAAACTGGAAACAGAAGAGACAGCGCTCCCCGAAATCATTCAAACGGGCAAAGTAAAAATCACGAAATCGAATAATGATATAATAATAGAAACACCGGGCGTATGCCGCTATCAAGTGTATTCTGTCTGCGGAATTTTAATCGAAAACAACATCTGCGATCAAATCCGGACTATCAAATCGTTAACACCGGGAGTTTATATTCTCAGCGTCGAAACCCGTGAAGGAATAGAAACAGTGAAATTTATGAAATATTGATCAAATAAATCATAAACTCACAATTTTTTCACATACTCCAAATCATGCTTTACCATGATTTGCACTAATTCGGGAAAACTTGTCTTTGTAGGATTCCAGCCGAGCAATGTTTTTGCTTTCGTAGGGTCTCCCAGCAACTGCTCTACTTCTGCCGGACGGAAATATTTTGGGTCAACTTCTACTAAAATCCTTTCGGAATTGACATCTATTCCTTTTTCATCTACGCCTGTTCCTTCCCAACGCAATGTGATTCCGGCTTCTTTGAATGCTAAAGTACAAAATTCGCGTACGGTGTGATATTCGCCTGTGGCAATCACAAAATCCTCAGGTTTATCATGCTGCAACATCAGCCACATACACTCTATATAATCTTTGGCGTATCCCCAGTCGCGCAGGGAATCCAGATTGCCCAAATATAGCTTGTCTTGCAGGTTCTGGGCTATGCGCGCTGCCGCCAATGTAATTTTCCTTGTTACGAATGTCTCCCCGCGCCGTTCGCTTTCGTGATTAAATAAAATTCCGTTTACGGCATACATTCCGTAGCTTTCACGGTAATTTTTTGTGATCCAGAAACCATATTGCTTGGCTACGCCGTAAGGAGAGCGAGGGTAAAAAGGAGTAGTCTCTTTTTGCGGAACTTCCTGTACCAAGCCATACAGCTCGGATGTGGAAGCCTGATAAATTCGGGTTTTTTTCTCCAAACCCAAGATACGAACGGCTTCCAGCATTCGCAACGTTCCCACAGCATCTACCTCGGCGGTATATTCAGGAACGTCGAAACTTACCTTCACGTGGCTTTGCGCTGCCAGGTTGTAAATTTCATCGGGCTGAATTTGCTGGATAATACGAATGAGCGAACTGGAGTCGGTCATGTCGCCGTAGTGCAGGTTTACCAGACGGTTTTTTTTCATATCCCTTACCCATTCGTCCAGGTACAGGTGTTCGATACGATTGGTGTTAAAGGAAGAAGAACGGCGCAAAATGCCGTGTACCTCGTACCCTTTTTCAATCAGAAATTCGGCTAAGAAAGAACCGTCTTGTCCTGTTATACCAGATATTAGTGCAATTTTCCTCATATATAAAAATTTTATTTTCCAATACAATAATAGTCAAATCCTAAATCATAAAGTTCATCCGGATCATAAATATTACGTCCGTCGATCAATAAAGTCTTGTTCATCGACTTTTTAATCACTCCCCAGTTTGGCAGTCTGAATTGTTTCCATTCGGTCAATAGCAGTAGAGCGTCTGCATTTAGGACTGTGTCGTAGATGTCAGCGCCATATTTCACGTTATCGCCTAAGCGCCTCTTACATTCGTCCATTGCAACGGGGTCGAATACATTTACCTTGCAACCTGCATTCAATAGCAACTCAATAGTAATCAGAGAAGTAGCCTCTCGCATGTCATCTGTTTCGGGCTTGAATGACAGTCCCCATATTGCAATAGTCCTGCCTTTCAGGTCTCCATTGTAATATTTATACAATTTGTTGAATACCAATGTTTTTTGATTCTCATTAACCTCTTCTACCGCTTTCAAGACGCGCATATTGTAGCCGCTCTTCTCTGCTGTCTTGACAAGAGCTTTCACGTCTTTTGGGAAGCAGGAACCTCCGTATCCGCATCCGGGATAGAGGAATTTACTTCCGATACGGCTGTCGGAACCGATTCCTTTTCTGACCATATTCACGTCTGCTCCGACCAATTCGCACAAATTGGCTATGTCGTTCATAAAACTGATACGGGTGGCAAGCATGGCGTTGGCGGCGTACTTGATCATTTCGGCAGAAGGTATATCCGTAAAAATGACACGAAAGTTATTCAACAAAAACGGACGGTATAACTTGGTCATCAATTCTTTTGCTCTTTCCGATTCGACTCCTACCACGACTCTGTCGGGACTCATAAAATCTTTTATGGCGGCTCCCTCTTTCAAAAATTCAGGATTGGATGCCACATCAAAAGGTATATTTACGTTCCTTTTATTCAATTCTTCCTGAATAACGTCCTTCACCTTTTTTGCGGTGCCGACCGGAACGGTGCTTTTGGTCACTAATACCAAGTATTTGTTCATGTTTCGACCAACGGTGCGTGCGACTTCCAATACATACTTCAGGTCGGCGGAACCGTCTTCGTCGGGAGGCGTTCCCACGGCGCTGAAAACAATCTCCACATTGTCCAGACAGCCGGTTATATCGGTAGTAAAATGTAAGCGACCCTCTTCGTGGTTGCGCAAAACCATTTCATCCAGTCCCGGCTCGTAGATGGGGATTATTCCCTTTAATAAACCTTCGATTTTCTTTTCGTCAACATCGACGCATGTTACGTTTACTCCCATTTCGGCGAAACAGGTTCCTGAGACTAAACCGACGTAACCGGTACCTATGATTGCTATGTTCATGATTGTTATTTGTTTTTAAATATTTGAATCATTATGAGATTCTTCACCGATTTTTTTTATCGCTTAAACACCTCTTGCCTGAGCCAAAGTTCAAACACAGGGTCTTGCAATACGATTTTTTTCTGCGGCAAAATATCTATGATATCTTTTTCTAACAATGTTTTTTTCAGATTTTTGATGTTGGCGGAAGTTCCTAAATCGTACTTTTTCAATACCTCTTTTGAAGAGAAATTTACTTCCTCAAAAATAATCGCTTTTAAGAATGCCGCTTGGCGGGCGGTTAATTCATCCAAGACGTTTGTAAAGAGTAAACTCATCTGAAACATCATGGATTCGAGCGCTTCCTGCAAAATTTCTTTCGTACAATTGTTTGCGGTACGCAACCAAACCTGTTGGCTGTATTGCTGCGTATAATACGGATGATTTTGCATTGCATCGGCTATTTGTCCACTTAATTCTTCGGAAATATTTTTTCCTGTACTTCTAAAACGTTCCGTTATAAACTTTACCCAGTCATCTTTGCTTATTTTTTGTAAAAACAGAATATCGCCAAATTTGTAAAACGGCATATCCGGGTCGCTAAAAATATTTATCAGCAAATGCCGTTTGCTGCCGTAAAGGCAATAACAAACCTTGTCGTGCAACTGCCAATGCGCACGCAACATCCTTTGGAAAGCCAGCGAATCGGAATAATCGTTAATATTCTGAAACTCATCAATGCAAACAACTACTTTTTTCTTCTTATCTTCCGCAATTCTTTGCGGAAGATCAAGGATTTCGTCCAATGATAATTTATGTTCCTTCAAATCAATACCAAACGACAGCTCATAACTTTGCGAAGTGTCTGTAAAAGAGATATTTGGAACAAACTGTCCCAAATATTTTTTGGCGCCTGCTACAAAATCCTCCCAAGCGGAATGGGTAGCGTGCAACACTGCATTAGTATAATTTTTCAAGAATTGTTCTTCTGTTTTACAATTGAAAATATCAATGTGACACACAATCATATCTTTTTGCTGCGCTTTCAACTCCTCTGAAACCGACCTTACAAGCGAAGTTTTTCCCCAACGACGAGGCGAAATAATAATTGTATTTATCAATCCGATAAAATTATTTATCAATATTGTTCGTTCTTTTTGCCTGTCGGTAAAATTATCCGACTTGGCTAAGCGTCCGTAAATAAAAGGTGTTTCCATATTCCATATACTTTTGGACTTCAAAAGTAATCATTTAATTTGAAATAAACTAATTTGAAATGAACTAATTTGAAATAGATTTATTTCATTTTGCTGTAATTTTATTCGTTTTTCCAAACCGAAAGATTTTTTATACCTATTGTTTAAATCAATTATACTGTGAATATTATTTATAACTTTTCACTGAAATTCCGTGCTTTAAGAAAAATAATATCATACTTTTAATATGAAAAAACATTTTTTTTCCAACTTTCCGGCTCGCTCTCAAATGATTGTGTATCATTTGAGATTCGGGGACATATATTACTTGTCTTTGCATTTTCCAAATCCGAAGACATAAATCTTCGTCTTCCACATATAAAAAATAATCTTCGTCAAATCCTCTGAGCGCCTCAAATAATTCTTTTGACAAAAAGAATGCCGCTCCAATTGCCCAATCTATTGATTGAATAGCATTTATGTCAATGTTTTTTTGTAAATAATTGTTTATTTCTTTATTTGAAACATCGTCTTTTCCTTTGTAAATTATTCTGTAAAACAACATCTTTAAGGAAATAAAACTCCTGATCGAATACTGAACGGATAAATCCGTATTTAATAATTTTGGAACAACAATACCGGCAGTAATATTTCTCTCTATATAATTTAATAAATTATCTATGGCATTTTCTAACAAAACAATATCAGGATTGATTAATGCAAGATATTTGCCCTGCGACATAGATACGCCAAAGTTGTTATTACTGCCAAAACCTTTTGATTTTTTATTCACAAAAATTTTTACCTGCGGATAATTTTTTCTTATGTATTCTACACTTTCGTCTGTAGAACAATTATCTACATATATTGCCTCAAAGCTCGCTTTGGGTCGAGTTTCTGCATTATCAAACAAAGAATGATACAACTCTTTAATAAAAGGCAAGTGATTCATTCCAACAGTAATTACGGATACTTTTATTTCTTCCTGCATAATTATTTGTTAAACAGCTTGATATCTGCTTTTCTTATTTACAATGGTTTTGCAATATATCCCTAACATAAGCAGGCAATGTTTTATTTTTATAGCTTTCAATAAATGTCTCTTTTAGTGCAATACGCTCTGCCAGTTCTATTGAATTATTACTCATTGCAATATAATATTCTTCCGCTGTATTTGCTTCTATCATATATTTTTCAAATTCGGAAGAAACACCTTCAAATGCTATTGCCGTACCTATTACAGGAGCACCGCACGCCAATGATTCTACAACTTTTACCTTAACTCCTGCTCCGGAAAACAATGGGGATATTAACGCCCGGCTATCCGAAATAACAGGATAGGGATCATCAACAAATCCCAGGTATTCAACATTGCACGATTTTGGTATAGCTTCCAACTGTTTGGAATGAAAATTTTTACCTATAATTTTTATGTTAATTTTTTCTTTGAAAAATGGCAATACTTCTTTGAAAAACCAAACCGCGCCTTCGTAATTATCTGCTCTTTGCCAGTCGCCAAACAGGACAAAATAATTTTCAATTTTTTGAGGTCTTGCGTATTCAATTTTCCTATCTATATAGGTGGGACAGGGATATGCTTGTATGTTATAAAATTGTGAAATCAAATCACAGTCTTTTTGCGAAACGGCTAAAACGTACTTATTGGGTCCTCTAAGGCATTGTTTTTCCGAAAGCACACATATTTTTTTAATAAACTTATTTTCGGATGTTCTGCTTATTCTCTGTGCAATAACATCACGGGATATCAGAATTTTTGATCTATTTCTATTTAAGAAATGTGCATACAAGAATGTTTGGCTATGATTGAATATCAATAAATCGTAATTATTTTCTATAATTATCTTTCTTAGCTTGAAAAAATAAATCCAATTAAATCGGACGGAAAACATTGGATAAATAAAAGGAAAATTTAAAACATTAAATATTTTTACGGGTGTTGATATCTTTCCAACAAAAACAACTCTGACATTAGGAGATTCGGGAATATAGTCTTGATCTTTCGAATATTTAAAATAGGCTACGTCAACATCGTATTCGTTTCCTAAATCATTGAGCATAATCATTGAGTTTTTTGCACCGGCAGCGCTCGGATTAGGGACAAAAGCATCTATAAATAATATTTTTTTCTTTTTATTCTGCATAAAATCAATTTTAAATTACTGTATCTTCACTCGAAACATACGTTTCTCCATCTAAACTTTTACCCCAGTTAATTCCTGTGTAATTTTTCAAATGCAAAAACTCATCTCCCAAGCGCACAAAGTCAATAATGATTTTGTCAGTAACTGATTTCAATTTTTCGATAAATTCTTTTTCTCTGGTATTGACTATCAACACATCTGCATTTTCGATAACATAATCCAAATCGGGGCTTAACAGTTTTGACAAATGTGGAATGCGGGCGTCTATATAATCCTTATTTGTACCGGTCAGCATGGTTGTGTTTACATTTTTATCATAAATAGTAATATCCGCACCTTTACCCAGTAGCGATTCTACTACTCTCACAGCAGGACTATTGCGCAAATCGTCTGTTCCTTCTTTAAAGCTCAGCCCGAGAAAAGCTAATTTTTTGTTCCAGTATTTATGAATCATTTTTGTGGCGCGGGCAATCTGATTGTTGTTGGTTTTTTCGATACTGTCAATTACAGGTACATCTACATACAAATCGTGCGCAAGTGTTTGCAAGCCTTTCAAATCTTTTGGCAGGCATGAACCTCCATAGGCAAAACCCGGTTTAAAGTAATACGACGATATATTCAGTTGCTTGTCTTTGCAGAAAATATTCATTACTTCGTGCGAATCAATGCCTAATTCACTGCAAATATTACCGATTTCATTGCCAAACGAAATTTTTAATGCGTGATAGGTGTTATTTACATATTTCATAATTTCGGCAACTTTCAGGTCGGTAATAATTATTTCAGCGGGCAGCTGCTCATAGAGTTTTGCTACTGTCGCTGCTGCTTCCTTATTGTCTGAGCCAATTAAAGTCAAAGGTGGATTGTAATAATCCAACACGGCTGTTCCTTCGCGCAAAAATTCAGGATTATCTACCACTGCAAAGCCTTCGTTGCGTTTTTTACCGGAAAATTTTTGTAGAATATCGGCAATTTTATCACAAGTTCCCGGCATTACCGTAGAACGTAGTGCTACGATATGAAATTCGTCTTTTTGCTGCAATGCCTCGCCGATATGCTCCGCAACATTAAAAATATATTGCAGATTCAAATGTCCTTTTTCTGTACTTGGCGTACCTACGGCAATAATGCTGATTTCAGACTGCAAAACCGCCTCTGCAACTATTGTTGTGGCATAAATATTACCGGCAGCGTGCTGTTCGGAAATAATTCTGTCAATTTCCGCTTCAATAATAGTTGGTTTTCCACCATTAATCAAATCAACTTTGTTTTGATTAATATCAACCCCAATTACCTTGTGCCCGTTTTGCGCCAAGCAGCCCAAGCTGACACAACCGACATAGCCTAAGCCAAAAATACTTATGTTCATATTGCTACTATTTGTATTGATTATTTAAAGAGGTAGATTTTCCTATTAAAAATGGGAAATAAGTGGTTATTATATGTATGACAGGGATCATTAAAATGCAAATTATCATATATGAAACTGGCAATCCAATCGAATCAGGAATATTTAATTTAACAATAACCATCTTCAATGGATTAACGAAGAAAAAATGTGTACACAATGGAATGATCGAAAATTTTCCTATATATTCCAAATAGATCGACTTACCAATCAGTACAGAAAGCAAAATCAGAAACAAAGAACCTGAGAACCCAACAATATAAAATGCAATAATGTTATCATCATAATGATTGTACATCATTACTCCTCCATATTTCCGTAGCCAAAAAGTAAGCAACAACAAGCCAATCATACTTAATACCACTATTTTGTTTCTGTTTAATTGATTTTTGTACTTACTCAAAACGTATCCTGCATATACAAATAACGATGCTGTACACGCCGTATCAATATATAATGGTAAACGAAAAGCAAAAATATCACTCCAATAAAAACCCAACACCGAAACAGGTAAAATGACACATAGTTGCTTCCCCCATGAACTAAAATATAGAGCAGCCCTTACAAATATAAAAGAGAAAAACAAAGCAATCAAAAACCATAATGCGCCATTGCTAAACGTCTGACTATAAAAAACCGCAAAAATATTTGAAATTTTAAATTCATTATGCAGACTGGCTCCCAAATAGTTTGACGCAAGATAAGCAACAATATAAGAAAGCACGTAAAAAATAAAAAATGGCAATAGTAGCGTTTTTGCTTTCTTTTTTAAGAATAGATCCATTGGTTCCTTCTTGATAAATATTCCGGATACAACAAAGAAAAGCGGCATGTAGTATGCCAGTATGAATTGATTCAAATAGATTACGACGATGTTTTTTTGAAACTCTACGCTCACATGAATCCATATAACCAAAAGCATACACAAGCCTTTGGCTATGTCCAAGTACCGGATGTGATTTATCTTACTAAGCGTTTCCACTTCTTATCCTTTTAATTTGCATAAGTTTGCCACAAAAAATGCCCATTGGTTAGATTCGTACTATTATATTTTGTTTACTAAAATCAAAAGAAAATGTTTCAACGCAGAAATTGGATGCACGATTATTAATTTAAATTTCTTTTTATACTCTCTTTTGTGTGATAATATTCTAAACTTTAAACTATATATACGAAATGAATCTTTTGGTTTCCTATTCAAAGCATCTTCATAAATACTAATAGCGCAAGAATTAACTATATTTGACTCATTTTTTGTGAGTTGCACTCCTTCGTGCTTCCGCCTTACTGCGCCGACAAAATCAATAAAAGTACATTTATATTTTTCTCCTATTCTAATCCAGAGGTCAATATCTTCCGAATTTGAATATCTTTCATTAAAAATACCAATTTCGTCAAAAATACTTTTTTTAAATATAAACACATTGGTATTTATAACCTTCCCGCTAGTCAATCCAATATATTTTATATCCATTGAAGTAATGAATTTTTTAGTCCATGGCACTATTATTGTACCCGTAGAGTGTTCAATTCTTTCCAATGATCTACAAAAAGCAAAATCACAATTCACATTTTGTTGCAATCCTTCAATCATCGTATTTAAAAAACCCGGTAATTGATAATCGTCTGAATCCAGAAAGCAAACATAAGGTTGTGTTGCTATTGATAGCCCTCTATTTCGCGCTGCCGCTGCTCCTTGCTTGGTACAATTTGTTTTTCTTAACAACTTTATTCTACTGTCATCAAATGAATTAACAATATCAATCGTTTGATCCGTTGAGCCATCATCCGAAACAATAATTTCCAATATGCCGGAATAATTTTGATTCAATATGCTGTCTATAGCTTGAGCAATATACTTTTCTCTATTGTAGACAGGAATAATGACACTAACTCCACGATTATTCATAAATTTATCAATATCTTTTATTTTTCTTAATTTCCAGTATAGAGTTAAATAAAGCATAAGTTACTTCCAAAAAAGATAATCCTAACTGTTTCCGAATGAACATACTTTTAATATAATTCTTTTTATTTTTCATAAATGAACGAGACAGTGTTATTATTTTCTTTTTTTGAATATATTTTTTCAACTCTTTTTTAATCTCATCTCTTAACACCTTGTCGATCTCTTTATCCGGTATTATTGATAAAAAATCCGTAAGCCACTGTCCTTCTTTTATAATTGCATCTATTTTCAATTTAAAATTACCGGCTGCTGAAATTGTTATTGAACTTTTTCTATATAGAAAAACCGGCTTCTCCGTATGTGCAATGCCATATTTCTGGGAAGCGATATAGGCTGATATATCATCGGAAGCCCATGCTAACGGGAGTTTATAAAAGCCTCCGCGATGTTTCAATTCTTCGGTTTTGTATACATAATCAGATATGAAGAATATCCTGTTATTCCTCATTCTCTGCAAAATACTGTCATAAACCGATTCAATCTCCGGTCTGGAAGACGTTATTGATATAATTTCCGAATTCTCATCAATAATATATGCTCTGCAATGAAAAATGTTTAATTGAGGATGTCTATTGATTAATGATATAAATGTATCCAAATAATCCGGCGCCATTTTATCATCATCTCCTATCAAGATAAAATACTCGCCTTTAGCAAGTATCAGGCATTTATTCCAATTGTCAACAATATTTTCAGCTCCTGAGTTCTTTTCATTTTCATAATATGAGATTCTCGGATCTGAATATTGTAATACAATTTCCTTTATATTTTCAGGAGAGGCGTCATTGACAATTATCAGCTCAAAATCGGTATATGTTTGTGCAAGAATGCTGTTGATACATTCTTTGAGAAATCGGGCTTTATATGCCGGTATTCCTATCGAGAATTTCATTTTGCTCATTTTTTTGCTCTAAATTACTACATTCCAAAATAAATAAACATACACATATCGCTATCATATCATGATAAACCCACGAAGCTGCAATATTTGCAAAAATCATATATATTATAAACAGTTTTGCATACATAAACGCAGGCGGTACTTTTTGTTTTATTGTTCTGTAAAAAATTAACAAATAACAAAGTAAACCCAGCCAACCTACACGAACAAAAATTGCAGCGTAACCTACATCAGAAGAAAAAATTTTCAAAAAATTTTTCATATATAATTCCTTTTGCCCAAAGTGACTTTGTTCGTGCGGGAAGCCATTTCCAAATACATCTGTAATGATGTTTGCCGAATATTCAGTGAATAAATATTTGTAAGCAGTTATGCGAATATTCTCATCTCCTGAATATTGTTCCTCTATTTGCCGTTCCGATAAAGCAAGCAAACTACCAATAATACTATTATCGCTAATTTTTATTTTATTTTCGAAAAATAAAAATCCGATACTTAAAATCCCCACAAAAATCAACAATTTTTTCTTTGACCACAACAAATATCCCACTGTTACCAAAAATGAAAAAAATATCACTTGTCTAATTGTGTGCATAACTATTACAGCAAATAATCCTGCAAAAATAAAAATCCATATTTTTCTTTTTGTTTCAATGAATTTGCTTACGGCAAGAAAGAGCCCTAAACAAATAAATCCTCTCCCCTTAATAAATAATCTGTAGACACCCCGCTCATCGCTTAATCCAAATTCATCCTCACTGCCAAAAACCAATTGAGGCGCTTTCGCTATTCCATATACCCAGCATAGTAAATATACAATACAAAAAAACCATATTAAGCGTTCTATTTCCGCTCTACTCGGTTTTATCTTAAACAATATAAAAAAGTAAAGTATTGTTAAACTTTGAGGCGCTGTTGCTCTGTAACTAAGCTGAATACTTTGTTCCCAAAACAGACAAGCCATTATCATTGAAAATAGAAACAACAACAATAATATTCTTACTATATTGTAATACCTCGTTTGCTTATGTTTTCGTAATAAATCTTTTAATACAAATATCAATGCAAAAAAAACAATAATAAATTGTATCATTTTTAGTTGCTTCTCATTAAACCCCACATATTCATAAAACAGAAACGAAGCAAGCGGAAATAAATACAGCCAAAAGATTGATATTATTTTACGTGTTTTTGATTTTTTTATTTTCATTTCCAAGAGTGTTTGAGTTATTCATAACACCTGCCTTGGTTTGTATTTTATTTTCATTTGCCTTCCCCTGTTATTCCTCATTCTCTGCAAAATAGCATCATAAACTGATTCAATCTCCAGTCAGGAAGGCAGCGTTATTAATATAATTTCCGAATTCTCATTAATAATATGCTCTGTAACGAAAAACGTTTAATTGAGGATACCTATTTATCAATGACACAAATGTATCCAAGTAATCCAATACCGTCTTATCATCATCTCTCATCAAAATAATCAAAATAAAATACTCTCCTTTAGCAAGTGCCAGACATTTATTCCAATTATTAACAATGTTTTCAGCCTTTATGTTCTTTTATTTTCATAATATAAGATTCTCGGATCTGAATATTGTAATACAATTTCCTTTATATTTTCAGGAGAGAGACGTCATTGACAATAATCAGCTCAAAATCGGGATATGTTTGAGCAAGAATGCTATCAATACATTCTTTGAGAAATTTGGCTTTATATGCCGGTATTCCTATCGAGAATTTTATCATTATTTTGAGTCTTAAATAATATTTTAATAAAAACAGACATAATAATCACATAAAAGAAATGTTTAAAATTTACTTCTCTGAACATATTACTAAAAGGAGAATAGAAATAAAAAAACTGGAATAGATATATCAATACCGGAAACTGATAGAAATTTAGAACATCTTTTTTAAAATACCTGTATATGAAAAAAGAGAGCAAAGCAATAAACACAAATGGAAAAAACCAACCAAATTCAACATATAATTGCCCATACATTGTAGAGAAATTATTCATAACCGCTGTGTTTGCTTTAAACCGGATATACTCTACATTGTCTTGTCTGGAATCAAATGAAATTTCTTGGTTTCCGGTTATAAGACTATAAATACCGGGGAAAAGCGCTTCTCCGTGTGTGTGTTTAATGTTTGGGTCTCCCCATACTCTAAAACAAAAATTATTAAAAGTTTCACCGAAATATACTTCAATACTTTCAAGCGGGTCAATTTGTCTGGCATCCGAAAATCTACTAATTGTAATTCCTATTCCTATTGTAGTACATACTATTATTAATACAATAAAATAATGTCTGGCAATTGTCTGTACCTTTTTCGAATAATATCTATAAAAAAGCAGGTAAGTAAAAGCAAAAGTAGCAAGCGACAGAAACAGAGAACCCCTACTTGCGGCAATAACCCCTCTTTGTATTGAAAAAAGAAACAATAAAACAATAAAAAACATATACTTAAATGATATTTTATCCCTGATTTGATAAAAGCAATAGGGTACAAAAAAGTAAAAAAGCAAAGATGCAAAAGTTGTTAACAATAGCATATATTTGGGCAGCAAATCCTCGTTGTCAACCCTTTTATTCACGTAGATATCTACGGCATCCATAGCCATAGCCTGTAAAGAATATGGTATAAGCAAGATACAGCATGCAAGAAAAAATATTATCGAAAACATTTCAAAAAATTTGAAATGCTTAGGAATTATTACTTCTTGTATTCCGATGTTTTCTAATTTTTTTAAGGGGAATAACAAAATAATAAATGATAAGAAAACAAGTAATAACCCTATTGGATCAATGGTTGGTAAATCCCGGCTTCCCGCCATATACCAATTGGAAAATAAGCCGTTTCCGTATATAATAACAGCCATGAACGCAATAAAAGAAATCCACAATAGCATAAAATTATGTGGAGTTATTCTTTTATATTTCTTAAAATTACGCCAAAACCATAAAAAATACAAAAGAAAGTTTACCGTTAAAATGGCTGTATTTGAATCAAATTTCATTTTTAATTATAAATAATATTAAGATTTCGTGCCAAATCCATTGCTGCCTTTATAGCCGCATCCATATTATAATATTCCCATTCGGCGAATCTGCCCAACATATAAATATTTTCCTTTTCAACTGTTTTTTTCAAATCAACAACCATTTCTTTCGTTGTTTTATTTTGTATCGGATAAGTATATTCGGCAAAGTTATGAGCCATATATTTCACGCCAAAAGGCATTTTTGCAAGATTTTCCTGAATTTCTCCTTTCGATAAATAATCTGTAAATTCAACAATACAAGTAGGATGATTGCTATCCTGATTATTTGAATCGGCAAAATTACCGGTACATATAATTCTATGTGAAAGATATTGATTGCTCGGCAGATAAATCCAACTGAAAGGATTATGCCGCATCTCACATAATACGGAAGTAGTACCGTGGTATTCCAAATTTTTAATCGGTTCGGAAAACGCTTCTATTGATAAAGAATCTCTAAAAATTCCAGAAAAATCTTTTATGTTTCCACAAAATATAACTTTGTCAAATTCTTGATTTTCTACTATCCATTTTTCGTTTTTCTTATCTATTTTATGTATATCAACATTGTATTGAATATCCAATTTTTCAGATAACCGATTGGCAAGAAATTGCGAGCCGTCCTGTTTAGGATAATAGAACGAGCTGTGTACCATACTTTGTTCTTCGACGTGGAAAAAATTATTATATAAAATTTCTTCTACTGTCGGCATTGGCAATTTACCTTCAAGCCACGCAAGCGGCACTTTTCGCAAATCGCGTTTCCAGATTTTTTCGTTGTAAGGACGAAAATAATATTCATAAAGCGTACTGCCAAAACGGTTTTTCAGAAAATCCTCAAAATTATCTGTTGCAGCATAATTTGCCTTCGCAATTTCCAATAAATCCCGAATGACAAGCTTGACTGTTTTTTTATCAAGCATGTACAGGAAATTCTCAATCGGGTATTTTGCCTGCACATCATCTCCCAATTGAATTATTGCATTTCGCTGTGTTTTCACAAATTCATTTTCGCGGTCAAAGAATTTCCAAAACCAGTCCAATACTTCCTGATACTTGGAATTGAAAACGTGTCCGCCTGTTAAATGGAATAAATTTCCATCCATACGATTGCATTTTATCAAGCCGCCGGGACGCAATGATTTCTCAAACAGTTTGACTTCAAATCTGTCTTTCAATAAATTTCCTGCCGATAAGCCGGACATTCCTGCGCCTATGATTGCTATTTTTTGCATAATCAATCTATTCTGATATTCTCTTTTTCCAATATTTTTTTCAACAGTTCCGCCCTTTTTGACGTATAATGTTTTCCCAAATAATCTGCATACATCTCCATGTTTACAGGGCTTGAAAGCGCTTTATCCATTGCCTTTTCAAATTCCTCGTAAGTATTTATGCTGATACTGAATTTTTCCAATTCATAAAATTCAGTATCCGGATTTTCTTTATAACGCGCAATAATATGACAACCACACGCAATAGATTCAAGGAAGCGAGGAGTAACCTGATTAAATCCTTTTGTTCTTTTCTCGCCACCATCAATACCGGGTGTGCTATAAAATGCAACCTTGCTTTGTTGAATTAAGTTAAGATACTCTTCCCTATTATCAATATTCCCCAAATATTGCTGTGTTGATGTATAGTAATTAAAAATTCCATTTTCTAATTTTCGATACACATATATAAAGTCAGGATGTTTTTCCGAATATTCTTTGACAAATTCCGTCAACACGGAATTCTGTCTTCCAAACATAACCAAGTCATAATTTTTGTCAAATCGTGATTGTTTTGTTACCTTATATTTATCTGAAAGAGATAATGGGAAATGGTAAATTTGTTTTGGGAAATTGTTTTCTTTTAAAAAACAATAAGCTTCAAAACTGGAAACTAATAAAAAGGGACAATGTAAATATGCTTTATAAAAATTGCGTATCTCACTTTTTGAAATATAAAAGTCGATGATAAGCGGAATAACATTTTTTCTGTTGTGAATACTATTTCTTAACCGGGAAGTCATTTCAAGCAACAAAAATAAATTTTTATTGCTTGAGAAATAAGTCAAAGGATTAATGCCTATTTTTCCAATTACTTTGTTTAAAAATTCTTCTGTTTTTGTATTATCACAGTAAGAAATATTCAAATTTGAGACAAATATATTTTCCCACTCATAGACAAGGTCAAAACTTGGCCAATTTTCTCTGTTTCTTTTTGTTTTAATTTGGAATTTCATCTTCTACAAATTAAAGAATTCTCTTAAATGTCTTTTTTGATACAAATATCAATTTATGTAAACTTAAACAGATTAAATACCTGCATTACCCTAACATCCTTTTAAAAGATTCCTCAACAAGAGCGAATTGACAGGCTAAATTTTTATTCAATTCCGATACATCACAATTCAATGCGAAATCTATGGCACTATTCATATTTTCAAAATCAACCTTTTTATCCAGCCCTTTAACTGCCCATGTTTGCAAATAACAACCCATTTTTTCGATATGTAACCCCACGTACGGCACAACAAAGCTCATGGCTGTAATTGCGCCATGTAAACTGGTTCCAACATATACATTGCTCTTAGCTATCAAAAACATTATATCCCAAATTGTAACCTTTTCAAAAAAGATATGTGGAACTTTGAGCTTTGAGCTTATTTTGGACAAAGCAACCTGATCTTCGTGCCCTAATGCCAATCCAGCCGGACACAAACAAACCATCATACCTTTATCATAAAATAACGATTCTATTTGTTGAACAATTACGTCTAAATGTAAAAGTCCTAAATGCTTGCTTACCTGAAAAAAAATATATTTATTTTCTTTTGCAAAATATTTTACATCATTGGAGATTTTCGTTTCTAAGAAATCGCATGAAAAATATTTAGACATTAAAATGGCAGAATCCGGGATAAGAGTTGCTTTAATATTATCATCTTGCAACAAAGCGAAAGTTTTGTAGTCTCTGACAGATAAATAACTAATGTCATTGAAAATTTTATTGAATTTGAGTGCATGATACAATTTGGAATCCATGGCTGATCCGCCTAAAGAGTTGTAACAAATTTTCTCTATTTGCTTGAATTCTGATAAAGCAACACTTAACGGCAAATAGCTTTTCCCATTTAAATATTTTCGTCCGATATAATTGAATATCCGATGATATAGTATTTCACAATTTTTTATTTTTGTTGTATAACTGAACAATCTCAGTACTTTACGAAAATTTGGAGATAAATAAGAGCTTAGAATATGCCAACCTGTAAATAAACTTTCGCCTCCTGCAACTATCAAGGTATAATTTTTAGACACAGATAATTTTTCTAAATACTTTATAGATAGACATTTTCTCCCTCCAACATCACTTAAATCGGCTTCTGTTGTTGATAAGTAAATGATCGAATCAAATTTATTGCCTATTTCATACTCAATTATATATGGAAATAATAAATCACCATAATTATATCTATCGTGTGGTCCCAGAATTAATAACTCATTCATATTTTTATTTTTTTCGCTATCAGATTGTTTAGTATGGCTTTTTCGTCTTCACATAGACTTGTCAGATAGATAAAACCGAAAAATGTCAATGAAGAAACCGCCACTGTAAAAATAAATCTGAAGTTGAATGATAAATACGTTACTATTATACTACAAACCAATATGCTCATCAATACCGGAATAATCTGTTTGAAAATAACCCTGTTAAAGTATTCTTTAATGGATAATTTTGCTATTCTGTTCAAGAAAAACAATCGAAATACACATGCCGTTAATTCCACACAAATAAAACTAATCAAAACAGAATATGCAGGAAAATCATTTTTTAATAAAAAGTATGCTATCGGTAAATTGAATAACAATATACCACCAACTATGGACTGATATATTTTAATTTTCCCAGTTGCCTGAATGGCTGATTGTAACCCAATTGTCAGCTGATTAGTCAACATAGCTACCAAAACTAAAGAACAAAACACAGCGGTATGTTCAGGAACTTCTTTTAACCAAAATTTCAGGATAGCAGGCATTTCAAAAATAAACGGAATGGCAATAAAAGCTAAAAGAAAAAAACCAAATTTGCTTGCCATCATCGACAGTCGCAACATCCGTTGCCGGTCATTCATCCCCTCGCTTTTCATAATTTGCGGGTTTATTGCACGCAGCATTGTGACAGAAAAAAAATTTAATTGTGAACTTATCTGATTCGCAATTCCATAAGCGGCATTTATCACAGCGCCAAAGAATATATTCAATATCACAGCTAACCCCTGTGTCCTGCCAAGTCCACATAATGCTCCAAATAAATTCCAACCCGCAAAACTGCTTAATTCCTTTATCAAAGGCCTGTCTATCTGATATTCTGTTACACTACATTCGTTATATTTTTTCAAACAAAAGCCGGCATATAGCATAAATGTAACAAGGCTCAAAAGAGCCGTAAATAGGCCAAACATAGTTAATCTTTCTGCTTGTATAAACCACATCAATGATAAAGCAATAGCTAATTTTAATACCGATTCAATAACATTTACTACCGCTATCCACAACATATTTTCGTGTGCATTCAACGAGGCTGTAAACGGTACGGATATGATCGTAAAAAACACCGAAACGGACATAAAGTAATATATTACTTTTGCTGTTGGTATTCTATCGGCAGGAATATTCAAAAATCCGCCAAACAGAAATGGTACGAGAGCCAAAAGCAACATAATCACCACCACCCCTATTGCAATATGCAAAATCCAACTGTTGATAAAAATTTTCTTTTGCATTTCACAATCACCTGTCCCCTGATGAAAAGATAAATAGCGTTGTGTGGAGACTGTCATTGCCGCATTCAGAAACGATAACATGGCAATAACACCCACAATCAGATTAAAAATTCCATAATCCGATACCCCAAGCGCATTCAATACCAAACGTGTTGAATACAGGGATATTCCCATTGTAATCAGCATTTTAGTGTAGAGGATGAGGGTGTTAAAGGCTACTTTATTGGCTGCGTTCATTTGTTGTTTTTGTGTAGATTCAATTCATTGTATTACAACAGCTTCGCAAATGCCGGATAACATATCCGACATCTTTCATCTTGCAAACTTCTAATTTTTTTATTCGCAAAAATTGTCAAAAACAGTATCAAATTGATATTATTTTCAAAAAATATTACCCTTTGCTTGGAGATCCATAATGCCCATATTTTCCGTATTTTCCGTAATGCCCATAACGTTCTTGCGACGATTCTTTTACAGCATTAACTACTAAGGAAATATTAGGCAACTTTTTTTCATCTGCGATGTCATTTAACATCTCAAAAACTTTTTTGTTTGTATAGTTGGCTCGACAGACATATAGAGTCATATCTGCTATGCGTCCTAAAATCATTGTATCAATAACCGCACTTACCGGAGCAGAGTCAATGATGATATAATCGTAAATGGAATTCAGTTGAAGCATCGCTTGTTCCAATAAATCCTTTGACAATAATTCGGCGGGATTCGGAGGCGTTACACCTGCAAAGATAATATCTAAATTCGGGCAACCTGGAACTTTCTGTATAACATTTTTTATTTCTTTTTCCGAACCCGCGAGATAATCTACTAATCCGGCTTTAGAAGGAAGGCTAAAAGAATCCTTCAATCGAGGATTACGAATATCCATGCCGATCAACAATATTTTCTTATTCAATAATCCAAAACTTTTTGCAATATTGGCTGAAATAAATGTTTTACCCTCTCCCGGCACGGACGAAGTAACCAAAATCACTTTCTTATCCGGACTGTCGAGCATAAAAAGGATGTTTGTCCGTAACGACCTGAAATGTTCGATGAAAATAAAATTTTCTGTTTCCTTGGCAGAATCTACAAGAGGGATTTCCCCCAGTATTGGCAAGTCCGTAAGTTTTTCTTTTTCAACTTCTGCTTTGGATGAGAATTTTATCTTTAAAAGATCTTTCAAGTAGATAATAGCAACAGGGATCAAAATGGAAAAAATGAGCGCTATGAAAAGCGCAACCATTCTGCGGGGAGCAACAGGTCTTGAATCTGCCAATGTCTCATCTATAATTCTCGCTTTATTGGTTGTCGCAGCCATAGCTAAAGCGTTTTCTTCGCGCTTCTGCAACAGCATTAAGAAAAGGGCGGATTGAATTTGACGTTGACGGTCTATTTCTACAAATAGCCGTTCCTGAGTTGGGACATTTCCTATTTGTTGCCTGAATTTATCGGCTTGCCTGTTTAAATTTTCCTGAGTAATCAATAAATTGGATTCTATGTTCCTGACCAAAGCCTGTATGTTTTCATGCAAGGAATTTATAAGCAGGTTTTGATTTACAACTACGGGATTCTTTTCGGAAGTGCTATGAAGCAACCTGTTTCGCTCAAGCAGCACTTCATTGTACTTATTGACTTGAGACAATAACCCCGCATCCGCAATTCCAATATTAGAAGGTACTACAGTCTCTTTGTTTTGGGGGTTATTAATATATTCTTTTAAGAAACGAATTAAATTAAGCTGTGTCTCATTTTCTACTCTTTTACGTTCATACTCTGTACTTTCGCGTAAAAAAAGTTCTGAATTCGCTTTTATTTCAGTCAGTCCTTCTTTCTTTTTGTAATTTTCAAGTTCTACTTCGGTGCTTCCCAGCTCTTTACTGATAAGTATTATCCGGTCTTCTATAAATTCAGCTGTTCGCTGGGCTATTTTATTTTTGTCTTCTACAGCGGTTGTATTGTATTTTTCAATCAGCTTATTGAGAAAATCCTCTCCCCTGCGAGGATTGGTATTTCTGAAATTTAATTTAACAACAGAGGAGTTCTTATTTGCCGGAGCTATGGTAAGATTGTTCAAATAAAATTTAGCCACACGAATCGGCGCCGAAATAGTAATCTCCATTTCCGAAATATTATCTGAATTTCTTATATCGCCCGATTGCATGAGGAGTATTTTTCCGTAAGGAGTCTCCAATGCAATAGGAAAAGAAGAATATGTATTCGAAATGGTTATCTCATTTCCGTTAAGGTCTTCCATTTCTGCTGTAACGGAAATTTGACTTGTCTCCAAGTCTGTCAATGTAATTTGTAACGAAGAAAAAAGATCGTTTGCATTAAACTGGGAATCATCCACCAGAACCGGCGACGACTTGTATAAGCTTTTTTTCTTCAAAAGCCTTTTTTCTGTGTAGCTGATATACAAATCCAAATCATTCACTACATCCCGTATCAACGATTTCGACTTCAATACTTCTACTTCATTGTCGGTACTGGTACTTCCCAATACATTCATTCCGCCGAATAAACTTAGCTCGCTTAATAAGTCTCCCCCTTTCTTTTCATCACTTATCATAATGACCGAAGATATATCATATACCGGCATAGTTATTCTCAGGTAAACCACCCACAACAGGATACAAACAAAAAACGAAAGAAGAAACCACTTCCAGTGTGCTAAATACCGGAACAGGAGCTCTTGAATATCAATTGCATCTTCTTCCGTCTCTTTTTCCCCTCTATATTTTCCCTTCATGATAAAATTTTATTTTAAAATAGTAACAAGCAAGCTTACCGCCGAAATGAGAATCGAAACAGAGGTTATCCATAATCCGGTGGATGCGCCCACTTTGCTATTCCGGGCTTTCGCTTTATTCGGTTCCACATACAAAATGTCATTCTGTTGCAAATAAAAATAAGGAGAACGGACTAATTCGCTATCATTCAAGTTAATTATGATAATCTGCTTCCCTCCATCCGCATGTTCCCGTATCAATTTTACATTGTCCCGCTTTCCGAATATCGTTAAATCACCGGCTAAGGCAAACGCCTCCAATATATTTACTTTTTCATTTACAACAGTAAAAGTATTGGGTCTGTTAACTTCGCCTATCACTGATATTTTATAATTTACAAAACGAACATTGACCAAAGGTTCTTCTTTTAAATACGCCTTTAGTTCCTGTTTCAGCATATCTTCCAATTGTGTTTTTGTCTTCCCGATTACTTTTATCCTTCCTAAAACAGGGAAATCAATATTCCCCTCATTATCGACCAAATAAGTTTGCAATACGGGCTGAGAAATGAGCGAATTCGTCTGAGTAGTTGTCATCGGCATCGCCAAGTTAAAAGGCAACGACGCTTCTCTGTCGAACGTAGTGACGGTGATAGTCAACAAATCTTTGGGTTTAATACGCGCATCGTAAAGACCTCCGGGGAGAGAATCATAGTTGAAATTCTCTGCATTTTGTAAATACGCGATCTTTTTTGTCGAACCGCAGGATATAAAACAAAACAATAAGAAAGAATAAAGAACAAAACGAAATACGTTAGAAATCTTATATCGAATCTTCATTATACTGCCATTTTTTAATCATCTCGAAAAACTTGAATGCAACAAAAGTAATAAAAAAATTGCATTTACGCCATTTATCAATGTGATAAATTGTCATAAGAATTGTATTGTAAACAAAATGCGAAATAAAAATCAGCCTTATGACTTCTCAGTTCGATATAATAGTTATCATATCTCCACACATCCGAAACAACTATTCTACAGAGATTATTACAGATTTTTTTGTATATATCAAGAAATTCCAGGTTGTCCAGGAAAAGAAATCCCGAGTAACAAGTATTATTGTTATTAAATAAACAACTCAAAGTTCTGTCTTCGAACCTTATCTCCATCAATTCATTAGAATCAAGTCCGGGAAGGATCGTTATTCGATTCTTAGGAAAATTTTTTCTGATTTCAGCCCTCGTACAATTTAATATCAATCGTCCGTATTGAATGAAAGAGATAAAATCATTTTCTAATTCTGCGATCTTTTTTTTCAATATTCTCATCAAGCAAGAACAGATAAATTTCAGTTAAATAAAAAGAGAACACTGTCTGCTCTCTTTTCTAAGCTCTCCCTCTTGGACTTGAACCAAGGACCCTCTGATTAACAGTCAGATGCTCTAACCGACTGAGCTAAGGAAGAATTATTTTTCAATTAAAAATTACGTGTTCAATGAATTCGTAATTTTTAATTGTCTTGCTCTCCCTCTTGGACTTGAACCAAGGACCCTCTGATTAACAGTCAGATGCTCTAACCAACTGAGCTAAGGAAGAGTATTTTTTTTAATTGTGGTTGCAAAAGTAATGGCTTTTTTTAAAATATGCAATATCTTTGTGGAAAATTAGATGAATTTTCGTATGAAAAAAATATTAGGATTAGGAAATCCGCTTGTGGATGTGCTGACAATACTGGAATCCGATGATTTTTTGGCAGATTTTTCTTTGCCCAAAGGAAGCATGCAACTGGTCGGTCAGGAGCTTTCTGGAAAAATATCGGCTCAATTAAAAAGTGATAATCGCTTTTTAGTTACAGGCGGGTCAGCTTCCAACACGATTAGCGGACTGGCAAAGCTGGGAGTTCCCGTCGGATTCGCGGGAAAAATAGGAGACGATGAAATAGGTTCTTTCTTTCAAGCCGACTCGGAAAGAATTGGTGTAAAATCTCATTTAGTGCGGAGCGCCTCTCCTTCGGGCGTTTGCATTTCACTGGTTTCGCCCGACGGGGAGAGAACAATGGCAACTTACCTGGGCGCCGCGTGCGAGATGACGCCAAACGACTTGAACGAGGAGATATTTGCCGGATATGACTATTGCCATATCGAAGGCTATTGGGTTCAAAACAGAGAGTTAATCCTGATGGCAATGCAACTGGCAAAAGAAAGCGGATTAAAAATCTCGATGGACTTGGCAAGCTACAATGTCGTATTGGAAAATCTGGATTTCCTGAAACAAATCGTCCGGGATTACGTAGATATCCTTTTTGCCAACGAAGAAGAGGCAAAAGCTTTTACCGGTAAGGAACCGGAAAAAGCCTTGGACGAAATCGCTTCCATCTGCGAAATAGCGGTAATGAAGCTCGGAGCACAAGGATCATACGTAAAAAGAGGGGAATGTAAATACGAAATCGCTCCTATGCCCGGCGTTGTTTGCCTTGATTCGACAGGTGCGGGCGATCTGTATGCCTCGGGATTCCTTTATGGACTTACCAGAGAATTGCCGTTGCAGGAGTGTGGCAGAATAGGCTCTATTGTTGCAGGAAATGTAATTCAGGTAATCGGACCTAAATTGAATGATGAGAAGTGGGATATGATAAAAAGTCAGCATTCAATAACTTAAACAAATGATAAAATGATGAAGTTATCTGTAATAATTTGCACTTATAACCGGGATAAATACATATACAATGTGTTGAAAAGCATTGCAGAGAATGATTTTTCTCCGGAAAAATTCGAGATTATCTTAGTTAACAACAACAGCACGGATAATACAGAGTCTGAATGTAAACGGTTCCGGTCTGATTTCCCTCAAACGGAGTTTCATTATTTTGTCGAAACAAATCAAGGTCTCTCTTACGCCCGGAACAGGGGAATAAAAGAAGCTACGGGAGACATTCTGATTTACGTTGACGACGATGCAGCCGTACAAAAGGAGTATCTGCAAGCCTATTACGATTTTTTCGAACAGCATTCGCAGGCTATGGCTGCCGGCGGACCTATAATCCCGGTATATGAGACTCAAAAGCCCAAATGGATGTCACATTTCACTTTACCGATGATGACGGGACACCTTTATAAGGGAAATCGTGTTTTAGAGTTTAAAGGAGGAGAATATCCGATAGGAGCAAACACGGCATATCGAAAATCGGTATTTGAAAAGGTAGGTCTTTTTAATGTTGATTTGGGACGGAAAGGAGAGAGCCTCATGGGTGCGGAAGAAAAAGATATTTTTGACAAAATGCGCTCTTTGGGAATGAAGTATTATTATCTTCCCGGTGCAATACTTCATCATTTCATCTCTGACGCAAGACTGACGGACGATTATTTCAATCGCCTCACCTACTCTATCGGAAAAAGCGAACGAATGCGCACCAAGGCAATATCCCAATGGAAATATGCGAAAAGAATTATTTCGGAAGGGGTTAAATGGGTTGTGTCTATCTTTTTGTGTATCGGGTACACTCTGATGTTGATGCCTCAGAAAGGGTGGAAAATTATTCTCTTTCGCTGGAATGTAACAAAAGGATTGATTGAAAAACAATAGGTTAAGTGAGCGATATAAAAGAATTTGCTATTCCTGTTTTTAATAAAAGCAAAGAATGACTATCAAAAAGCGACTATCAAAAAATGATAGTCAAAAAATGATAGTCATTTTTTGATAGTCTGAAAAATATATATTACCTTTGTGGAAATTTATTTACTGTTTAAATTTACGGAGATGAACAACCCGTTTATATTAAAAGGCTATCAATCAAGAGAATTGTTTTGCAACAGGGAGGCAGAACTGAAAAGATTGTGCGCCAATGTGGAAAACGGCGTCGATACAACGCTTATTTCGCCACGCCGTATGGGTAAAACAGGACTTATTTTACATTTTTTTGACCATTATAAAAAGAACAAAAATGTAGAGTGCCTGTATGTTGATATAAATTTCGCCATTTCACAAGCCGATTTTAACAAATTGCTCTCAGAAGAAATCCTGAAAAAATTTCCTGAAAAAACGACTATCGGTAAAAAGTTTATGAACTTGCTCAAGGGTTTTCGCCCGCTTATCCGCTTTGATGCCATTTCCGGCGAGCCTCAGGTGGAAATATCATACAAAACGGAAGATGAAAAAATGTATACTTTACAAGGAATTTTACAGTTTCTCAACGCTCAAAAGCCCTTGATTGTACTTGCGATAGACGAATTTCAGCAAATCAATGATTTTCCCGAAAAAAATACGGAGGCAATGCTCCGTTCCACCATTCAACACCTGCATAATGTTCGCTTTATTTTTTGCGGCAGCAAAAAAACGATGATGACTGATATGTTTTCCAACGTGAAACGTCCTTTTTATGCAAGCACCCAATTTATGTTTCTTGAAAAAATTGACGGTAAAAAATATACCGCTTTCATTGAAAAACTGTTCAAAAAACACGGGAGACAAATTGATAAAGAAATAATTAAATTTATTTTAGACTGGACAAAAACACATACATTTTACACCCAAAGCTTGTGTAATATGATTTTTTCATTAGCCAGAGATGCAGTCGACATGCAGACTGCAAAAGACGCCTGTCTGGAATTGATGAAACGCAATGAGCAAACATTTTTCCAATACAAGGAACTGCTTGGAATTTCACAATGGAAATACCTGATTGCCGTTGCAAAAGAGGATGAAGTCGAGCAACTTACGGCAAAAAGCTTCTTGATGAAATACAATATCGGCACGCCAACAGATTCAACAAGACTAAAAAAATTACTCTTAGATAAAGATTTGATTCTGGAAACAATTACTAAAGAACGTACTTTTTATCAAGTTTCCGATGTATTTTTCTCACGCTGGCTGGAAAAAGAGTACTAAATATTTTCTAAAAAAACAATAACCAATGCGAAAAATTTGTTTTTTTCTACATAATATCAGCGATCACGGCGGAACAGAAAAGAGCAGCATCGCTTTAGCAAATGAATTGTCCGGTCGTCCCGGCTATGAAATAAGCATGGTAAGTTTGGAAGATTTCGATGAACCATTCTTTCCCATACATCCGAAAATCAAGACAAGTTCATTAAAAATTTCCATTTCCGATTTGAAAAAAAATTATTTCAAAGCTATTTCAAAACTTCGGGCATATTTGAAGAAAAACGACATTGATTTTATTGTAGATGTCGACATTATCCAGAGCACCATAAGTATTCCCGCCGCTATTGGAATAAAAACAAAAGTCATTTCATGGGAACATTATAATTTTTTCTCAAGAAACAAGTCAATCATCCGCAGAATAAGCCGTAAACTTGCTCCGATATTTTCCGGTTGTGTAGTAACATTGACCGAAACGGATATTCAAAACTATAAAAATAATTGTGTCTGTAAACGCCCTATCATCTCCATGTCCAATTTTTTAGAAACCATCCCTCAAGAAACAGCTACGCTCAATTCCAACATTGTTTTGAGTATCGGTCGTCTGAATTATGGAAAAGGATTTGATCTTTTGATCCGGGCATGGAATTCTATCTCTCAGTCAATCCGCAAAGATTGGGAATTGCATATTATCGGGGATGGGGAAGAAAAAGAGAACATTCTTCAATACCTGAAGGAGCATCAATTATTGGATTCGGTAAAAATTTTACCCCCAACAAAACAAATTCAGGAACATTATCGACAAGCGTCTATTTTCACGCTCACTTCTCGCGCAGAGGGACTCCCTATGGTTCTTCTTGAAGCGCAATCTTTCGGATTGCCGATTGTGAGTTTTGACTGCCCGACAGGTCCATCCGAAATTGTGCGGGACAACGTAGACGGTTTTTTAATTTCAGACTTCGATACAGATACTTTTGCCGAAAAATTAACGTTATTAATGTCTGATGATCTTTTAAGAAAAAAGATGGGTAAAAATGCGTATGCCGGCGCTCAACGTTTTCAAAAAGAAAAAATCGTTGAAAAGTGGTGTGCGTTATTTGACAAGTTAGCTCAATAAAAAATATTTTAATACCATGAAAATACGTATTTGGATGAAAAGGATTACCCCTGTTTTTATTTCATTGGGGTATCAAAACTACAAAAGAAAAAAAAGAGTCAACCTTTATCGCGGCAATAAAATAACATGTCCGGTTTGTGGTCTGAAATTCGAAAAATTTGCACCATTCGGTGAAAAAACGAATAGCTGTTGCCCCAATTGCGGCTCTTTGAATAGACACCGGATTTTATGGAGATATTTGAATGAAAAAACAGATTTATTTACTAAAAAGACAAAACTATTGCATTTTGCACCGGAAAAAGGGTTTTATGATCAGTTCATTACACACCCAACTATTGAATATGTGCCTTGCGACTATATGCCTTGGTTCTTCCGATATGAGAAGAAAAATAAGCTGATAAAAGTAGATGTAACAAATATCCCTTTTGAAGACAACCATTTTGATGTGATCATTTGTAACCATATATTAGAACATGTCATAGATGACACCCGTGCTATGTCAGAACTATACCGGGTTTTGAAAAAAGACGGATGGGCGATTTTGCAAGTCCCGATAGACTATGATCGGGAAACGACATACGAAGATTTCACCATAACCTCTCCTAAAGAAAGGGAAAAGGCATTCGGACAATTTGATCATGTCAGGTACTACGGACGAGATTATAAAAACAGATTGGAAAAAGCAGGATTTAAAGTGGATGTTAATGACTATTTCAAATCTTTTTCTTCCGAAGATTTACAACAGAACGGAATATCATCCGAATTATCAGAGTTGATTTATCATTGCAAAAAATAAATAACTTTCTGTCACCCATAATAAAAAACAAAAAAGTCGTATATTTGCAGAAAAGGTGATTTTTTTATGCAAAAAGCAATTTTATTGAATAACATACAATGAGTACGATTAAGATACTTGATTGCACATTACGAGACGGCGGTTATTATACCAATTGGGATTTTGAAAAATCAGTTGTAGAGAAATACATTGATGCAACAAATGTTCTTCCTATTGATTATATTGAAATTGGTTACAGGAATAATCCGCAGGTACATTATATGGGAAAATACGGTTATTGTCCCATCTTTGAATTACAACATATCCGGCAGAAGTCGCGCAAAAAAATATCGGTAATGTTGGATGAAAAGGATGTCGAATGTTCTGACATCGGCAAGCTTTTATCACCAATAACAGGATTGGTAGATATGGTACGGATAGCCATTTCCCCTGAAAATTTTGATCGAGCGATAGCATTGGCAAAAGCGATAAAAGAACGCGGCTTTGAAGTGGGCTTCAACGTAATGTATATGTCGAAGTGGGGAGATTACGATGGATTTTATGATAAAATAAAATCCGTAAATGAGATTATTGATGTTTTTTGCATGGTCGATTCATACGGTAGTGTTTCGCCAAAAGAGGTGGCGGAAGTCACTCAATTAGTAAAAAAGAATTTGACTTGCGCAATTGGTTTTCATGGGCATAACAATCTTGAAATGGCTTTGGCAAATACGTGGACCGCGATTGAAAACGGAGTGAATTGTGTTGATGCTACCATTTTAGGAATGGGACGTGGAGCAGGCAACTTGAAAATGGAATTATTGCTTACATATCTAAATAAACATTATAATTATAAAGTGGATTTTAATGTTTTGGGTGATGTGATTACTGCCTTTTCGGATTTGTTAAAAAAACATGAATGGGGGACCAATTTGCCATACATGATTTCAGGAGCAAATTCGTTGCCTCAAAAAGATGTGATGGAATGGGTAACAACCCGGTTTTATTCATTTAACAGTATCATCCGAGCATTGGAAAATCAAAAAAATAATGTTGAAGACAACGATAAATATCCTATTATAGAGGCAAAAAAACATCATGAGGTTGTTATAATTGGCGGAGGTACCAGCGCTGCCGAACATGCGGATGGAATTAAAGAGTTTATAAAATCAAGGAAAGATATTTGTGTTATACATGCCAGCTCAAAAAATGCGAAATACTATAAAGATTTGAATGTCTCTCAGATATTTTGTCTGGTTGGAAATGAAGGACACCGTATGGAAAAAGTATTTGAAGATTTGGGAGATTTTGAGGGTATTTGTGTTCTACCCCCATATCCGAGAAAAATGGGAACATACGTCCCGTCTATTATAAAAGAAAAAACATTTGAATTGGAAAATGTTAATTTTACAGATAAATATAAAGATTCTCATACCGCTTTAGCGTTGCAAACCGCTTTAATTTTAGAAGCAAAAAAAGCGTATATTGCCGGATATGACGGCTATATGGATGAAGTTATTACTCAAAAGGAGAGAGAATTGACTGCTGAAAATAATTATCTTTTTAATCTGGTCAGTAGTAAATTAAAGCTCTTATCTTTGACTCCAACAAATTATAAGGATATAAAAGTACAATCTATTTATGCTTTTTTGACCGATGAAGAATAATAACGTTGCATTCTTTCTTCCAACAAGAAAAGGAAGCGAGAGAGTTAAAAACAAAAATACCAGAGATTTTGCAGGAATTAAAGGTGGATTATTGGCAGTAAAACTAAAACAATTATTAGAATTTCCTTTGCAAATACCAATAATAATTTCGACCAATGATCCCGAAACTATTCATATCGCAAACTCCTTTAATTCGGATCTAATTCAGATTAAAGAGAGACCGGAAGAGCTTTGCTTATCTTCAACAGTTATAGAAGATTTTATTAATTATATCCCTTCTGTAGTTGACTCGGAACATATTTTTTGGGTGCATACAACGACACCATTTTTAACAACTTCCGATTACGTGGAAGCGTTGGAAAAATATTTTCAAATGTTGGAAACAAAAGAATATGATAGCTTATTAAGTGTGACAAAAATTCAACAATTTTTGTGGGATCCTCAAATTAATACGTTCATCAACCACGATCGAAATATTGTCAAATGGCCAAGAACTCAGGATTTAAAACCTATTTTTGAAATAAATCATGCCTATTATATCAATAGCCGGGCTAATTATCTAAAATACCACGATAGAATAGGAATTAAACCATATTTATATGAACTAAATAAGATACAATCTTTTGATATAGACTGGGAAGAAGATTTTGAATTGGCAGAGATACTATATGAAAAGTTTAGTAAATAACGCAATTCGGAACCGTTAAATTAGTAATATTGTAATTATGTGTAAAAAACATGTTTTGTATCAATATATTTGGGATTTTTTGAATAATGCATATTATTATGTGCATTTCAAACACCGGAGAATATTAAAATCATACAAAAACAAACACCATGGTGAACGTTGTTTTATTATTGGGAATGGACCGAGTTTAACCATTGCCGATTTGGAATGTTTAAAAAATGAAAAAACCATGGTTGCAAATTCCATTATTAAAATATTCGACGACTTAAGTTTCACGCCCACTTATTATTTTGCGCAAGATGCAACTATTATTAAGGATAATGCTGATTTTATCAATAACAGAAAAAACATTACAAAATTTACCCGAGCTTTCTACAATAAAAAAAGATACCCGCTAAAAGATACCATAAATTATATTGTTTTTTCCCCTAAAATTGGTTTCAGTAATAATATTCCATGTGGAGTTTATAATGGTTGGGCGGTCACTTACAGCATGATTCAATTTGCTGTTTACATGGGTTTTTCCGAAATATATTTGTTGGGTGTAGACTTTAATTATACCAATAATAATACAGAAGTAAATGCCGCATGCTATTTTGATAATCGACTGTATAATAATAATTTAGCATACGCACTTCCAAAACCGGAGGTCACACTTGCTTCATATCAAACAGCGCGTGAATATTGTAAAAACAACAACATAAAGATTTATAATGCTACACGAGGAGGTATGCTGGAAGTATTCGATCGAATAAATTTCGACGAAATTATCAAAAAATAAGTATGTAAGTGTACAAATATATACAATAATTGAGATGAATCACCATATATCCAGTCAAACAAAAACATCGCCTGCAATATCGGTCATAATTCCCATTTACAATGTAGAAAAATACCTTCCTGCGTGTATTGAAAGCATCTTGCAACAAACTTTCCCCGATTTTGAGCTATTGTTGATTAACGACGGCAGCACGGACGCCAGCGCTGCTATTTGCAATCAATATGCGCAACAAGACAACCGCATCAGCGTTACACACCAAAAAAATGCGGGTGTCGCGGCTGCCCGTCAAACAGGAGTCAAAGCAGCCACCGGACAATATATTTATTTTGTAGACAGTGATGATACAATTCCTGTAGACGCCTTGAGATGCCTTCATGAGAATATTTCGGGATACGATATGGTGGTCGGATGGACAAAATATTTATATCAGGAAGGAAATATTGAAATCAAAAGCATCCCAATTCATCCATACAATAAAATAGAATATATCAAGGCATTGTTAACAATGGAAATGAACATTGCTCCTTTTGCAAGGCTTATAAAACGAAGTCTGTTTGATACCCATACAATGTCCATTCCCAAAGAGATAATAACCGGCGAGGATTTTATTATGAACATCCGGTTAGGAATCAGGCTAAATACTTGCAACGTCATCAATACAATTGTTTATAATTACAATGCAGGAAGGCAAGGATCAATTCTTAATTCTTCACGAAATACGCTGGAAGCGACAAAATTAAGGATTTCTCTTTTGTTGCAATCCATTGAAGATGCAGGATTTTCCGATAGTTGCAAAAATGAAATTATATGGTTAAAAGCAATTAGTATATTATTCTTTCTCAACATTCAATACACGATTGATCGTAACGATCCTTTTGTAAAAGAGACCATTGCTGATGCCCGGAAACTGAAGTGGAATATAAAAAATTCGAGAATAAAGCTTTACTTTTTTCTGTTACAAGCGCATCTCCTGAATAAAGAAATCATAAAGTTTCTGCAATTTTTTCAAAAGTCAGCACATCGGTTTCTGCAATTTTTAGGAGAAAAAAAATATACCTAAAATAAAGAATCTGTTAGACAAACAGTTTTTGATTCGACATTTTTTGTAAATTTGTAATCTTAACAATTATATTACTGAGTATGGGTAAAATAAATTTCAACTGGTCAAAAATCCTTCCCCACATTGGAATTATCTTCTCTTTTCTTGTTCTTTCATTTATTTACTTCCCTTATGTCCTGGAAGGAAAAGTATTAAAAGCGCATGACACCGATAGCTGGGTTTTCATGGCAAAAGAAGCAAGGGATTACAACAAAACGCATGATGATGATGCTCTTTGGACGAACAATCAGTTCGGAGGCATGCCGACTTATCAAGTTAATATGCCGCCAAGCAAGAATATCATGCTACGCCTGCAATGGCTTTCGCCTCTTCCGGGACCTGTATATATCCTTTTTCTCTATCTCGCCGGTTTTTATATTCTGCTGGTTTGTTTGGGATGCAATAAATGGCTAGCTGCCGTGGGCGCTCTTTGCGGCAGTTTTGTCTCTTACAACTTTGTTATTATTGCTGCTGGACATATTACGAAAGCTTTCGTAATAGCATTTATGGCGCCTTTGGTCGGAAGTATCTGGCTGACATTCCGTAAAAACAAAATAGCAGGTTCATTGCTCACAATGGGATTTCTGAGTTTAGCTATCGCCAATAACCATGTGCAAATATTGTATTATACCATATTTGTCATATTGTCTTTAGGAATAGTCGAGTTGGTCTATGCCTTCAAGGAAGAGAAATTAAAAGAATTTTTCCAAGCAGCGGGACTTCTTTTTGCTGCGGCAATCATTGCAATCGGAATGAATGCAACGATGCTGTATACCACATACGAATACGGCAAATATACAATGAGAGGCGATTCGAACGAACTCTCCTCGAAAGAAGGCGCCACTAAACCCGGCGGGTTGGAAAAAGATTATATCACGGCATGGAGTTATGGTGTTGGCGAGTCGTTCACACTGCTTATTCCAAATTTCAAAGGCGGATCAGACGCGGGAATTCTTACAGCCGATTCCGAAACCGGAAGAGAACTGAAATCAATGGGCGTTCCCAATGTAGAAAAGATGATGAAAGATTCTCGATGGACGCTCTATTGGGGAACTCAACCTGGCACCTCCGGTCCTGTCTATTTAGGCGCCATCGTCTGTTTCTTATTTATACTTGGATTCTGTCTGGTCGAAAACCGGACGAAGTGGTGGCTGGTTCCGGTCATTGTTCTTACGTTAATGCTCTCCTGGGGAAGAAACTTTATGCCTTTGACCGATTTTTTCATTGATTATGTTCCTCTGTACAACAAGTTCCGTACGGTGTCGATGATATTGGTCGTAACAGGTCTATGTGTTGCGATAATGGCAGTACTCGGATTACGCGCTTTCCTGAAAAAAGACGCTGACAGACAAAAAAACAGACGCGCCCTGTACATTGCCGCCGGCATCACAGGAGGACTTTGTCTGATCTTCTGGATTATACCTTCTTTGGCTGGAGACTTTATCGGACGATTGGATGCTCAATTCTCAGGGAATTATGAGTTTTTGAAAAGAACGCTCCCGCTCGACAGGGAAAGTCTGTTGCGTTCAGATGCCATACGATCATTCATTTTTATTATTTTGTCCGGAGCGCTCTTATGGTTTTACAATGAGAAAAAACGCTTCAATATTTATTTTGTTTATGCGGCTTTGGCAGTACTTGTTTTAGCCGATTTATGGGTGGTTAGCAAACGGTATCTGAACGAAAGCAATTTCCATGATAAGAAAAAAAGCGTTAATACGGTTGTCATTCCATCCGATGCCGACAAATTTATCCTGCGAGACAAATCATATCATCGCGTCCTGGACATCACCGTAGATATATTCAATGATGCCAAACCCGGTTATTTCCACAAAAATATCGGAGGTTATAGCGCCGTCAAATTAAGCCGCTATCAAGAACTCATTGAACATCATTTGGCAAGAGACATCACAAAATTGCTTCAAGGACTAAACAACGCCCGGACGCAAGAAGAACTAGATAGTGTGTTCAACAGCGCTACCATATTGAATATGCTCAATATGAGGTATCTGATACACGACCATAAAAAAGAGCCTATTACAAATCCTGCCGCAAACGGAAATGCCTGGCTGGTCTCATCTTACCGCATTGCGGAAAACGCGGATGAAGAGATGAGAATACTCGGATTAATAGATACAAGGACAGAGCTGGTGGTAGACAAAAGATTCGCCCATCTGTTACCGGATATAAGCAACCGTGATGAAAATGCAACCATCGAATTAATCAGTTATGCTCCAAACAAGCTGGTATATCAATTCAACTCGCAAACGGATCAAATAGCCGTTTTTTCCGAAATATTCTACGACAAAGGTTGGAATGCCTACATAAACGGAGAAAAAGTTCCATACTTCAGGGCGAATTACCTGCTCAGAGCCATGTCCCTGAAAGCAGGCGCTTACAATATTGAATTTAAATTTGAGCCGCAAAGCTTCCTTATCGGAAACGCAATAGCCATTGCCAGTTCTGCCATTTTCGTCATACTGTTGATCGGATACATTGTATTCAGAATAAGGAAAAACAATCAAAATTAACAATTTATATCCATGAAAAGAATCATATTTTTACTATTCACAGCATTTTGCCTTTGTTTCATTTCGAAGGCTCAACAAAAACCGGAAGTATTGGAATATGACTGGGGAGGAGCGTTTCATGAAGGGGATCGTTTTGAAAACAGGGGAGACACTGCCGCTGTACACATCCTTAAGTCAAATACCATTGTAGAATACGCTTTCGATGGAAAAGGCGAATTAAACCGGTATGTTTTGGTGCATGAAAAAGTAAAAATCAACAACCATGCAGGACTGGAACAATACAAAATTTTGCGTGTTAATGGGGAAGTTCTGGCAATGAACGCCCGTTATATCGGAAAAAACGGTGAAATACTCAAATATGATCTGTCCAATGTAAAAACATTGAATCGTGAGAATGGGAAATTTCAAGTATTGGCTATTGACGGTGCAGAAGTGGGAGGAATCATCGAATATTGCTGGATCAGACAGCGGTCGCAGCGGTTATCGGGTTCGCTGACAATGCAATCCGATGTGCCTCGAAGCAATGTAACTTTGTCGATTATCACGCCGAATAACCTGTACTTCGCAACCAAATGCTACAATGGATTTCCCGAGTTGTATGAATCCTTCGACCATTGGAAAGAGATTCGAATCCTCTCAGCCCATGCCGACGAAATTCCGGCATTGGAAAGAGAGCCGCATAGCTTTTACGACAGCCACCTGCAACGGGTTGAATACAGTTTTTCCCATAACACCGCCGATAAAGTGAGTATATCACATGTCCTGAATGAAGAAATTCAAAGCTATTACAACACGATTTACTCCTTGAGCGATAGAAATACGAAAGCCTTGCAGCCTTTGTGGAAGAAAATGAAGATAACGCAAAATATGACGGATGAACAGAAAATCCGCGTCATTGAAAACTACATCAAAACAAACTTTCAATTGACGGATGCCGCAGAGGGGATGAGCATGACCAAAATCAGGGATATCCTGAGGACAAAATATGCCAATTCGGTTGGTTTCCTGAGATTACTGACCGCTTCATTCGACCATTTTTACATCCCTTTTGAATTGGTCATTACTTGCAACCGCGAGAAAAAATTTTTCGACAGAGATTTCGCAGGAAATAACTATTGGGAGGAATTTCTCATTTATTTCCCTTCGCTGGATGCCTACCTTGATCCGGGCGACATGTTCAAACGGCTGGGAGCAATCAATACCGCCTATTTGGGAAATGACGGGATGTTTTTAAAAGAGATAACCGGCAGTACCGGTTCATTCATGCCGTATTATAAGCAAATACCCGGAAACGATTATGAGAAATCAGTCCACACCATGCATGCCCAACTGAAACTGAATACAAAAGATTTCAGCGCCAAATACAGTATTCAACATCAATTTTCGGAGTATACGGCAGATTTTTTACAACCTCTTTATGCTGCCAAAGACGAGAAGAAAAAGAGAATAATAGAAAGCCGGTTAGTGAATGATTTTTCGCCCGACCGACTGTTGAGTTGGAAAGTAGAAAATCAAGCTCCTATCGACCAGTATGTAAAACCATTGGTAATAAAAACGGAATTGTCCGGTAATTCCCTGGTCTCCAAAAACGGGAATGATATGTTGATTCGAATAGGAACACTGATCGGAAAACAAACGGAGATGCATCGGAATAGTGACCGCAAACTCCCGCTGGAGAACTTATATGCCCGGATGTATGTTCGCGAGATTACGCTGGAAATACCCGACGGCTATACGCTTTCTAATCCGGAAGTGATAGAAATGAAAAAGGAATTACTGATCGACGAGAATGTGGAGGCGTTTTTCTATTCCGATTATAATATTTCGGGAAATAAATTGGTCATTACTTGTTCCGAAGGATATAAAAAGGCGACTTTCGACCCGTCGCTGGTCGGGGAATATATTGATGTGGTTAATGCGGGGGCTGATTTTAATAAGATTGTGTTGGTTTTGGTTCCGAGATGATTTAATGTATCTTTGTTCCGTACGCTAAAAAATGAAACTATGCAAAGTAAATCGTACAAGACCCCGAAGAATAAGCCGACAGCTCTCAACGAGCCTGCTGTGGCTTATGTGCGAACAGGGGGATTTATGACCATTGAGGAAGCACAGGTAGGCGAACAGAAAAAGAAACGCTTGAAGCCTGATAACGAATTGCACAGAGCAATAACAGGAGATGAGCTTTTAGAAAGAGTATACGTGTCGTTAGATAAATTTTTCGTCGATAAATGAAAGTGCTCTTTACACCTGAAGTAACTGCCCATATTGATTTTCTTATTCCATTACTTTACGAATTGGGGTATTTCAGGGATAAAGAAAAATCACGAAAGTATTTTAAGGAACTTATAGACGAAATAAAAAAATATCTTCCAATACGGCAACATAATTCCGCGCCACCTTATTTCCATAAATTCCTGAACAACAAGGAACATGCCGAAAATATGGAATACACATCCTTCGGAAAAAATAAAAACACCGTATGGTACGTATTTTTTACAGCCTATGAGGATGAAAAAACTGGGGATGATATTTATTTGGTATGCTATATTGCGAACAATCATACAGTTGCACAATATTTGTAAAGCTTCCCTTTTGGGCAAGTTTAGCGATAGCGTACCTTGTACCTAACGGGTAAGCCAATGCCTTATAAAAGCAACGAACTATCCCCATAATTCAAAAAAATGAAAATCATTTTTGTAATATTACGATTATTGAAAAAACTTTTTCATACCTTTGTTGTGTATGCTAAAAAATGAAACTATGCAAAGTAAATCGTACAAAACCCAAAAAAATAAGCCGACAGCCCTCAACGAACCTGCCGTGGCTTATGTGCGAACAGTTGCCGAAACTTCACCTGCCGGAGCTTGGAATCCCAATGTCCCGTTCCACGGTACGCAGGAAGAGTGGTGGGAACATTTCCATCGTATTGAAGAAGGGGAATTTATGACCTTGGAAGAGTTTGACTGTAAATTTGAAACATGGAAGAAAAAATATCTCGCAAACAGGTTAAAGTAAGCGAACAATTCTACGAAAGTTTTGAGCAAATATATGATTTTGGATTTGAAACGTTTGGATACCTTCAGGCGGGACGTTATGGGCAAAAAATGAGAAAGTCTTTAGATACACTTTCCGATTTTTATCTGGCATATCCCGAATGCCGTTACCTTGCAACCAAAAGTCGCATGTACCGCAATATCATACTTGATGCACACCTGATTATTTACCGGATTAAAAACGAACGTATTGAAGTGTTGGATATCATTCATTCCGCATCGAGTATTCGTAAAATTCGCGATGTTCGCAAAATTCACTTGTAAGCCACCGTTTTATAAAAAGAGCGAACTATCTCCATAGCTCAAAAAGCGAGAATCTTTTTCCACAAATAGGGAAACCAAAGAATAGGCATAAAATTATTACCTTTGTAGCGTTATTAAAATTATAGAGGTTTTAAAATTATGAGTAAAATAACTTATTTGATAGGTGCTGGAGCAAGTTTCGGGAAAAGAAAAATGATTGATTATGTAAATTTGGGTAAAACTGAAGTAATTCTGGAAGGATTACCCATAGTAAGTGAATTTTCAAATCAAATAAACTTATTGATGAGGAGTATTTTACCAAGCGACTATCCTATTACATTACAAGAAAACATACAGTTTTTATTATCTGAACTTGAATGGTTAAGAGCAAACAGCGAAAAACATCAAACAGTAGATACTTTTGCTAAAAAGCTATATGCTTCAGGGAAAGCCGACAAATACGCCAGATTAAAAAGTGTTCTTTCTGTATTCTTGACAATGATACAACTTAATTATAAGCCGGATTCGAGATATGATGCTTTTTGGGCTGCCATTTTGGGTAATTATATAACAGAATTACCTGATATATCTATTTTTTCTTGGAATTATGATTGCCAATTTGAAATTGCTTTTTCCGAATATTGGGAAAATAATGGTATTGAAGACATTTGGGATTTTCTTAATATAACAAACAAAACAACAAATCATAAAGGCAAACGAATTTCTTTTAGTATAACAAAACTGAACGGAACAGCTCTTATATATGATAAATACGATGAAATCAATCCTCGTTTATTTGATCCTTATCATGATAGGCAAGGAATAAATAAAATAGATTCTATTGTTACATTTTATTTAAAAAATAATAACAATGTCAAAAGCGCTTTATCGTTTGCTTGGGAAAATGCAAGTCCAGAATTTTGGAATGGGATTAAAGAAAAGTCTGAGGATACAGAAATTTTAGTTATAATAGGATATTCATTCCCATATTTTAATCGAGAAGTTGATAGACGTATTATTAGAAATATGGCTAATCTTAAAAAAGTTTATATACAAGACCCTGATTGTAAAGGAGTAAAAGAAAGTTTTGAAGCAGTGCTTTCTACAGAACAATTAAAATCTGATATTGAATTTGTATTTAAAACCGGCACAAAACAATTTGTAATCCCCAATGAGATGTAGTTAAGTTGGAGGTTAATAAAAACTTCTCCATATTCGTGTAAATGGAGGTTACAAAGAGATATTTGTGATACTATGATTATTCAAAAAACTTTTCTTGTGTCTTGCTGCAACAACGAACTATCCCCATAACTCAAAAACCGAAAATCATTTCCCAACGCATAATCATATATCCTTTTCCACTCCTCCCCCACAAAAGCCGAAATCAGCAAAAGCAACGTACTCTGCGGTTGATGAAAATTAGTAACAATCCCTTTCACAATTTTGAACTTGTAACCCGGAACAATCATAATTTGCGTTTCCGCTTTCAATGTCTCTAATTTATTCTTTTCCAGATAAGTCAAAATATTTTGCAACGAATCATTTACAGAAAGAGTTTCCGTTGTCTCGTAAGGCAACCATTGAGTTACTTTAAGTTTGCCGGCATCCGTTTCCGGATTTTCCTGTAAGAGAAGACCGATATAGTAAAGGCTCTCCAATGTCCGCACAGAGGTAGTTCCCACAGCGATAATATTATCCGCTTTTTCCTTGATGCGTGCGATTACCTCTTTTCGTACCGAAAAAAATTCCGTGTGCATTTCATGCCCGTCGATTGTTTTGGATTTTACCGGTTGGAAAGTTCCTGCGCCGACGTGCAAAGTAACCTCCTCGCAAGTAATGTTTTTCTTTCCCAGCGATTGAAACACCTCTTCGGTGAAGTGTAATCCTGCCGTTGGGGCGGCAACCGAGCCTTTTATTTTGGAGTAAACTGTTTGATACGTTTCTTTGTCCCGTTCGCAAGTTTCACGGTGCAGGTAGGGAGGAATGGGAAGCTGTCCGGCGTGTTCCAATATATCCGTAAAGGAAATTTCCGGGTTATTCCATGAAAATTCTATCAGACAGGTGTTTTCATTGGAAGCGATCTTTTTTGCTGATAATAAGAACGTCTTGTCTGCAACAAAAAATTCTTTCGTAATAACTCCCTCTTTCCACTTCTTAGCATTTCCGATCATACATTTCCATACGCATTTCCGGTTTGTCTGAAATGCGAGGACATAATCGGACGGGTCGTGGGGTTCCAGACAAAAAATCTCAATCCGGGCTCCGGTTTCCTTTTGAAAAATAATACGGGCTTGAATCACTTTCGTATTGTTAAAAACCATGAGTGCATCACTTGGCAAGTAATCTGCTATATTTTTGAAAGAAGAGTGTGTTATGGAATTTTTTTTATACAAAAGGATTTTCGATTCATCCCGTTTTTCCAAAGGGAATTTTGCTATTTTCTCATCCGGAAGCGGATAATTATATTCTTCAATGGAAATTTTTTTTGCCTGCAACATTTATTTTAGGATTCTTTATATTCGATATTTCTACAAAAATAGTCAACTTTGCGGAAATTTATATCAATGTGAATTAAGAATTAAAATATAATGTTGTTTAGTTAGGACCTCTCCCCCAACCCCTCTCCACAAGAGAGGGGTGACTAAACAAGAAAGAGATGACGACTAGCTAAGCTAATAATGAGATACGCTCCTCTCCTCTCTCCCTGTGGAGAGGGGTTGGGGGAGAGGTCTTAACTAAACAACATTGAATTAAAATATTTTATCATGGCAATAAAAATTGGAGACAAAGTTCGCTTTTTAAACGTGACCGGTGGAGGAGTAGTCAGTAAAATCATCAATAAAGAATTGATCGAGGTGACGGATCAGGACGGCTTTGATATTCCTATCCTTGCCCGCGAATGCGTCGTAGTTGAGAGTGGAGAAAAGGCGGATACGTCGCAAAAATTGAAGGAAGACAAGCAAGAAGAGAGTGTACAATTAGAGGAAATTTCGCCGGTAGAGGAGAAATACATGCCGCAAGAAGAGACGCCCGAAGGTGAAAACCTGAATGTCTGGATCGCATTTCTTCCTACGGATATAAAAGTTCTTTCGATCACCTCATACGAGTGTTATCTGATAAACGACAGCAATTACTATCTCGGCTACAACATCGCACATGGAAATGGAACCCGCTTTATGAGCCGGTCAACCGGATTTATTCAGCCGAATACTAAAATCTTCATAGAAGAGATCAAAAAAGAGCAACTGAATGATCTGGAATTATTGAATATACAGCTTTTTGCATTCAAGCGCGATAAGGCATATTTGTATAAGCCCTCTTACGATGTGCAACTAAAGATCAATCCCGTGAAATTTTACAAGCTGCACAGCTTTACCGAAAATGATTTTTTTGATGAAAAAGCATTGTTGTTCGGAATCATAAACAATAATCTGCCGGGAGATAAAACGCCGGTTGTGATCCCTGAAAATTTACCTGAAATCATGATGCAGAAAGAGAGTAAATCGCCTGCAAAAGAGATCAGGAAAGAAGCATTCCCCGAAATTTTGGAAGTCGACTTACACATCAACCAATTATTGGACAATCTGAGCGGACTGACTAATGCCGACATGTTAAAACACCAGTTAGACAAATTCAATCAGACGCTTCAGGAAAATGCCAAACGGAAAGGGCAAAAAATCGTATTCATACACGGAAAAGGAGACGGCGTATTGCGGAATGAACTATTGAAACAGTTAAAAAGTAAATATCCCACATATTATTCACAAGACGCTTCTTTCAGGGAGTATGGTTTTGGGGCTACTATGATAACAATCAGATAAATGAATTACGGTATTATTGCGGCGGGAGAAGGGTCTCGCCTTGTCAGCGAGGGAGTATTGACGCCCAAACCGCTTGTTCGCCTGAACGGAGAGCCGCTGTTAGACCGGCTGATCCGCATATTTCTGGAAAACAGGGCGGAATCCGTTTCAATCATTATTAACGAAGAAATGAAAGCCGTCAGGGAACATCTTTCCGGACTTTCTTTGCCCGTTCCTTTGCATGTAATTATAAAATCAACGCCCAGTTCGTTGCACAGTTTTTATGAACTGACGCCATATTTGGGAAGTGAAAGGTTTTGTGTAACTACCGTCGACACCATATTCAAGGAGGAGGATTTTGCTTCTTACATCCGGGCGTTTGAAAAAAGTCCGGGACAAGAGGGAGTAATGGCTGTCACTTCGTTTATTGACGACGAAAAACCGCTCTATGTGGAGACCGGCGAGGCGTTGCGCATCATCGCCTTTGAAGATCGACCGAAGGAAGGCATGCAATATGTCTCCGGCGGCATTTACGGATTGACGCCCGCCGTATTCCCAACCCTGAAACGCTGCCTCGAAAACGGCATACATCGAATGAGGAATTTTCAGCGTGAAATGATTGCCGACGGAATTTCGCTCCGTGCATATCCTTTTCCTAAAATTGTGGATGTGGATCATGCGGAGGATATTCGAAAGGCGGAGGAGTTTTTACGATAAGAAATAAAAAAGGATACCTGTATACTCAGATATCCTTTCCCTTGAAACCAATTCAATATTATTTCTTACGATTTCCGTACCGGCTCATAAATTTATCTACACGTCCTGCCGTATCCACCATTTTGGATTTACCGGTGAAGAATGGGTGGGAAGTATTTGAAATTTCGAGCTTCACTAATGGATAAGTTTCGCCGTCAATTTCGATCGTTTCTTTTGTGTTTACCGTAGAGCGGGAGACGAATGTATCCCCGTTTGACATGTCCTTGAAGGCGACCGGACGGTAATTTCCCGGATGAATTTCCTTTTTCATTGCGATTATTTTAATTTATTATTTTTTTAACTTTGAATTATTTATTTGGTAACAATTGTGTAATTGGCGGTGCAAAATTACAAAAAAATTTGTTCTAAAAAACATTATTCGTATTTTTGTAAAAAATATAATTAATCAGTAATCCATTTAAATATTTTTTAACATGAAAAGGAAAATATTGTATTCATTCATATTAATAATGTCGACTTTTATGACAATCAATGCACAAAACAAAGAGAAAGAGACAATCGTTGTAGTAACTACCGATTACGGAAAAATGAGAATTAAGTTGTATAATGAGACCCCGCAGCACCGGGATAATTTCATTAAGTTGATCAATCAAGGTTTTTATAACGACCTTTTATTCCACCGGGTAATAAAGGACTTTATGATTCAGGGCGGCGATCCTGAATCCAAAGGAGCTCCTGCTTCAAAACAACTGGGATCGGGCGATGCCGGTTATACTGTCCCTGCCGAATTTGTCTATCCGAAATATTACCACAAAAAAGGCGCTTTAGCAGCAGCGCGTCAAGGCGACCAGGTGAATCCGCAAAAAAGATCTTCCGGATGCCAGTTTTACATCGTTCAAGGTAAGAAAATGACGGATCAGGAGCTGGACGGAATGGAAAAAAACATGCAAAACAAAGCCAAAGAATCCCGTTTCTATGAAATTGCAGCAACCAAGACCGAACTGATACAAAGACTCCAGACAGCAGGCGACCAAGCCGGCTTGCAAAAATTGCAAACGGAAATCCTTGCGCAAGTAGATAGCGAATTTGCAAAGAAAGAACCGCTGAAATTGACAGCGCAAATGCGTAAAGATTACAAAACAATAGGAGGAACGGCTTTTCTGGATAACGAATATACCGTATTTGGAGAGGTAATAGAGGGCTTAGATGTGATAGATAAAATCGCTGCGGTAAAAACCCGCCCGGGCGACCGTCCTGAGGTTGATTTGAAAATGAAGATTACGATAGAGAAATAAATGCTGCAAACCAAGAAAAACGCCCGGAGAGCGCTTTCGGCGCAATTTTTTCTAATGGGTTTTATTTTTGCCTCCATAATTTCCCGTTTCCCTGCTATTATGGATCTTTACGAGTTGAATTATGCGCAGTTGAGTTTCATCCCCCTCTGCATGTCTATAGGCGAGGTGACAATGATGCCTTTCTGCGCTCATCTTGTTAGGAAATATGGTTGTAAAAAACTCTCTGTAATGGGGTATGTCTCCTTTGCCCTTACCCCATTGCTCGTTTTCATGCCCAATCCTGTCGCCCTGTATATCCTTTGCTGGCTATACGGCATTTCTTTTGCCGTGATGGATGTGGCTGTGAATGCCAATTCCATTTTGATCGAAAAAGCGTATAAACGCCCTATACTGTCGCTATTCCATGCTTTTTTCTATGTAGGGACGTGCGGTGGAGCTTTGTTGAGCATCCTTTTCCTTGCCATGAAGTTTGCCGTAACCTGGCATCTTTTACTGGTAACGGTTTTGTCGCTCGCTGCTTTTTATTATGCCCGTACTTTTTTCCTGAAAGAGACCCCATCGAAGGAAAACGTTGCACAAAAACTGAAAATTCTTTTCCCGAAAGGGATTCTACTGCTGATTGCTTTTATCGCCCTGTTCGGCAGGATTGTCGAAGGCAGTATCTTCGACTGGAGTACGGTGTATATGCAAAAGATCGTCGATTTGTCCGAAACGCTGGCTCCAACGGGGCTTGCCATCTATTCGGCATTCATTGCCTTCGGGCGTTTCTTTGGTGATCCGATACGGAAACGCTACAGCGACCCCACCATTTTGCTGGGCAGTTGTATCCTGACTGTCATAGGCTTGACGATTATGATTGCAAAGACGGAGATATACTTTGCCCTCACCGGTTTGTTTATCTCCGGCATCGGGCTTTCGTGCCTTGTTCCGATTATTTACAGCTTAGCCGGAAATCAGAAGGACGTAACTCCCGGCATGGGACTTGCGATGGTCAATACAATCAGCGGCACGGGTTTCCTGTTTGGTCCCTTTATCATCGGCTTAATCGCCGAGGCGTCCGGCATGCGGGTATCTTTTTTCTATGTACTGTGCCTTGCGCTGGTTATGACGGTCTTGACTGTATTCTTGAAAAAGCGTGCTATTTAATAAAATAAGCTTCTCCCGCTACCACGCGATTGTAGCGCTTGTTGCACACCTAAGTATAAAGAAAAATCTTATTCCCAAAAGCGCCCTTAGTAGCAGGAAAGCATATACAATCCGCCCTTATTCCCTTATTAAAGCATTGAAAAATAAGGGAATAAGGGTGTGATAAAAAATATTAATGCTACTAAGGGTACTGAAATAAATAAGGGTTTTAAATAAAATTGCTTGCTTTTTTAGTTGTGCAACAGCCACTACAATCGCACGGTAGCAGTGGGACACGAAAGTTAAAATTAAACGTTAAACAGCAAAAAAAGAGAGGATGCCTTTTGAGAATATCCTCTCTTTTATCGTTTATCTTATTTCCAGTTCCGTGCCTGAAGCCAGATCTAAATCGCCGGTAAAAATTACTTCGCCGGCTGCTTCAAGGGTTAGTTTGGCGTTGTTAATAACGATTACGTTTCCTACATTGATGTCGCCACAACTTATAACGGTTCGACTGGTGATTACAGGACCGGCAAAATTAACGTTTGTTGGACAAGAGATACCATTTAAAACTGTTGTGGTATTATTGGGGTCAAGCCAAGGTTGTAGCTTACGTCTATTGTCTGTTGCTCCGTTGCCTGTCCAAGAAACGCTGAATTTACCATAAGTAGAATGATGATTTGCCGGATCAGAACAATCTACATTCGGTGATATTGCATGTAAGTGTCCAATAACACGCCGATTATTATTAATCAAGGGAGAACCGGAAGAACTTTTTTCTGTTATGGAATGCCCATTGGGGGTTTGCATCCAATAGAGACGCCAATAATTGTTATTATTCCAACTTTGAGGGGTTTGATTATGTGTCGCTATTTTCTTTACGTCCCCACGTGGATGGTGAATACCAACTCCACCTGTTCCGGAGTTTCCTGTTCTATCCCAACCTAAATAATAAGGAGTATAAGATGGTGTATGATTAGCAAAATGTATAGGATCTTCAGTCAATTTTAACAATGCAAAATCACTTGTAAAATTAGGACCACTAAGTAATGCACCATGATTTGCTACTATTTGTGCTCCTGAAGTAGAAAATGCCAACGGTTCTGATGGAGTAGAATTATTATAATTACAATTATTAGGGTTAGGAGGAAGTTCATAATTCCAATAAAATGTCCAATGATTTAAATTAGGATTAGAAATAGCATCGCCATCATCACCACCGGCACCACTCCACCATAAACAATGGTCAGCAGTTAAAAAATACGGATAATTATCATTATTTGTGTTATTAATTAATGACCCGGTACAGTTTCTATTCCCATTCACAAGTATTAACGCAACAGCACGTTTTTCATTTTGCCAGTCATTCCCTTCAGGACAATTTATATTAACTTGACAATTACCGGATTGATTAAATCCAATTCCGGGAACATTTTCATATCCGTATTGCGGCAAAATATACCTGTAACCGTGAACAATTCCCGATATGGAAATAATGGCTTTTTCCATACAATTTTCAGGCACATAATATTCTAATATAATTGTATTACCATAAACCAATCCTGTTGCAAAACCTTCAACAGTATTTTTTGTGCCTTTGTTGTTAAAATCTGTAAACGCTCCTATATGATGCCTCTTGTTTTGGCTGTAAATAAAAAACTTTGCTCCCTCCGGTAACCAAAATTTATCATAGAGTAAATTAATAGATAAAGCATCTGGACAAACAATGGTAAGTTGGCAAAGTCTATCGCCATTCTCTAAAGTATGCCAATAACCTGCATCAAGCAAATTTAAATCTACAGAATGAATAAAACCAAATCGTGGAGGAATGCCAAGTTGTTCTTCTTCCTTGTCTTCTGCTTGCAGTTTAATTGTATCAATAGCAGGCATAACAATTACAGACATTTGTTCTTTGCCAAAATCATATTTAAAACCGGAGGGAACTTCCCTCGTACTAATTTGGGCGTTTGCCTGTAAGCAAAATAGAAATAAGCCCCAAAATATTTTTAATGTAAATTTGCTAATCTTCATTTTGACCTCCTGTTTCTTTATATTTCAAATAATTTTTGCCGTCATTGTAATATAGATGCAGTATTCTTGGATATGTATCTTTGAGTATAAAGGATTGAATTTCCCCTATAATTTGAAGATATAAATCTTCGTATTCGCCCCATATACTACCTGCTGCAGTACAGAGAATTTCTGAAAAGAGAAAGACGCCTGTCTTATAATCAATTTCATAATTACCAGAAATCATATTATTAGCCATTATTCCCCAAAAAAAATCATCTGTATCAAATGTAAGTGTATAACAGTGGGCACAATCTTTAGGCTCAAGTTCTGTCAAAATACCTGTTTGTACGTCCATTATACCCACTAATTTCCATTTAGTATTTACTAATAATTGTACTTCTAAAGGTTCTTTCTCTTTGCACGAAGAAAAAATTCCCACTACAATCAACAAAATTGATGTAAGTTTTAAAATTGTTTTTTTCATAAATACCTCCTTTTTATTTCGTTAAAATCATTTGTTTCACATCCACTTGGTTGCTTTCGGCAAACAGAGCGTAGAGGTAAATACCTGCCTATAAATATCCGTTTCATTTTGTAATTTATTTAATGATTACTTTACTTGATAAATTTTAGAATCATTATCTGTTACAATATTTATAGAACTTATAAGATTACCGTTGCAATCGCTATATTTAGGATTAAGATAAATTAACACATCATCTATGTAAAAGCAAAGTAAAGCATACTGCGTACCGTTAGTAGGCAATTCAAAAGTTTGAATAAAAAAACCTGTGGTATTACCTATACCTCTTATGATACAAGGTGTTCCCATACAATCTCCCCAACATTTGTAATAATTTCCATCCAAAAGTTGAATAGAGTCAATACTGCTTCCTAAAACTGCTTGAACAGCATTATCTTCATACGAAGTCTGACAATATAATGTTTTGTTGGGATACCAATCAAAGTCATAGATAAGTAACTCTCTGTCTAAAATTGGGAAATAAACATAAATTTTATTGTCCTCCGTTTCTCTTAATGCTGAATGAAAATTATCGTTGTTAAGAATCTTCGAATAATTTTTATCACCAATCAATGTATCACCATCTACTTTATAAGTAGATATTTTAAAAAATGTTTCATCAAACACATTAGTCGTGATGAGGGTCCAACTACTCCTTTTGTCAAAAGATTGACTTTTTGCTAATTGTACTGTATTTTCTCCCGATTTATCACAACCAATGGATGTAAACAAAATAACTACTAAACACTGTGTTGTTATAACTATGAACCATAGTGGTTTTTTAAATATTTTCATTTTCATCACCCACCTCCTATTCCGTTAAAATCATTCGTTTCACATCCACTTGGTTACCTTCTGCAAGCAAGGCATACAAGTAAATACCTGCCGTAAACTCCGAAGCAAAAACCGTTTCAATACCATAACCGCGCTGTGTAATCAGGGTTTGCTTCAGTTGCTTGCCCTGCAAATCGTAAATACATAACAACGCTTGGCTTACCGTTTCCGGCACATAAAATTTTATCTGCGTGCTTTGGTTAAACGGATTGGGCGTGTTTTGGTAAAGTTTTGCCTGTTGCTCCATAGAGGATATATTCACTACTCCGCCTTCTCCGCCGTCAATCACTACTTCTGCCGAGCGTATCTGCGCAGGAGAGGCTGTTAATTCATCCACTTTGGCGTTTAATCTATCTATCTGTTCCTGCTGCCTGTTGTTTTGCTCAGTTAGTTTGTTGTTTTGTTCGCTAAGTTCCTGTACCGCTTTTACCAAAGGAACCACAAATTCGGCATACCGGAGGCTATAAGCGCCTTTGCCGTTTTCGGGCGCGTCCACGCCGCTGAAATCATACCCGATACTTTTCGCTATTTTTTCTACATCCTGTGCTATAAAACCCGTATAGACTATTTTCTCTTTAGCGGCTCTCGCCCGTGCTTCGATTTCCTGTTCTTCGGGAGAACGAGACATGCGTAAAGAGTCTCTGCATGCGTTTATTGCCGGGTCGTCCGATTTCTGTAATTCATCCACAGCATCAAGGTCAAAGTTATACGTAACCGGTTGCAAACTATTGATAAAGGCAAGCCCCGGCACATCTGCCCGAATGTTTTGTTTTGCCCGTCCGTCAGAGAAAGTACTCCAACCGACCTGACCGCCAATCCAGTTTACGCTGGTGTTACCAATTGCTACTCTATTACTTAGGATAACCCTTGCATTGTAACCAATGGCTGTAGCATTAGTCAGACCGACGGAACTGACATCTGCATAATAACCAATAGCGGTATTATAACTGCCGGTCTTATTGCTGTAAAGTGCCGCATCACCATTGGCGGTATTGTAGCTACCGGTCGTGTTGTAAAGTGCCGAAGTACCATTGGCAGTATTGGAGCTGCCGATTATATTGTAGTAAAGCGCCCCAGCACCATTGGCGGTATTGTTGTTGCCCGTCGTGTTGCTAAAAAGTGCATGCCTACCATTGGCGGTATTGGAGCCGCCCTTAGTATTGGAGCGAAGTGCCCAAAAGCCATTTGCAGTATTGTAGATTCCTATCCCATTGTCGTGAAGCGCTTCAAAGCCATTGGCGGTATTGTAGTTGCCCGTAGTATTACGAAGTGCATAATATCCGATAGCGGTATTATAATAACCATTCTGAGTAGATAGAGCTCCATATCCGAAGGACACGTTGAGATTTCCGGGAACTCCGGTGTATCCCGCTACAATGTTGTTCATCTTAAAAACCCCGTTAGGCGTTATTTTCAATTGCCCAAAAGCAATTACATTTGTGCATAATGCACATAAGAAGAATAATGTTTTTTTCATTTTATGTAAAATTTAATGGTTAATATCATACATTTTCACAAATGTATAGAAAAAATATGAATTATGCTAATTTTTTCAATAAAAATGAACAACATTAAGTACAGAATATTGAATATTTTTAAATATTATTTGAGTTAAATATATGATTGTCATCAAATATTCATAAAAAATAATATAAATTATTTTAGACTTAGTACTTACAATAAAAATGACAATGTTTTTTCAACGGTCAATTTTAATTCTTACATCCACAGAAGTCCGCTAAAATAGCAAAAAAGCTATTTTGTTGCCCATTTGTTACCCGCCAAGAATAAACGCGGATTTTCTAGGTTACATTCATATCTTGTAAAAATAGAGCGAAAGCGCGAAGTAGCTTCTTTGTATCCTCCTTCGCGCTTTCGCTCCTTCACCCCTTCGTGCTATTTAAAATAAGCCTTCCCCTTTTCAAACCGCCCATTTTTCCATATCAAAGGTAATCGGTTCCCTTTCAGAAAAGGTCTCCATTTTTCGTAATCCTCTTTGTTCATGTAGCTTTCGTTGTCATTGATTGCGAGAATATCATTTCCTGCCGGCTGAAACTCAAAACGGACTAAAAATAGGTCGAACCGGTTTTTAAAATCCTCTTCGGATATTCCCTCTGCCGCAAGGCTATCCCTGTTAAAAAAGTCGCTGATTTCCACAATTGGAAATTGGTTTTTATCAAGCATCACCGGCATGTAGTCATTGTTAAAAAAGCCCATTCCCCCGTCGCAAGCCGGACTGCAACTCCAAAAACTCACTGCGAATAGCGGGGTGGAGTCTTCCAGTAACCACTTCTTCGCTTCTAAAAACCCCTGTCTGGAAGTTTGCACCTTGATGTAGTTATTCACAGGATCAAAAGCAAGTAATTTAGCGACCCCGCCATAACTGTTTACAATGGCACTGTCTTTCTTATTCCGCGCTTTATTCAGCAACTCTATGCGCTGGTCGGGACTTAACTGGCTCATGTAGCTTCCGGGCAAATACACAAAAAAATCATCCACGTTTTGTGCAAAAAAAGGGAATGAAAAGACGAGGAAGTAGAAAATAAAAACTGTTTTTTTCATTAAAAACGTTATTTGATTGAGATGAAGATTGTTTACAAATATAGCAAAAAAAATGAAGGAACGAAAATTTAACGACCGATATAAAGAAGAATAACCCCAAATAAAACGCCGCTCAGGAGAATAACCTTTGTTTTCAGATTTTTTTCATACAAAAATACAGCGCCATAAAGAAACGGAACAACTGCGCCCGAACGGCGAATGGTCGAAATCACCGAGATCAACGCTCCGTCGGACGATAACGCCCAGAAGTAAACAAAATCAGCAAGGATCAGGAAAAGGGAAATACCGACGATTGTCCAGCGCCACTGAAACGGGGTTGTTTTCTTCCGTGCCGGAAACCATAAAAACAATGTAATGACAATCATTATGACCGCCTGATACATCGTACTGTAAACCTGCACGGCGATGCGGTCGTATTGCAGCATCAGGTGCTTGTCATACAGCCCACTTACAGCGCCCAGAAGGGTTGCCAAAATAATCAACCATATCCATCGGTTCTTTTTCCACGAAATACCCTCCTTCAAACCTGCCAATGAAAACAGGAAAAAAGAGATAATGGTAATCGCAACACCCGCCAATTGAACAAGCGTTAATCGCTCCGAAAAAATCAAAAAAGCGCCGATGACTGTCCACACCGGCTGAGTAGCCCGGACAGGAGAAAATATTGTAATCGGTATATGTTTCATCCCAAAGTAAGCAGATATCCACGAACCTAGTACAATCAAAGCTTTCAGCAAAATAAAGAGATGTACATCCCAAGCGACATTAGGCACATAAATATAAAAAGAGCGGGCTCTCTCCGGATCGACACAGGAAAATACAATGAGCGGAACAAAGAAAAGCGCGGAAATAAGGATCGAAAATGTCAACACCGGAATAACGGCATTATTTTTCAACGATACTTTTTTAAAAATATCATAAACCCCAAGAAGAAGCGCTGAAAGAAGAGCTAAGACGATCCACATAAATGATTTCGGAATTATCTCACCATTCTAAAATACCTTTCCCCTGTCGGATGATGACAGGTTCGTCGCCGGTGCAATCCACCACCGTAGAAGGATCCAGCGCTCCATAGCCCGCATCAATCACCACATCGGCAATGTGTCCGCATCGCTCCATGATCAGTTCGGGATCGGTGAAATACTCCAGAATCTCGTCATCCTTGTCCTTTACCGAAGCAGAGAGGATCGGGTTGCCCAACTCCTTCACCAGCTCACGGGCAATGTTATTGTCGGGAACGCGGATTCCCACCGTCTTTTTATTCCGGAAAAATTTCGGCAAATTATTATTCCCCTTTAAAATGAAGGTAAACGCTCCGGGCAAGTTTTTTTTCATCAATTTGAACGTGGCGTTGTCGACTTTGGCATATTCGCTGATATGGGTCAAATCGTAGCATATAAACGACAAATCGGCTTTGTGGGGATCCTCATTCTTATACCTGCATATTTTTTCTACCCCTTTTGCATTAAAGATATCACACCCAAGTCCGTAGATCGTATCTGTCGGATAAACAACCAATCCCCCGTCGCGAAGGAGTTGCGCTATTCTTTCTATCTCCCGGTGATTGGGATTTTCAGGATAAATTCTAATTAACATGTATACTCTTATGTTTTGTGCAAAGGTATAATTTTTTTACTTTTGTACACTCAAATTATTTTTCGAATGCCGGTACGATACTTTATTTCCATTATGCTCCTTCTTATTCCCTCGCTGTTGTGGGGAGAAGAGGCGGCAGATTCCATACCGGCAACAACACGGGCGGATAAAAATCCTTTTTTCTTCTCTTTGAAAGGCGAATCGGGCTCTGTTTTTCAGACCAACGATTTTGTGAGCAACGAAGGCATAACCGGTTTTTCATCTCTTGCATTGAAGTTTTGCCATGCTTCGCGAGGCGATAAATGGCAAGACTATGCGTATGGCATGCCTTATTTTGGCGTTGGACTCTATGCCGCTACTTTCAACGACCAACGCCTTGGAACTCCTGTCTCTTTCTATTTAATTCACGGAGCGCGGATCTTCCCTGTTCGTCCCAAGCTATCGTTTAATTACGAGTTTAACCTAGGTTATTCTACCAATTGGAAGCACTACGACCCTTTTGACAATCCCGATAATATTGCCGTCAGCATGAGGCAGAACATTCATGTAGGAGCGAACTTATATTTCAAGGTAAAGCCTTTTCGCCACATAGATGCAAATATCGGATTTTCACTCACCCATTTTTCCAACGGCGCCGTGCGCTTGCCCAACAAAGGGATGAACATGGCTGCGCCTTACATTGAGATTTGCTACAACATCAATCCGCCGACGCTGGCGCGGGTCTGTGACCCGTGCCCGGAAGAGGCACAGGTCACAGACCTGCGCCAGCCGCTTCCCCCGAAAATAGACAAGCGCCTTGACCACGATTTGTTACTCACATTTTCGTCAAGACAAATTTTTTACGGTACTGCCAATGGGCTTACAACAGGATATGTTGATTATAATTTCAGGGTGTTCGGACTAAGTTACGCGCCGATGATTGTGAGCAACTATGCCTTTAAGTGGGGACCGAGTCTTGATATTGTATACGATGAAAGCGGCGGAGCCACAGCCTCGAGCGAAAAAAGAGAAGCCGACGGACAGTTTTACGACCGCGTAGAGCTGGGCGATGCCAAGCAGCGCATCAGTGTTGGTCTTTCGGCTAAAGGCGAGGTAATGATGCCTTATTTTTCCTTTTTTGCCAATTTGGGTTACAACGTTTATCACGGAAATCCATACGATAAGCGTTTTTATCAAATTTTAGGAGTAAAAATCCCTTTTTATAGAAATTTTTTCGGTACATTTGGCATTCGTTCTAACCATTTCAGTAAAGCGCAGTTTATTTTCTGGAGTGCAGGATATACTATTTAAAAAAATTCTATGATGAAATCACTTTTTACCATTTTTCTCTTTTTGGCTTTTTCCCTTCATCTTTCGGCTCAAGACGAAAGTGCAGTTGAAGACAACATCACGCCGGCTTCCGGAGAAGACATTGTCCTATTTTTATCCGATTTTCCGGATCAACCTCAAAGGAGCGCCTTCGGAAAGATAACAGACAGCAGAGCGTATCAGATGGGCAAAGTTCCCGTTTCGCTGTTCATATTAAGCGGACTTGCCTACCCGTTTGAGCATTATATGTACGATGTCAGGAATCATCACCTCCCTAATTTTCGCTTTCCTTACGACGACTACCTGCAATGGGCGCCCGGAGTAGCTGTGTTTGGGATGAAGGTCGCCGGCGTAGACGGACATAGCGATTGGGGACGGCTGTTGACATCGGTTTCAATTTCCGGAGTGTCGACTGTCATTGTGACCAGCGGAATGAAAGCAATTATTAATAAGGATCGACCGGATGCTTCGAACAAGAACTCTTTCCCGTCCGGACATACCGCGACAGCCTTTATGAATGCGACATGGCTGCATAAAGAGTATGGCTTGACCCGCAGTCCGCTTTACAGTATTGCCGGATATAGTGCGGCAACCCTTGTAGGGATCGGTCGTCAGTTAAACAACAAGCATTGGTTTTCGGATGTATTGTTCGGCGCCGGAGTCGGTATATTATGCGTGGATTTAGGATATTGGGCTGGCGACCTGATATTTAAGGACAAAGGAATAAAAACGCCATTTGCTAAAAGAGACTTCGTCAACCTGAGAGAAAGCAAGCCAAGCTTTATCGGTCTGAATATGGGATACGTCGCCGGCAATAGAGTCAACTTGACAGATGAAATTACATTCAAAAGCATAAGCGGATACAACGTTGCCGTGGAGGGCGCCTGGTTCATAAACCCATACCTCGGTTTCGGGGGCAAGCTTTCGTCCAATACAATCGAGCTTGCCTTTAACAGGGAAAGATACTTTGACCATCATCCGGAAGAAAAAAATTACATTCAAAACATAACCGAAGATTTTGCCGGAATCTATTCATTCAATGCCGGAGCCTATTTTTCTTATCCCCTCTCCGACCGGTTCATGCTGGGCTCCAAGCTTTTGGGCGGAATCTCCGGTTCATCCTCCTCCGACTTGAGTTTTGAAATGTATCCGACTATGGAATTTCCGGAAGGGCGTCAGATCAACTACTTGAGAGGCGATAATGATGTAAACTGGTCATTGGAAACAGGGCTTTCCGCCACTGTTTTGTTAAGTAGGAACTTTGGAGTTCGTTGTTTTGCAGATTATCTTTTCAGCAGAGCTGAGATTACATTTAAGGAGATTCAAGACATAAATGCGGTTACACCTGTTTATGAAAAACGCAGACCAAGCCAATCCGGCATTCATAATCTGGTCATAGGGTTGAGTATAAATGCGTACTTTTTCCAATAAATAATGTTATTTTTGCAGCGTAAATTATTTTTGAGATATGATGAATTTCGACATACAAAAAATAAGAGCTGATTTTCCGATTTTGCAAAAAAAAATCTATGGCAAGCCGTTGATCTATTTAGACAATGCCGCCACTACCCAAAAACCGGCGTGTGTTGTCGATAAAATATGCGAAAACTATTACAACAACAATGCCAATATACATCGCGGGGTACACTTCCTGAGCCAGATCGCAACCGAAGCGCACGAAGCGGCGCGGGAGACCATCCGCGCTTTTATCGGCGCCAATTCTGCCAATGAGGTTGTGTTTACAAGAGGCAGCACAGAGGCGATAAATTTGGTTGCCAGTTCTTTCGGACGAAGCCAATGCAAGGATGGGGATGAAATTATTCTCTCCCAAATGGAACACCATTCCAACATCGTCCCCTGGCAACTGCTGCAATCGGAACGGGATATACGTATCAAGGTGATCCCGATAAATTCGAAAGGCGAACTGATGCTGGACGAATTAGACCGTCTTTTTACGGAAAAGACCAAGCTCGTTTCCGTCACGCATGTCTCCAACGCTTTGGGAACAGTCAATCCGGTAAAGGAAATCATCCGGCGCGCACACGAACGGGATGTTCCGGTATTGATCGACGGCGCCCAGTCGGCGCCCCACTTCCGGATAAACATGCAGGAACTGGATGCCGATTTTTATGTCTTTTCGGGGCATAAGATTTACGGACCTACCGGCATAGGCGTTTTATACGGAAAGGAGAAGTGGCTGGATAAAATCCCCCCTTATCAGGGAGGAGGAGAGATGATAAAGAGAGTCACTTTTGAAAAAACCACCTTTAACGACCTCCCCTTCAAGTTTGAAGCAGGAACGCCCGATTATATCGGCTCAACAGCGTTAGCCGAAGCATTGAATTATATGCAGCATATCGGAATGGATGCCGTCGAAGCCCACGAACAAAAATTACTGCAATACGCCACAAGCAAGCTGAAAGAGGTCGAAGGCATACGATTTATAGGCGAAGCCGAGAAAAAAAGCGGATTAATCTCTTTTTTGGTCGGCAATATTCATCCGTATGATTTAGGCTCCATTTTAGACAAACTGGGAATTGCCGTCCGCACGGGACATCACTGCGCTGATCCGGTCATGCAGGCATTTGGAATCGAAGGCACTGTCAGGGCGTCCTTCGGCATTTATAATACGGAGGAGGAAATAGATATCCTTCTTGCCGGGATACTGAGGGCTCAAAAAATGTTTAACCGGTCGTTGTAGAGACGGGGCGCGCCCCGTCTCTACAGGGACGCGCAACGCTTACAACACCAAAATATATCCCCACAATGACAATTACCGAAAAACAAGACGAAATAATCTCCGAATTCGAATTACTGGAAGATTGGTTAGATAAATACCAACTAATAATCGACAAAGGTATTTCAGGAAAAGGAATCGACCCAAAATATAAAACTTCGGAAAACCTGATCGAAGGATGCCAAAGCAAAGTCTGGCTAACGGCTGAATATAAAGACGGAAAGGTTTATTACCAAGGAGAAAGCAACACCGATATCGCCGGAGGAATTGTAGCTATGCTGGTCGATACGCTTTCGGGACACACGCCGGATGAAATTTTGAATAGCCCCCTCTATTTCATAGACCGTATCGGACTAAAAGAGCACCTCTCCCCCACCCGTGCCAATGGCATGTTGGCTATGATCCAGCAGATAAAACTGTTTGCGATCGCATTTAAAGCAAAAGAAAAATAAAAACTGTCTCAAAAACCCGTCATTGCGGGCTTGACCCGCAACCCCCTAAAATAGCACCGGTGATTATCGAAGGATTGCGGGCTTAGCCCGCAATGACGAACGCTTTTCTACGTATCAAAACATGAAAGCAAGGCTTCTCCACTTGAGAAAAGCCTTGCTTTTATTATGTTAGAAAAAAAATTGAATTACTCTTCCAAAAAAATCTTGTTCAGGATGATATGTCCAATCAATCCCAGCACCATAAGTATGAGGGCAGTCATTAAAATTCCGTTGCCGTTCAGTATATGAACATAGTATAAACCTAAAACAACAACCCCGGCAAGGATCGCTATTATACCCAGATATTGCATTAATTTATTTACCATATTGCTTCTCTTTTTATTATTTCTTTATATTTGCTGCAAATAACGGATTTATTTTTCTTATTCGGAAATTTTTTTTGCAAAAAATTAGATTTTGAATGTGCAAAAAACAATTCCCTGATTTGTTCCTATGCCTTCACTTCATTGAGGAGCGGTTTCCCCTCAACAAAGTCTTTGATGTTCTCCAACGTAGTTTGGGCAATGTTTGACAATGCCTCTTTGGTGAAAAATGCCTGATGAGACGTTACGATCACATTATTGAACGAAAGCAAACGAGCCAGCGTATCGTCGTCCATCACAAGATCCGACATGTCTTCATAGAAATACTCGCTCTCTTCTTCGTAGACATCCAATCCTGCAAAGCCGATTTTTTTACTCTTAAGCCCTTTAATCAACGCACTTGTATCAATCAATTTTCCGCGTCCGGTGTTGATAATCATCACGCCCTCTTTCATTTTAGCGATAGAGTGGTTATTAATCAGATGTTCAGTTTCTTTGGTCAGCGGACAATGCAGCGATATGATGTCCGATTCTTTGTACATTTTGTCCAGAGAAACGTACTCAATGCCCGTCTCTTTGGCAAAATCCAAGTCGGGATATATGTCATAAGCCAACACATGCATGCCCATTGCACGAAGGGTTTTTATCAAAATTTTGGCAATTTTTCCGGTTCCGATGATACCCGCCGTTTTTCCGTACATATCAAATCCCATTAATCCATGCAATGCGAAGTTGCCTTCCCTGGTGCGCGAATAAGCCTTATGTATTTTCCGGTTCAATGTAAGCATCAACGCCAGCGTATGTTCGGCTACGGCATACGGCGAATAGGCAGGCACCCGCACTATCTTGATTTTTCCCTTTGCCGCCTGAAGATCCACATTGTTGAATCCCGCACAGCGTAAGGCAATCAACTTCACCCCATTTTCCGCCAAAATATGAATCACTTCCGCATCAATCGTTGCATTCACAAATGCGCAGACAATTCCGGCACCCTTTGCCAATACCGCATTGTCTCTGTTGAGCTGCGCTTCATAATAATGAATATCAAAGCCAAAATCCTTGTTGTGGCTGTTAAACGAAGCCGAATCGTAAGGCTTTGTATCGAAAAAAGCAATGTGAGTTTTCATATAGGATAATTTTTAGTTGGTTGTTTTTTTATACAACAAAAATAAAAAATAGATTGTTGTGTTGTATGGGTGTTTCGGGTTTATAAGGGGTTAATGCTTTTATGTAATAAAAACTATTATCGCAATATCAAAGACTCATCATCAATTATTGGCTGTAATTAATAATGGTGTTACAATCCGTCCCGTTAGGGACATGATATTGGTAGAAAGAAGAATCCTACCACAACCTAAGTCCCGTTAGGGACGAAATGTTTTCTCTTAATATTCCGTCCCTAACGGGACTTGGGCTAAAGGGGAACAATCATTTTCTACCAATATCATGTCCCTAACGGGACGGATTGTAACACCATTATCAACTATAGCCTTAATTTTTATATCGAAGCCATGAAAAATAATCCACATAAATTTCCTTTGTTCATAAGTTTTTTCATTTTTCCTCCCCGACTTTTTGACCACCTCCCCTATTTTGACTAAATTTGTACTTGTCGCATCATTTATTACGGCACATTGATTTTCAAACACAAAGCTCCGATGGCTCAGTTCACTCATCTGCATGTACACTCGCATTATTCGCTGCTGGACGGTATGTCGACCATTCAGGGACTGGTTGATAAATGCCTGGCAAACGGAATGCAGGCAATCGCTTTGACCGATCATGGAAATATGTTCGGGTGCAAAGAGTTTTTTGATTATTCCAACAAAAAAAACGGACCCATAAAAGGTGAAATATCAGAGCTAAAAAAACGAATCAAGGCTATTCAATCAAATCCAAGCGAAGAACAAAACCCTGAGCAGGCAATCAAAAATTGTGAAGAGCAAATAAAGGGGTTGGAAAAGAAGTTGTTCAAGCCGATTCTCGGTTGCGAGGTCTATGTGGCGCACCGTTCGCACAAGTACAACAACGCGAACCCGGAAAGGACAAAAGAAGATTCGGGCGGCTGGCACTTAATCTTGTTGGCAAAAAACAAGAAAGGCTACCAAAACCTCTGTAAACTGGTTTCTATTTCGTGGATTGACGGCATGTACTCCAAACCCCGCATAGATAAAGAATTGCTGGAAAAATACCACGAAGGACTTATTGCATGTTCTGCTTGTCTGGGTGGCGAAATCTCGCAAAAAATCATGGGTGGCAAATACAAAGTGGATGACGATGAACAAACGCCCGAAAACTATCTGTTTGAGAGCGGTTCATATACCGTTGCCGAAAACCAGCTTGTCGATGCCGAAAAAGCATTAGAATGGTATAAAAGCATTTTCGGAAATGATTTTTACATTGAAATACAACGTCATCAGACCGATAAATACAGCGCCGACAAAACGACTTATGAAAAGCAAAAATTGGTCAATGAACATCTTATTGCATTGGCAAGAAAAACAAATACAAAAATCATTGCTTCCAACGATGTTCACTTCGTAGAAGAAGAACACGCCGAAGCGCACGACCGCCTTATTTGCTTGAGTACGGGCAAAGATCTCGATGACCCCAAGCGGATGCGCTACACCAAACAGGAGTGGCTGAAAACACCGGAGGAGATGGCACAGATTTTTGCCGACCTGCCCGAAACACTCGAAAATACACTCGAAATTACAGATAAAGTTGAATTTTACGATATAAATTCCGGGGCATTGATGCCGGTATTCCCCATTCCGGAGGAGTTTGGAACAGAGGAAACGTATAAAGCTAAATTCTCGGAAGAAGATTTGCGTTCCGAATTTAACCAGGAAGACGCTTCCCGCTTCGACAATCTTGGCGGATATGAAAAAGCGCTTCGTATAAAATTGGAAGCCGACTACCTGAGAAAACTGACCCTCGACGGCGCAAAACTTCGTTACGGCGACCCGGTTCCCGAAGATGTGCTGAAGCGCATTGAGTTCGAACTGGGAGTGATGCAAAACATGGGATACCCCGGTTACTTTTTAATTGTACAGGATTTTATTCAGGCTGCCCGGGATATGAATGTCTCGGTAGGTCCGGGTCGAGGCTCGGCTGCCGGCTCTGCCGTAGCATATTGCCTGAGGATTACAGACATTGACCCGTTGAAATACGACCTGCTTTTCGAACGTTTTCTGAATCCCGACCGTATCTCCATGCCCGACATTGATATAGACTTTGACGATGACGGTCGCGGCGAAGTGCTTCGCTGGGTAACCGAGAAATACGGCAAGGAACGCGTCGCCCATATCATTACGTATGGAACAATGGCAACCAAGTCGTCCATAAAAGACGTGGCGCGCGTGCAAAAACTGCCCCTGTCGGAAGCCGAAAGATTAACAAAGCTGATCCCCGACCGCTTCCCGGAAGATAAAGACGGAAAAACACCGAAAATAAACATCAAAAACTGTGTCGAACGAGTCATCGGATTGAAAGAAGCGTTGAATTCGGAAGATAAAAACCTGTCGGATACATTAAAATATGCCGGGATGCTGGAAGGAACCGTCCGTCAAGTAGGCATACACGCATGTGGAGTAATCATCGGTTCGGACGATTTGACCAATTTTGTTCCTCTCAGCACAGCAAAAGACAAAAGTACAGATCAAGATGTGCTGGTCACTCAATACGAAGGGACAGTGATTGAAGACATCGGGCTGATCAAAATGGACTTTTTGGGATTAAAAACCCTCTCCATCATCAAAGACGCTCTGAAAGCGATTAAGAGATCAAAAGGAGTGGATATTGATATTGACCAGATTCCGCTGGATGATAAGTTGACTTACCGGCTTTACAGTAACGGACAGACAATCGGAACGTTCCAGTTTGAATCGGCAGGAATGCAGAAATACCTGAAAGAGCTGAAACCAACTCAGTTTGAAGACCTGATCGCGATGAACGCCCTTTATCGTCCGGGTCCAATGGATTATATCCCCCAATTTGTCGCACGAAAGAACGGACGCGAACCGATCGATTACGATATTCCTATAATGGAACGGTATCTGAAAGATACTTACGGTATTACCGTATATCAGGAACAGGTGATGCTTCTTGCACGCTTGCTGGCAAACTTCACGCGAGGCGAATCTGACGCTTTGCGTAAAGCAATGGGTAAAAAAATGCGTCAGGTATTGGATAAGATGAAACCCAAATTCATCGCAGGCGGACAAACGAACGGACACGAACCGAAGGTGCTGGAAAAAATCTGGACAGACTGGGAAAAATTCGCCTCTTACGCATTCAACAAATCCCATGCCACCTGCTACTCGTGGATCTCTTACCAGACGGCATACCTGAAAGCCCACTATCCGGGAGAGTTTATGGCTGCCAACTTAACGCGCAACAAAGATAACATCTCTGAAATCACCAAGTTCATGGACGAGTGCAAAAGCATGGGAATACGCGTACTCGGACCGGATGTGAACGAAAGCGATCTTGATTTTACAACCAACAAAGCCGGTGACATCCGTTTCGGGCTGGGAGGCGTGAAAGGCGTAGGAGCAGGAGCCGTCGAGGTGATCGTGCGCGAACGGGAGAAAAACGGACCTTTCACAAGCGTATTCGACTTTATCGAGCGCGTCAACCTAAATACCTGCAACCGTAAAAATGTAGAAAGCCTGGCGCTGGCGGGCGCTTTCGATTCCTTTTCGGATGTAAGCAGAGAGCAATTTTTTGCGACAACCGCGAAAGGGGAACAAGTTTCCGAAATTCTGATGCGTTACGGGAACAAAGTTCAATCGGACAAAATGAGCGCTTCCGTCTCTTTGTTCGGAGGTTTTGACTCCATTGCCATATCCAAGCCGGATATTCCCAAAGTTGATCCTTGGGCTTCCCTGGAACGCTTGAACAGGGAAAGAGAACTGGTGGGAATTTACCTGTCGGCTCACCCGCTGGACGAATTTTCCATTATTCTGAATTATGTATGCAGCACAAAAATGGACGATTTCAAAAATCCGGACAATTTGAGGAATAAAGAACTTTCGGCAGGTGGAATCGTGACAAATGTCCGGCGGGGAATAACCAAAAACGGAAATCCGTTTGGAGTCATGACCATTGAAGATTTTTCGGGATCCCACGAATTCCCTCTTTTCGGAGATGATTATGTAAAATACGGCAATTATCTGCAAAATGGTTTTTTCCTCTATTTTAAGGGAAAATACCAACCCCGTCGATTTAACCAACAGGAATACGAATTTAAAATCGAATCCATTTCTTTACTTCCGGAAGTAAAGGAAAAATTGCTGGAAAAGATTACCATTCAGATTCCCGAAGAGCACATAGACGAAAATTTCACGGCAGACTTTATACCATTAATAAAAAACAATCACGGAAAAGTCTTGTTATATCTGAAAATAAAAGAACAGGAAACCGGAATTTCCATCGACCTGTTTTCAAGGATGCAAAAGATTTCCGTGAATAATGAATTGATACATTTCCTGCAACAAAAAAAAGAAGAGGAGTATTTAGATTTTAAAATAAATTGAAAATCCGGATATTTTTTTCTATTTTTGAACTGGAAATTTGCAAACGACTAACAACACAAACAATAAAAAATATGGCAATAGAAATTACAGACGCTAATTACGAACAACTCGCCACTTCGGGCAAACTGGTCGTAATCGATTTTTGGGCGCCGTGGTGCGGTCCATGCCGCGCTATCGCTCCAACGATAGAAGAGTTATCCAACGAATATGAAGGAAAAGCCGTTATCGGCAAGTTGAATGTCGACGATAATCCTGAGACATGCGAAAAATTCGGAATTCGCAATATCCCGACAATCATTTTCGTTAAAAACGGAGCCGTTGTGGATAAACAAGTTGGCGCAGTTCCCAAAAGCACCCTTATCTCCAAGATTGAATCATTTATGTGATTCAATCTTGCCAAGTTTAATTCAAGCGAACTAAAAATGATGTAATTATGGACTCAATAGGCGATTATTTGTATATTCTCATTTTCGTGGGAATCATTGTCGTAAACATTTTGAAGAACCTTAAAAAACAAAAGCCTGTTGCCGATCCCGGCTATTCGGAAAATTATTCCGAACCAAAAGAGGATAACGAGGAGGAAGATTTTTGGAGAACCCCTTCTCCTGCGCCTCAGGAACAGACGGTACAAGTTCAACAAATACAACACATTCGGCAAATACAAAATAAGCGGAAGGATATGGAAACAATTCTTCAAAAAAATGAGCCAAAGGAAAAAAGTACCGGTCTTTTAGACGAAAAAGAAGAAAACAAAGATTCCGTTTCCATTGCATTTAATGACAAAGATGATGCACGGCGTGCATTTATTTATTCCGAGATATGGAACCGGAAATATTCTTCTTAACGAACATTATATTGGCAAAAGGGAGTATTTTTATATTATAAACACGAAAAAAAATATTTTTTTAATATTTTTTTTGTTTTTACATTTTTTTATTTTACCTTTATCAGCCGAATAGGAAAATTATTTAGAAATAATGACTGGTAGGTTTTATAATGGTAGGTCTTTATTTACATCGTTCTAAATCCTTGTTTCTTTTCGGATATGGTAGTATTAACCTCAAAATTTTACGTGTATGAAAACAAGTATCCTTAATTTTAAAATTATTCGCGCTTATGTGCTGTTGATCGGGTTATGTTGCTTTTTTGCAACTTCTTTAAATGCTCAAAGTCTTACTTATTATAAAGACTTGCAAGGTAATATTACAGGGACAAGCGATTCCCGTCTTGTAGCCTCTATGGAAGAGACAGATGAAAATGTTACTATAAAAGTTTTTGGAATCGGACAAATGCGTTTCCAAGGAGTAGATTATGCCTTCTTCTTAAACGAAGATGTGTTTGAGCTAACCGACAAAACTTTTTCTTTAACAGTGCCTTATGGTCGTGCTATTAATTCGCCCACACTAGATGCTTTATTTAAGCAAGCGATAGATGTTAATCCTGCGCTGAAAGACCAGGGTGGATTGGGTGTCAATTATTCCGTTACTACAGGAGTAAACTATCGCAAAGCCGGCGCAGTAAACAGCCTGGATTTTTCCTCCTTAGAGGGATTTGATGCGCTCTTTGTTTCTATTAATAACGCACCTTCAAACTTGGTCATCCTTGAAATAGAAGCAGGGGCAATGATTCACTTGTTTACCGTGTACTTTAATAAAAAGACCCCGAATATTCCGATTCAAAAGAGTGATTTCGGCATCGGGGCAAAAACAAGTGTTCCAGGGGCTTTTTCACCCAGATGGGAAGGTAACACCCACCCTATTTATTATAAGTATACAACACCGGGAGGTTACTGGCATGCTGTGCCGGAATTGTTTTACTTCCGTTCGGCTTCTTCTGTGAAAACCGAAAACGCAACTTCCGTTGCTATTACGACAGCAACCTTGAACGGAGAATTCAAAAGAGGCGTTCTTCTTCCTGCTACAGATTTATTGGACGGTTCTGAAAGCTTCGTTGGAACCAAAACCGGCAGGCTTGATTGGGATAATATCTCCCGGCGCGGCTTCTTCTATTCTACCTCAGCGGTGGATCTTGAGGCAGACGAATTTTCAGATTCTCTTTTTATCAACGGCGTTAAATACGTATTCCCAAGCGATACTGAGATGACTGCCGGAACTTTCACCCGCGGTTCATATACCTTTTATATCAAATCGGCAATCAATGCCGATCCCGCTCAAACGGTAACCTATTCCGAATCTTTAATCGGACTTACCGGGTCAACGCAGTACTACGCATGGGCGTTTACCAAAGCTACTTTCCAAACTTCGAATCCATTTCCGAATATAGGCGAGCGCGTTACGTTTACCACAAATCCGGCTTGTGTTAAACCGACGTATCCGATAGCGGTAGCTAATCAATCTTTCTGTCCCGGAGCAAAAGTATCCGATTTGGTTGCCTCTGTAGCGCCCGGTACAACATTAGGCTGGTTCGAAACAAACATATCAACAACAGCGCTGAGTCCAACAGTGGAGTTGACACACAACACTCATTATTTTGCAAGAGCGATTGACGGAGACTGCATTAGCGATCCAACAGATGTAACCGCAATTGTAAAACAACTTTCTACTGCGTCAATGATCACCATAACGGCTCCGCAAACAAGCATCTGTAGCGGCGAAACAGCTACGTTAACAGCTTCAGCCAGCGGCGTGACCGGTCCGGTATTCAAATGGTATGCAAGTGAAACCAGTACGGTTGCTCTCGAAACAGCACCTTCCTACATCACCCCGCCGTTAACGAACAACACTACCTATTGGGTATCCGTAAGCAACTCCAATAACTATTGTGAGGGAGAAGCAAGCTCTACCGGACGTAAAAGCATAACAATAACCGTGAAGCCTTATTCCTCTCCTGACAACGTGACTGTAACCGGAGATCTCTCCATCTGTTACGGTAAGCCTGCTACTCTGACGGCAGCCGCCACCGGCGTAACCAGTCCGTCATATAAATGGTACAGCACTGCTACCGGTGGAACTCCTTTCCATCTGACAGCATCCTACACGACCGGTTCGTTAACTGCCGATGCGACTTTCTATGTGTCTGTAAGCGGCGATAACTACTGCGAAGGAAATGTGAGAGATACGGTAAAAGTAACTATTGGTTGCAATACTGTTCGCGGTACGGTCTTTCCATTAGTCTTCATTGGAGATAAAAACATAGACACGCTTTTCACCATCACAGCCAAATTATATGAACTTCCGCCTGCAGGAACCGCAGACCCTATTGCCCATCTCCGTCGTGTTCTTCCGGTGGACGAAACAACAGCAGTATATTATAACGGCTCCGTTCATGTACCGGGCACTCCAAAAAATCCCGGCTATTCCGGCAGTTTAATAAATCCGGGCGACTCTATTAACTGGGGGATCATTAACAAGCCTATAGATCCGGGCATGACAAAGGATACCATTACGGTACGTCCGAACGAAGAACCTACCAATCCGATCGGTCTCTATAGCTTCTCCGAGGTGGCGTTGGGCGAATATGTACTGGTATTATCGCGTCCCGGCTTTATCCCTCGCTACACCAAGATCGCTGTAGGTTCCAACGGTATCCAATTCATAAAACACCGCGAATTGATTGGAGGCGACGTTAACAATGACATGAAGATTGATGTTCTTGACATAAACGCGATCAACTATCGTCTGGGCTATGACTACGGCGATAGCAATTATGACGCCCGGTACGATATCAACGGTAATGCCGCAATAGAGATAGGCGACATATCGCTGGTTAAATCCTTCCAAGGTTTCCACATCGAAGGATACCACGATACGTCTGAGTGGATAAAGGAATATCAAGAATAACAGAGAAATAAACCGGCAAACGGGTTCTTATTCTCAAAGACTTGAATAGTATCATCACAAAAAGAAGCTGCCTTCAAAAGGGCGGCTTCTTTTTTTTTCGCTCATAAAATGATAGTCTGTATTCCGATTATTTTCATTATTTTTGTGCGTTAAAAAAAATTGCTCATGAAAACAATTCTTAGCGGGATACGCTCTACGGGAAACTTACATTTGGGAAATTATTACGGCGCGCTTCGCAATTTCATCAGAATGCAGCACGAAAACCGTTGTTTCTTTTTTATTGCCGATTATCACTCCCTGACTACGCATCCGAATCCAAAAGATTTGTATCCGAACGTAAAAAACGTCTTGACGGAATATCTTGCGGCAGGCTTAGACCCCGAAGTTTCTACCATTTTTGTTCAAAGCGACGTACCCGAAGTGACAGAATTGTACTTAATGCTTAATATGCACGCCTACCTGGGAGAACTTTCCAAAACGGCATCCTTTAAGGAAAAAGCAAGAAAACAGCCGGAAAACGTCAATGCCGGATTGCTGACTTATCCTACATTAATGGCGGCAGACATCTTGATACACAATCCGGATGAAGTTCCGGTAGGAAAAGACCAGGAACAGCATTTGGAAATGACGCGCCGCTTTGCTCGCCGATTTAATAACTTCTACGGAGTGGAATATTTTAAAGAGCCTGTTGCCTATTCGGACGGGACGCAAATGATTAAAGTTCCCGGATTGGATGGAAGCGGAAAAATGGGAAAATCGGAAGGTAATTGTATTTTTTTGATCGATGATCCGAAAACTATTCAGAAAAAAGTAATGCGGGCGTTGACCGATCAAGGTCCTACGGAGCCTAATTCGGTTAAACCGGATTATATAGAAAATCTTTTTACAATTATGCGAATTGTTTCGGCTCCGGAAACGGTTGCTTTTTTTGAGGAAAAATGGAATATGTGCGAAATTCGGTATGGGGATATGAAGAAACAGTTGGCGGCTGATATTATAGAGGCTGTTGCTCCGATTCGGGAGCGTATTTTGGAGATTGATGCGAATCCTGCTATTTTGCGTAAAGCCGTAACTATCGGCAAAGAAAAAGCGCGGGAAAGTGCCGGAAAAACAATACGGGAAGTACGGGAAATTATGGGATTTAGAAGTTTTTGAGTATTTGTTGATTGCATATCTATATTATAACAAAAAATAAATGTTTAATCTATCAGCTCTTTAGGCTGTGACAGTAGGTGTCATGGTGGCAATGGTCGGTTTTATAAGTTAAAAGATATAAAATATAACGCCCTGTATAAAATAACCTAAAAATAGTTTTGTTTTATGGTTTTGTTAATTTAATTTTGGGGCGGAAAATACAGAGAAAGTAAGGTATCTGCATAAATTATTATAAATTTTTTAGCAAGTCTCTGCTATTATTTTTCTTTAAAAATTAAATAGCCCTTACCAGGTATGTTACGCACTGAGCTATTAATTTTTTTTGGTAATTTCATATATAATTACCAAAAAGAATCTATTGAAATAGAATTTTTAATTTAATACGTTTATAAGTTTATGAATCAAAAAAGTTTTTTACAAATTTTCGCACTTTGTGCATTTGTAGTACTAATGGGAATAAGTTGCTGGGCAACTGTTGAATCCTTGCACTTGTTGTTACCCACGTGGCCTATTATTTTCTTCTGGGCAGTATCGGTTATCTTTTTTGTGGTTGCCTCTATCGGCTCAAAATTGATTGTGGATAGTTTCAATCAGCAAATAAGGGTTGACAACCGTAGTTGGCGATTAATTAGCGGCATTGTTTTGCTGCTGCTGTTCTGGGTATGTTTCAGTTTACCCACCAGCACACACACATTTTTTTATCGTGCCACTATTAAAGATGTAGCGGTGCAAGACATAAAATCAACGACAGACAAGTTGAGAATGTTGTTAGATGATGGAGTTGCAAAAACCATTGTTGACCAAGATAAAGCTGATTTCAGAGCTGAGATTAATAGAATTTTCACAAATTTTTCTACCGAAATCAATAGCCCGGGTAATGAAGGTTGGAAAGACCGCGCCGAAAAAGTAATTATTGAACTCGAAGGCAAGCTAGGCAAAATTCAACGCATTCCGTTAAGAGATAATAGTTTTCAAGGACGTCAAAAATTAATTGAAGCAATGCGGAAACAGGTAGATGAACTGACAGAATCCCACATTAAGAGCGTATATGACCCACGATTACGTGCTCTGACAAAGGGCTATGATAAAAAAGTGGTAGCAGAGAATATTAAATATTTTGATGCTGTAATAAATGATATTAAAAAAAATCCGAAGAGCGTGGAACCTACTCCTACAACTGCTCGTCATTTGTCTGAAGCCTATATTACTATCAACGAACGTTTTGACGTAATCAAAAAAGAAATTGAAAAAGATAACCCTAAAAGAGCAAAAGATATTGAATCACAAAAGATTTTATCCAAAGTGTCAGAAACCGAAAGAATGCTGAGCGTAGTTGACGTTTGGAAAGATTTCTTTAACGGAAGATTTGCCGGCAGAGGTTTTATCTTCTGGATTATGCTTGCCGCATTAGTTGATATTGCAGGCTTTATATTCTTCGATATAGCATTTGCAAGAAGAAAAGATTAATTGATTATAAACTTTAAAATATAAAAACAAAATGGCTAAAAAATTTGATTTAACGGACAACGTTAACGAAAATCAGGAAAATGAAGGTAATGCTAATTCGTTCGTACCACCTGTTACACCTTCTTTTACGAGTAGTTTAACTGTAGAAGAAGAACAAGACCCAAATAAAATAAATGTAGTAATTTCTGACACTTCACCTATAATCATTTTATTCGGTGCGAGGTCGTCAGGTAAAACAATGACTTTGATACGGCTTACCCGCTGGTTGAAAAAACACGGCTACAAAGTAGAGCCAGACAGAAATTTCCGACCAAGCAATTCCATTCGTTATAAACAGATGTGCGATGGATTTGACGAAGCTATCAATAATGATTACACTGCAGGCAGAACTCAAGCATTGGATTTTATGCTTGTAAAAGTAATGAACAAATATGGCGAACCAATTTGTCAGATTTTGGAAGCACACGGTGAACATTATTTTGATGATATGCATCCTAACCAACCTTTTCCACGCTATATCAACACAATATGCACAATAGATAATCCAAAAACTTGGATGTTTATTGTGGAGCGCGATTGGCTGGATGAGCAGGACAGACGGAATTATGCCAATAAAATTATTAAAATGCAAAGCCAGATTGAGGGGAGAGACAGGGTTATTTTCACCTGTCACAAAGCCGATTTACACCCAGCATTGTTCTCTGCTGGACAACCCAACAGGGAACAATTTTTCAGGGACATAAAAAATCAGTATCAGGGAATTTTCTCAAAATATGAGAATCAGAATCCGATAACCAAATTGTGGCGTAAATACAACTTTGATTTTGTTATTTTCTCCGCAGGACTGTTTAACGATACCGCAGATGGTGGTCAGTCATATACTCAAAGCAATGATAGATATCCGGCTGAATTGTGGCAATCTATTTTGAAAACCGTTAAAGGCGGTTGGTAATTTATAAAATACAATGTAAGGAATGAATTTTATCTTTAAAATTTTTGGTGCGCCTTATGGATTTGAATTATACCAAGGTACAGAAAGCGAGCTAAATTATTTTCGAACATTTGACAACGGAAACAGGGAAAATGTGAAACTTACCATTCACCATATGGCGAGTGGGCAAGTTTCATATTCCTACCTCCGATATAACTTCAAGACCAGCGGAGGCAGAGATAATTCCTTTTTTGGAATGTCCGTTGTGTTTACTGGTGAATATTGCGCCGATACAGAAAGTTTATATAATCTTTTTGATACAGTGTATAAAACCATTCTGCAAAACAAAATTTTGTTTGAAGAAGTTAAGGGAAATCCCAATACGCAGGCAAAATACTTTATTCGCAATTTTGCAGAGGCAGAAACCGAAGTGAAACGCATAGAAAATATTATTTGCAAAAATATTGAAAATGAATTTGCAGATGATATTCGTCCGCTTCCACTTGATAATTCTTTCAAACAGGGAAATTCCAACCTGATTGTAAAGTTGAATGACAAAAAAGGCAATGCAACTTTCCTAAAGGCATTACACGAATGTTCGTGGGTTTCTATTTCGCCTGAATACAAAGATGAAGTGTTGGAACTGTCGCCTGAAACAATAGCCGATTTGGACGAAACCATAGAAGAGGTGCAAAAAAATATTGCCGATATCTCTATCGATGCACTAAAAGGCGCGAATGTTTCCAAAGATATTGAAATCGCATGGAAACAGATAAAAAATGGTACGGATACTATACAGCCTTATCTGAAAATTCAACCTGAATTGCAGGAAAGAAATAACAAAATTATTACCATTCAAAAGCAGTTGTCCGATTTGAGCAATCTCATTCCGAAAAACAGCGGAAATTCAATTACCCCAAAACCGGAAGAAGAAGTTGTAACCACTGGAGAAAAAAATGACGATAATTCCAAAAAGAAAGAACCAAAACCTCCAACTGATTCCAAAAGGAAACACATACTTAATGAATATAAATCGCACTTCATCGCAGTAGTAGTTTTGATTATTCTTGTGGCTGGCGGAGTTAGTGCATACCAATATTTTTCAAAAGAAACGCTGCCGGCAGGTGGAAATGTTCTTCCTTCCGACCCGACTGAAAACTTGATAGTACAGGGCAATGCTGCATTAAACAACAATGACTTCGATACTGCGATTGAAAAGTTTACAGAAGCAAAAAGAACAGATTTAGTTAAAAATGCGAAAACCCAAGCAGTACAATACTGGCAAGGAGAAGCCGCAAGTGTCGCAAAAGCAGTCGGTACCGAAAAAACGAATGCTAAAAAAATAGAAAAATTAAAATTAGCAATAAGTAATCTTGAAAAAACAAAAGATTACGGCGGTTATTCTAATCTTAAGAAAGATATGGCAGAGTTTCAAAAGGAAATTGAAAGACTAAATGCACCACCTGCTGTTATTCCTGCTACTCCTGTTAAACCTAATGAGACTAACCTTTCTATTGAAGTTAGCAAAGACGGAAAAGTAACTACCGACTATAATGTGAAAGTTGGTGAATTATTTTCTATAAAAGTAACGGGAAACAATGGAGGGCAATGGAGAAGTTCTGACACAAATAAGTTAAGAATTCAGGATAAAACAAAGACTACAACTGCAATGAAATTTTGGGAAGAAGGACAGGCAACATTGAGTTTTTTGGATGCCAATGGTAATGTTGTTAAAAGTATAACTTTTACAATTACATCTCCATTATAGTTAGTAATCCTGCATTCAATCAGTAATAATCATAAAAAAGTCACGAATATGAAAAGCATAAAAATTATTTTAATAACATTGTTGTTTTGCAGTGTTTCTTTCGTAAATGCTAAAAATGGAACTCAGGTAATCACGACTTCCGATACTTTAACTGTCAAAATAGACAGCGCAAACTTGGATAAACGATTACGAAAAATAAAAGGTGTTTCGTCAGTGAAAATTGACACAGAAAAGCAGACTGTTGTTATTGAATACCAAAACGATAAAAAGACTATTCAGGAAATAGACAAAGTTAAGAAAAAAAACAATGCTATATTGGTAGAGTCTGTTGTTGCCGAAAAAATGGTAGAAAAGTCGTTAGAGGGAAAAACTGTAAAAGAAGAAGTAAAAAAAACACCTGTCGAACAACTGTGGAGGTTTAATCCGGATTTTGACAAATTTTTGAACATTGAAGACGAGTCAATTTTCAACACCAAATTCATGGATATTCAACAAACGCAAATTCACCCGCGAAGTTGGAATTATTATTTGCTTATCAAAAACATTCACGAGTTGGAAATTCTGCTATCTGAAGTAAGTAAAACAACACTTGGACAAAAAACACAGGCAAAAGACAAACTAACTAAAGCAAAAAGGATAATGGACGAAATAGATAAAACAAATGGTTTAATTCTCAACTCATTGTCAAAAATACAGAAAAGTTTCTATTTTAACTTGACAGACGAATACGAGCGCCTTCGCAAAGAACTTTATGATGAATAAATTACACATAATAATTTTGTTTCTTGTTGCTCTGTTGCTTTCCGGCTGTGGTGGTGGTTCGTCAAAGTCAGGAGGCAATACTTCGTATCTTGATGTTACAGGCTATTCCGATTACAATGATTATGAGGAATATGCAGAAGACCCCGTCATTAAAGAAGACAATAGTATAAAAATTGCCTATACCGAAATGTCCAGAAATACCATAACCATTCCCGTAAAAATCAACGGAATGGGTTTGGATATGATTTTCGACACAGGCGCTTCTTCTACCTGCATAACGCTTGCCGAAGCGCAATATCTCTATAGTAAAGACTTGCTTTCCGAACACGATATTGTGGATTTTCAACCGTATCAAACTGCTGACGGCAACATTTCTGTCGGCTTGCGAATAAATCTGCAAGAGCTAAAACTCGGCGATGAAATTACGCTGTACAATATCGAAGCATTAGTGGTTGAAAACCAGCAAGCGCCGCTGCTTTTAGGGCAATCGGCAATGAAAAGTTTTAAGGAAATTTCGGTAGACAGAGAAAACAGAGTTGTAAAGTTTTTTAGATAAGAAAAGGTATGAATTTCAAGTTCTACATATTCGGTACACCTCGCGGATTGGAGTTATATCAAGGTAGTGGAGTTGAGATAAATTATTTCCAAACATTCGACAATGAGAGTAAGGAAAATACGAAACTTGTCATTCACCGTATGGCAAGTCAAGTTTCGTATTCCTACTTGCAATATAACCTTATTTCAAGTAGCGGACGAACCGGTTCTTTTTTCGGAATGTCAGTAGTGTTCAATAAGATGTATTGCGCCGATATCGAAAGCTTGTATAACCTTTTTGAGGCAGTGTATAAAACCATTCTGCAAAACAAAATTTTGCTCGAAGAAAGTAAGAACGCACAGGCAAAATATCTTGTTCGCAGTTTTGCAGAAGCCGAAACCGAAGTAAAGCGCATAGAAAATATTATTTGCAAAAATATTGAAAAACAATTTGCAGACGATATTCGCCCTTTCGACAGTTCTTTCAAACAAGGAGATGCCAACTCGACGAAAAAGTTGAGCATTAGCGAAGAGAATTCTACCTTTTTGTCCGCTTTATGTGAATATTCTTGGATTACAATTTCGCCCGAAAATGTTGTTCCTGCTCTTTCGCCCGAAGCAATCACCAATTTGGACGAAACAATAGACAATATACAGAAAAAATTTGCGGCATTTTCTATTGATATAGTGATGGGCTATGATGTTCAAAAAGACATTGAAAGGACGTGGAAACAGATAAAAAGTTGTGTAGATACTATACAACCTTGTCTGAAAATTCAACCCGAATTGCAGAAAAGAAACAAAAAACTCCTTGACATTCAAAAGCAGTTGTACGATTTGAACAATGCTGTTTCAGAAAAAAACAAAAAAACAGACAGCCAAAAACCGCCGGAAGAAGAACCTATAACCACTGGAAGAAGAAATGATGATTATGCCGAAAAGGAAGAAGCAAAAATTCCAACTATTTCCGAATGGAAACGCATACTTAACAAAAACAAATGGCAACTCATCGCGATGACAGGAGTGATTATTTTTGTGATTGCATTTCAATATTATTCAAATAATGCGGGAAAACCGCGAGTAGGTGAAATTATTCCTCTTCCCGATCCGACAGAACAATTGATAGCACAAGGCAATGCTGCATTAAACAACAATGACTTCGATACTGCGATTGAAAAGTTTACAAAAGCAAAAAGAACAGATTTAGTTATAGATGCGAAAACCAAAGCAGTAGAATATTGGCAAGGCAAAGCTGCAGATATTGTAAAAGTCACCGATACCGAAAAAACGAATGCTAAAAAAATAGAAAAATTAAAATTAGCAATAAGTTATCTTGAAAAAACAAAAGATTACGGCGGTTATTCTAATCTTAAGAAAGATATGGCAGAGTTTCAAAAGGAAATTGAAAGACTAAATGCACCACCTGCTGTTATTCCTGCCACTCCTGTTAAACTTAATGAGACTAACCTTTCCATTGAAGTTCGCAAAGGCGGAAAAGTAATTACCGACTACAATGTGAAAGTTGGCGAATTATTTTCTATAAAAGTAACGGGAAACAATGGAGGACAATGGAAAAGTTCTGACACAAATAAGTTAAAAATTCAGGATAAAATAAAGGATATAACTACAATAAAATTTTGGGAAGAAGGACGGGCAACATTGAGTTTTGTAGATAGCAACGGTAATACTAAAAGTATAACTTTTACTGCTAAAAGCGATATTTGGCAATAACAATATGAATAAATTACACATAATAATCTTATTTCTTGCCGCTCTGTTATTTTCAGGTTGCGGCGGTAGCTCGTCAGGCAGCAGTGAGTCTTGGTTAAATGCACCAAATGGAGAGTATGATGAGTATGACGAATATAATGAAGAATATAATTATTCGGATACACACAACAACAATATTTTGGAGTATCCTGTTGATGTGGAAATTCTCGCAGGCGTATCGCTGCAACAAGCTGGACAAGAGGCTTATAGAAATTTGCTTGATTGGGAAGAACGCTACAATTTTGGTGGTGTAAAACTCTGCGCTGAAATGTCAGCCGACCAAGCCGGCAAACATTATTCTTCGTTTTCCTCACCCACAAACATAACTTTCCTGCCGCCTGCCGAAATACATCTGCACCAAATAAATGTTACTGATAGTTCGTCAAACATTATTTGCAGAATAGTAAACGGCAATATTGAGGCGACTGTCGGCAATATTCAAAACGATATTTATCGCACAAGCACAGAGCAACCTGCTTTTATAGTAAATATTACGGTAAGTAATCGTACAACGTGTAATATTTCCGTTGTTATCCCACTTGGACAAATGCTTGAAGTACAAACTCCCGATGTGCAAAATATAGTTGTTTCTGATACTTATGCAGCCATATTGGAACCATATCAAACCAAAACTTTTAGTGTTAGGGCTTATTGTGCTGCGGAAAAACGTAAAGACCCTACCTATCATTCTGCAAAACTTACGCCTTTTGTTCTCACCGCGCCTATTTATGCATACAATTCGCAACAAAGTTTGTGGCGCTTTCTGGAGACCAGACCTACAAAAGATAAATACTATACAATCACATTTTACGCTTGGGGCAAAGGTGATGATATCGGTGACAGGTCAAGTAAATATGGACACGCTTTTGTCAATATTCCTGAAATAGGAACTGTTGGTTTTGGTCGCAGAAAAGAAGAATTAATCGATCTTAATCCTATTCCCGTTTATGTAGCAGGCAATTTATCCGACCATACCGATGCGGTACAATATGCAAAATACACAATCAGCATCCCTGTAAACGAATATTTTTTACGAAGAGCACAAAATAAATACCAAGAATGGAAAAATGATTCCGTACATTATACCCTTGGTTTATATGATTGTACTGCTTTTACAATGGACATAGCCGATGCCGCAGGAATATATTACGGTCTAAGATGGTTAATACAAACCCCGGTGGGTTTTATGGGGGAATTACGAACTTATAATGAATAAAAAGTATATGGACGATACCAAACTCTACATATTCGGCACACCACACAATAATTTTGATTTGTATCAGGGCAATGAAAATGAGATAAATTATTTCCAAACATTCAATAATGGAAGTAATGAAAATGAGAAATTTACCATTCTTCGTCCAACGAACGGGCAAGTTTCATATTCCTACCTTCGATATAATTTGATTTCAAATAGCAACGTATTAGGAGCTTTTTTCGGAATGTCTGTGGTTTTTAACAATGGCATATATTGCACAGACGTAAAAAGTTTGTATGATTTGTTTAAGGTCGTTTATAGCAATATTTTACAAAAAAATGTTTTGCTGAAACTGGAAAACGACAAAACCGTTTTTCAAGTTAGTAAATATGAAGATGCAAAAGATGAAATAATGAGGATTACAAGTATTTTAGAAAAAAACATAAGAAATAATTTTGTTGGAGATTTCAAAAAATTAGATCCCGATTTCAAACAAGGTATCAATTTAAATAAAGAGAAACAGATGAATTACAAAGCAACCAATAATGCAATTTTATTGGCAATGAAAGAATATCCTGTAGTTTCTGTTTCACCTGCATACAAAGCCAAAGTCATTATAAAAAATTTACCAAAAGAAACTGTAGAAAGAATACAAAAAGTAGAAAGTACAGTTTCAGTTATTCAAAGTAAAGACAAATGGGTAATATTTTGGGGTGTTGTTGCAGGGTTTGCTACGATTGTATTGATAATGTTATTTATAGGATTATGGCTAAAATAACTCCGAAAGAATGGAAATGGCTTCTTATTTTATGGTTTGTATTTTGTACAAGCACCATTCTTTCTATATTGCTTCAAATAGCCACATTATTGCTTGTGTCTTTCATTGTTTTGGGAATAATTATTACGGCAGCATATTTTGCTTATAATAAACAAGATTGGAATGGCAAACCCGAATTAATATCAATAATATCTGTTTTATTGGCTGTAATTGCATTGTTTCTGGCTGGTTACGAAAAACCCGTTTTAAAAAGTTTAACGCATCTCTTTTACGAAAAAAACACAGTTAATTTTAATAAAGATATTATTAAGAATAGAGGAATTCAACCCCATAAATTTATTTTTGTGTTTGATAATTCAGGAGGATATCTTGATGATATACGTCGTCCAACGGCTAACGACTATGATAAGTACAAGGATTACTGTGAATATATTAACGAAATACAAACAATAAATATCAAAGAGGAAAAAGAATTTACTTATGCGGATATGTTGAAATCACGACTGTGTTATGATTTAATTAATACAATGAAACACAATGGCAAAGAAAATAATTTTATAATTGTTAAAATTGGAAGTTCGGATATTATTAATGAATTTAGTCATGCGAATAATTGGTTAACAGTAAATAAAGAGAATGTAAAGCAAAATATCAAAAGGCTTTTTACATTACAACCAGAGAATAAAGTATCTAATTTCTTTGATTTATATACACGTATTCAATCACATTGTAATAACCATAAAGTTTCTGTATTCATTTACAGTGATTTCGTACACGACTTAACAGAAAATACGACAACCCCCAATAAGCAAGACTCAATATTGCTGGACAACAATGTTTCAGATATAAAGAAGATACAGAACGAATTGACAGAAGAACAAGTTATACAAAATTTATTTTTTGTGTCAATATCAATTATCAAGAAAGATGAAAGAGGTGTCTTACCAGAAGAAAATGCCACTTTTATAAAACGCTTTGATATTAGCTCTGTCAATATACAAACGCCAATACCTCACAAAATTGAAGAAACAAAGAATTTGCCGTTTCTTTACTTTAAAAATATATTTGCTACAACAGCTTCATTAGAAATTGATTTTCTAGATACTGTAATGCATATTATAGATATTGATAATCAATTCACGATATATAGAAATGCCAAAGAATCAAAAGAAAATAAATATAAGTATCAAGAAAATAATCCATTCAATGATAAAAAAGCATTAATAATATATGATAAGGACTTGCCTCCTCAACCAATGCCTAAATTACAAATTATTCAAAACGGAAAATATTATATAAGCACTTGTAATTTTGAGAAACGTAATGCTGCTATTGGACGAATAGGCTGGCTCCTTCCTTGCATAGTGTTAGGCTGTGTTTTTGGTTATATTATTAATTTGTTAAAAAATAAATAAAGATATGAATTTCAGTTTTTACACATTTAAACAAAGCAACAACAATTACGACCAGTATCCGCTCGACAATAATAGCGAACTGTTTAAAGAGTTTATACATAACCACAAAGGAGATGTAAGTTTAACAATCTACCGCAGCCTGCGATTAACCTATTATACCTATATTCAGGAAGGCGAAAATAAAGATGATTTCTTTGGCATTGCTTTAGTTTTCAATAGCGTGTATTGTAAAAACACGAAAAGTTTGTTTGAACTTTTTGAAAAAACAATAATCAACGAGGCTAAAAACAGTAAATTGTTTTATTGTGCCGAAAACGGAAAAATAACATTAAGCGACGAAAAGCTCTATCTTTTACAAGGAGAAATAGAGAAATTACGGGAAATTTTCAAAGAGAAAATAGACGCAATAGGTAATGAATTTATAGCAACCGACTCAAGTTTTGAACTTGGTAACGATGCAATAAAAGAACTTCCGCTGTTTGACGGTAATGATATGATAAACGCCGCCGTCCGCAAGTACCAACAAGTGCTTGTAACTCGCGATTTTATCGCAGAAGAAAAACGCAGAAAACGAAAACAACGTATAAAATATTCGTCTATTATTATTGCTTTATTGTTGGCGATTATCATTGGCGGCATAATCCATTTGCAGATTGACAAAAAAAGGGATTTCAATGAATCTAAAGTCAGGCTAAAAGAACATATAGTAAACAAAAACATAGGTGCTGCCAATTCTTTATATAAAAGATATATTGATTTATATCCCAAAGATAATGAATTGCGGAAATTAAAAGAGCAGATAGAGTTTTTAGAAAAAGAAAAATTAGATGAAGATGTTAAACGCATATTCGACGATGCAAAAGATGTGGCTAAATTTGCTGCGGAAAAAAAAGACCCTTCTTATTACCAATACGCAATTGAAAGATGTGACTCTGCATTAAAACTACAATCTGATAACACAACAATAATAAATTTTAGAGACAGTATAAAAAAAATAGATGATAATATTAAAAACGTAAAAAAATGAGAAAGGTTTTATTTATATTTATATGTATGTTTTTTGTCAATTTTTCGTTTTCGCAAACACTAACTGAAAAATATATAATTGACGGTAATGAAAGATTTAATAAAGGAGAGTATCTTGATGCAATAGACTATTATCTTAGGGCGGCAGTGCAAGAAAAAGACAAGGAATCTCAAGCATCAGGTATAGACGGGCTAAAAAAATGTATAGAAAAAATTAATCCGGGGAAAAACATTATTGTAGAAGCGACAAAATATGAACAATTGAAAAAAGACTTGGAAAGTTATAAAAAAAACGCAATAGACACAGACACTAAAGAAGGATTAGAAAAATTGCGAAAACAGATTTTGGAATTAAATACAAATTTAGGGAATTGTGAAAAAACGAATCAAGGTTTAACTGCAAAAAACAAAGAGTTAAAATCGGAAAACGAACACCTGACTAACGAATTATTAAAATGCAAAAGCAAAAATTTGAATTTAACAGGTCATTATGTTAGTTTTGGTTCGGGTAGCAGTTACGGATATTTCGGGCTTAATTATCAATATCGGTTTGGAGATTATGCATTAAGTTTTGGTGGCGGTTATCCAAGTGTAATTATAGGTAATAAATATTATTTTTCCGATTTACCTGATTTATTGAATTTTTCGGATTATGGAAAACATTTTGAAAATACATACGCATTGTTAAACCTTGGTTATAATCAGCGAAAAATACGTAATACGCACTATTATAATTATTATCAACCGACTTATGATTATGGTTGTTTTTACATGTCTGTATTGATTGGTTACAATAAACAATGGAGTATAGACAATATCAGCATAGGATTTAACGCGGGTGTGGGATTTAGTCATTATTTTGGTTCCGGAACATCGCTTGCTTATGATATTGGGTTGGTATTACATTTTTAACCTTTACTAAGTTTCATTTTTGTGAAATTCATATTTGTATACTCCGGATTTAAAAAAATATTTTTGCCCCATGTTCACCGTAGCGTAAAAAAGATAAAACACAAAGTTCGGCATTAGCGTCTTTCGCTATGTCGAAATAAAAACAAGTCTCCGACTTGTAATGCTTTGTTTATTTGGATGGTGCTACCCAATTTGATTTTTCAAAAGAAAAGCAAGAAAAAAGCCCCTTACAAGCGATTTATTACAATTGTTTGTACAGGATTTGGTATTTTGATTCTTGTTTTTGCCGGTTGATTTGGTTAGAATATTGATTCGTTAAATTAGTATTCATTCGTGTAATTAGCTCCACTGAATGTTGTTTCACAGACAAACGGTTTAAAAAATGTGTTTAAATGATTTATTTTTGATTAAGAAAATGTGTATATTTGCTATGTTTTTGACTTAAAAAAAGTGATTATGTATCGAAAAATCATACAGCAACTCGTTGATTGGAAACAAGATAAGCAACGCAAACCGCTTATCTTGGAGGGCGCGAGGCAAACAGGCAAAACCTATATTTTGCAGCAGTTTGGCAAAGAGCATTACAAAAATGTTGCTTATATCAATATGGAAAATGCCTCAGACCAACTCAAACAGATTTTTGACGGCTCAATTTTCCCCAAACGCATTGTGCAGCAATTGGAAATTATGTTTGGCTTTGCTATTCGCCCGGCAGAAACACTGTTAATTTTTGACGAAGTGCAGGAAATTCCGCGCGCACTTACTTCGCTCAAGTATTTTTGCGAAGACGCCCCCGAATACCACGTTGCCGCTTCAGGCAGTTTGTTGGGTATTTTTCTGCACCCCGGTACTTCGTTCCCTGTTGGCAAAGTGAATTTTCTGAAAATGCAACCGATGGATTTTGAAGAATTTCTCATTGCAGGCGGCGAGCAGCAGCTCATCGGTTTTGCCCGTGAAAACATAAACGATTTGAAATTTCTGACCGAAAAACTTTACGATTATTTCAAATATTACCTTGTAACAGGCGGTATGCCCGAAGTGGTACAGTCGTGGATTACGGAAAAAAATATTGAAAAAGTGGAGAAAATTCAAGACACGATATTACAAACTTACATTCGTGATTTTTCCAAACACGCCAAAGAACCTGAAACCATACGCATTAAGCAAGTTTTCGACTCCTTGCCCGACCAATTTGCCAAACAAAACGATAAATTTATTTACGGCGTTGTTCGCGAAGGGGCGCGGGCAAGAGAGTACGAATTGGCTATCGAATGGCTGCTTGCTGCGGGAATTGTACGCCGTGTAAATCTCGTAAAGTGCGGAGACAAACTGCCTTTGCGGGCATACAGTGAGCGAAATTCATTCAAACTCTATTTCATTGATGTTGGATTGTTCCGTCATTTCGCCAAAATCCCGACTTCCATTGTACTTGACAAAACGGCTATTTTTGACGAATTTAATGGTTTGCTAGCCGAACAGTACGTTTTGCAGGAATTAAATCGCTACGAGCTGTTTTATTGGACAAGCGGTGCGCAGGCAGAAGTTGATTTCGTTACACAAATAGACAGTAAAATTGTTCCGATTGAAGTAAAAAGCGGCTTGAACGTAAAGGCACAAAGTTTAAAAGTATATCGCGAAAATTACAACCCCGAATTAAGTATAAGATTTTCACTTTTGCCTCTCGAAGAAAACAACGGATTACTCAACATTCCGCTGTATTACAGTTTTCTTTTCCCTTTGTTCATCATAACGTAAAAAATTTGCAAATTGAAAATATAAGCGTATGAGAAAACATAATGGAATGCGCCCCTTGTTCAGCGGTCTTTATTGATTTCGGATAAAGTTTTTTGTTTGTAAAAAAACGATTACCTTTGCTAATAGAATTAAGAATAAAAACATGTCTTTGCCAATCAATATCAATCAGTTAATATCAGGTAAAACCGTTGAATGGGACAGGCTGGAGTTCAAACGGGGTTGGAATCCCGAAGAAATTATCCGGTCTATTTGCGCTTTCGCCAACGATATAAATAATTGGGGCGGAGGATATATTGTTGTCGGCATTGCGGAAAATGAAGGCATACCCGAATTGCCGCCTGCCGGTTTATCACAGGAAAGTTTGGATAAAATTCAAAAGGAGATGGTCAATTTGCGTCACCAAATAGAGCCATTTCCACAAATTATTTCCGAACCGGTTGAGTTTCAGGGGAAATATATTTTCATTATTTGGATTCCGGGCGGGAGTGAGCGACCTTACAAAGCACCCGCTACGTTGGGCGCAAAAGGGCAAAAACGCTACCTTGTCCGTCAAGGCTCGGTATCGAAAATCGCCAATCCTGCGGAAGAAAAGCAACTGCTTTCGTTGAGCGAAAATATCCCTTTTGACGACCGCATAAATTATAACGCAACAATCAACGAACTTGACAAAGACCTGCTTATCGAGTTTTTATACGCTATCGACAGCAATCTGTATAAAGATGCGCCACAAATGAGCAAAGAAGAACTTGCGTTGCGAATGCAACTTTTGCGAGGCGCACCCGAAAACCGTCATCCGATAAACGCGGCTTTGCTGTTTTTCAATTTAGAGCCGCACAATTTTTTTCGTGGCGCATTTTCAGAAGTAGTTCTCTATAAAGATTATAAGGGCATTACTTTTACCGAAAAAACTTTTCGCGGCTCACTGTTCAAGCAAATAAGAAATGTGCTTGAATATCTGAGAAGTATGGTTTTGGCAGAAAAGGTAATAAAAATTTCCGGACAGGCAGAGGCATTGCGGATTTGGAACTATCCCTACGAGGCAGTAGAAGAAGCCGTTGTAAATGCTTATTATCACCGTTCTTATGAAAATGTTAATCCGATAGAAATCAGCGTATATCCCGATAAAATGGTTATTCTCTCATTTCCGGGACCTTTACCGCCAATAGACCAAAACGCATTGAAACAGAAAAAAGTATTTGCCCGTAATTACCGCAATCGGCGCATTGGCGATTTTCTGAAAGAACTTGACCTGACAGAAGGGCGCAGTACCGGTTTTCCGATTATTTACGATAAGATGGAACGAAACGGCTCGCCTGCCCCAATTTTTGAAACAGATAACATTTATACGCATTTCCTAACCATTTTACCCGTTCAACCTGAATTTCTGAAAGCTATACAGGAAGAAGAAAAGCAAAAGGAAGAGTTTGGAAAAATGACAAATCGCGAAAAAGTGTTGGCTTTAATAAAGGCAGATTCCAAAATAACCATTCCTGAAATGGCAGAAAAAATGGCAGTATCCAAAGCAACAGTTGACCGCATTTTATCTCAACTTAGAAAAGATGGGGTTATTAAACGAGGCGGAGCAAACAAAGATGGCAATAGAATAGTCGTGGATAAATGAGGCGATAGATGAGGCGATAAATGAGGTGATAAATTAGGTGTCGGGATAAATGGAAATATTTTACTATAAGAAGATAAAAAGACACGAAGAAACTGATTATAAACCACTTGCTTATCCCAAACTCAAGTTAAAAATTAAGTTCCCCATTTTTCGTTCCATTTCTAAGAAATTTATTTTACCTTTGATGTCCGAAAATCAATATGAAACAATATTTGAATTTATTACAACGGGTATTAGACGAAGGCACTGTCAAAGAAGACCGCACAGGAACGGGCACCATAAGCGTATTCGGACACCAGATGCGTTTCAACCTGGAAGATGGATTCCCAATGGTTACTACCAAAAAATTGCACTTAAAATCAATTATTTACGAGTTGCTCTGGTTCCTGAAAGGAGATACAAACGTCAAATATTTACAGGATCACAATGTCCGTATCTGGAACGAATGGGCGGATGCAGATGGTGATCTTGGGCACATATACGGTTATCAATGGCGTTCATGGCCCGACTATAACGGGGGACACATCGACCAGATTTCGGAAGTGGTCGAAACGTTGAAAAATAATCCCGATTCAAGGCGTATCATCGTGAGTTCATGGAATGTCGCCGATTTGCCCAACATGAATTTGCCTCCGTGTCATACTTTCTTTCAATTCTATGTGGCAGATGGGCGGTTAAGCCTTCAGTTGTATCAACGCAGCGCCGATATATTTCTGGGAGTTCCGTTCAACATTGCTTCTTATGCCCTATTGTTAATGATGATGGCGCAAGTGACCGGATTGAAAGCAGGCGATTTTGTCCATACTTTTGGCGATGCGCATATTTATTCCAATCATATAGAACAAGTGAAGCTACAACTTTCACGCGAACCGAAAGCATTACCTAAAATGGTAATTAACCCTCTGAAAAAAGATATTTTTTCGTTCCAGTTTGAAGATTTTACGCTGGAAAATTACGATCCGCATCCGCACATAAAGGGCGAGGTGGCTGTTTAATTAAAAATTTAAAAGTATAAAATATGACAATTTCAATTATCGTTGCTTTTTCCGAAGACAATATCATAGGTAAAAACAACAAAATGCCGTGGAAATTATCCGCTGACCTAAAACGCTTCAAAGCAATCACTACCGGTCATACGGTGGTAATGGGACGAAGAACATACGAATCTATCGGCAAACCACTTCCAAACAGAAAAAATATCGTTTTAACCTCTGTTCCCGAATCCATTATTGACTGTATAACAGCAGATTCGTTAAAAGATGCTGTTGGCATTTCCGGAGAAGAAACAGAGCTTTTCATTATTGGCGGGGAGACCGTTTACAAACAAACACTCCCTTTTGCCGACAAATTATATATCACTGAAGTCCACGCCAATCTGGCTGGGGATGCAAAATTCCCCAAAATAGATTACTCCGAATGGGTAGAGACTTTCCGCGAAGAGCATAAGGCGGATGAGAAGAATCAGTATGATTATACGTTTATTGATTATGAGAGGAAAAAGTCTTGAACCAGGATTTTCACAAGATTTACAAGATTACCAAGATTAAAACAATCACAGCAATCAAAATCTTGATAATCTTGTAAATCTTGTGAAAATCCTGGTTCAAGACAATCTTTCAGACAATCAAATCCGGCTTCCTCCCCCGCGCCTCCTCTAGCGATATGATTTGTTCTGTCTTCTGCTTTTGTTGCAATTGAATTGCTTTTTGTTCTTCTTGTATTTTTTGGACAAAAGGGACTTTTGTGTCAGGATTCATTAGCTGAATGGCAGCATACGTGTTCAAAGATGCATCTTTTATATGAATAACCGATCCCTCGTAAAGAGGTGCTATTTTTACAGCCGTGTGGATTTTGGACGTTGTTGCGCCGCCGATAAGCAACGGAACTTGCATACTTGCCTTTTGCATCTCTTCCGCTACGTGGCACATCTCTTCCAGCGAAGGAGTGATCAATCCGCTCAAACAAACAATATCTACTTGTTCTTTTATCGCTGTTTGAATAATTTGCTCTGCCGGAACCATTACGCCGAGGTCAATCACTTCAAAATTATTACAACTCAGAATCACTACCACGATATTTTTTCCAATGTCGTGCACATCGCCTTTGACGGTTGCGATGAGGACTTTTCCGGCTTTGCTGTTAGTTGACTGTTTTTGCTCTTCTATAAATGGTTGTAAGATAGATACTGCCTTTTTCATTGTCCGAGCCGTTTTAACGACTTGAGGCAAAAACATTTTTCCTTCTCCGAACAACTGTCCTACGCGGTTCATCCCCTCCATTAACGGTTTTTCGATAATTTCCATGGCATTTGGATATTCCTCACGGGCTTGGGCAAGATCCTCTTCCAGAAAATCGCCAATTCCCTTCACAAGGGCATATTGTAAACGGTCGTTCAACGATTGTGTCCGCCAATCTTGCTGGCTTTTTTGAGAACCTTCCGTTTTTTGATTTTTTATCTTTTCGGCAAACTCGATCATCCGTTCGGTAGCATCGGGACAGTGATTAAGTACCACATCTTCCGCTCTTTCAAGCAAATCTTGGGGAATTTCTTCGTAAATCGGCAATGTGCCAGCATTGACAATTCCCATGTCCAATCCTGCACGAATAGCATGATAAAGAAAAACCGAGTGGATGGCTTCCCTGACCGTATCATTTCCTCTGAAAGAAAAAGAGAGGTTACTGATTCCTCCACTCACTTTTGCAAAAGGTAAATGATGATGAATCCACTCTGTAGCGCGAATAAAATCAACGCCGTAATTGTTGTGCTCCTCTATTCCCGTCGCAATAGCCAGCACATTCGGGTCGAAAATAATATCTTCGGGAGGGAAATCGATTTTTTGAGTTAATAAATCATATGCCCGTTCGCAGATTTCAATTTTTCGCTCAAAACTATCCGCCTGTCCCTTTTCGTCGAATGCCATTACGACGATCGCAGCTCCATATTGGTGTATTTTTTGCGCTTTTTCCAAAAATGACTTTTCCCCTTCTTTCAGCGAAATAGAATTGACTACGCATTTCCCTTGCACGCATTGCAATCCGGCTTCAATCACTTCCCACTTGGAAGAGTCGATCATAATCGGACGCTTGGCGATTTCCGGCTCGGAAGCGATCAGATTTAAAAAAGTAACCATTTCCTGTTTGGCGTCTAACATGGCATCGTCCATATTGACGTCGATTAGTTGCGCCCCATCTTCCACCTGTTGGGAGGCAATTTGTAATGCTTCCTCATACTTTTTTTCACTGATAAGCCGTAAAAATTTTTTAGAGCCGGCTACATTACATCTTTCTCCGATATTGATAAAAAGAGACGATTTTTCTTTTGATTTTTCATGAAAAGAATCGGAAGGAAAATTTAATACTTCCAACCCTGAAAGAACCAAATTTTCGCTTTTTTTCTGTGGTTGTCGAACAGTTGCATTTTCAATCAACGGTTGATAAGAAGCAATATGCGCCGGAGTTGTTCCACAGCATCCGCCTATGATATTTACCAGGCGTTCGTCGATATATTCCTTAACTTGGGAAGCCATGATTTCGGGCGTTTCGTCATATTCGCCGAATTGGTTGGGCAAACCTGCATTCGGATAAGCGCTTACGAAACAAGCAACGGAGTTGCTAATCTCTTGCAAAAAGGGTTTAAGCGCCTGTGCGCCAAAGGAGCAGTTCAATCCGATTGAGAGCAAATTGGCATGAGCCGCAGAAGCAAGAAATGCACCGACTGTTTGTCCCGATAATATTCGTCCGCTCATGTCGGCAATCGTAAACGATAGCATGAGGTATACTTGCCGTCCGGTATTTTGCATCGCTTTACCGGCTGCAATGAGCGCCGCTTTGGCATTAAGCGTATCGAAAATGGTTTCGATGAGAATCGCATCTACACCTCCTTCTATCAAAACTTCCATTTGTTCCAGATAAGCCTCCTCCAATTCGCAAAAAGTCACATTGCGGAAAGCCGGATTATTGACGTCGGGCGAGATAGAAGCCGTCTTATTGGTTGGTCCTACAGAACCGGCGACAAAACGGGGCTTATCCGGATTTTTTGCAGTGTATTCATCCGCCACAGAACGAGCTATGCGAGCTGCGGCAAGGTTTATTTCCTTAACCCGGCTCTCCAACCCGTAATCAGCCATCGAAATACGTTGGGCGTTGAGCGTGCAAGTCTCAATAATATCGGCATTGGCTAATAGATATTTTTCGTGAATTTCCCTGATAATTGCGGGCTGCGTAAGACAAAGCACGTCACAATTTCCCTTCTGAAGGAAAGAAGAATCACTAAGAATTTCTCCCCTAAAATCCTTTTCCGTCAATTTGTATTGCTGAATCATAGAACCCATTCCGCCGTCCAACACGAGAATGCGACGATTCAACTCATTTTTTAAATCTCTTGTCATTTTTTTCAACAATTTTTTCAATGACAAAGGTAATTATTTGGAATGAAACAAAAAATGCTTACTTTTACCCTCAAAAAAATTATATGAAAAATATTTTTCCTGTAATCAACAAATGAAAAAAGCCGGAATAATATTTTTAGTTGGTCTGATTTTTTCTTGCGTTTCTCTTTTTTTGTTTTTCGAATGTTCCGGTAAAAAAAGCAACATTGATTTATCGACAGTCCGTTTCGAAGAAGGGGATATTATTTTCAGAAGAGGCATAGGCGCCAAATCGAATGCGGTATTACATGCCGATAAGAATGGAATGTACAGTCATGCGGGAATTATTGTGAAGCGGGATTCCGTGTTTATGGTGATCCACATTACTCCCGGAGAACGTGAAAAGGAAGAAAATGAGGACAAGATTAAAATCGAATTGCCTGAGCAATTTTTTTCTCCGGAAAGAGCGCAATACGGTGCTGTAATCCGATTGAAAGATTCGCTCGAATACAGCGTAAATGCAGCGCGGGAAGCTTTCCGCTTGCTCGAGGAAGGCGTTTTGTTCGATCATGATTATTTGCTGGAAGATTCCGGCAAGATGTACTGTACCGAAATGATATGGCGCGCTTATCTATCTGTGGGGAAAGATATTACACGCGGACAGCGAAGTAAAATAGAAAATTTCCCGATGTATTCGGGAACCTATATTTTTCCGTCGGATATATTTGATAATGACGAATTTACTCTTATTTATAAATTTTAAACATTGAATTATTATGAAGAATTTAGTCAGAATTTTTTTAGTTGGAATTATTGCTGTTACGGCAGTGAATTGCGGAGGATCAGGTACTTCCCCGGCGGACATAGAAAAAGCTATTTATAGCCAATTTCAAAAAGGGAACTACGAAGCGGGCATAAAAATTTATTTCGAGAACTCTACCGCTGAGAAAACCGAAGAACAAAGTGAGATAATCAAAGCATTTGCCGAAAAACAAAAGGAAAGTTTTGAAGCAAAAGGCGGAATCAAGAAATTTGAGATCATTGAAGAAACTATTGATGAAAGTGGAGAAACCGCAATCGTCGTTACAAAAATAACATTCGGAGACGGTTCCGAAAAAGAAGAAAGAAACAAATACGTCAAAGTTGACGGAAAATGGAAAATAAGTGCAGGGAAATAACGGCTCGGTTTGTAGGAGATTCCTCCCTTCGGTCGGAATGACAGCGCGATTTGTGAGGATATAGGGGAAAGGGCGGCAAATACGCCCTTTCCTCTTTCCCAGCGTACTAAACGCCCGTCATTCCGAATGGAACGATGCGGAATGAGGAATCCCTCCATATTTTGAATGCATTTCCTGAATTTCCCTACCTCGCCCTCTCAAACAGCGTCTTTACCCCCTTTATCTTCTCATTTTTTACCCGGTCAATCAATCCATTTATCTTCGTTTCTTTGACGGCAGCATACGAAAAATGCTCCTTCACTTCAATTTTCCCCAACTCCTCTTTCTTCAATTCCCCTTTTTGCATCAGGAACCCGGCGATATCTCCCTTGCTCAGTTTCTCTTTCTTCCCTTTTCCGATATAGAGCGTCGCCCACAAAGGCTTGTCCGGAATTTTATTCCTCTCCGGCAAATTTTCCACCGAATAATCCGAACTTAAAAAATCGGGAATTTTTTCCTCCTCGTGCAAAATAAGAAACGACGTCCCTCCAGCATACATGCGCGCCGTACGCCCGTTCCGATGAATAAACGCCTCTTCGTTGACGGGCAAGTGATAATGAACTACATTTTCAATTTCCGGAATATCTAATCCTCTCGAAGCCAGATCGGTAGAGATCAACAAATAAGAACTTCCATTCCGGAACATAAAGAGCGCTTTTTCCCTGTCGGGCTGCTCCATTCCGCCATGAAACAATCCGCAAATAATCCCTTTTTTTTGCAGAAACTCCCCTACCCTTTCAACAGATTCCCTGTGATTGCAAAAAACCAGCGTCGAACGATTTCCTACGTGACAAATAAGTTGAAGCAGCGTGTTTAATTTGTCTTTTTCGGGAGAGATGACTTTCCGGATTTGAAGCCCTTTTACCACCTCTTTTTCCGCCAGAAAATCCAATCGCAACGGGTCGGTAATCCCCGTAAATGCAGGTATTTCTTCCGGTTCTGTCGCCGAAAGCAATACTCTTTTCTCCAATCCCGTCAGCCGGGAAATGATGAACGACATCTCTTCCGTAAAACCAACCTCCAGCGATTTGTCAAATTCGTCCAATACCAGCGTCCGGACTGTATCCGTCGAAAAATTTCCCTGACGAATATGATCGGCAATACGCCCGGGAGTGCCTATGAGCGCCGCCGGAGGATTTTCCATCATCCTTTTTTCCGTAATCATCGAATGTCCTCCATAACAACATCCGACAGAAAAACCGCTTCCCATAGATTTAAAAACCTGCTCTATCTGCAATGCCAATTCGCGCGAAGGAGCAAGAATCAGCGCCTGAGGATTTTTTTGATCCGGTCTGAATTGCCCCGGAAGCGGCAACAAAAATGCCAATGTTTTCCCCGATCCGGTCGGAGAAAGTAAAATAATATCCCTGCCTTTTTCGCTCGCTTCCAAAGAGGCTTTCTGCATCTCGTTCAATGCCGGTATGCCTAATTTTTGAAGCGTATCTTGAATCAAATTTATTTTTGCCATTCCTTTTAAATTTCGGGTAAAGATAGTTATTTTTGCGTATGAAGAAATACATTGACATTCATACGCATCGAAAAGAGAACTGTGAAAATGTTTTTTCGCTGCATAATATCAGTCCGGAAGATTTTATTCAACTACCGAACAACGAAAAAAACTACTTTTCTGCAGGAATACATCCTTGGTACATCGACTCGACCGTTGAAGAAAAAATAAAAATATTAAGACAAATTGCGTCCAATCCATCTATTTTAGCTATCGGAGAAACGGGATTGGACAAACTTTGTCCTATTGACTTTAATTTTCAAAAAGAAATTTTCAAACATCAAATTTCAATTGCAAAAGAAGTCAAAAAACCGCTCATTATCCACTGTGTAAAAGCACATAATGAAGTACAACAGCTATTGAAAGAAACCCAGCCAAATGTCCCCATTATATTTCACGGCTTCCGAGGAAAGCCTCAACTTGCAAAGGAGTTAATAAAAGCAGGTTTCTATCTTTCTTTCGGGAGTCTCTTTAATAAAGAAAGCGTGGAAGCAACATCTTTCAACCGTATTTTTTTGGAAACGGATGATAAGGATGTTGCAATAGAGGAGATTTATAAATCTATAGCAGAAGCAAAAGGCATATCTGTCAAAAAATTAATTGAAACAGTGGGTGAAAATTTTGAAAGAGCGCTATTAGCTAGCACTGACCGTTGGTTCAAATTATCGTAATTTCATGACAAGGTTGCCTTCACAAACCGAATCTCCGCCCAGGAATAATCATCCCCAAGAATCTCTTTGATCTCCGAAAGAGTGGTTGCTTCCGGTTTTTGTTGCAATGCTTTTCTTATTCGGTCAATTTTCTCGGGAACGACCAATTTTTCGAGCGGAATATCTCCATTTTTCACGTATGGCAACAGATGTCCCTCTATGGTTGTCACAGCTAATAAACGTTCTTTTGCAATCTCTTCGATGCTTTTTCCTTGTTCGAAGAATAAAAATGACTGCTCTTTTGTATTGGGCATGGATTCCTTCTCTTTCGGCAGTTCCACTTCGTATGCAATCATTTGCTCCTTTACTTCGTATCCGTACTGCCGGATACTTTGCTGTACCATTTGCAAAATATCTTCGCCGTAACGGGCTAATGTCATTTTTCCGATTCCCGGTATTTGAATTAATTGCGCTGAATCCTGCGGAAGTAAATTGGTGACGCCGATCAATGCCATTTGCGATAGAATGATATATGGTGGCACATTTTGCTCTTGCGCCAGTCGTGCCCGCCAAGAGCGAAGTTGCCCGTACAGTTCCGGATGAAGAATATCTTTGGGAACCGAAACCTTGGGCAGCGAATCTTTGGCAACTTTCTCTTTCTTTTTACTCTTCGGCGCTTCCTCTTCTTCAATGGACGCTTTCGACTTGGCGTCCAAATAGGCAGGCACGGAAAATCCGTCCTGACAAGCTTCCAGCGTTTTTCGTTTTTGCCGGACTTCCGTCTGTAAAAATGCCAAAGTGTCGTTTACTCTTTTTCGAATCTCTTTATTATCTGTTTCAATAACTGTTTTATCTAATAGCTCCTGTAAGATGAGGTTTGTTTTCTCTAAGAAATAGACCGCAGCCTTTTTTATCCGCTCTTGTAAAAAAGGATTTTCTTCCGGGTTTTCCGTTTCGGAAAGAAGCTGTTGTAGTTGCAAACGAAATTGTTCCGAAACTTGTAAAATCTCGTTTCGAAAATTTGTTTCGGCTTGTCTGTATTGAGTGATTAAACCGGGATAGAGATTCCAGAAATGCTCATCCAACAACCGGCGCATGGCGAAAAAACGCGATTGAATCCCGGAATATAAAAACTGTTCGAAAAGCATCTCTGTAAAATAGTCCTTGCGCAGGTTTTGAAACGACTGGTCATCCGGCTCTTTCTCTTCCGCATAGCGGACAAACGCATCAACATCTCTGCTACGAACAACGGAATGCGCCATGACCGGAGAACTTAATACCATCCCCTCCAACGTTTTGCAACGGCTCAAAGCGACATAAACTTGTCCATGGGCAAAAGAAGCATTTGCATCAATAATCGCCTTATCAAAAGTCAATCCCTGACTTTTATGTACAGTAATCGCCCATGCTGTTTTGAGCGGGTATTGTTCGAATGCGCCCTCTTCTTCCTCTTTCAACTCCTTTGTCTCCGGATCAATGATGTATTTCATGTTGCTCCAACTGAGCTTTTCCACTACAATCGGGGATGAATCGCCTTCGCCCTGTACTTCTATCCGGTTGTCGTCTATCCGGGTAATCACTGCAATTTTCCCATTGTAATAACGCTTACCGGGGGAAGGATCGTTTTTAACGAACATTACTTGGGTTCCCTTTTTTAATTCCAATCTGGCATCGGTCGGAAAAGAGTATTCGGGAAAGTTACCCGTTATGTTGGCTTCGTAAATGAAACTTTTGTCGTTTATTTTTTTCAGTTTATCGCTGTTGATTCGTTGCGCTTGTGCATTGTGTGTTGTCAGAATGATATAACCTTCTTCGTTTCCGGGATTAAAATTCGGTCTATATCTTTTGTTCAACTCCTGCAACAAGGTGTTGTCTATCTTATTCTCCCGGATACAATTCAGCATGTTTATAAAAACTTCATCCGATTGACGATACACGGTTTTCAACTCGACACACACGTAGGGAGTTTGCTTCAATGCATGACTATTGAAAAAGAAGGGGGATTCGTAATAACTGTTCAACAAACTCCACTCATCATCTTTGACTACAGGAGCAAGTTGTTGCATATCTCCGATCATCAGCAGTTGAACGCCTCCGAAAGGAGTCTCTTTCCGCCGGAAATGACGCAAGACATAATCTACTGCATCCAGTAGGTCTGCCCTTACCATACTTATTTCGTCGATAACCAACAGGTCGAGGCTACGAATAATATTGATTTTTTCCTTATTAAAGCGAAAAAATTCCTTGGACATCTTTGTCCCCGGAACAAATGGGGCGAAATTTAACTGGAAGAAAGAATGAATAGTCACTCCTCTCGCATTAATGGCAGCCACGCCGGTAGGCGCTACGACAACCATTCTTTTGGGAGAATGTTGCTGGAGATTGCGCAAAAAAGTAGTTTTTCCTGTACCGGCTTTTCCGGTTAAAAACAGGTGCGTGCCGGTATATCTTAATAGATTACCTGCCAACTCAAGTTGTGGGTTCGTTTCCAAGTGACTCATTTTTTATGTGATTAGTTTACTGCCTTTTTATTCTTGTTTCACATTGAATCCAATTCTTCTGCGTGGCTCATTATTCGTCCGGCTGACGTTTATTTTATTTGCCAAATTGGCAAATGCATTAAACAACTCATCAAAAGATTTCTGCGTGTCTTCGCTCAAATCGTTCATATCTTTCAATAATTCTTCGTTTGCCTTCTCTAATGCTTTTATTCTGTCTTCAATGCTTTGTGTTGACTTTGCTTGCAGAGCATACCGGCGAACTGCTACAAACGCACGCATAATATCAATATTTATAGTTATTGCTTTTTCGCTTCCCAATACGCTTGATAACATAGCAACACCAAGTTCGGTAAATGCAAATGGCTGATAACGAGAACCTCCCCAACTTGAGGTCGCAATTTGCGACCTCAAGATTCTCCATTCTGCTTTTGAAAGTTGAAACATAAAATCATCGGGAAACCGATTAATATTACGCCTGACAGCTTCTTTTAAGCGTTTTGTTTCGACCTCATACCTCTCTGCTAAATCAAAATCCAGCATTACTTGCTGCCCTTTGATTTCGTAAATTTTATTTTCGATTATTCGTAAATCCATTGAAATAACAAGTTGATTTTATTTTAATAAAAAAACATCAAATTTTAACAATACAAAGTTATCATTTTTTTTGAAATTTCACTGTCGCCGGTTAAGAAAAAGTTTTTGTTATTTTTTATCAACAAAGAGATTGCGGGTTAAGTCCGCAATCTCTCCAAATACGTCATTAAATTATTTTCGTTACTTATATTTCCCGATACATTACCACACAAATTTTACTGATTTGTTTTCGGATTAAATAATGTAGTCACCGAATGGTAAAGATGTGGGGCGGATTTCGAACCCGCCCCCACATTGTTAACAGTTGTTTTATTGTTTCACAAACTGTCCTGTGTACTGTCCTGCTTTGAGCAGGTACACGCCATTAGGCAACTGTGACACGCTTATGGTTGTTGTTTTGCCTGTGATGCTGTATGTTGCTGCAAGCGCTCCGCTTATGCTGTACACTTTTATCAACTCTCCGGCTTTTAGATTTTCGCTTTTCACTGTCAGCATATCGCTTGTCAGGGTAGGATACAGCGTAATGCCCGCCTGCGCCGCGACGTCCGAAATGCCCGTTCTCTGCAATATCTCAAAGTCTGCATATACGACATTAGCTTCGCAATTTCCGGTTTCGGCAAAGCTGACTCTTACGGTATATTCACCTATGTCTTGAGGCTTCTCCGTTGTCCAGTCGCCGGCGTCTCTTAGCGAGTACTCAACAACTGCGTTGCTGTCGTCGTGTCCACTAATTTGCGGCTCTGAAGCAGGGTCTCCGAATGTCCAGTTGCTTATCGTGACCGAACCTGCATTGGCTGCTTTGGCAATCGTGAAATCAAGATGCAATTCGCCTATATAGTCGAGATCGGAATCCGGCACCTTCAATGTTACTCTGTAGTCGCCTACGTTTACAGGCGCAGTCGGGCTGTTGTAGGAAGTACCAATGCCTATGTAATGAACTTCAAACGTTATTCCCGTCGCACCGCTAATAGCCGGCGTTCCTGTAAAGCCCGCGTGCGGAGCGCCGTTATACGTGCCGTTTTGCGCTGTAACACCGTTTACGGTAACAACCTCTTTCTCTGTTTCCGTGCCTGTACCGACTCTGTATGTAATTTCGAGCGTGGCGTCGGACGGAATTGTAAATGCGTTAGCAGCCAGGTAGAAAGTTCTCAACTCAAGACCGGCATCAGCAAAAGCGCCACTGTGAGAACTGGCATTACCACCGGATATTGTAACCGGATTTATTGTGCCAATTGTCCCATCTACAAGCCAGCGATTTCCGGCAGCTGCATGTGTAGGCATTGCTCCGATTACTCTGACTCCGTTGACCCTTATAGAGCGTATGGTTACCGGTAACCTGCCAGGGTTGGCGGCGGCTGTCGGTTGAGCTACGTATATGTCTCTATGGCTACTATGAAGTGTGCCGAGATGCCCATCGCCCGATTGCCAGGTAAGCGTAAGCGTATGGTCTCCATGCTGCGTTACGTCAAATTCGATACTGTTACCTTCGGCGGCGTTGTTAAAGCCAAAAGCCCAATTAGTAACGGGATTCGTAAACATATAGATGAAACCGGTAGCCATATTTCTGAAACCTTTCTGAGCCACCTTAAAGTTCGCAATAATCATTGTGCGTGTGTCGTCGCTGCCGGTTATGGTTATTGTAGGATTATGCGTCCCGACAGTTAATCCCTCGTTTGGGTATATCGTAAAGGTTCTGGTTTCTCCCTGTGCCATAGGCGTTGTCCAGTCTGCGCCCGGAGTCAGTGTATAGTCTGGCACGGTTGGCAAGGCATCCAATGTTACCTCGTCGGTTCCTCTGTTGGTAATTGTTACCGTCTGCTCTGCCGGCTGTGTGTATTCCTCTTCCAAAAATCCGAAATCAAGAAATGATGGTTGCGCTCTGATTAAATGTGTTGGCGGCGTCAATGGAGTAATCGGACACCACCAATTTCCGGAGGCGGCAATCATGCTCAATACATGTATGTAGTCGCCGTAGACATTGGGAGTAGTGTTTCTTGCGCGCGCCCAGTCCCAGCCGTTGGTCATCCAGTTTACGGGACCATAAGCCGCCGCCGTTACCAAATACGGAGCGATGA
>Ga0123354_10000022_pt1 | contig 121505 bp, 115 predicted proteins | sample TergutLab28metaG_2_FD_97872 | JGI IMG/M metagenome (GOLD analysis project Ga0123354, IMG submission 97872) | Labiotermes labralis P4 segment gut microbial communities from Petit-Saut dam, French Guiana - Lab288 P4 | ecosystem: Host-associated > Arthropoda: Insects > Digestive system > Gut ... | reverse complement strand
GCGTTTGTCAGCCGTTTGTGGCCTGAGGTGTGGCTGGGTATAGCTGCTAGACAGTTTAGATGGTGAAATGGTGAGTTGTAAGATACCTCAAAGGTGGGGGGGAAATTATTTTGGGACAAGACAAATTTTTTTATAAATAACCTCAACAATAACTCTAAGCGCAAAATCCTCAAAGAATCAACCCCAACAAACTAAAGCAAGCCATATGCATCGTTTTTGTTTCTTTAGCCGAAAGCTATATTTTTTACCCCATGGAGAAACAGTGAGCAACAAAATTATACCATAGTAATTAGGAAGAATCGCTAAATGTTACCGATTGAAGTATCCGGACTAAAAAAATACTACGGTAGCCTCAAAGCCGTAGACGGCATCTCCTTCACAGTCAAAGAAGGAGAAGTTTTTGGACTGCTGGGACCAAACGGTGCAGGAAAAACCACCAGCATCGAAATCATGGAGGGCCTGCGCGAAAGAGACAGCGGAGACGTCAAAATTTTAGGACTCGACCCCTGGAAAAATGGATATGAACTACACAAAAAAATCGGCGTCATCCCTCAAAACTTTACCTTCTTTGAGAAAACCACACCCAAAGAAGCCATAAACTACTATGCCGATCTCTTCCACGTTAAAGTAGATACTGACGCTATTCTACAAGATGTGCTCCTCGAAGATATGGCTAAACATCCCTTTGAAAGCCTAAGCGGCGGCCAAAAACAAAAAACAGGCTTAGCCCTCTCACTTGTAAACCAACCAGAACTGCTCTTTCTCGACGAACCCACCACAGGCCTAGACCCCAACGCACGCCGAGCCATCTGGGAAGTCATCCGAGGACTAAAAGCAAAAGGCAAAACTATCATCTTAACAACCCACTACCTCGACGAAGCCCAACAACTCTCAGACCACGTAGCTATCATGGACCACGGACACATCGTTGCTATCGGCACAACCCAAGAAATCATCCAACAACATGGCTCAGGAGAACGCTTAGAAATTCAGGGCACCCAAAAACTTGCAGACTATATCAAAGCAAACACTGAAGAGATGCAGGTAGAATATGACCAAGCAAGAGGCATAATCACAGTTTTACTCAAAAAGAAAATCGATGCACTAGCAGCGTTGGCTGCCGCTGAGCAATCAGGCATGGAGTGGGGTAACATTCAAACCCGCCAAGACAGCCTCGATGATGTGTTCATTAAACTCGTCCAAGAACCCCTCGAGGAACAACAAGAAACAACACCAAAAAATCAAACAGACAAAAAACAGAGACGATAAATATGGTAAGCGCAAGACGTATCTACGCAGACTTTAGAGTATTTAGCGTAGGATACCTTAGAAATAAATTCGGATTATTTTTCGGTTTAATTTTCCCTGTAGTATTGATTTTGATTTTCGGAGCCATCTTTGCTGGCGGTGGAGCCGAAACTGTCGATGTTTATGCTCAAAACCAAGATAACGGGGTGTTTGGGCAAAACATAGGCAACAGTTTTCTTAGCGCCCTAAATCAATCCAGTACCATAAGAGTCATAACAGTGGATAGTTCAGAAAATTTTGCGGACTTTTTAGCAGCTAAATCCGCATCAGATGGCATATTGATCCCGCCTGATTTCTCAGCACAATACATAGAAGGGAATCAAGTCAACATCACAGTCTATGGCAATCCAGCCTCAAGCACAAGTGGTATAGTTAGCGGTACAGTCAGCGGATATGTGAGTCACTTCAACCTCCAACGCTTCAACGGCACCACCGTCATAGGCCTAACCACAACAACCATCAACACCCAACAAACCAACTATGTGGACTTTTTGATCCCCGGCTTAATCGGCTTCTCTATCCTCACAAGCCCCATGTTCTCACTAGTCAACATATCTAGCGACTACAAAAAAAATAAACTCTTCAAACAACTCTCACTCACCCCGCTAACCAAAATGGAATGGCTTATCTCCAAAGTACTCTTCTACATCCTGCTAAGCGCCGCCGGTTTTCTGCTAATGAGCGGAGTAGGCATCCTTATCTTTAATGCACACATCACATTCTCGCTATGGCTCATACCCTTCCTAGTATTGGGTCCTATACTCTTTGCATCACTGGGTATGCTAGTAGGTTCTGTAACCAAGAGCCCCGAGACTGCAGGAGTTATCGGTAACATCATAACGTTCCCCATGATGTTTCTAGCAGGCACCTTTTTCCCGCTTAGCATCATGCCCTCCTACCTGCAAACCATCGCCCATGTGCTACCGCTCTTCTACGTTACCGAGGGATTAAACAACGTCATGGTCTACAACAACATTCCCGCAGCCATGTTTGACATAGCAATTCTAGGGATTATAACACTGGTTATCTTTGTCTTAGCAGTAAAACTGTTCAAGTGGAGAGAAGATTAACACCTTCTCTTTTTTGCCATTTTTTATTATCCACAATTAACAGTATATTTTACCGTTAAACCAATAGCCATCACATGAGCCAAGGGTCGTGTATAGCGTGGTTGCGGATGGTTAGGGGTTTGGTTTTGCTGGGTGGCGGGGTTCTATTCGGTATTTTTGCTCGGGTGCAGCGAGGGTTATTTTTATGCCGGAGGCTACTGGACCGGTTAACCATATGTTGCCGCCGATGACTACGTTGTCGCCCACCACTGTTTCTGCGCCCAGAAGGGTTGCACCGCTGTAGATAATTACGTTGTTGCCGATGGTTGGATGGCGTTTGCGGCCTTTGATTATGTTACCTGCCTCATCTTTGGGAAAACTCAAAGCACCAAGCGTTACACCCTGATAGAGTTTGACATTGTCGCCGATTTCGGCGGTTTCGCCTATAACAACTCCGGTACCATGGTCGATGAAAAAGTTTCGGCCGATTTTTGCTCCGGGATGAATGTCAACCCCGGTTAAGCTGTGCATGTGCTCGCTCATGATTCGGGGAATTAGGGGGACCCCGCTTAGGTATAGTTCATGGGCTATGCGATAAGTGGTAATGGCTAAAACACAGGGGTAACTCAAGATGACTTCATCGGTGCTCACAGCCGCTGGGTCACCGCTGTATGCGGCCTGGATGTCCCCGCTGAGTTTACCACGAATTTCGGGTAGCTTTTCAAGTAACTCTCGAGCGACCACATGGGCCCGTTTCTGGCAGAGATCGTGGGGACATTGACTGATTTTTCTGCAGATATATTTGAGGCTCTTCTCAATCTCATCAGTAATTCGGGCATAAATGGAGGTTAATTTTATGCCTAAATAATAGTTTACATTGGCTTTAGAGGGTTCGGAATCACCCAGATATCCAGGGAAGAGAACGGAGAATAAATCTTCTAAAACCTCGATAACGATTTTTTTGTTAGGTAAATCGCGTCCTTCAAGGTGATCCATGCCGCCAAATTTTTCGTAACTAGCCGCCAAATCATCTACCAGTTTTGGCAGACCCCTTGCGACCCAGTCCTGCTCCACCGTATGGTTGGTATGCATCAATGTGTCAATCATACGATCGGGATTCCAGCAATCAACATCTTTGTTCTGTTCTAGACATTTCTTGCAGTCTATGGATCGGGATGGATTTGTAGACATGTCTGTGTTCTTCCCTTTGCTTTGTATTGGTGAGAGGGGAATATAAGAGAAGCGTCTGCTTAAAAAAGAAGCAAAGACGCGTTTGGGTATTATTGTTGGAATAGTGCGGTGCTTAGGTAGCGCTCACCTGTGTCGGGCAGGATAACTAGTACAAGTTTGCCCTTGTTTTGGGGGCGTTTGGCAACTTCGAGGGCGGCCCATGTTGCAGCTCCTGAAGAGATCCCCACTAGCAGACCCTCTTGTTGGGCTAATGCACGAGCGGTTTTTAGGGCGTTGTCATCGGTTACTTGGATGATTTCATCAACTAAGTCGAGTTTGAGAATGTCGGGTTTAAAGCCTGCGCCTATACCCTGGATTTTGTGGGGTCCGCCTTTTCCACCGCTAAGTACGGGTGAGGCAGCGGGTTCCACGGCTATGGCTTGGAGGGTGGGTTTTTTGTCTTTGAGGTATTGTGCTATGCCGGTTATGGTTCCGCCTGTGCCAACACCTGCGATGACGATGTCGACGTCTCCGTCGGTGTCTTTCCAGATTTCGGGGCCGGTTGTTTGGTAGTGAGCATTAGAGTTTGCGGTGTTTTTGAATTGTTGGGGGATAAAGCTTCCAGGGGTGGAGGCGGCTAGTTCTTCAGCTTTTTTGATGGCTCCACTCATACCGGCGGATCCCGGGGTGAGTACGAGTTGTGCACCGTATGCTTTGAGAAGATTGCGGCGTTCTAGACTCATGGTCTCAGGCATGGTTAGGATAAGTTTGTAGCCTTTGACGGCGGCAACCATAGCAAGGCCGATGCCGGTGTTGCCAGAGGTTGGTTCGATGATTGTTGCGCCGGGTCTGATTAGGCCTTGGATTTCAGCGGCTTCGATCATGTTTTTGCAGATGCGGTCTTTTATGCTGCCGCCAGGGTTGCGGGATTCGAGTTTACCCACGACTGTGGCGTTTATACCTTTGGTGAGTTTGTTTAGGCGTACTAATGGAGTTTTACCTATTAGATCTAATACGTTATTGTTTATGGTCATTTTCCACACTCTACATAACGCTGGTATGGAATGGTAGCGTTCACACCTTAAAACAGTTACGGAGCGGCAAAACAGAGAAGAAATAAAACATCTAATAAATATAATCAGGTTATACTGAGGGGATACTTATGAGCACTCAATGCGAAATAATCGCCAAATACATACTGCCCATTTTCCGCTCCATGCTAGCAAAAGAACTCGTCCAAACCCATCACCTTTCTCAAACTGAAACCGCCAAAAAACTCGGAACCACCCAAGCTGCCATCAGCCAATACCTCAACTCAAAACGCGCCTATAAAAACACCAAACAAATAGAAGAATTCCTACCCCAAATCCGAACCTTAGCCATAGACACCGCCAAAAAAATAGCCGACAAAAAAACCAACCCAGAAAACATTACGCCCCATATCTGCAACCTATGCACGACACTCTACAAAAAAACAGCAACCCCCAAAACAACCAAACCCAAATCCAAACCCCAATAACAACCAGTTCATTGTAAAGGTTAGCAATGGCTATGTTGGTTTAGGTTTGTGTTTGTGTGGGTTGGAATCGACTAATAATTGTGCGGAACAGCGTTTTGGGAACCGGTTGTACAACGCAAGATCGACACACTACGAAATCTAAAGGGCACCAGAGCTATAAAACACTAAGAACGTTAACTGCGGCTTGGAAAAAGCAGAGCCTAAATCGCCATAACAAAACAAAAGAACAGAATATCCAAAGTCACCGAGTAAAAAACCAATATACACGATGTGTATGTACCCAGCATAGTTAAACGCTTATGAACAATAACGCAACATTGTTACAGCCCTTCATAAAAGCAATAAACATAAAATTTTATGTATATGTAACGGTACGTTTGTATTAACACATCAGCAGATGGGGTATTGGAAACATGAAGGACTATAAGGATTTCAAATTTGATAAAATGGCCTCAACTTATGATGAAGGATTTGGGGGTAAAGCATCAAAAAAGTTTTACAAGTTACTGCTGAAACAAATTAATCCACATCAAGGTGCAACTATTTTAGATGTAGGTTGTGGGACGGGTACAATTCTTAAAAATTTAAGCGCCCTTACAGACATAAACGGGTATGGAATTGATGTTGAAGAGAACATGATTCTGGAGGCAAAAACAAAGTGTCCGGAAATGAATATCTTTGTTTCAGACTGTATAAAAACCCCTTTTGAAGATAATCAGTTTGATATTGTAACTTCTTGCATGTCTTATCATCATTTTGCAGATAAACAAGGATTTGCAAAGGAAGCATCAAGAATCATAAAGCCAGGAGGACATCTATACATTGCAGACCCACGTTTCCCATGGATCGTTAGAAAACCGTTGAATTTAGCCCTACGTATACATAAGATAGCAGGGCATTTTGGGACACCTAAAGAAATTGAAAAAGTTTTTTTGGAATATGGCTTTGAACTTGTTGATTGTAATTTTGACCTGTATGCCCAATGTATTAAACTAAGAAAAACAGCTAAACAAACAACAATTTGTTCGCCTTCTTCTTAATAGACAATCAAAATCAATCAACAGCTCAAATCAGAAAGACTGGACACATATAAGGTGGCGGTTCTTTCTGTTCAAACGTGTTGTTAGTAGAACAAAAAGGACCACCCAGACTAAAAAGAGCCTTGTCACCCAACTCTATGGTTTCCCTTTAGCGAGTCGTCCAACACTGTGTCAAGTCAGCGTATTTTACGTCATGATAACAAGAAAGCTATAGCGTAGCATGCAAGTACTGAGGCATAAACTTGCTTATTTTTGGTTTTAGCCTATGATGCGGTTTACATAGGGGATTTTTTTAAGTGGGATGATGATGGCTAAGCAGATTCCCAGGGTTAGAATGGCTAGAAGGGGAATTGCTAGGATTGGATTTAGGGTTGTTACATCTATTCTGTAGCCTAATATTCCGTTGCGAAGGGTTTCCAAAATTATGTAGTGAAAAAGATAGATTGGCAAAGTGTTGAGGCTTATGATTTTGAGCCCTTGGCTGATTTTTGGATGTTTTGTTTTGATGAGGTGGCTAGGTATTGTTGTAAAAATAAGCATCAAGCTTACTGATGCAACAAGGATGCTAATGCTTGAGGCGTCATAGAAGAACTGGCCATACACCTCACCCAGTGAGCCTACCAAAAAGTAAGTTCCAAGTATAGTAAAAACACTGCTCAGAGCAAAACCGAGATAGAGAAAAACGGTGCGGATTTTTATTTTGGTTAGGTAACTGCCCAAAATATAATAGCCTATTATACCGCTAAACAAGAAAACAGTGCTTCTAAACCAAGTAACCTCAGAGCTTATAGGGGAATATAGTGTTAAGAGCGATATGATGGAAGTGCCGATAACCCAGAGCACTAAAAAATATCGCACCGTCTTCCAGTTTGCATGAGCAGTAAACACCCGAATAAACGGTGTAGCAAGGTATAACCCAAGCAACAGATAGATATACCAGAAATGGTTGTAGGGTCCAGCAAAAACTCCCTGTAACAGTGAGGTGGTTGTCAGGGGCTGGTTTTGACTGTAGAAAAGCCAAAGAAAGTAAATTATCATCCAAAATATGACAGGTATGCCTATTCGGTTCCATCTTTTCTTAAAGAAAACGCGTAGGGGTTCATCTGTTTTGCTTGGTGAAAGTAACAGTGCACCCGTCAACATAACAAATAAAGGAACAGCTACCAGTGAGAGAGAATTATAGACATTTGCAGTCCACCAGAGTTCGACACCCCGCGGAGACATAAAATCAATAGCAGCATTTGCGCCTACAGAGGCATGGAGTAGAATAATCAAGAATAGGGCAACGGTCCGAATCAGGTCAACAGGGAGTGTGGACTCCTCACGCGCTTGATGTTCCCGCAACTTACCAGTGTATAAGTGTATTAAGATTTATTTTTTACTAAATTATCAGCGTGTTTTGGATGGGATAATTAGCCGATATATCCTTCGCCAAAAGCGGTGATGTCGGGGGAGCCATCTGGCAGGGTTATGGCATTGTACACTACTGCCGCTATTAACGTTGAACCCTCATAGGTGGGATGAACACCATCTGCGAAATAGATGTCACTACCAACAACATAGGGAATATCGATAAGGGGCAGGTTCAATTGGTCTGAGACGGTCAAGATTTGGGGAATAACTATATTCTCTAAGTAATCTGAGTCAAAGTTTGGGTTGGTAATGATTGGTGGCGGTTTAGCAATCCAGATCAGTTGAGTACCTTGAAGATTCTGAAAAGCGTTAATCAAATAGGAATATTGGTCCACCAAATCTGTGTTAGTTCCCATATTTTCTATGCTGGCTTCATTGGTTCCCAGCATGATTATTACAATATCTGGCTGATACTTTAGAGCATCTTGAAATTGAGGTCTAGAGATGTATGGTAGTGTTGAATTTGTGGTTAATGTTGCACCACTAACACCAAAATTTTCAACAATATAATTGGAACCAAGTAACGCTTGAAGCTTATTGGGATATCCACCATATTCGGTTATACTATCTCCGATACAGGCGACACGGATGGGCTTTCCCACAGTTTGCTTAACAGTGAACTGGAACATCGCCGCTACACACAAGATAGAAACAATCAAAATAATACCAATGTAGAGCAAATTCCTGTTCATATCTATCAATTATCGGTAAGCAACGAAGATACCGCATTTTAGTTTTTTGGAGGTAACTATATTTTGAGATAAGTGATCAGACATTGATCACAATCGTTCACCGATGAATCTTGGCAACACTTGCCAAACCCAAAGAATCTACATTCATAAACCCCACGCTCACTAACAAAAGTCTTCGATTTGACTACTTATGCGCAACAAGTTAGCCACACATGATATCACCAAAACTAGAAGTACAAACAATCAGATACTAGTTATCTCCACACCTGCCAAGCGGAATTTTAGGGGAAAATTTGAGAAGTACAGTTATCTAGTGAAGTTAGGAGTAAAAATATAGAAAAGGGGTTAGCCCTTAACGACTGCTAGTGGTGTGAGGCGGGCAACTTTGGTGGCTATGCCGATTTGGTGGCTGACCTCTGCAACCATGTCTACGTCTTTGTAGGCGGGGTCTGCTTCTTCTGCAAGTACAGTTGGGCTTGCGGCACGGACTGCGATGCCGCGTTTTTCGAGGCGGCTTTTTACTTCTGCGCCTCCGAATTGGCGTTTGGCGGCAAAACGGCTCATTGTACGTCCGGCGCCATGGGCTGTGGAACCAAAGGTTAACTCCATGGCTTTTTGTGTGCCCACAAGTACCCAAGAGCTGGTGCCCATGCTTCCGGGGATAAGCACTGGTTGGCCCTCGCTTCGGTAATCTTCAGGCACTGCTTCATGTCCTGGAGGGAACGCGCGGGTGGCGCCTTTGCGGTGAACCCAGACCTTCTTTTGTACACCGCCCCCAACATCGTGGGTTTCCATTTTTGCAATGTTGTGCGCAACATCATAGACAAGTTTGAGACCGATTTTTTCGGGGTCCTGTCCATAGACTTGTTGGAAGCTCTGTCTGACCCAGTGCATTATGGCTTGGCGGTTGCAGAAGGCATAGTTAACGGCACAGGCCATGGCTTCAACGTAGTCTTTGGCTTCTTGGCTGTTGCCAGGAGCGCAGGCTAGTTCGCGGTCAGGGAGGCTGATTTTGTATTTTTGCACTGCATGTTCCATTACACGAAGGTAATCGGAGCAGACTTGGTGGCCGTATCCGCGGCTACCGCAGTGAATCATAACGGTAACTTGGCCTTCGTGGGTGATGCCGAAGGTTTTGGCGGTTTTGGGGTTGAAAATTTTATCTACTTTTTGGATCTCTAAGAAGTGGTTGCCGCTACCTAGGGTGCCAAGTTGGGTTAAACCGCGGTTTTTAGCGGTTTGACTGACTTTATCAGGGTTAGCGTTGGGCATATGGCCGTTTTCTTCGCAGTGTTTGGCGTCTTCGCTCCAGCCTAAGCCTCGATCAATGAGCCACTGTACGCCCTCAACGGCAAGTGTGTCAAGGTCGCGATTAGAGATTGTAAAGTCTCTTCTGCGGCTTCCTAAGCCGGAGGGTACGTTGCGAAAGATTGTGTCGGTGAGCGAGGTTAGTTTGGGTCGGACTTCTGTGTCGGTTATGTTGGTTGTTAGGAGTCTAACGCCGCAGTTGATATCATATCCAACGCCGCCTGGGCTTATGACTCCGTCGGTGTAGTCGGTTGCTGCGACGCCGCCGATTGGGAAGCCGTAGCCTTCATGTCCATCGGGGAGTGTGATGGCGTGTTTGTAAATACCGGGGAGTTGTGCCACGTTGCCGCATTGCCAAAGTGTGCGGTCAGTTTGCATTTTTTCCAGTAATGCTTTATTGGCAAAAATCATGGCGGGAACTTTCATATGGGGTTTGTACTTGGGAATTTGCCACATGTAATCGTTAACTTTCTCAAGAGGCACCCGTTCAGGAGCGGGTCTGCTTTCATTTTCGCCCAAAACACTTCACGACATGACAAAAACCCAAGCAGATTATTAAAACGTTTATGGTTGGGTTTTGGGCTGTTTGGTCTTGGCGTATTCGATAAATCCCATGATGCAGTTTTCCAGCACTGTTTTTTTGTAGATGGGATGGTTTTGGATGTAGTTGATAATTTTGGTCATAACGGGGTCTGCTTGGATGATGTTTTCTCGAATGGTTTCTAGACTTTGGTTTGTTTCTACGCCTGCTTGTGCGATGTCTGCCCAGAGTCGTAATTGTGTTTTGTAGGCTTCAAGTCGGTTAACTGCATCATCGGCTCGTCCGAAGTGACTAAAGTAGAGTGCTTGGGGGTTGAGGGCGATGAGTTTGTCAAGTGAGGCCAATGCTGATTCGAGATAGAACGGCGGGGGAGTTGTGGGAACAACGGTGTTGCATTTGGGCAGGTAGGTACCTGCGGCATCACCGGGAAAAACGCCATTGTTGAGGTTTTCTTGGAAACTGAGGTTGTGTGAGGCATGGCCCAATGTTTCAAGCACAGTGAGTTTAGCGCCGTTGCCTAAATCAAAAACGCCCTCAGTTATGGGGATCACACGGTCTTTGGATACGGGTTCGGGTTTACCGAAGACTTCGCTAACATAACCTAAAACGGCTTGACTTGAGGGCCAGAGGCGTTCAGGGTCGATTAGGTGGGGTGCGCCACGCGGGTGGACAATAACCTTGGCGTTTGGCAGAGATTTTAGCAGTGTGCCTGCGCCGCCGCCATGATCAAGATGGATATGAGTCACTGCAACATACTCAATGGCTGGGGGGGCTATGCCTAGTTCCTCTAAAGCGCTAAGGAGGTTGGGTACTGAGTTTGTTGGGCCAGACTCGATAAGTATTGGTTTTGAGCCGGTAATGATATAGCTGCAGATGAGTTGTTTAAAACCGCCAGTGTCGAGTTCAACTTGGTAGAGGTTTTTTCCAATTTGTTTTGTATGCATCATATCCCTCAAAACGTGATGTTAAACAGCACCCAAACATAAAAGCCGTTGGGACTACTACGCGCTATTGGCTATCTGTGTTGTTAGGCAATTGTTTGGGGGGTCTTTTGCCATAAATGCGGATGAGTACATAGTTGATTATTGCTGAGGCTACCACTACACCAAAGCCGCCGATAAGATAGACGTCGTTTGAAATGACCTTTAGTATTGTTGAGGAGTAGAAAAGAAGTATAACTGATGCGATGGCAAATATGAACAACAAAATCCGGGCAAGTCTAAGATTGCTGGATTTTTTATCTTTTTCTGCAAGCACAAAAGTAGTGTGGTGCCATTGGATAAAAAATTATCTAATCTAAAACTTGACTTACCCCACAAAATTATAGAGGGGTATATGTAGGTAAGATGAAAGACATAAGCAGAGACTGCTTGCATCAGTTTTGTCGGTGTTTTTTTCAGTATATTATTGTAATCAGCACTGTGATTAAAAGGGCAACCGCAAGTATCACTGCAGCCACATATTCAATGGGTAAGTTACTACTATTTGGTGAGTTATTATCTGGTAAAGTTGCTATGCTGTAGTCGGAGATAAGTGGATAGTGGTCGACTCCTTTGCCTAAAATGGCTATGCCTTCGTCTCCATTACCGTGGCTCCAAGGTATGGGTTCGGATTCGATTAAATATGCTGTATCGCCTATGCCTGAATTACTTATCTCAGATACATTGGAGTATCTTGTGGTGTAGTCGTGCCAATAATTGCCCATTTTACCATTGTCCCAGTTTCCAGCAGGAAAAATCGTGGGAAGCCCAGATACAAACGGGCCTGGGAGATGAACATGGAGCGCTTGTTGATTGTTCACAAAATTGTTAAGATAAATCAAATGATAACCCGCAACTCCAGAGCGGCTACCAAGGGTTAGTATTACATCATTGTCCATAACGTCGTTTTGGGTTATTGTTGTCCCATTGCTGTCTATTATGTTAAATGCCCAAAAGTTGTTGCTTATTTGGTTGTTGATTATGAGGTTGGTGTCTCCTGTGGGAGTGAATACATCTTTAATATAGATCCCACTAGTGCTTGTCTGTATGATGTTTTTACTTATGACATAATTAGTGGCATACAATGCTATAGCGCGATCATTATCAGTAAATTTGTTGGCTGTTATGGTATTATTGTTGTATGCACCATATATTCCAGCTGACCAACGGTTAATGTTGAAATTAGTGACCACTACATTGCTTGCCTTTAGAGTAATGCCGGCCAAGCCTGAGTCGATATCCGGCCCTTGGAGGGTGTGGTTTGCTCCGTTTAGTGTGATGCCATCTTTTTGGACTTCAATAGGCAGTTTGAGGTCTGTTGTTAGTGTATAGGTGTTGCCGTCTTTTTGAATCCCGCTTGAGGCATCAACAGTCCCATCTGGAAATATCGTGATAGCTGAGGGTTGTGCATCTGCATTTTTGATAAATAGGCTAAAAGGACATAACAGCAAAGTTAGCATTATTGAAGCAACAGCGACAATTTTCAATATAGTTACTTTCAATATAGTTCCCTGTGCTAAAATGGATAAACGTATTTTTAGTTCTACGCTTGGAACATAGTGTTCCAGTTATGGAACAAAACAACAACCTTGTTTTTAGGATAGTTGACAAATTCGTCTAATTGGCAGTTTCTTTTTCTATGTGTTTGATTGGCGGGGTCAGATGCTTATTTGGAACATTAGGCGTTCGGCGAGTTCTTTGTAGCGGTTGCGGATTGTGACTTCTGTGACTTGGGCGATTTCGGCGATTTCTCTTTGTGTTTTGCGTTCGCCTGTTAGTACTGAGGCGATATAGCTTGCGGCGGCTGCGATGCCTGTGGGGCCTCTGCCGGAGGTTAGTTTGAGTTCTTTGACCGCGCCTATGATTTTGTGGGCGATTTCTTCTACTTTGCCCTGCATGGTGAGTTTGTTGGAGAATTTGGTGATGTATTGGCTGGGTTTTAGGGGTGGAATTGAGTAGTCGAGTTCGCGTATGAGAAAGCGGTAGCTTCGTCCGATTTCTTTTTTGCTTACTGTGGAGACTTTGGAGATTTCATCTATGGTTCGGGGTAGTCCGCATTGTCGGCATGCTAGATAAAGGGATGCTGATGTGACGCCCTGGATTGACCGGCCTCGGATGAGGTGTTCTTTGACTGCTCTGCGATAGATAACCGAGGCAGTTTCGAGAATGTTTTTTGGCAGGTTGAGGTTGTTGGAGATTTTTGTGAGATCAGAGAGCGCAAAAGCCAAGTTGCGTTCGGTTGCATCGGAGACTCGAATGCGGCGTTGCCATTTTCGCAGGCGATAAACTTGGGCTTTTTGACCGGGGGAGAGACTTTTGCCATAAACATCGCGGTCATGCCAATCGATAGTTGTGGATAGCCCTTTATCGTGGATGGTATACGTGAGAGGTGCGCCGACACGGATTCGTTTTGTGCGTTGTTCATCATCAAAAGCGCGCCATTCAGGTCCGTGGTCAGCAAGTTTTTGTTGTACTACAACACCACAATCCATGCAGACTATTTCAGAGACTTCGGAGTCGTGCATAAGTCGGGTGCTCCCGCATTCAGGACAGACACGTGTTTTGGGGAGCTCTGGCTGTGTTGTGGTGGAGTCTTTTTCGGTTATGTGCAGGTTACTGTCTCTACTCATTTGTCTCGTTTGCTCCGTTGCGTTTTCGAGAGGAGTAAATACACCGGTTTATTGACTAACCTGGCGGGTTCCCTAACGGTTGGTTTAATCACTATATATGGGGCTGAGACTGGCCCAATAATATCGAAAACTTTACCGACAACGTGTAGGTTCTCATCGACAACTTCGGAGCCTATTTTTGGAGGGTTCTCTACTTTAACTAGCGCATTCCCTGAAGGAGATACTGTTGTTATTTTACCTAATTTTTGCAAATGTTATGCCCCCTCAAGAACATGTAGGTAGCCGTAGCTTTGGATTTAAATGTTTCTGGGTTTATAGTAGTTCAAAAATGCTGTACTATCTATTAATCAATTAACTTTTAATGGACAAAAAGATAGCAAACATATCATGTAAGTTTATAATCAATACTGTTTTTCTGATGTTTTAGGCATTGTAATGTTTTTCTGATGTTAAGAAAATGATGTCAACCGCAAGTCCACTAGACAAAAATATAGGTGAGTACTAAGAGGTTTTTCTGAAGTTCAAACGGTTGTTACGAATATAATTTTTCTGCTGTTGTCAGTTGTTTTTAAAGCCTTCTTTTAATGCATGTATTGTTTTAAAAATAACTGTTAGATAATTTATTCTAAGTTTAATTTAATAACTGGAACATTAGTAACTTACTAATAATTGGTTGTTTGTCGTTTGATTCGTTATGGTTTTTAGAATTTAAATATCACATCAAATAGTTTAGTTACACTCAGCGGAACTACTGGTTTAGTTATATGTAGAGAGATGGCTCTGCGGCTTTAGTGTAGAAAGCTTATTAAATAAGAAGTGGGGATAAGAGTGTGCCTTAAAAAAGGGTGAGGCTAAGAAATATGACTAAACCATTCTATGTAAAATATGAAGCCCCAAAAGAACTCGTGGATGCAGCCTATGAAGCCCTAACGCTTGCTTCAAAATCAGGGTCAGTTAGGAAAGGAACCAACGAAGCTACCAAAGCGGTAGAGCGAAATCAAACAAAACTTGTTGTCATCTCTGAAGACGTTGATCCCCCAGAAGTCATTGCACACTTACCATTGCTCTGCGATGAACGCAAAATTCCATACGTGTTTGTACCAAGTAAAGAACAGCTCGGCAAATCCATCGGTATTGACGTTCCATGCGCAGCCGCATGCATCATGAGAGAAGGGGAAGCAGCAGGATTAATTAAAGAAATCGTGACACGCATCGATCAGGTTAAACGAGGCACTCAGTAACATGAGTAGCAAAGAGTCAACCGATGAATTAACTCCCTCTGAAGTTATTCAGATCATCGGTCGCACAGGTGTAACCGGCGAAATTACGCAGGTTCGCGTCCGCATCATGGAAGGCAGAGACAAAGGTCGAATCATTACTCGCAACGTTAAAGGACCCGTGCGCGTTCAAGACATCTTGATGCTTCGAGAAACTGAACGGGAAGCAAAGAAAATCACAAGATAAACTGACAGGAGAAAATTGTCATGCCAAAACCGAGAAAATGTTCGTTCTGTGGTGCTGATTTCCCAGCTGGCACAGGCATGATGTACGTCAAAAACGACGGCTCAATCCTTTGGTACGACTCCAGCAAATGCAAGAAAAGCAGCTTAGCATTCAAACGCGACGCACGCAAACTCAAGTGGACACAGTACTTCGGAAAAGAAGAAAAAGGCAAAGGGTAAACCCGCAAGCCTCTTCTACGATTCACCCAAATTTTTCCTTTTTAATTATCTGCTTTTAAGCGAATTTGTTTTGTTTGCCTTTAGGTGTTTCTGTGCAGAAGTAAGGAGAAAGAATTATTTAATTTTACAGAAAGCCCCAAAAGTTACAAGCTATAAGCGGCAAAAGCCGCTCCGCCTCGCGATATGTTTACGGATCAATTAATTTTTGGGAGCGCATAGTGCAGCTACCTCTTACTATTTTTGGTGGTTTGTCATGTTTGTTAGGTTTTGCTGGTTTTGGTGTCTGGCGGTATTGTGTGGTGCCTTTGGGCCCAATTTGGTACGTAAAACGTTTACAGCTGGATGCTGTTTAGCTGATAAGCATTAACTTTTTCCGTTTTTCGTAAAAAAAATGTGGCAAACGTAAACTTTAAATATTGTATAATCTACTAAAGATTCATCAGAAGGAAATCAAAATGGCAACATTTAGCGGGTGCTATACCGCACTAATAACCCCCATGACCCCTAACCGTCAAGTAGACTACGACGGATTACAACAATTAATAGAGTTCCAAATAAAAAACGGCGTCCAAGGCATCCTTGCCGTTGGCACAACCGGCGAATCACCCACCCTAGACTGGACAGAACACAGCAAAGTCATAGAAAAAACATGCCAATACACACAAACCCGCTGCACAACAATTGCAGGCACCGGCAGCAACAACACCCAAGAAGCCATCGAAGGAACACACCACGCCCAAAACGCAGGTGCAAACGCTGTGCTTCTTGTTGACCCCTACTACAACGGACCCAGCTCCACAGAAATCCGCCGTGAATACATCGAACCCATCACCAGCCGCTTCCCCCAAATCCAAATCATACCCTACATCATCCCCGGCAGAACCGGCACCCAACTCCTACCCCAAGATCTCGCCACACTCCACGCCCAATACCCAAACCTGCGGTGCGTCAAAGAAGCCACAGGCGATCTCCAAAACATGGAACTAACCCGAAAACTCTGCGGCCCAGACTTTGACATTCTAAGCGGCGACGACGACAAAACCTACACCATGATAACCTCACCCGCCATCAAAGCAAGCGGCGTCATCTCCGTCATATCCAACATCGCCCCCCGCGCAATAACAGACATGGTACAATACTCACTTGAAGACAACCAAGAAGCCGCCAACATAATCGCCCAAGCACTCCAACCCCTCTTCAACATCATAACAGTAAAAACCACCGAACAAACACCCTACGGACCAACCGTATGCAAAGCGCGCAACCCCCTAGCCATCAAAACCCTGATGAACATCCTAGGCATGCCCTCCGGCCCCTGCCGCCAACCTCTGGGCAAAATGACTCCCAACGGACTAGAAGTCATCCTAACAGCCACACGCAAAGTCCACAAAGCCAACCCCCAAATCCTCCAACCAATCGCCAACCACTTCGGCATCGATATAGACGAGCGCCTCGCCAACCCCAAATACCACGAAGGACTCAGCTATGCTTAAGCTCTGTGTTGCAGGCGCCGCAGGCAGAATGGGCCAGGCCATAATTGCTGAAGCCCTCGCCAAAGGACACCAAATAACAGGAGCCACCGAAGCACCAAACTGTCCCGCATTAGGCAGAGCTCTATGCGATTTTGGAGTCAACTCTGAGACAAAAATCTGCACAGACATAAACACGGCTCTCCAAGACGCTGATATATTCATCAGCTTCACCACCCCCGCCGCCGACTTGATCAACATTCCAACTGCAGTAGCTCTCAATAAACGTATAATCTTGGGCACCACAGGCTTCACACCAGATCAACACCAAAAAATCACAGCAACCATGGCAGGCAAAGTTCCCGCAGTATTCTCACCCAACTATAGCGTGGGTATCAATATTCTCTTTAAACTCGCCGAACAGCTCAAAGCATTTCCACAAGGCTACGATTTTAGCATAAATGAAATTCACCATATCGGCAAAGTTGATGCCCCAAGTGGAACCGCTAAAAAACTCGGCGAAATCATCACCGACGTACGGGGCTACACAAAAACAATTTCAGGCAGAGAAGGCATAAGCCCCCGACAACCAAACGAACTTGAAGTCACCACCCTTCGTGCAGGAGGCGTCGCAGGTATCCACAGCCTCATCATCGCAGGATCCAACGAAATGCTACGCATTGAACACACAGCGTTTAGCCGCGATGTGTTTGCTCAAGGAGCAGTGTATGCCGCTGAGTGGCTAAGCCAACAATCCAAACCACAGATTTACAGCATGGCCGATGTACTAGGATTAAACTAAAGCACAAAATAAGGCCGTTAACTTTTTTATCAACTATATTATAGAGAGACATTAAGGGAGAATTATATGACCAATAAACGCAAAGTTGCCATACTAGGCGCAACCGGAGCCGTAGGGCAACGCTACATTCAGCTCCTACAGGAGCACCCATGGTTTGAGATCTCAGTACTTGCCGCATCTGAACGAAGCGCAGGTAAAAAATTCAAAGACGCCACCACCTGGCTAATGGATACTGAAATGCCCAAAGAAATCTCCGAGATGCCGGTTGCCAACATAGATGTCAAATCCGCAGAACAAACAGGCGACTTTGACCTAGTTTTCACATCTCTCCCTAGCGACTTGGCAGGCCCAGTAGAAACCGAATTCGGCGCCCACTATCCAGTATTTAGCAAAGCCAGCGCCCATCGCATGGACAAAGACGTCCCCCTAATTATCCCCGAAATCAACCCCGACCATATTGAACTAGTTAAAGTCCAACAAAAAAACCGCAACTGGAAAGGGTTTATCACAACAGACCCCAACTGCAGCACCATAGGCATGGTCATCACATTAAAACCCCTTATGCAGTTTGGCATCCAACAAGTCATGGTAACAACCATGCAAGCACTCAGCGGCGCAGGCTATCCCGGCGTACCATCATTAGATATTATCGATAACGTAATTCCCTACATCTCAGGCGAAGAAGAAAAAATGGAAACCGAAGCCCTAAAAATCTTAGGCAACTTTAACGGAACAACCATCGATTATGCAAATTTCCAGCTCAGTGCAAGTTGCAACCGCGTCAATGTCAGTGATGGACATCTCGAATCGATCTTTGTAAAACTCGCCAAAGAACCCACCCTCGAAGAAATCCAAACCGCATTCACAACCTTTAGAGGCGAACCCCAAACCCTCAAACTACCCTCAGCACCAACACAACCCATAATTATCCGCCACGAAAAAAACCGCCCCCAACCCCGATACGATCGAGACACACAACAAGGGCAAAGCGTTGTGATTGGCAGACTACGCAAAGATCCCATTATGACACTTAAGTATATGTGCCTAAGCCACAACACAGTCCGCGGAGCCGCCGGCGGAGGAATTCTAAGCGCAGAACTCTATGTATCAAAAGGATTAGCATAATAACAAAATATCAACAATTGGTGAAGCTTATGGTTAAGAAAAAACTTCGTGAACCCCTAGAAGACCGCAAAGGCAACCTTTACTTTGATGGCGTCTCAACAGTTGATCTAGCCAAAACTTACGATACCCCGCTCTATGTTATAAGCGAAAAACGCATCCAAGACAACTATAACCGTCTCTATGGCGCTTTGGTTAACAACTACAAGTATGTGCGTATCTACTACGCCGCCAAAGCCAATACAAACCTAAATGTGCTTCGCATCTTGCAGTCACAGGGAGCATACCTCGACACGGTCAGCCCAGGCGAGGTGTTTTTGGCCCTTAGTAGCGGCTTCACACCCGATCGCATTCTTTTCACCGGCACAAACGTGAGAAATGATGAGTTAAAGATGCTATCAGATGCCAATATTACCATAAATGTGGACTCCCAATCAGAGATGGATCGTCTGCTCAAAATCTCGGTGCCCCAAATTCTCTCCGTGCGCGTCAACCCCGAAGTCGGCGCAGGCCACCATGATCACTGCATCACTGCAGGTCCCGAATCCAAGTTTGGCCTCTGGGAAGAAGAGGTAATTCAAGCCTACGCCATCGCCCAACGCGCCCGTGTAGAACGTTTTGGCATCCACATGCACATAGGCTCAGGTATCCTCGAGTTCGAACCCTATATACAAGCAGTGGAGAAGCTACTAAGTATAGCTAAGCGGGTGCACAAAGAGGTTGGGATAGACTTTGAATTCATCGACATCGGCGGAGGCTTTGGGGTTCCCTACAAGCCTACAGAAAAAGAGTTTGACGTCCAAGAATTCTCCAACAAAGTCGTCAACCTATTTAAAAACAAAACCAAAGAATATGGACTGGGCAAACCGTTTCTTTTTGTAGAACCTGGCCGATATCTGGTTGCCGATGCATGTGTTCTCTTGACAACTGTAAACACCATCAAAGTTACACCAAACCGCAAATTTGCAGGTGTAGACGCAGGCTTTAACACGTTATTGCGTCCTGCAATGTATGGTAGCTACCACCCCATACTGGTTGCCAACAACCTGACCGCAGCTAGTACAGAAACCTATGATATAGCAGGTCCTATCTGTGAATCAGGAGATTTACTTGCAAAAGACCATGCGGTGCCAGACATTAACGAAGGGGATCTCTTAGCGGTTCTTAATGCAGGAGCTTATGGATATAGCATGAGCAGTCAATACAACTCACGTCCAAGAGCAGCGGAGGTTCTCATACGCGGAGGTAAACCCTTACTGGTCAGAGAACGCGAACAACTAAAAGATCTAGTAGCCAACCAAAAGATGCATGGTGAGGTTTAGTGCAGTTTTGGAAAATGCAGGGCTTAGGAAATGACTACATAGTAATTGACAACCGCCAAGAACAAATCAACGATCAAAAAGCTCAAAGATGGGCTAAACAACTCTGTGAGAGGCGTTTCGCAGTTGGAGCAGATGGGCTTTTGTTGGTTTGTCCATCCCAAGTTGCTGATGTAAAGATGAGGATGTTTAATGCCGATGGCAGTGAGGCGGAGATGTGTGGTAATGGTATTCGTTGTTTTAGCAAGTACTGTTACGAAAATGCCATTGTGAAAAAAGCTGAGTTTAGAATTGAGACCTTGGCAGGTATAAAACCGGTTTGGCTCACAGTTAAAGATAGTCAAGTTCTAGCGGTAGAGGTCGATATGGGGGTGCCCAACTGGCAACGAGCATCAGTGCCTATGATTGGAGAAGGCACCTGTATAGATCAAACGCTTCAAGTCGGTGAGGAGATCTATCAAGTGACTACACTGTCTATGGGCAATCCGCACTGTGTTAGTTTTGTTGAAGATATAGAGAACTTTCCGGTTGGTTTGGTTGGAGAACGGATAGAAACTCACCCGGCCTTTCCGCAACGAACCAATGCGGCTTTTGTTGAGGTGCACAATTGTTGTGAAATGAGTGTGCGTGTTTGGGAACGGGGATGCAAAGAAACCTTGGCCTGTGGTACGGGGGCTTGTGCATCGTTTGCAACAGCTAAAAAACTTGGCAGAGTTCAAGACAAAGTCATTGTACACCTAAGAGGAGGAGACCTGCAGATCACAGAGGGTGAAGAGGGCAACATCTATATGAGGGGCCCTGCTGAGAAGGTCTTTGAGGGTAAATTGTTTAGGGAGGAACCAATTTGACTTTTGAGTATGCGAAGCGGATCAAACAACTACCGCCCTATCTCTTTGCAGAGATAGAGAAAATTCAGAAAGCCAAAAAAGCGCAGGGTATGGATCTTATTTCGTTGTCTATTGGGGATCCGGATTTACCCCCGCCGCAATTTATCACAGATTCGTTAGCAAAAGAGGCGGCAGATCAAAAAAATCATAACTATAGTTTTAGCCATGGCGAACCCGCGTTTCGGGAAGCGGTTATAGGCTGGTATAAGACCCGCTTTGGTGTAGATCTCCAATCGGATCAGGTTATGGCATTGTTGGGCTCCAAGGAGGGTATAGCAAACATTGCTCGAGCTTTTATCAACCCCGGGGACTGTGTGCTTTGTCCTGATCCCGCATACCCAGTCTATGCCAATGGCAGCACCATTCTCTGTGACGGAACCGCAGTTGCTTTGCCGCTATTAGAAGAGAATAACTATCAACCATACTTCAAATCAGTTGATACCCACAATGTTAAAATGATGTTTCTCAACTACCCCAACAATCCCACAGCCGCCATAGTTGATCACACAACCCTAAAAGAAGCCGTCGAGTTTGCCAAAGAAAACAACATTATTCTCTGCTATGATAATGCCTACTCAGAGATTACCTATGAGGGGTATCGTGCCCCAAGTATTTTAGAAGTGGAGGGCGCCTTGGATGTTGCAGTAGAATTTAACTCATTATCCAAGACCTTTAACATGACTGGTGACCGCATTGGCTTTGCGGTAGGAAACAAGGAACTTATTGCAGGCTTAGTTAAAGTAAAATCTCAAATCGACTCAGGTCCGCCAGTGTATACACAAAAAGCCGCAGTCAGAGCCTTGGGTAGCTATACCAGCCGTGATCCCCCAGAATTTTTACGTCAAAGCAACCAGATCCTACAGGAACGCCGTGACCTTCTTGTTGATACCCTTACCAAACTTGGATTTAGTTGTGAGAAACCTAAGGCCACCTTCTATGTCTGGGTTAACTGCAAAGGGAATTCCATGGAATTCACAACTAAGCTACTTGAAGCCGGAGTAGCCGTTACACCCGGAGTTGGGTTTGGTAAACATGGAGAAGGCTATGTACGAATAACCTTTACGCAACCTAAAGAACGCATCAAAGAAGCTTGCGATCGCATTACAAACGCCATCTAACCCACATTTATTTTTACGCCATTTTTTGCATTAGTATTTATGCTGTCGTTATGGAAGGCAGTCAGTTGGTTAGTAATTGCTATCCAACTGAAATTATTAGTTGCCGCAGATGGGGTTTACGTGATTTTGTCGGCTCCTTGCGTTTGTAATCGAAGTAGAGGATGAAAATAAGAATAAAGATAAGAAATAAGCCCGCAATTTAAGAAGAATGTGGCGGTGAATTGGGGTTTATCTTTTGATGAAAGTTACGTTTTTGAGGTAGGCTAGTTCTATGCCTTCGCGTTCAAAGGCTTCTCTTATTGCTAGGTTGATTTGTTGTTGGACTGCGAGGTAGCTACCGTAGTCGGGTGCGTTGACGAAGTAGCTTATGAAGAATTTGAGGCTGTATTCTCCGAATTCGTTAAAGCTTACAAATTGGGGTGAAGCGCCCTCGATGTTGTTGATTATTTCTGAGATTATCCAGGGTATTTTTTTGAGTTTTTCGTTGGGTGTATCGTAGTTTACGCCTAGGTTGAAGACTATTCTTCTTTTGTGTAGTTTTCTAAAGTTTCGTATATATGTGGAGGTAAGTTCTTTGTTTGAAATTACTAGCTCTTCGCCTTGTAAGAGTTGGAGTCTTGTGCTTATTATGCCGATATTTTTGACTGTGCCACTGTAGTCGCCTACAAAAATAAAGTCACCGATTTCAAAGGGTCGGTCAAGGTAGATATATAGTGCACTAAAAAGGTCGCTTAGGGTGCTTTGGAGTGCAAAGGCTATGACGATACCGCTTATTCCCACGCTTGCAAGTGTGGTTTCCCATGCTCCGGGGAAATCAAAGAGGTTGAGAATTAGCAGAAAGGCAATGATAAAAATGACGCCTGTTATAACTTTTTTTAAGATAAAGGTGGAGTGTTTATTGTTTTTTCCGCCTCTTTGCACGGTCATGTCGACTAATTTATCAACAACGACTGTGGCAATTCTTGAAACCGCATAGGCGGCAAGTAGAATTTGTATAATTAAAAATACAATGGTTAGTATATAGCGGTGGGGATCGAGAAATGAAAGCGGCGCTATAGAAAATTGGATAACTAGAATGCCAATTAAGGTCATTATAACTATCTTGAAGGTTGCCGCTATTTCATCAACGAGGGTTGTTGCATTTCTTGCGGCCCAGCGATTGATGTATTTACTAAGAACGGCATATGAGACCCAGCCAACAGAACCAATTATAACAAACACTAAAACGGCAATCAAAAGTTCAGCAGTTGAGGAACTGATGTTTAACAAGTGCCCCAATTCGTCACTAAAGGTATGAATCGCAGTGCTGTTAACGTGATTTGCAGGTAAACTCATGTAGTCTCAAAATCCTTCATAGGACTTGTGGATTACAAGGCCAGTAAGTTCACATAGATAAATTTACTTCTCAACAAATGAAAAAAAGGTTGAAAAGCCGCTTATTTTGCAGCGGTTTTTGCAAGCTTCTTTAGAATTATGTCCTTAGCTATTGTGTAGGCAATTGAGTAGTCAAAGAGGCCCTGTGGTTCAGCAACGGCGCGTTTGATCATTTCTACTTCGGTTTTGATTTTTAGTTTACCAATGGATAGTGCACCGATACCCCAGACGCCAGGTTTGAACTCTTTATCATCGTTTGAACCTAAACCTTCCACACCTAGGGGGTTTATGGCGTTGATATCTGCGACGATTTTGGCTTTGGCTGTGCCAGCTAGATCTGCTGCACTAAGAAGCTGGATGCCTCCTGCACCTGCGGCAAGAATAATTTCGGCGTCTTTGATGGCTTGGGCTGTTTGTTCAGGTTTGCTGACTTCGACAACTTTGACGCATTGTGCACCGCATTCGGCGTTGATTTTGTCTGCTATGATTTGGCCCTTAGCTAGGCTACGGCTACTTATGGTTACGTCTGCTTTTTCTGCGGCGTAGATGCGGGCAGCTGTTTGTCCCACGGGTCCTGTGCCTGCTAAGACTGTGACTTTTTTGCCCTCTAGGGTGCCTAAGCCTCTTTCCATGGATGCGCCAAAAGTTTTGGCGACTGCGGCTGCTGCTGTGCTGTATCCGCCTCGGGGGTCAACAATGATGCTGTTTCCCCATGGAGCGGATTTCATGGCTTTCTGGGTTGCGGCGACAACTTTTTCTACTTCTTCAAAGTTGCTACCGTTGATGAAAATTTTGGTGTGTTTTGCGCCTTCAGGTCCACGGGGGAAGAGGAGGTCAAAGACTATCTTGGGTGCGTCTTCGCCGGTAACATTTTCGAATTTAAATATAGAGGAGTCGGGGAATACGTCTATGGCGACTAGTATATCAAAGGGGCTACAGTATTTGTCTGTGTCTAGGAAAAAGAAAACTGTTTTGTACGTTGGTTGTGCCAATTTAATTACACCTTACTCGTTTGTGATACAGTTTAATGATTTAAGAGTTAAGGTTTTTATTAATTAAGTCTTCTGAAATGAAGGTTCATCAATGATTCTTTAGGGATATACAAATTTGAATTCTTCAAGTCTAAGCCATAAATTTCAAGTTAAATCCATTAGCCAGTTTTTGAGGACCCAAAAGAGCCCAACCCAATCAAAATTGTACCAGCAGACAAAAATAGTCCGGCCAGTTCCGCCTTAGATGGCACATCAACAGGTGATCCTGCAACTGACGAGACCCCCTCTTCAGATGAAAAACCAAGCGCCATCAGCTTGCTGCTACAAGAACCAATGTAGATACACCCATTAGCTATCGCCAGCGAAGCATACAAAGAGCCCAAACGACCAATCTCATAACGCCAAAGCTCCACCCCCGAGGTCGCATTAAGAGCATACAAATGGCCATCACTGGCACCAAAAAAAATCGCTCCACTTGCAACAACAGGCGAAAACTCAATACCCCCATCAGAACAGACAACACCACAAACCCACTTTTTTGCCCCTGTTAGAGCATCAAAAGCATACATATACCCCTCACCCGTCCCCACATAAACACACCCATAAGCAACCGCAGGTGCAGTTGGAAAACCCTCTACCGTTTGATTCCACACCGTCCGCCCAGAAGAGGCCTCAATACAATAAACACTCCTAGTACCGTATAGAAAACTCTCACCTAAACCCGAAACGTAAACAAAATCACCCCAAACTACCGGAGGCAGATATACCTCGACGGTTGTTTCAGACTCCCAGATCGTATCGCCGGTATATGCATCAAGAGCAAGAACAGATGGCGAGTATAGGTCTGTGATGAAAAGTTTGCCGTCTGCAATTGCAGGTGAAGACGCTTGACCATTGAGCTTTTTTTGCCAGAGAATCTTACCGGTATTTACATCTAGCGCGGCAAAATGGCAGGTATCATCTGAGGGGTCGTTGTAATTTGTGTAATAGTAACCATCTTCGACCGCACAACATTTGTAGCCATTTATAGTCCATATTTGTTTTCCGGTAATGGCACTAACAGCGCCTTTTGTAGTATAAACAACGTTATTCTCAACAACAGGCGATGCATACAGCGTAGCTTCGTTATAGGACCTCCAGAGCAACTCACCTGTAGAGGCATCATATGCATCTAAACCAAACAGGCCCGTATAGATTAACTCCGTTTACTATAACAGGTGAACCACGGCTGTGTAAAACAGGGAAATTCGAGGCGGTTTCATGACTCCATAGTTTTGTGGGCATAGATAGAGGAGCAGAACTGTTTGTAAAACCCGAATTAGACACATCATAACGAAACATCGGCCAATCATCCCCTGATAAAACAGAATCAGAATCAGAAATAAACACAGATACCGCAAAAAAGACAAAAACTAGCGATAACAGCAGCACATGGTACTTAATAAAATGACAACTGCTCGGCGATTAACCATACGTATCTGTCGATAAATTTTCAGCAGTTCATATATTTTTGTTGGTGTTTAGCGGGTTTTTCGGCGACAATGCGAAACTCTATTAAATAGTAATAGTCAAAAATGATAGACTGTTTAGACGGTTGATAAGGGAATGCAGAACATAACGTCTGATAAGCAGATTACAGGTCTTCTATCTAAACTCTCAGAGGGCATTGCATATTGCAAGATATTAACTGATGAAAAAAACAATCCGGTTGACTGGCTCTACCTAGATATTAATGAGGCCTATGGGAAAATTAACAACCTCAAAAGAGAGGAGGTAATCGGTAGAAGAGCAACTGAGGTGTTTGCTAAGAAAAAGCAGAACATAGATAGTTTGATTCAGCTCTATGGCGCGGTCATATTGAGCGGTAAATCTAGCACCACCGAGCAGCAGTATTCTAAAGCACACAACAGAGGGCACCATAGCTCAGTTTACAGTCTTCAAAACGGTTACTTTGCGGTTGTTTTTAAAGAGATTCCATCACAGATAGAAACTGTAGAAGAACTAAGGCAAACAAAAGCGGATTTGGAGAGAAAAATACAAACCAGCACAGAGGAGCTAATTAAAGAAAGACAAAGGCTATATAATGTATTGGAAACATTACCATTCCATATTGTTTTGATAGATAAAGATCATAAAATATTGTTTGGAAACCGCATTTTTCGCAAAATTTTTGGCCAATATCAGGGAAAATACTGTCATGAAGTCATATTTAACCGCAATCAACCATGCGAAAACTGTGAAGCCTACAAAGCACTCAAAACCAACAAACCCATCCGATGGGAATGGATTGGACCCGATGGCAAATACTATGACAGCTTTAGCTATCCCTTCATCGATTATGATGGATCAACCAATATCTTAGAAGCCGTTATCGACATAACAGAACACAAACGCAACGAGACCGAACTCAAAAAATACCGTGACCAACTCACACAACAAGTTATTGAACATAAAAAAACCCTGCATGAAAATGAAGAACGCTGGGCCACGACCCTAAAGAGCATCTGTGATGCCGTGATAACAACCGATACTAAAGGCATAATCACATTCATGAATCCTGTTGCCGAAAAATTAACGGGATGGAGTGAAAAACAAGCAACAGGAAAACCCATAGAACAAATCTTTCACATAATAGATGAACAAACAAAACAGAAACCAAAAGATATAGTCACAAAAGTTCTAACACAGGGATTTATCACCGGTTTAGCTAACCAAACACTTTTGATACGCAAAGATGGCACCGAGATTCCCATTGCAGACTGCGGGACACCAATTATCACAGCTGACGGCATCATGCCCGGTGTTATTTTTGTTTTTCAAGATTGTAAAAAACACAGAAAAGCTCAAGAAGCAAACAAACGACAAGCCGCATTAATCGATCTAAGCCCCGTGGCAAATATTGTTCGCAAAATCGATGGCACCATAACTTTTTGGAGCAAAGGCGCCGAAAAAACCTACGGCTGGACCAAAACTGAAGCCGTAGGAAAATTTACCCATGAACTACTAGAGACTAAATTCACCCAACCCTTTGACACCATTATTTCAGAGTTGCAAAACAAACAAAGCTGGACAGGGATAGTTACTCAAAAAACTAAGGATAACCGCACCCGGACTATGCAAAGCTGGTGGCTTGTGGAAAAAACTGAACAGGGAGAAATCGAAAGTATTCTTGAGGCCAACATAGACATAACAGAAAGAGAACAAATAGAAAAAGAAATCTCCCGGTTAGCCAGCTTTCCAACCCTTAGCCCAAACGCCATACTTGAAGTAGATTTCGAGGGAAAAATAAACTACGCAAACCCTGCAACCGAAAAGTTGTTTCCTAACCTTAAAACAATGGGAATAAATCACGAGTTCTTTTCAGACTGGCAACATATCAAAGAAACCTTTGAAATAAAAAAAACAAACACTCTGGGAAGAGAAACAAAGATCGACAAACACTGGTATCATCAACAATTCTCCCTTGTGCCCCAAACCCAACAAATCCGCATCTACATTACAGACATAGATGAGTTAAAACAAACCGAACACGCACACGCCCAAGCACAACAAAAACTAGAAGAAAACACGGTTCTGCTTGAAGAATATGCTAACCAAATGGAAAAACTCGCCGAACAAAGAGCACGACAACTCCAAAGTGCAGAACGTCTAGCAGCTATTGGGCAAACCGCCAGTATGGTTGGACATGACATTCGAAACCCTCTGCAAGCCATAACCAGCGACATGTATCTTATCTTAGAAGAAATCAAAACCATGCCAGACAAACAAAGCAAACAAGTCATAACCGAGAGCATAGACTCAGTCAACCACAACCTAAACTATATCAACAAAATCATCAGCGACCTCCAAGACTACACAAGACCCCTCAAACCCAACGTTCAAAACACAAACCTCTCAGACCTGATTTTAAGCACCCTATTAACCATCAACGTCCCAAAGAGCATTGAGGTCACAATAGACAGCAAACAAATCCCCATCCCTATCAAAACCGACATCAGCTATATACAAAGAATTCTAACAAACCTTGTAACTAACGCAGTTCAAGCAATGAAAGAAAAAGGCAAACTAACAATAAAAACAGACGTAGAAAACAATGTGGCAACAATAAGCATACAGGACACGGGAATAGGCATCACCAAAGAGGTCAGCAACAAAATGTTCACACCTCTATTTACCACCAAATCAAAAGGTCAAGGGCTAGGTTTAGCCGTTGTTAAACGCCTCGTAGAAGCACTAAACGGCACCATCACATTTGAAAGCGAAGCAGGCAAAGGGACACGATTCACCGTTGAACTACCCCAAACAACCTTCTCAGCAGATCCATAAAAAAGTTAGGCGATTTCAGATGAGTCCCAAAGAAACTGGAAATACTCTCGTGCAAACCCCACTAACCCCACATGATTACTCCAAATAACAAGGCTAGGTTTATCCTCGCCTAAAAACAGCATTGCCTCTTTACCATCTGCTATGATGCCCCCGCCAAACATGTGATCACGAATACGCAATGCACCCAAACCGGAGTATTTTTTGATGAACTGCCAATCCTCTTTTTTGCCCGCGGCCATCAACTTCATGGTGACAGACTTTTTGAGTCCCGAACCAAGCAACGGCTCAGCAAGTGCAATCAGGGGTTTAGCGAACTCGGGCGCGGCAACCACAATTTCCACTGAGGCTTTCTTAAAAATCTCCTCGAGCTTTGTGAGTACCGCCTGTTGGCCACGCAAAATAAGCATATCAGGTCGCTCAACAAGTTCACGCTTCTCATAGAGAGGCTGGAGAGTTTCAACGATAGTATTTTCCCAGCTGACATATTTGTCTTCAAGACGCAACTTGGTTGATCGGGCAGCTTCTAGGGGAGGCACGGGATAGTATTTAAAGGGACGACTTTCGCCGCTTTTAATCCAGCCTTTCTCTTTGAGGCTGTTTAGGACCTCATACATTTTACTGTAGGGTACACTGGCTTGACTGCTAATTTCCATAGCCGTCATCTCGCCACCAGCTAGCAGAACTATGTAGGCGTCGATTTCGTAGGCGTTTAGGCCCATTTCTCGCAGGGTACTGCGGGTTTCCTCATTTGCTGTCATGCTTTCCCCTCAATCACCGTAGGAAACGTTTGGAAACCTTATTATCATCATTGACTCTTAAGCCCTTCGAAAAGAAAGTAGTCTATCCTCCAGAAGGCACTGATATGAAAGATATTAAACAGACTCAAAGTATCTGTCCTGAATGCCTCAAACCTCTTGATGCAACCATCTATGAGGATCAAGGCAAAGTATTTATTAAAAAAACCTGCCCTCAACATGGGCCATATAGTGAACTCTATTGGTCGGACTATGACCAATATGTTCGGGCTGAAAAGTTTCGTTGTGAGGGCACAGGTGTTGAGAATCCTCACACTGAGAAAAAACTAGATTGCCCAAGTGATTGTGGTATTTGCCCCCAGCATAAAAGCCACACTGCGCTGGCAATCATAGATATTACTAATCGATGTAACCTTAAATGCCCCGTCTGCTTTGCCAATGCAAACTATGCCGGCTATGTCTATGAGCCGACAATGGAGCAGATTGTGGATATGCTAAAGAATCTGCGTGAAACCAAACCGGTACCAGCGCAGGCGCTTCAGTTTAGCGGCGGAGAACCGACCATTCGCAAAGAACTCCCCGATATGATTCGTAAAGCAAAAGAGCTTGGCTTTAACCATGTGGAGGTTAACACCAATGGGTTGCGCTTAAGCCAAGATGTAGAGTTTTGTAAACAACTAAGAGAAGCCGGGGTCAGCACTATCTATCTACAGTTTGATGGCCTAACCCCAGAAGTTTACAAGTACATCCGCGGTGTTGATTTACTTGATATAAAACTAAAGGCGATTGAGAATCTACGGGCCGCGGGCTGGAATAGTGCAGTACTTGTGGTCACATTAGTAAAGGGTGTCAATGACAACCAGTTAGGCGATATTATTGATTTTGCCGCAAAAAACAGCGATGTTATCAGATGTATAAACGTCCAACCTGTCTCACTATGCGGACGTCTGCCTGCTGATGAGCGTGAAAAGATGCGCATAACCATTCCTGACTTTATGGCAAAAGTTGAAGAACAAACCCAGGGCGTTATCAAGGTCAGCGATTTCTATCCGATCCCAGTTGTGGTTCCTGTCTCCAAAGCAGTGGGTGCCATTAAAGATAAGCGCTATGTCGAATTCACAGCACATCCCCACTGCGGCATGGCTACCTTTGTATTTATCGAAAACGGAAAAATCACACCCATCACGCGCTATGGCAATATTGAAAAATTTGTCAGCACCCTGCAAAGTGTCTATGATGATGCCGCAAAAAACAACAAAAGCAAAGCTAAACTCCGTCTCATTGGTGCGGGTCGGCATATAAAATTCAGTTTTCTGCGCAAATATGTGCTAAAAGTGTTGGTGAATGGCGACTATAAATCACTAGGGGACTTTGCACGCTCAGCTGTGCTGATTTCATCTATGCACTTTATGGATCCCTACAACTTTGACCTCGAACGCATCCAAAATTGTGTTATACACTATGCTGTACCAGGGGGACGCATCATACCGTTTTGCACCATGAACTCTATTCACCGTGCTGAGGTGGAAAAGAAATTTGGCATGCCCATTAAAGAGTGGCAAGATAAGCATAAGGTTGAAATAAGCCAGACAGTCTAGATGTGAATTAAAACTATTTAGCAAGGTGAAAAAATCAATGGGTGGAAAAAAGAAGCTCGGCATAAAGCAGATGGAAAAACAACAAGAAGATAAAGCTGATGATAAATCAAAAGACAAGAAAGACAAAAAGGCAGGGGGTCCCCCACAGAAGAAAACAACCATCAGCATCATGGCTCCCGATGTCAAGGATGATAAAATCGTTGCAGAAGTCAAAAAGATGAACGTACTGACACCATACGCAGTTGCAACACGCTATGGTATACGCATCAGTGCAGCAAAAGACTTCCTTGAGCAACTAGAAAACAACGGTGCAATACAACTCGTCTCTGGAAGCCATAGCTTAAAAATCTACAAGCCAGCCGCGTAAGCGGACTTGTGCTTTTTAATTTTTTGGAGTTTATTCACTTGAGTTTTCCTGAAAAAGTATACACCAACAAAGAACTTAAAGCGGCTAGGTTGCTCATAGATCAAGGATACAAACACGACCTAAGTATTGATGGCAAATCCGACTTTATCAAAAAAGTCAAAGAAGCACTCGAACATCTAAAAACTGCAGACTATTACGAATATTTACAGACCTACATCCGAAAGATCGTAGAAATTGATGGTATGACTCAACTTCGTGAAACAGAGGTTTCCATCTGGGCAAACAAGTTCGCAGTAGACAATCCAGTAGATGCCGCCAGTCTTTTTGTTCAAAAAGCATCCAGCATGCATGAGTATATGCAAGGCAAACTCTACTACGGAGGTCCCGCAGAAAAACGTTCAATCGCTAAGCGCGTAGAGTTTCTAGAGGCCCTCAAAGACAAAAGTAAAGATAAAGAAATTAAAGAAGAATGTGAACGACTCCTAAAGCTGTGGAAAGACAGCTCCCTATAACTTTTTAAGATGAAAGAAGAACCACTTTGATAGTTGAACCACTTTTAACCTGCTGGAACAACTCCAAGTTACTTGTAATTTTTCCCAATATGCTCACAGGACTATAGGGCTGGCTCTTACCATAGAAAACACACAATGCACCACCCATGGGCCAAAACGCAATAGTCCCTGCCTCAACAATGGGTTTAGCTTTTTCTTCACCCATCTTTAGAGGAATCTCAAAATAAACCTCCTCTTTCCACAAAGCAGCCCGGCCCTCCATGGGCAATTTGCGCACAATAGCATCTATAGTTCGTGGCGCTAAAAAGCGAACAAGTTCACCTTCAGCTTCACCTAAAGCTTCAATGAGAAACTTAATTTTTATGCGGGAAACGCCTTCATCATTACTCATTTGCATACCCCTTTAGAAAATAACAAATTATAGAGTGTATGGTCAAAGGGTAATTTAACGTTATCTCAAATTTACTCAACCCAACTATATAGTCAAACATAGGTGTAATGTGTAAACTTGCCTGATCACTTTTATGAACGCCATAGAGAATACAAGTAGAACCAAAAGGGTATAGCTACTTATACATGTTATCTGTCCGTCGCCGGTTAAAGAAGAGTGAGGGTTGTTTTGCCGATGAATTCTATCTCTTCCTCGGTTACTTCGGGATGAATGGGCAGAGAAAACACTTGTTTAGCCGCTTGCTCGGTTTCTGGCAATGTTTGGGCGTCATAGTTGTTGCGGTAGAAGGGCATAGTATTGACGGGGTTTATGTAGTAAGCTTCGGCGCCGATGCCTTTGGCTTTGAGATCGTTTAGGAGTTTGTCGCGAGCATCTGGAGTACCTTGGATTAGTCGAGCGGTGTAGAGGTACCAGCTGTGTTTGTTCTCGGGGGTTTCGTAGGGCAAAACAAGTCTATTGCTTTGTTGTAGAATTTTGGTGAGTTGTTCAGCGTTTCTGCGGCGTCTTGCGACAAACGAGGGTAATTTTGTTAACTGTACATTAGCTATGGCGGCTTGTAATTCTATCATGCGGTAGTTGTTACCCAGCATTTCTGAGGCGTACTTGGTTTTTTCACCATGTGTACGTATCATGCGAAGGATTTCATCGAGTTTATCACTGTTGGTTGTTATAACTCCGCCTTCTCCGGCCATCATATTTTTGCTTGCATAGAGACTCCAACAGGCAACATCAGCAAAGGAACCGACAGGTTTGCCTGCATAGGTGGCGCCATGCGCTTGAGCGGCATCCTCAACTAAGCCCAAACCGTGTTTGTCAGCGATTTCCCGCAGGGGTTTCATGTCAGCAGAGAATCCGTAGAGATCCACAGGGAGGATGGCTTTGGTTTTTTTGGTAATAGCTTTCTCTACTGCTGTGGGTGAGAGGTTGTAGGTTTTTGGGTCGATATCTACAAAGACGGGTTTGCCACCTGATAGAGCCACGGCTTCGGCGGTTGCAACAAAAGTAAAACTGGGCAAAATGACCTCATCATCACGTCTGACGCCTACTGCCATAACTGCGGCGTGTAATGCGGCGGTGCCGGTGTTAACAGCAACCGCGTGTTTGGTACCTGCGAACTCTGCAAATGCTTTTTCAAATTCTAAGACTTTAGGTCCAGCGCCTAGTGCGTTTGTTAGGGGGCCTTTACGCATAACTTCTAATACAGCTTGGACTTCTGCTTCATCTGTTTGCGGTTTGTTAATGGGTATCATTTTTACCAGTCTCCTTTTGTTTACTGTTACTCGAGTATTTAAAAACAGGTCAAGTTAGGGCAGTTATTACTCTATGGGCATATGTTGGGTGATCTTGTAGTCTACTATGACTCTGATGCCTGATTGTCTAAATGTTTCATCAAGTTCGGGGTCGCCTGTGTCTACTCGTAGATGTTTGAATTTGGCTAGTTTGCTTTTGGTGGCGATGACAAAGATATTGTTTATACCTACTTGGCGGATGACTTTGGGGCTTATTTGTTGGTTGCCTCTGCCAAATATGAAGCCCTGGCCGCCGATGGGTGTGACAATGATTTTTGTAGGTTTGGTGTTTATGTGGATTAGGATTTGTTTTTCGCTTACGTCTTGGGCAATTATTTGTTTATCTAAGAATAAATCGACACCCAATAAGGTTTTTTTCTGATCCATTAGATCAGCAACGGTGCGAGTGGTGGTCCCTGGACCCACAATATAGAGGACGCCGGGTTGCATTTCTTCTAGGATGTAGAGAGCGATTGCCGCTTGGTTTTCTACTTCGTTTTCGGTGATGGGGCTCTCCATTTTATTGCCCTGAATTAGATGTGGCTCAAAAGGACTCAGCATATAACCATACAATTTCGCGGAGAGATGATTCTCTCGGAAGGCTTGTTCGTCGATATCCATAACTTCAGCTTCTTGTAACGGTAGTCCGTTCCATAAATACTCAATCACAACTCTAGCGGCTGCCTGTGGGCTGGTTGCAAAAAGAGCACTGTGCATCTTGACACCTGTGGGCACTCCCAGCACCGGTAAGGTCATACCGATGGCTTTTTGGATGTCCCGTGTTGTGCCATCTCCGCCGCAGTAGACCAGTAAATCTACGCCGGCTTCAGCAACGGCTTTGGCAATGCTTTGAGTGTCTTTGGGGGTAGTTTTTGGTTTAGTTTCGCCGATGACTTTGTAGGTGTAGCCTAGCTTTTTTGCTTCAGTTTCACCCATGTTTGCGGCGCCTACAATCAGTTTGAGGTGGGGTCTAGCAGACAAGAGTTCGGTTAGGAAGGTTTGGGCGCGTTTTGTTGCGATGGGTGCAGCGCCCAGAGCTAGGGCTTGTTTGAGGGTTTGTTGTCCGTCTGTGCCTTTTAAGCCGACGGTGCCGCCCATGCCTGCTATGGGGTTTATGATAAAGCCAAGGGTTTTGTTTGGAATTGAGGGAGGTGGTTTGGTGATCAAAAGTATCATCATTAGTGGTGGCTGAGGGTTAATAAAAGAAAGGGCAGGTTTTTTGGAAAGGGAGGGAGAAGGAGGATGATTGGGGTTAGTAGGTTTCGCATCCGATGTATTGTTTTGTGATGTCGTTGAGCCAGGGGTAGAGTTTGCGTAGTTTTTCCATTGATTGGGCTACTTTTTCTGCGGGGTATTCGTAGGGTTGGAGGTGTCCGTTGAAGTATTCGTCGTATGCGGACATGTCAAAGTAGCCGTGGCCTGTTAGTGCAAATAGCAGGGTTTTTGTGGTGTTGGTTTGGGTGCATTTTCGGGCTTCGTCGCAGACTGCTTTGATGGCATGGGTTGATTCTGGGGAGGGTATGATGCCTTCTGAGCGGATGAAGAGTTTGGCGGCGTCAAATGCGTCTACTTGGTTAACTGAGAGTGTGGTTATTTGTTTTTCTTTGGCTTGTACGCTCATGGTTGGGGCGATGCCGTGGTAGCGTAGTCCGCCTGCGTGGATGGGTGCTGGCATGAAGTCGTGGCCTAGGGTGTACATGGGTACTAGGGGGGTTAGTTTGGCGGTGTCGCCGTGGTCGTAGGTGTAGTAGCCGCGGGTTACTTTGGGGCATGCGGTTGGTTCGACGGCTATGAATTGGGTTTCTTTGGGGGCTTTTTTGGAGACTTTGTCGTAGTAGAAGGGCCAGTATAGTCCGCTGAAGCTACTTCCGCCGCCTATGCAACCATAGACGATGTCGGGGTATTCTTCGATTTGTGCTAGTTGTTTTTGTGCTTCTAGTCCGGCTACTGTTTGGTGCATGCAGACGTGGTTGAAGACGCTTCCGATTGTGTAGTTGGCTTTTTTGCCTGTTTTTTCGCTTTCTAGGCTGTCTTCGACGGCTTCGCTTATGGCGACGCCTAGGCTGCCTTTGTTTTGGGGGTCTTCGGCTAGGATGTTTCTGCCGGCTTGGGTTTGTTGGCTGGGGCTGGCATATACAGTTGCTCCAAATGCGTTCATCATGGCTTTGCGGTAGGGTTTTTGTTCGAAGCTTGCGCGGACCATGTAGACGGTTGCTTCTATGCCAAATATGCTGGTGGCAAATGAGAGTGCGCTGCCCCATTGTCCTGCGCCGGTTTCGGTTGTGACGCGGGTGATGCCTTCTTTCATGTTGTAGTATGCTTGGGGTACGGCGCTGTTGGTTTTGTGGCTGCCTGAGGGTGAACTTCCTTCATATTTGTAGTAGATTTTGGCGGGGGTTTTTAGTGCTTTTTCGAGGCCTGTGGCGCGGAAAAGGGGGCTGGGGCGCCAGATTTTGTAGATTTCTCGGACTTCATCGGGGATGTCTATCCAGCGGTCTTGGCTGGTTTCTTGTCCGATGATGGCTTTGGGGAATATTTTGGGGACTATGCCGACGCCGGGTTTCCCTGTTTCTGCTTCGATAAAGGGTGGCAGGGGGTGGGGTAGGTCGGGGACGATGTTATACCATTGTTTTGGTATGTCAGATTCGGGGAGAAGGATTTTTTTGTCGGGCAATTTAGTTCGCCTTTGCTGTGATTGGTTCTTTGTTTGATTTATTTAAGGCTTTTCTGTACAGTTTTGTACATGGTTAGGTTGTTTTTGTTTCTAATGTAGTGTATAGGCGAGATAGTTTGATTTTGAGCTCTTGTTAGCAGTGTTGTGTTGTGGGGGGTTATAGGTTGTTAGATTTTAAAAACAGGGCATGTAGATACGCATTTATACTTTAATGTACAAAATATTACATGAGAGAACATAAATGTGGGGAAAAATTGAAACACAACTCCAACAATACCCCGAACGCCTAAAAGTTACACGCGTACTTATCGAAAACGGATTATCAGTCAAAAACAATAAAATCTATGTCAACAAAATCGAAATCCCACCAATCCGAGTTGCCCGAGCCGCAAACGTTGATCGCCGCACAGTCAACGAAACCCTAAGCAGCATCCACAACAACCCCGAACTACGCATGATATTTGAACAAATCCGCCCCGCAGGCCACAGCCTAAAAGAAATCGCCAAACACCTCAACTTAGGCGTTGTAGAAATCACCCCCACAAACGCCACCGGCCTGGGCATCCTATCCAACACCGCAGTAATCCTCAACAACGCAGGACTCAGCATACGTCAAGCCATAGTAGACGACCCCGAACTCTCACCCGAACCCAAACTAACATTTATCGTAGAACGCAAAATCCCAGGCGAACTGATCCCCGAGTTACTAAAAGTCCCCGGAGTAGCCAAAATCTCAGTATACTAACACACAACCAACCTTCCAAAAACAACATCAAAACGCTCAAACTAGAACAATATTCAATACAAAAACTAATCTGCGAGATTCACATATAACCTACAAAGACATTAAAAATATGCAGAGGGGCACAATACAATGGAAGTACTACTATCAATTAAACCAAAATCTTCTGAAAAAATCTTCTCAGGCGAAAAAAAGGTTGAATTCAGAAGAAAACTACCCAAAGAACATATCGACCGAGTATTTGTTTATGAAACCACCCCATCACAAAAAATTGTGGGCTGGTTTAGCATAGAAACCATTCATTCAGGCACCCCAGAAGAAATTTGGGAGAAGTGCAAAGAAACAAGCGGCACAACCAAAAAGAAATTTGACACCTATTGCAAAGACGTCGACATAATCTATGCACTTGAAATTAAAGAAGCAGTAAAGTTAAAATATGAAAAAGATCCGTTCAAACTTTTTTCAGGTTTTAAACCCCCGCAAAGCTTTGCTTACGTTGACGGATCACTCATCTTAAAGGACAGCAAAAACAAATAACCAAACAGCAAAAGCATGCCGCCAGCAACAACTATTTAACCAAACAATAGATCTGCTTAACCAGAATCGTCACAGTACGCTAGTTGCTATCTGCCAAGCACCGCTCGTATACAAAAGCATCAACAAAAATATTAAGAAAATAAAAAGAAAAGGGTTATTTTAGAGGCACATACATTGAAGAACGAGAAGCACCGATACCAGGGGTACCATGGCGGACAGGTTTGTTTGTTATGGCAAACTCGCCAAGATAGTGGCCGATCATCTCAGGTCTTATGTCTACGCCGACAAATTCTTTACCGTTGTGTATGCTGATTTTTGCGCCAACCATTTCAGGTAGCACAATGAGGTCGCGAACGTGGGTTTTTATACCGCTTTCTTTGGTGATTTTGGCTTCTTTGGCTGTGCGTAGTTTCTCAAGTAGGATGCGCTGTTCGGGTGTTAGGCCGCGTTGGAGGCTTCTTCTTTGTCGTGACGGGAGCAGGTTGATGAATTCATCCATAGACATGCCTGAGAGACTCTCGAGGCTGTGTCCACGGTAGCTAAATTCTTTGGGCATTTTTTGTTTCTCCTGTTAATTTTTATCCTCGGATGGCCCGTTTCTTTTTCTGGCCGGGTCCGCGGGCGGCGATTAAGCCGACTTTTTGTCCTGGTGGAGCACCATGTGAGGTTGTTGTTGTTCTGCGAGCGCTCTTTTTGCTACTACCATAGGGGTGTACGGCTGGAACCATCTTTCTGCCGCTTGTACGTGGGTACTTGTGGCCTTTGGCTTTCATGAGGTGATATTTTTCACCGGCTTTAAGGAACGGTTTCTCGATGCGTCCAGAAGCTGAAATGACACCTACTGTAGCTAAGCAGTAATCGTTGACGTAGCGGGTTCGGCCTGAGGGTAGACGGATCATGGTACCCTGGGGGGTGTGACCGACTACTGTTGCATATGCACCTGAGCTACGAGCCATTTTGCCGCCGTCTCCGGGGCGAAGTTCAAGATCGCAGACTAAGGTTCCTTCAGGCATTTTACCCAATGGAATAATGTTACCGATTTCAGCGGGTGCTTTTCCGCCGTAGACTATTTCCTGACCGATAAAGACGCTCTCAGGTGTGATGCTATACATCAGTGTGCCGTCTTCAAATTCAACTAGTGAAAGGGGTGAACCTCTTCCAGGGTCATGAACTAAGTCCACTATGACACCTAGGAGTTCAATTTCAAAAGATTCCTTTGGAGCAATTGGTGGATACTTTGCGGGTGCAACACGTTTATGAGTTGAGGCGCGGAAGTTTTGCCCGCCGCGACCCCGTCTTTGAACACGAATACGTTTTCCCATAGTCAAGCCTTCTACAAATTATTAGAGGATTCCAAGTTTTATTGCGATGTCGGAAGCTTGGAATTCAGGTGTGAGCTTCACGAATGCTTTTTTGACACCCTGGGGTGTGATAAGTACGTTAACGTCTTTTACTTTAACTTCATACATGACCTCGACAGCGCGTTTAATGTCAGCTTTGCCTGCTTTTGAGTTGACCATAAAGATAAGCTTGTTCTCTTTTTCAACCATGATGCTGGCGGATTCAGTCATTAGGGGGTAGTGGATTATTTCATCTGGCTTCATTAGGCTGATTCTCCATAAAGAGTTGTTAATTTGTCTATTGCACCGCTAGTCCAGACGGTTAGTCTGCCTGGATGAGTTCCCGGAGCGAGCATTTCAGTGTTGAGGCTATTGACAGTAGCTACTTGCACACCAGGGATGTTGCTGGCGGCGTTTGCTAAACTTTTATCGTCAACCACCACGATGAGGGGGCCAACGGCTTGTTTCATCTTACGGCCTCGGCGTTTGCCTTTGCCTGCGCGGACACTGCGGCTGTCTCTGACGCGTGTAAGTTCAGCATCAAAGCCAAAGCTTGCAAAAACTTCTTCAACTTCTTTGGTTTTTGACAAGCCTTCGATGGTGTCCTCGACAACTAGGGGCAACCCGATGACTGTGTCAACTTTGTGTCCGCGGGCGGCAACAACTTCTTTTTCAGATGTTGCAGCGATGGCAGATATCAAAGCGAGTTTAGCTTCTTTTTTGGGTATGTCTTTAACTATGATTTTTTCTACACGTGGTGGATGGGGTTGTCTGCCTTTAACGGTGCTTGGAGCAAAGGCTGCTTTGCCGCTACCGCCTTTAACGCGGGGAACACGTGCGATGCCGCTACCGGTTCCGCGTGATTCAGCAGTGGTTTTCTTGCCGGCCATGGGGTCTCTGCCCTGTGGCTGAATACGTTTAGATTGTATAGCTAAGACTGCGCGTTTAATCACATCAGGTCTTAGCGGGGTTTGGAATACTGCGGGAAGAGTTATTGTTCCCTTAGCTTTGCCTTGTAAGTCAAAGATTTCTGCGGTTTTCTGTGCCATACGTCATTCAACCTATTTTCCTTGAGGAGACTCCAGTGAGATATATGTTACTTGTGGTGGTGCTTCAGGGGCTTCTGTTGGAGGCCGTGCAGGAACGCGGAGGCGAATCATACGTTTTTCAGTACCAGGGATACTTCCATCTATTAGGATGTATGGTCCTTTGATTTCGCCATATCGGATGTAGCCGCCTTTAACGGTGACTTCTTTACCATCTTTGCCGATTTTTAGAATACGTTTGTTAAATTCGATTCTTTGATGGTAACCGGTTTGACCTGCACGTGCAATGCTGTACATGAGGTGGTGTGGATTCCATGGACCCAACGTGGCGATGCCTCGTTTGGTTTTTCTACCTTTGTGTTGTAGCTTGGTTACGCCCCAGCGTTTAACTGGACCTTGGAAACCTTTACCCACTGTTACACCTGCAACATCGATGTATTGACCGTCTTTGAAGACTTCTTCAGGTGCAACGGTTTTTCCAAGAAGTTGTTTAGCGTATTCGAATTGTTGTGCAATGCTTCCGCCGCCGATTTGAACTTCGCAGGTCTCTGGCTTCTTTTTGGAGAGACTGGTCTGGGTCGGCTGAGTTGCGGTTATAACACGTACAAAATCGGTACGTTCAAGGTTATCTTGAATTTTCTGAAGCATTTCTTCGGTGTTGAAGGCATCTGGCAAGACCAAAAGGCGATCAAGCTCAGTTGGAGGTTCCTTCATCCAAGCTTCAGTTATGTTTTCTAAACCGTAGGGGGTCTTTGTGTAGGTTCTTATACCGCAGATAAGAATCGGCGGCGTTTCTAATATGGTTGTGGCCCGCATAACTTCTTTACCAAAGTTTGGTGACCGTTTATGGTCTTCGATAGTAAAGATGTAGGTCATACCTGCCTTGTAGGCTGAAAATCCTAAAAGCCTAGGTGAGTCTGACTTTATCTGAGGCCAGTATCTAATACGTGCTACTGGTTTCTTAGCACGATGCCTCGGTAAGTAGGCTAATGAACCATGTCTTGGAGCATGATGTTTACGATGTCCCATTGATCATCCGCTTCGCGCCTTTAGCAAATAGTACAACGAGTTATAAACCTTGCCATAACGACGTAAACAAGCGGTTATGATGTTTAGAACACAATTACCGTCAATCAACTTTGATCTAACAACCATAGAAGGTTGTTAGTGGTCAGCTATCGTTTGCAACACTACCGACAACCGTTTAAGAGGTATACCCTAATACTTACCAATTACCCAAATAAAGGGCACTCAAAGATGCCAAACAGTTCGAAATGTGTATGAGAGAAAGTTCTGAATTTCATTCCAAGTCAGCTTGGATTTACCGTGTTTACGGTTCACAAACAGTACAGGGATTTCTCTAACTTGGAAATTTCTAAGGGCCGCTTGTCGTATGGTTTCAATTTGGATTTCATAGGTGTGGCTGTGCAGATTATTGATGACTTCTCTGAGAAAAATAGTGGCGTAGCAACGATAGCCGCTGGTGCAGTCTTTAAGATCCAATCCCAACGAAGTTCGGGCGAGTGTGTTAGCGGTTTTGCTAATGAGTTTTCGTGAAAGGGGCCAGCCCAGGATTTTACCGCCTTTGCTGTAGCGGCTACCTATGACTATGGCACATTCGTATTGTTGCATTACTGCTAATAGTTTGGGCAGGTCTTGGGGATTATGGGAGTAATCAGCGTCCATGGTGAGAATGTATTTTGGCGGCTGGTTTTGTGAGAGAAAAATTTTAAAGCCATCAGTTATAGCAGTGCCTAAACCCAATTTTTTGGGTCGACTACAGAGAAACAAATTGGAATATTTGGTTTGTTTTTCCTCTACGATCTGAGCGGTTCCATCGGGGCTTGAATCATCTATCACCAGGATGGATAGGTCCAAATGCAGGTTTTCAATATCTTCAATCAGTTGAGCTATGTTGTCAGCTTCACCAAATGTTGGCAATATTACGCCTATCTCAGAGTGATTAACGTTCTCGACTAATTGATAACCCATTAAAATGACTCATAAATAGAAAAGGAAAGAAAATTAATAAACATTAAGAATATCCGCCACTACGACTATTCCCTTGCTTAACCAACAGTAGATACAGATGATCAATGCAAGTATTTGCGGTGTACATACTTACACTTAAAAGCAGAGCGCTATTGTGCAAGGGATTATTAACTGAAATTATTTGCATAAATTACTTGATTAAAATCATATTAAGAAGAGCAGGTTTGGAGACCCCGAGGGGCTTCCAAGTTGTTGGTGAACCCAACAATCAGTTATGAATTGTTTTATTCGGTTTCAATTCTGGGTGCTAAGAAGAATGTTAGTTTGCCCTCTTTGGTCTGCTGAAAATCGATTTTGACTGGCATATCGGTTGAGAATTCTAGGGTTGCGATGTCACTTGTTGCTGAAGCGGCTTTTATAATCTCACTGAGATAGCTGAGGCTAAAGGTTGCTTTAGCGTTTTCCTTGACTTCAAGATCCAACAGTGCATCGTTGCCTTTTTGGATGGTTATAGTTGCGCCCATGATGTCACCTGATGCGCTCAGGGTGAGTTTTTCGGGTTCGGCTTCGATTTTAACGTGATCACTCACTAGTTGTGCGTCCTCTATTGCTTGGCTAAGACCAGTGGTGGTGGTTTTGGCTTTGATGTTAAAGCTGATTTTAGGTGTTGGTACTTCTTCCTCGCTTGGTTCAAGCAGACTCATGGTGAATTTGCGGACGTACTTTCCGGTTATGCTGACTTGGAGTTTACCTGTTTTTTCATCAAGACAAAGCTCGACAGCTTCTTCTTTACCAGCACGTTTGAGAAGCTTGAGAAGTTCACTTATATTGAGACACATTTTGCTGGACTGGGGAGCGTCATATTCTTGGAAGATACTTTTTGGCCACTCAAAGTCGATCATAGCGACACGGGATGGATCCATCGCGCGCAATTTGAGTCCATCGGGTTCGATTTTAAATGTGGCTTCATCGACCAAAATAGAGATGGCAGTTGCCATGTCTCGAAGTAATTTAGCATCAGACACTTTAAGCTTAAACATTAACCTCTCTTCCTCGCTCACAGCATACAGTACAGTTATATTTAGCTTATCACTGCGGTTTGGTTAATAAATTTGTTTGAAAACTTCGATACACTTACCGAGAGATCAAAGAGTTCTGCTCTGCATCCAAGAACAAAAAGGAAAATATGCTCAAAGAAACCTTGTGCACAACATAGAACTGGGCAGAAAGATACCAAACAAGGTTTTGCTTAGCTGAGGGTGTTTTGCCAACATAAAAAGTAAACAGCGCGTTCTCTTACCAGCTCAGGTTAGAGCGGGCGTAGGCATTAGATGCCAAGCGGGATAGTTTGGGTTTTTTGCGGGTCAAGGTTAAATTGGTGGTAGTTTACATACCATTCATATCGGGCGAGTATATGGGGTTGGATTCTAGAGAATTTGTCTATCAGCTGTTTAGTGAGTTCTACAGTGATCCCGCTAATGCTGTGCCTGCTCCGCCTCTGGCGCATCAACGTGAATTTGGCTATCTCATGTTTAGAGAAAAATTTATGGTGCGTCATAGGCGTTTTGAGCAAATTGCCAACTTTCGAGTTGTTTTAGCTGATACGGTGCCTTCAGATGTCTATCATAGTTGTGCCTATTATGATAATCCAGATTTTGATATGGATAAAAAGGGTTGGATAGGCAGTGATGTGGTTTTTGATATAGATGCTGATCACATACCCACCGCTTGTAATAAGATTCATGATGAATTTCGCTGTGTAGCATGTGGCTTTGAGGGCCGGGGCACAACACCTGAGGTTTGCCCTTGCTGTGGAGCTACAAAGTTTGAAACAAAAATCTGGGCATGTGATCTTTGTATAGCATCTGCACGTAACGAAGTTGCTAAACTGCTTGACATGTTGGAGAATGATTTTGGTTTTGCCCAAGATGAGGTTAGAGTGTTTTTTTCGGGACACCGCGGCTACCACATACATCTTGAAAGCGAAACCATACGATCCCTAGATGCCATGGCAAGAAGAGAAATCGTCGATTACGTAACCGGCTTGGGGTTAAGTCTCTTGGAGAAAAATAAACCAAAACCCCAAGAAGAAAAACCGCAAAAAAAGCCCAGTGTAAAGAAATTTAATCTGCACAATTATGGCTGGAACCGCCGACTAAAACGGGGCATGCAAACCTTTCTTGAAAGTGCCCTGCCCGCAGATCTCAAAGAAGCAGGATTACAAAACAAGACCTTACTTGAGAGCAAAGAAACCATTATCAAACGTGCTATAAACGAAGGTTTGTGGGAAAGCATCCCAGGCGTCAGTGTTCAGACATGGCTAAAGCTCACAGAGCATATTCGCCAAGAGCAGGCAGCCAAAATTGACACCGTGGTTACCACTGACACTCATAGGCTCATCCGTATGAACGGCACTCTTCATGGCAAAACCGGACTCAAAAAAGTCGAATTTAAATCTAAAGAACTACAAAGTTTTGACCCCTTTACTGAAGCGGTAGCTTTTAAAAAGGGAAAAGTGAAAGTGTTGGTATCTGACGCACCAGAGTTTAGGATGAGTGGAGAAACATTGGGTCCATACAAAAACCAAACCGTTGAGCTACCTGTAGCTGCCGCGGTCTTACTCATATGCAAAAAAAGAGCTGAGGTGGCACCCTAATGTATAACCAACTCTATGCAGCTTGGCGCCGTGAAATCGATGACCCCACACTTGGGGGACTACAGCCAGATTTCTACCTCAAAATCACAGAGTACCTATCACACATTAAAGAAGAAAACACCAAACCCCTTGATAAAAAAACTGTTAAGGTTAATCTGCTGGAGCATGAAACTAAAAACGTAGAACACATGCTTAGCGAACTGTTGGAGCTACGGTACAGAAAAATCCTCAAAACCATCACCCGCCTCCACAGAGCCCCCATCGAACTACTCACTGAAGAAGAAACCAAGATGTGTCAAAATTTTGTCAGCTTTGCAGAGACCTACATGCAGTTTGCAGAGAACCTCAAACAGGGTGAACAAACACCCATAACAGTAACAACAAACCAAATCACCCAACCCGCACAACAAACATTACAGACCACTAAAACAGAATTCAAACCACCTGTGGCTCATGTCACTCATAAACGTTTAACGTTGCGTTTCACAAAGTCTATTCCAGCCATTATGGGTGCAGACATGAAGTCCTATGGACCCTTCACCGCTGAGGATGTGGCATCTTTGCCGACGCTAAATGCTCAGATTTTAATCAAGCAAGGACTAGCAACTCTAATCGAAGATAGCTAAACCCTTGCTAAGTCGGCAATATACAACCATTAGCGTCGGATTAAAATTAAAAAATACTGACCTGTAGCAGGTGCATACAGGCAGGAATTTGGAAAAATGATTAGCTGTATTCTCTAAAGGTATAGTTGCATTTAGTACAGCGCAGAAACTGGGTAGAGGACTCATCAGCACCACGAGTCTGTACCTGCCAGACATAAGCAGTATTATTATTGCAACGAGGACATTCAAACCGCACTGTTGGAAGCGTGCTAAGTTTCTGTTCCTCTTTACCGATAACTGCTACAAACTGTTGGGGGTTGTGCTGGATAACTTTTGAGGCCACTTTCTGGTCAACCTTTTCGACGGCATCAGGCTTTTTATAGCCACATTTTGGACAGGCAAGAACCAGTGTTGCTTCTTTTCCGCTTTTGGACTTTTTTGGTTCAAGACGTGAACCACACTTTGGACAAAATTCCATTTTGACCTTCCCTTTTGGGGGGAATTCCTTAGCGTAGGAGCTTTTATACCTTTCCAAATCACAGCAACAACTGGTGTATCGTGTACAGGAGTATTAGAGGCATATTTTCATCAATCGCTCAGATCTTAAAGTTAGTTTGAAGTTTACTTTAAAGCCGTTTTATCGACAAAATATGCAAGGGCTCAGTTTATTGGTTATTAGGGGTTAGTATGGTTAGTATTAAAAGAGTTTAAAAATAAAAAAGAAAGAGGAAAGTTATTTTTGTTTTTATTTTTTTAGACGCGTTTTTTTAGCAGTAGCAGTGCTAGCAGTGCGCCGACAGCGATTATGGCTATGAGGATGCCTACAGTTGCGGGGACAAAGTATTGATCAGCAATTGATGGTGGGGTTTCGGTTGGTGCAGGTGTTACAACTGCCTCGTCCACACCAAATGCGGTAGATGCACGAGAGCGGTAGTAAGATTCACTGCCTTTGAATTCAGCATAGACAACATATGGTCCGGAGACTTCAGGTTTCCACATATAACTGTAGTCGCCATCGCTATTGCTAGTCGCAGTACCTATTTGATAGTAGTTGTTGTTGGAGTCAAGCACTGATAAGACAACATCGACACCAGTTACGTTTGCGGGTCTTGGTTTCTGCATGTAGACATATTCCATCCATTGGCTTTGGCTTTCTTCAGAGACTGCAGCGACACCATTGGCAAAGCGGTATTCACGTTCGCCTTGTTTGGTTCCAGCTGAAATGTCGAGCACTGTGCCTGTAATCATAACACTAGAGCCTTCAGTGACTATGTTGTTTTTGACGTTTACAGTAGTTGAGCTTGGGCCTTTGCCGACTGCGTATACTTGGTGGTCATAGTTGTTCCAGTAGACAAGAGTGCCATCAGCGATTGCCATTGTGCCTGGGTGTGCCCAACTCATCATGGACCAGACTTCGTCGCCAGTTTCAACATCATAGACGCGTACTTTAGCACCTTTTAGCAATGGAGTATCTGCGGAGTGTTCGTGAGTTCCAATGAAGATTTTACCGTCAGCTAGTGTGCCTATGAATAGTGTGTAGTATTTGTAAAATTCTGAACCTGTGGGTGCTTCTTGTTTCCAGAGTAGGGTACCGTTTTTGGCGTCGTAGCAGTGAACCATGCCTGTGTAGCCGGTTGCGAAGAATTTACCGTAGGCCATTGATGAGCCGTGTACGTTCATAAGACTGCTCCATGTGTAGTAGCCGTATGGGTTTTCGTCAGCTAAGTCTGGAGTTGTCCAAACTTTGTTTCCAGTTCGTACATCATATGCAGTGAAACTTAGCATAGGCATACGCTGGAAGATAAAGACACCCTCACCAGCACGTATAAAGAGATTCTGTGTACCATCGGCCATAGTTTCGTCGTAATTCTTTTGGTATAGGACTCTGCCTTCTTCGCCTTCTTTGAGGCTGATGCCTGTTATAGTAACTTCGCCAGCGTTTACGTAAGCCATAGAACCTGAACCGCCACGGGTGAGTGTACCGTTGCTGACTAGCAAGACATCATCAACGACCGCTATAGGTGTTGGTGTATTGCTAAATACCTGAGCACCGCCCGACTTGGTCATAGAAGAGTTCCAGTCATAAGTTGGCCATCTGGATCCAGTGATTCCACCGTTTAGAGTGCCTGTAGCTGGACTCATTGCTGATCCGATAGGGTCTATAAACACTCGGGAGGAGTTCCACTGATAGAGCCACCATTCTGGATTTGCTGTAGTGCCTCGGTTAACAAAGACATATCGTAGGACTTCGCCTTTGTTTCCGATTACTTCTGCGTCGCTAGAAGGAACGTTTGTGACAGAGATTCCCATTGTTGTACCATAGCGTGGATGAATTGCAGTGCCAAAGTTGTTTGAGAATATGTAGCCAGGGTTTACAACACCGTGTTGATTCATGTTGTCAAAAGCGTAGTAGTAACCAAATGAAGGAGCAGCACTCATGGTTTGGTTGCGCCAAATCTCTTCACCTGTGTTCAAATCTACAGTAACCCAAGCGCCGCCAGTGTTTGAGAATGATATAGGTTCTTGGTAGGTTAATCTGCCGTGCATCATGATCTGTGTTTGGAATCTTGTTTGGTATTGGTGACCTGCATTAAAGACTTCACCGCTATCACCTTCTTCGAAGAAGTATTGGTTTCCACCAACAACACCGCCGTCTTCAGTTACCTTAGTCCAGAGTATGTGTCCACTGTTAGGAGCAATACCCTCGGGTTGGTATCTGTTTTCGACGCTGCCGTAGTTTCGGTCTTTTGCGTTGTTGAGCCAGTTAGATGAAATTGCACCCCAAGAATCGTTTTGACCATCTATGGGACGAGACCAGTATTCCTCAGGAAGAGGATACCAAGTTATCATAGTTGGTGGAGGGACTTCTTGTAGGACTTCTAAATTGTAGGTTCTGTTGCTAGCCAAGAATGTAGTACCAGTATAGTATCTCTGAACGCTAAGGGCAGACCACCATTTAAAGTAAAGTTCTTGGAACATGATGGTGACGGAATAGTTGCCAATTTTGGTAGGTGTGAAGAATGCGTACGTTGTTCCTGTTGAGTCAGAGACATAAATATCGCCTTCATGACCGCCGTTTAAGAATTGTTTGTTGCCGTCAGGATCGGTGATTTCTACTTTGTATCGATAGCGGACGTCGCTTTGATTAGTTGGTGATGCGCCTGGAGGAAGCATAGGGTTGAATATAATGAGTGATACGCGAGTGTCCACAGCAGCAGGGTTAGGTGTAACCACACCATAGGTGTATGTTGGAACCTTGTCTTTGTATCGTTCCCACATCAGTATTCTCTGAGAAGTGGCATCCTCGGTTCGATCCCATTTCATGCCTGCGTCGATGGCCGCTTGAGTTGCGGCATTGTAGCCTGCAGCAGGTTGTATGTTGACGAGAGCTGTAAACGTAGATACGACTAGTATTATAGTTACGATTGCAGCAAATAGTTTGTTTTTTGTTTGCATTTTTCTTTTTTCTCCTTGAGCGCCAGCAAATCTATTGTGATCTGTCAAGCGCTTTGTGGGTAGAATCAATGCAATGGTCAATATATAAAAGAAAGCCGTAAGTATCGCTTATGACAAGACAGCACGAAAAATATAACAGAATAAAAATCAAACAAAACAAAAGAAATCAACAACCAAACCGGCTCAAAATACACACATACAACTAAAAACTGACAGCACATCAAGCAACAACCACCCACACCACATCAGAGCCCCTTCACGAAGCCTACAAACTGAAACACATAGACAAACAAACACAACAACCACAGACCACAGTGTTTTTTATCAACCGGTTTCCCCCAATACCACACAAATAAACAATTTAATTTTAAGAAATTTTTGCAACTACACACAACAGGTCAAGTCTAAAGCATTCTTTTAAAAAATGTCATAAGTTTAGCATCCGACATAAAGGCTTAAGGTTAAAAAGAAAAACATACACAATAGGTAATATGGAAGGATTTAGCGACAGCGACGAAAACAGAATACTCGCCGAACTGGGACTAACAATCAACCAAACAAAAGTATACCTAGCACTCCTAAGGTTAGGTACCGCATCTAAAGCATTCAGCATCTTTAAAGTATCAGGCATAGCTCGACAAGACATCTACCGCGTACTAAGCGAACTTCAACAAATAGGCATAGTTGAAAAAATAATATCCAAACCAACTAGATTTCGCGCAGTCGAACCCAAAAAAGCAACAGCCATTCTCATAGAAAAAAAGAAAGAAAATTTTCAGGAATTAAATCGAAAAGCTGAAGAATTCGCCAATAATGCTCACGAAAAGTACACTTCAGCCATAAGTTATCATGAAAAAGATCAAATTGTAATGATCACAGAAAAACAATCCATCATACGTAAAATCCAAGAATCCATTGAGAAAACTCAAAGCACAGTAGACAGTCTCACACCAAACAGAGAACTCTTACCATGGTTAACCAGCGTAGAAGAATCAATCAAGATCGCCAAAGACAAAGGCGTAAAAATAAGGTGGATAACCAAAAAAATAAACACTGACAAAGACACAAACAAACTCTCAGTTTACAATGAGCAAACCAATGCAAAAATGGAAGATAGTATACCACCGCCAAGAGCACAGTTCTTCATATTTGATGGAAAAGAAATAATAATATCATTTGAAGAGCGCAATTTTGCAGAAACCCCCGTCTTGTGGACAAACAGCCCCTCAGTCATAATGCTGGCCAGAAGCTATTTTGAAACCTATTGGAATAAAGAAACCATGCCCCTTGAGGTTTACAACTACACCAGCAAACAAGTAAGTAAACCCAGAGCAGAATAAAAAAGAGTTAAGCTTTAAAAATACGAGCCAGCTCTTTGCCAAAAGCATCGTTAGTCTCGCGCACTTTGGCAACAGCATCAATTAGGGCATCCTCAGGTTTGGCTTGGCCCTTCATACGCAGATATATTATGGGGCTGGAAGCTAAGGGGTGCGGCACATCATAACCTGCAAACTCTACACGTTCATCTTCGAGAAGACGTTTCTGAATAAGGTTACATATACCATGGCTACCGCCTTCAATTTCAATTTTAAGTTCGTTTCCTTCTTTTTTTAGCACTCTAACTTTCACTTATTTTCCCTCTATATAGCGATTCTTTACCGTAATCTGGAGCCATCTTGCGGCGCTCAACATTACCACATTTAGAACATTTGAGATCATAATGGTCTTGAATTAGCAGGGTACCATCTCGACTACAGAAACCATAGAGCACCCCGAGATTTTTGTCATTGGTTGAGAGGTGGAAAATTTGGTTTTTCTCACTGATAACCTTAGCACGAATGATATCACCGGGTTTACATACATCACCCATCGACTCCACATATCGATCAGAAACATCACTAACATGGAGTATGCCGCCAAAGGTACCAGAAACTTGTTTTTTACCCACCCTAAAGATTTTCACTAAAACATTATCGGACTGGGCATTACCAATTTGTCCAATAACAACGGTCCCAACTTTGGGTACCACAGCAGAAGTAATAGAAGGATAAACAGAGACGCGCCGATTCTGCAAATCAAGAAGACTGTGGCCAACAATCTTTGAATATATCACACCGTCTTTGACGTAGGTTCCTGAGTCAGGAATAAATTCTTCGATGACCCCGAGACGTTCGCCGGGTATTACGAGGTGACCACTTTTTTGTTCAGGAGCTTTTAATGTCATGATATTCATCTTCGTTACGTAAATAGTAAGTTAATTCTGATAAACGCATAAGTTTAGTTTCGATTCTACTCAATAAACCTTTTGATAAACAAAAAGAGCACCCATCCAAGGCGACTACAAATAGAAAAACAACACCGCCAGTCTATAGGGCTATACTCGCCACTTCGATTTGACACCTACGATACCGAGGGTAACCTTGCTCAAACAACCAACCCAAGTGTTGTTTTATAACATACGATCAGTTTACGCTTTATTCACGCAGTTACTGCTGTTTTTCTATAATGTATAGATCAATTACGAAGTCATGTTTAAGTTTACGGTGAAACTCAAACATCTTGGGAATAGTCATAAGCATTGAATATACTGCAGTTATGGCTCCGCCAGATTTAGCTATAAACCCTTCCAAAAAGGGAGAGGGATGTACCTGAACAAAGCTCCCGCTGGATTTTAGCATCTTTATTAAATGTTCATCGACTTCGGGATGTTTGTGAATGGAGTAGACTTTGTCTGCGACTTCAAGGGCTTTAACCAAAAAGGCTTGATCAGCTTTACGGTTTTGTACTCCAAACGGCGGGTTTTGCACCACCGTATCAAAGCGACCCTCAATAGCAGATATGTCACCGTTGATCCACTGCGCACAGTTAGATAAACCCGTTTTTTGGGTGTTTGTTTGGGCGGTTTTTATGGCGATGGGGTCAAGGTCTATGCCAACAATCTCTGTCGCTCCCAAAAATGCTGCACCCAAACCTAATCGGCCTGTGCCGCATCCTAAATCCAACACGGATTTGCTTATGATATCGTTGTGGGTGTATGCGGCTAGGTAGAGTAGGTTGGCGGCTATGGCTTCAGGTGTGGTATACTGTTCTAGTTGCACTTGGGGGTTGGGTTGAGGCTGTAATGAAGCTACAAAGAGCTCGAGATCTAGTTTTCGAATAAGCCTTTTTTGAGCATGTCGGTCCATGAGATTTCGCCGCAGAGTACCATAAACTCGTTAGGGGTCAGGATGGGTTTTTGGAATTTGCTGGGAGTGTCAAGGGAGATGCGGGGGCAGGCGGTGTTGATGTAGGCATCGATGTTGGGAAAATCCATAAGTGCCTCGGGGTTGATTTCTCGTCCAGCCAATAGGAGGGCAATTCGGCCAGATTTTTCGGCTGTGGTTTTGGCGGTTAGGGCTTGGGAGAGATGTTTTTGTCCTAGTTTTAGGCCAACCAGAATGCCGATGGTTTTTGCGTCTTTGGCGGCTTGCAGAGTTGCATAGCGTTGCTGTAGTAGTCGTTGGGCTTGGTTGGTGATGGAGTAGGCTTTGTTGTCGTAGGGATCAGCGATGATGGTGGGTTTGTTTGTGCCTAAAGCAACACCGAGGGCGTGGAATAGGCCGCCGCCGATAAAGAGAAAAGCATCAACTTGGTGGGCGATTGTTTTAGCGTTGCTATAGTTGCATCCAAGTAGTTGACCGGCATAGGGGAGCTGGCCTGCATCGCCGATAAGAACGGTTTTGCCGTGTTCGGTTAGGAGTTGTTTTGTGCTGTTGAGGGTTTCTATATGTTGAAGAGAGGTGGTTAATCCGATTGTTTTGTAATCTATTAGTAGTGGGAGGGCCTGCTGGATGGCGGATGTGATTTGGAGATTAGCGTGGGCTTCTATGTAGAGGGTGGGTGTTTTTGTTTGATTGATCATTTGGGTGTGTCCAATATGTACGATCAAATCAGCATCTAATCCTTCCGCTTCGTTTTGTGCTATGTCACATGCGCCATAGCAGGGATCAACTAAGACAATTGGGAGGGCATTGCAGGATTGCACCAGTTGGGCAAATTGGGTTGCGTGAGGTTTTAGGCCCTGAGGCATTTGAAGTAAGACCCGATTAGCACCCAGTCGAGTGATTTCCTGTTTTAGTTTGTCGACTTCAAAATCAAACCCTAACATAGTATCCACTAACAACGGTTAAGATAAAAAATTAAACAAACATTTAAACCCAAAGGGGTTTAGGGGTTCCATTCCCAGTCGGGAGTGGGTTTTTTGATTGGGCGACCAGAGGCTATTGCGGCTTGCTCAGCTAGACGCTCTAGTATAAGTTTTTGTTCTACTTGAGCGACATGTTTGCGGGTCGCTACTATGGCATCATTGTTAACTGAGATGCTGTCAATGCCTACGCGGACAAGGAATTCTGCAAAGTCGGGTAGGTTGCTTGGGCCTTCACCGCAGATGCTAACGGTGCATCCGTTTTCGTGTGCAACTTTGATGAGATGAGCAATGATGCGTTTAACTGCGGGGTCGCGTTCGTCAAAGTATCCCATTTGGCCGAGGCGTTCGCTGTCACGGTCAATCATGAGGATGCCTTGGGTCATGTCATTACTGCCGATGCTAAATCCGTCAACGAGTTTGCTAAATTCGTCTGCTAGGATGGCAATGGAGGGTGTTTCGGCCATGAACCAGATTTTGAAGTCTTTGTTGCGTTCTAGGCCTTCTTCTTTCATGAGGGCTAAAACTTTTTTGGCTTCCCAGAGTGTTCGGACCATTGGAAGCATGACGTAGACGTTTTTTAGGCCCCATTCAGTTCGGCATTTTTTGATGGCTTGGCATTCTAATCGGAATGCTGCTTCATACCATTTGCTGGTGTAGCGGCTACAACCTCTCCAGCCAAGCATGGGGTTTTCTTCGACAATTTCGTATTTATCGCCGCCTTTGAGGTTGCGATACTCGTTTGTCTTAAAGTCACTAAAGCGTACCACAACGGGTCTTGGTTGGATGACGCGTGCCACTTTTGCAATGTTGTCAGCAAAGGTGTCAACGAACTGTTGGCTTTCATTGTTGTCAACAAAGAGCATGGGATGTTTGCCTATGGCGCTTGCCATGATAAATTCGGTGCGCATCAAACCTATGCCTTCAAAGGGTAAATTCTGGTACTGCTCGATCATCTCAGGAGTGCCAAGGTTTAGATAAATTTTTGTTGCTGTGACGGGGGCTGGTTCAGCTGTTTGGACTGCTGCGCAAACATTTGTGGGTGGGGCGGTGGCTTGTTCAAGTATGCCCTCATAGATGAGACCGTTTCGAGAGTCTACGGTGTATTCTTCTCCGGTTTGCATGACTTGGGTGGCTGTTTCAGTTCCTACTACACAGGGAATGTTGAGTTCACGGCTAACAATCGCTGCGTGGCTGGTTATGCCGCCTTTATCGGTAACTATGGCTGAGGCCATTTTCATGAAGGGAACAAAGTCAGGGTCAGTCATGCCGGTAACAAGGATAGCGCCTTTGGTCATTTTTTCATGTGCATCTTGGGGGTTGAGAACAATTTGAGCTTTACCTACACCATAACCTCGTCGTCCAGCAGAAATTCCACGGACAACAATTTTTACGTTTTGAGCTTTAGTTTCTTCCACTTTTGTTTCCTCCATAATTTTTGTCCCAAACACAGTCTCAGGACGTGCTTGAACCAACAACATATTGGCAGGATAGGAAAAATCCTGATCTATGGCCCACTCAATATCCATAGGACGCTTATAGTGGTTCTCGATACGCTTAGCCAAATTGGCCAAGTACGCAATCTCTGTATCGGTAATGCAGACCTGCTTCTGCTCCCTCTCAGCAACATCAAGATGAACGGTTTTGCCCGTCTTGGGATCACGGATGTATTTGATTGTTTTTTTAGCAATATTGCAAGCCTTAATTTTAAGAGACTCTTTATCAACAACAAAATTATCAGGAGTAACCGCACCGGCTACAACTGTTTCGCCTAAACCAAAATTACCCTCAATAACAATCTCATCAGGAGTACCTGAAACAGGATTAATAGTAAACATTACACCAGCAGCACGGCTGTTAACCATCTTTTGCACACCCACACTGATGAAAACCTTCTCATGAGAAAAACCCTTCTCGTTGCGGTAAAAAATTGCACGCGGAGTAAAAAGACTACTCCAACACTTAACCACTTTCTCAATAAGATCATCAGAACCCTTCACATTAAGATAAGTCTCCTGCTGACCAGCAAAAGAAGCATCCGGCAAATCCTCCGCCGTCGCACTAGAACGCACAGCCACAAACGTATCCTTTAACGCTAAGCGTTTGTTAAGCTCGATATAGGCCTCTCGTATAGCAGCCTCGATATCTTTAGGCATCGGAGTCTTTTCCATAAGCTCCCGAATATGCTTGGAGGCAATATCGTACTGTTTAGGATCATTTGGATTTTTAACAGTATCTTTAATTATACTATATATTTTCTCAGAAAGCTGCGTCTCAACAATATAGCGCTCATACGAGCGAGCAGTCACAGCAAAACCAAAAGGAACCGGCAACCCTGCAGAAATCATCTCACCAAGACTAGCATTCTTGCCACCGACAATAGCCACATCGGTGTTGGTAAAATGATCAAAAAATAAAACAAGCGCGTTCTGTTTTTCGACCACTTTACCGTCGCTCAAATACTCTCAGACTCCGACTCAGCCTGCTCAACCGGACTACTACTAGGAGCGGGCTGAATTTTTTTGACAACTATTTTGCAGTGAATCGGAAGCTTTGCACTGCCACGTTTAAGAGATTCCTTAGCTGTCTCCAAAGCACCCGCCTTAACCCTAACAGTAATGATAGGCTGATCTACCTCTACTTTTGCAGCAGTACCAACAGCGGTACCAAAACTACGCCTCATACCCTGCTGAAGACGGTCAGCATGAGCACCAAAGATCATCTTGTTTTCCCGAAGAATAATATGCGGATAAGTATGAACCGTCAGATAATACTCAGTTAAGAGTTTGTCCATTAAAATACGGTTTGACGCGACACGTGCAGCCTCTAGTGCACTGTGACGAATTTGCACGCGCTCAGTAGCAAGAAGCGTCGCTTCAATGTCAAATTGGCCTTTAGTATCACCCATAGTGAACTTTACGATTTTAGGCGGTGGGAAACCTCTTGCATAATCCTTTCTTGTGTAGGCACGATTCTTTACGTGACGATAGTTTCTTGCGTGCATGTATTCATACTCCAGCAGATTTCGTAATTTGCTTAAAGCAGTAACGAATATTCTCAGCCTTTATTTAAAACCTTCTATCCTATAGATAGTTTTCGCTATTTACTTAAAAATGTTAAACTACAACAATTATCCATCACCAGCTTATTAGGCAGGCTACCTTTCTTTTTCCCAAATGCCAACATATATCTTTATTTCAGGCAAAAACTGGGCCCTCTCATTAGCAGAGCTTACCACATATTTCCAAGCACGAAACACTCAGTTTAGCATCGAGTACTTCTCAACCGAATTCTTCACATTAACCTTTGAAACCCAGCTTAACCCCCAAATCATTGACGATTTGGGTGGAACCATAAAAATTGCACATGTAAAAATAACATTACCATCAAAAACGCTCAAAGAAGCCTTTCTTGAAAAAAATAAACCCGCTCAAAGGCAAACAGTACAAATCATCACCACCAGCAACGCATTGGAAGGCATGACAAAAGCACCCAATAAGTTGCTCTTTGGTATCAGCATCTACACCTCGGATAATGCAATAAAACCAATGGGGGGTAGAATTCAGCGCTTCATAGGTAGCGCTATTAAAGATCAACTGGTAGCGCAGGGTAAGAAGTCAAGTTTTATGGGTACTGGACCAGATCGTAGTGAGGCACAGCTTAGTCATGTTGAGGTGCTCAAAAAGAAGTTAGTAGAAAATCAAGCGGAAGTACTTCTTTGCATCGGTAAAACTCAAACTTGGATCGCCAATACCGTTGCGGTACATAATCCGTTTGAGTTTCAAAAAAGAGATGTTTACAAACCCAATCAGCGGGCGATCTTTGGTATGCCGCCACGGCTGGCACGTATGATGGTTAACCTCTCAGCCTGCACAGAGGAGAAAACACTTCTTGATGCGTTTTGTGGGGTGGGCACTATTCTCCAAGAAGCCCTGCTGGAACATGCCGCGGTTGTTGGGATGGATGTTAATTCGTGGTGTATTAAGGCATCAGAGGAGAATCTTGAGTGGCTTATCGATGAATATGATATTTCGGGAGCAGATTTTCGGGTTTTACTGGGTGATGTGGAGCGGTTGGCTGAGAAGGTGGGAATTGAGAGTGTTGATTGTGTTGTTTCTGAGCCGGATTTGGGTCCGGCGATCCGTGAAACTCCAACAGGAGCCTATGCGCAAAGAATCATCGAGAAGCTCGAACCGCTGTTTTTAGGATTTATAGAAGAAGCTTATCGGGTTTTGAGATCGGGCGGGCGGCTGGTTTTGGTTACACCCTATATTCGTACCCGTTCGCGTGAGGCGGTGACTATGTCTATTGATGAGAAGCTCAAAGAGGTTGGTTTTAAACGAATTTATGTTTTTACTGATGAGTTGTTTAGTTCTGATGCGCCTGAGCATGGTCGGCTTATGGGTATGGCGTCATTGGTAGAGATGGATGAACGCCATAAAGTTGGGCGTGAAATTCACATCATCCAAAAATAACCGCTATACAGACAGAGACCATTTATTAAGTCGGTCGATAACATTTTTTAAGTTGAGGTATCAATATGGCGGCAGACCAGTCTAAGTTACGTCCTAATTGGGATCGATATTTTTTGGATATGTGTGAAGCTGTAGCGGCACGTGCAACCTGTGATAGAGGTCGGTGTGGTTGTGTTATAGTCAAAGACAAGCGTATTATGACAACAGGGTATGTTGGCTCTCCTTCGGGTTTACCACACTGCTCAGAGGCAGGTCATGATATTCGTCAGATGACTAATGGTAATGGGGAAGTAAGTATGCATTGTGTGCGTACGCTTCATGCTGAGCAAAATGCGATTCTCCAAGCGGCACGGTTTGGGATTCCCTTAGAGGGTGCTATGTTGTTTTGTAAGATGACACCTTGTCGTACTTGTGCGATGATGATAATTAACGCGGGCATCAAACGCGTTGTGTGTGAGAAACGTTACCACGCCGATGCAGACACTATCGAGATGTTTAAACAAGCAGGAATCGAACTCTGTATAATAAATGACGAAATCATGAAATACGACAAACAATAGCCCCTCAAGCCAGCATCTATTGAGAAGCAACATTTGGCCGAAGGTACGTTGGATATTGTTGCATACAAAAGAGAGGAACGGTACATATTCAGTATGTTGAAAGATGGGCAATACGTAATATTGTTGCAACGTTTGTCATAAATCGAACATAACGCTAAAACATAGGAAATGTGTGTAAATTGCAACGTCCACACTAAGGGTCGAACGGTGAAGGGTAAAACAAATGACCTCAAAGAACAGTAGCTATGCAAGCGGTAAAAATTTGTTTATGGTCGTAATGACTGCGGTGGGTTTGTTTTCTGCGATAATATTTCTCAGTAATTCTTGGATAAAAATTGTGACAATTAGTTTAATTGTGGTTATGAGCATTGGTTGGTTAGTGTCCCATGGTTTACTTCGACGAACACTAAAATATACACTGCTCGCAGTGACAGTTTTTTCTCTAAGCTTTGCAACATTTGAAGGCTACGCACGTGGACATGTTGAGTATCCCCCAACTTTTGGCACCGCACAACCCGGTGTTACCATTTCTTATCCTCACATATTAGACGTATCATTAATTGAGGCGGCACAAAGTGTCAAAAACACGCTTACCTTCAAGCTTTTCATGTTAGAACACCCGGGCGAAACTATCATAGGCGGCATTTCATTAGATACTGTTGATTATATGGGAGGAAGAATTGAATTTGTACTGTCTCAACAGTCATCTAACAGTTTCTTTAACGCCCCGAGAAGCAATGCGATTAGTTTTAGTGCAAAAAGTGGTGAAGCTTATCAGGTATATGATGTTCCAATAGTTTCAGCATATGATAACACCTTCGCAGTATCTCAAATAGCGCCTCAACAAAAATCATCTGATAAGGCGCTTCAGCAAATTGATGATTTAGGACTTCGGTGGTACTGCAACTGTGCCATAGAGGCCTATCAAAATAAAACGGGAATAATTCCAGAAATAACTGAACTACGCATATCTTTTTCCAGTTATGGATCTTTACAATCAAATGACAGGATCTATGAAGGCCCATCATTAGACCTGTTAGGATCAGATGACTATAGCAATTCGCCTTTTGGTCGAAATGTTTTCTTTGCCAGCTTTCAACCGGATGGAACACTAAACCTCATTAACATCTTAAAATAAAAAGAAAAATTATTTTTGTATATTAAAGAGAGTTATACGACTAGGTCAGCCATGTCGACGCTACATTCATAGATTTGTTTTAGAGACGATCGTACAGCTAGTATTTGGGGCATTAAATCCACGGAGGAATTTTTTGCGGCATCTTCAATTTCTAGTGAGGCGGCTTCGATTTTTGCACGCATATCGCGTACATTTTCTGCTATGGAGATGTCTTTGTTTAAGAAGGCTTTGAAGGCTTGTTCGTTGGCTTCAAAGCAGGCGTATTGTAATTCTGCGAGGAGTTTGCGTACTTCGTCGGAGAGTTTGGCGTCGTTGAGTGCTAGGGTGGTGGTTGCAATTTGGACGCAGACATCGCCTATGTCCTCGATTAGGCTTGCGGCTAGGCGGTAGTCTATGCATTCGATGGGGGTTATTTCGAATTTTTCGCCTTGTCGGGGATTTTGGATTATGGTACGTAGTATTCGTACGAGCAAAAAGTAGAATCGGTTGTTTTCAACGTCGCGTTCGATGACGTTTTGTGCCATATCGGTGTCACGGTTGATAAATGAGCTGGCGGCATCTCGGATCATGGAGGCAGCGCTGCCTTGGTTGCGTTGGAGCAGTTTTTTTGGTGAGGTGAAGGGTTGCTGCATTAGGCATTGAAGGGCCATCATTGAGGTAGTTTCCTCAACAATCATCAATCCCGCCAGAGAATTTGCAGTGGACTTGATTTGGTTGCGCACCGCGGGGTCTATGCGGCCTTTGGCTTCTACTCGGATTATATCATAACCCAAGAGGTAGTGACCAATAATTTCGCGGCTCAAGTAGGGTCCTATTTTGAGGGTGATTATTTTTGGCTGGGGTTCTATGTCAAATTGGGTATCGACTAAGAGTTTACCATCAGTTGAGGCTTCTAGATTTACTTGGGAACCTTTTTGGAGATTGTGTTCTTTTGCCCAATCACGTGGCAGACAGATAAAGTAGGTGCCGGTTGGCGTCTGTTGAACCTTACGTAGTTCGCCCATTACATTAACCACCAATATAATTCATCTAAACATTTGATGGCTTATATGAATTATTTTATAGTTGATATATCGGTAGGATAAAAATACAATCAGTTAAACCTATCTAGAAACGCTAAATAGTTTTACCGATGCATATAACCCATAAACATTCCAACGCAGGTGTATTAAATCCGCCTGTAAAGACTGCCAGCCCTGTGTCGCCTTAAAAACAAAAACAAAAACAAAACAACTGCAACTAACACAGGCACCACAACTAATGCCACAAACAACAGGAACCGGTAATATGAAATCAGGTTCAAAATCAACCGTAAAAACAATAGTTTCTGAAACCCCCACATTACCAAAAAATCCTCCGCAAAAACAGTCACATTATGAACCCCACCCGACAAATCTGATAAAGCAGTATTCCCAGCAAAAATCACATTATCGCCTCCATCAACACAATAATACAACAAACTAAATGGCCGATCCACAACAAACTCCAAATCAACACCTGACACATTATACACCACATCTAACGGCGAAACCATCCCAATGGTTGGTATAGACCGATAACCAAACGGCACATACGCCTCAACTAAAGCACTATAATGTGTATAGGGATAAACTGAAACATGTATATACCCGCCAATTACGTATAAAATATCATCCACAACCACCGTACCAAAATCTAACCGAGGCATAGGCATACCTCACCAATTGTCCAAGCACCATATCTGCAAAATTATAAGCCTGATTAGTCAACACCTCCCCCCGAGTACTACCCGGCGCCGAGCCCACAAAATAGACTCTTTGAGGAGCAAAAACACCTGAGGTTACCAAACCCAGCCCATCACAAATAACCATAGGCCCCGTTGACTCATCACTCCAAACATCTTTCTTAGGATCATAAACCAAAACTTTCGGCTCATAACGGTGGGGCCCCAAATAGAATTCAGCTGTAACTACAAGCTTTTCATCCATAACAAACAAAACAGGATACGGACCCTGCACCGAACTGGAACTCCGGGGACTGGCGGGCATTTGGGTTTTTTCAACCCAAGAATCAGTAAGGAGATCATATCGAAACAGCTGAGAGCCCAGTAAAAGTAAGTTAAACCTATCGCATGCCCTAATAGTTTTAGCGCTGACTCCTAAAAGTGAATCGGCAAACGCAAAACAGTAAATAACTCAAACACAATACTGGCTAAACACTAATTAAGCATCACATGGGCAGAATGATGAGTGCACAGGATAAACTCCAAAGAGCCATCGAATCAACTATAACAGCAGGCTACCAATTAAACAGCGAAGCCTTTGAATTTCTCATCCAAAACGCAGAAGTCAACGATCCCCTTGAAATTATGACGCTGGCAATTCAAAAACTTGAAGCACTAACAGACAAACCCATGTTTATCGAACGGGAGTTTCTTGAAGCAATTATACAACAAGCGACCGCAACCGTTGAAGAAACAATCAAAAAACACATCCAACCATCATCGCCACCACCCACGTCAGAACCAAACTATTCTGAATCAACAGTAGTACGCTTTAACGGCTCAGATAGCGATTTTTATCCCTATGCCAAAGACATCCCCTCAGAACTCAAAATTCTCGAAGATGCCACAGGCAAACTAACCTCCAATGGTACTCTTCAAGAATACAAAGGGCTCTTCCAAGACCGCTTCAAACGCTTAGAGAAAATACTCAGACAGCGAATGGATGTTAGAGCCGCCACACCTATTGTGGAAGCACTCAAATCACAGCCTCAATCCAAACTTAAAGTTATATGCATGTTAACTGAGAAGCGAGACTCCAAAAATAGCACTATACTCTCTGTAGAGGATCTGGGGGGCAGTGCAACTATTCTAGTACCACAAAAGGCACCCGAGGAAGTTAAAAGAAAAGCGCTTATGCTTCTACCCGACACTATTTTCTGTGCGGCAGTTATCAAGACTAAAACAAATCTCTTGATGGTTGAGGACATTATTTTTCCCGAAGTGGGCAGAAAAGTACCTCAGCATGCACAAGAACCGGTCTATGCAGTCTTCACCTCAGATATTCATGTTGGCAGTACAAAGTTCAACAAAGAAGCCTTCAAACGTTTCATACTTTGGCTCAGAGGAAAATATGGAACCCCTGCAATGCGAGAGATAGCAGGCAGAGTAAAGTACCTCTTAATTGCTGGGGACATCGTGGATGGGGTGGGTATCTATCCAGGGCAACAAACAGAGTTAACCATCCGTGACATACATAAACAATATAATTTTGCAACTAAATATTTAGAAAAAATTCCAAATTATATAGAAATTGTGCTCTCACCGGGTAACCATGACGCCGCACGCAAATCCCAACCCCAACCCGCCATCCCAGAGGGTTATCTTACATCTATCAAAAACAAAACAAACATTCACTCTGTTGGAAGTCCATGCTATCTCAGTTTACATGGCATTGAAGTTTTGATGTTTCATGGTGTGAGTCTAAATGACATAATTGGAGTTGTACCAGGCATGGACAATGAGCATCCCGAAAAATCAATGCGACTACTGATACAGTGCCGCCATCTAGCACCGGTATATGGTGGGAAAACCATGCTCTCACCTGAGAACCGTGATTATCTTGTTGTCGACCAAGTTCCAGACATATTCCATGCCGGCCATACTCATGTCAATGGTCTTTGTAACTACCGTGGAGTTTTGGTGGTGAATTCAGGCGGCTGGCAGGAACAAACTGATTATATGGAAAAACTAGGTCTAGTTCCCACCCCAGGAAAAGTCCCAGTGATAAATCTGCAAACAAGAGAAACTGCAGTTCTAGATTTTATAAATCCGTTATCCTGAGTTTTTGTTGCTATTTTTTGAAGAGGAGGCAAACAATTGGCTAAAGCGGTTATCGCCGCCAAAAACATCGCGGATTAAACCACGACTGATTTCAAGCCGGATCTTTTTGGTTCTGCCATAGCGGCCCATGCTGACAACTTTGGCGTTAACCAACCCCATGGAATCAAGTTCGTTAACAAGGGTACCTAGGCGTCTTTGTGTCAGAAGTCCTGCGCCCATTTCGCCGCATAATTCGTTGTAGACATCATAGATTTCGCCTGTGGTAGCGCTGGGTTTGTTTAGGTGATATACACTTAACAGCACCAGTTTTGAGTGGAGAGTTAGATTTTTGAGTGCTTCGATGACACGGTTGTGTTCGATGTGTTTTTCGGCTTGGCGTACATGTTCTTCGGTTACGCCTTTTGCACCTTGGCGTTCAGCTACTTCGCCTGCAACCCGCAATAGATCTAGGGCACGTCGGGCGTCGCCGTGTTCGGCGGCAGCTAGAGCTGAGGAGATACTTAGGGCTGAGTCAGAGAGCACGCCGTCTTGGAAAGCAAGTTTGGAGCGTTCGAGGAGTATGTTGCGGAGTTCGCCTGCGTCGTAGGGGCGGAAAACTAGTTCTTCTTCGCTAAGTGAACTAAAGACGCGGGGATCAAGGAATTCTTTTAATCGTAAGTCGTTTGATATTCCGATGATGGAAACTTTACTTTTATTTAGGGTTTCATTGATGCGGGTAAGTTCGTACATAAAGGCGTCGCCGCGGTCTTTGATTAGTGAGTCTACTTCATCGAGAACTATTATGAAGATTATGCGGGATTGATCCAGTCCGGAGCGGAAGCGATCAAAGACTTCGCCAACAGAGAGACCTGTGAAGGGTATGCTTAGGCCTACGCTTTGGCTAAGACTTGCAAACACGCGGTATTCTGAGCCGACCATTCGGCAGTTGATGTAGCAGAATTTTACTTGAGCGCCGTACTCTTTGGCTTTTGATTCTAGATGGCTCAGAACGTATTTGGTGACGGCAGTTTTGCCTGTGCCGGTTTTGCCGTAGATAAATATGTTTGAACAACGGGCATCTTTTAGGACAGGGGCAACAGTTGAACCTAAGAGGCGGATTTGGTCTTCTCGGTGGGGTAATTTGTCTGGTAGATAATCATGTCTTAGAACTTCACGATCTTTAAACAGCCGTATGCCATTGACAAAGCTGTCAAATACGTCATCTAATACTGAGTTTCCCATATTGCCCTATCGTCCTTTTCCACAGAGGTACAACCGTTATTTCGAGTGGAACAGATAAAGGATACAGTACAAAAAACTGGTTTGAGTACAAAACATTTCTAAAAGAAGAGGAAAACAGACAGCAACCAAGAGAACACACACCCCAAAGTTTCTACTGGAGAAAAAAATCGTTAAAGTAGTTTGGTAATAATAATAATGAATAAGATTATACTCTTTGTAATAACGCAGAATTATGTATATTAATTCTTCTTGTCCAAAAACTTAGACAAACCTGCTGTGAATATTTTTTCTGCCTCGCCTGACTTCTTTTTTGCCTAAAAATCTTCGAGCGGAAATGGAGGGGTGGCTCTGTGGTTCTAAAACCATGGAAAAACGGCCTAAAAGTAACGCTAACCAGCTTGGACTGGATCTGTCTGGAATTTTTTTGCCTAATGATCAACATGTAAAGTTTGACCGAACTTCACAGCTGATTTTCTGTTCACAAAACTGTGAATGCTTGTAAATCAGTAGTAAATCTGACGTTTTAATATGCCTGTTTTGTTGAAAAATATCCTAATTAGGTCAGTTTACAGTGAACAAGGCACCCCTACACTTCTACTGGAAATCCTAAACCAAACCGTCAAGTTAGCTATTTCACAAATCTGTTTTTCTGTGAAGCTGGTAATTCTGAAATAAGTACAAAAACAGCTTAATTAGTGATTTTATGTCTGAATTATACTTTTTTTTATTGCTTGTTTCACCATCACAGTTATAAGGTGTGAAGTAGAGATATTGTGAACAACCTATAGGTGAAAGTGTGCCGGCTCGTAAAATGCGTGTTGAGCTCTTCGACAGCGATGGGAATCGATATACCATTGCTTTTGAGGGTCAAGTGACCCGCGATAAAGCTCTGCGTCTTCTTGATTTAGTCGAGTTGTTAGGCGGTGCACCAAACGAAAACCCAGTTGTCAATTCCAGCCCAGCGATGCCTAACCGGCAACTATCACGTTTTGAAAAGGTTCAACATGTTGTCCAGAAAAATTTTCCATTGATCTGGTTCACTTCCAAAGACATCCAAACCATATATGAAACAGAGCTCAAAGAACCAGTTAGTCTAAGCACCATCTCTACTTATCTAGCACGTATGGTCGACAAAGGCATGTTGCTTAGAACCGGCAATTCAAACAGCCTCAAATATAAGGCAGCACCAAATATTGCACCAGCAATTAAACAACACATCATAAAGTAGCACTTCACAGCCGTTCACAACTGTTCACAGTTCTTCACACAGTTCTAAGAACAAGGTAGTGTATTAAATCGCAGGATTTTCTACTTTTTGTAGTAGTGCTTCCATTTCTTTTTTTATACTATAGCGGAAAGGAAGTTTGCCTGCTTCTCTCTCTAAATAGCCGTCCTCATAGAGTTTCTTCATTAAGCGTGCAGTATGCTCCCGGCTTAGATGTACCCTCTCTTTAATTTCTGGTGCTGTTTTCGATCCTTCTTTGGAGAGCATTTCTAAGACTTGAATTTCAGTATCTGTTAATGCTGCTAGTGCTTTATCACGTTTGATAGGTATAGGCGGTAACATGACTTCAGTTGCAAACTGAGGTTGTGGCGGTGGAGTAGCGGCTAACTTTTTGAATTGTTCTTCAAGGTCTGATATTTTGCTTCTAAGCGCTCCCTGTGTAGCGTCTATGTCCTTTAGTTTTACTTCCAGACCAGACAACCCTGAGAGCACATTTGAATTATACTGCATACTCTCTGTTTGACTATCTGTGATCTCTTGCGATATAGTATTATATGATTGGATGAGCACATCTAACTGAGTTTCCATTGGTTCTATTTTACGCTCAATTGTCTCTGCTTTTCTGTAACTCACATCTGCAGTCGTATAGCTTCCTTCAACCTTTGATACCATTGTGTCAAACTTTGCTGATTCACGTTTAAGTTCACGATCAAAACTTAGCACAATATCTTCGAGGAAATCTTTGGCTTTCTCGTATTCCATGTTGGCTTTTTCATATTCCATGTTGGCTTTTTCATATTCCATATTGGCTTTCTCGTATTCTTGATGTGCCATTCGGATGTGTTTATAGTACTGATATCCTGCTACTACAGTGACAGTTGCTAAAACGACCAAGATTACTATTGTGAGATCAACCGTGATTTTTCCCTCCGTGACTTTAACTGTGATTTGAATGTGACTCAACCGTGATTTTTATGTGATTTTAACAGTTGCATCACACATCACAGTATTCTCCATGGACTTTTAAGGTTATCGGTGATTCCTTTCATGGAAAGTATGACATCACACATCACAAATTGTATTAAAGCTCCGCTTCCAGCCTGTATCCATGGGTTGAAAAGTCTGTAAATTAGGTCTCTTTAGTTAATTGTCGCTTGGATAAAGCTTGTTTTTGAAGGGTTATTTACTTCCTAAAAAAAGCAAAAAATGATGGGAAAAAACTGTGATTTGTGACGTCACAAAGGGCCTTCTGAGGTGCTAGAAAGCCGTTTTAGGCTCGTTTCTAGCTCATTTCTGATGATTTCTATGACTTTTTGATGGTCTTTTAGTTCCCCCTCTTTGCTTGGTACGTTCTGGTGCGCCTCGACATATTCGTGTAGTTTATTTGCTATTTCGAGATACGGGTCAAGAGTTGTACTCTCAAAAACACCCAAATACCCCAAAAGTAACACTGTATAGATGGATTTAATGACGTTTTCACGGGACTGTTTTAAAGTCCTATTAAAGCTACCGCGGCTTATTTTCGCCTTTGTTAGTCGTAATGCGGCTTTATCATCGTACTTTAGCTGTTTGTCCGACATATTTTCGGATAAAACGTCAATAAGCAGAGTTTCGAGCTGGACTTTCGTTAATTGGCTATTTTTGGCTAATATTTTGACAATGGGGTCATTTAATGCCCCATTTAACCAGACTGTTACACCGTCTTTTAGCTTCAAATTACAGTATTCCTCCATAGTCTAAATGGATACAGATTTGTATACTAACTCATGTTTTTATCCTTTCAAAGCCCTAAAAACCCAAATTACAGCTATATTTGAGTTCTAAATATGACTAAATCAACCATTATTCAGCTAAATAACTCTGTAAATCTGATAATTTAGTATTTAACGTTTGATTTATGCCAGTTGACATAGAAAAGGTTAATTTCTCGGTATTTTTTTACGCCATTACACCTGAACTTTACACAAAAAATGCACTTTTGCAAACGCCCTAAAGCCTATCCCTGTCCAATTTTAACATCTCTAGCGAAATAAAACACACTTTTTTAGCCCCGAACTAGCACCAAAACACACGCCAACATGCTAAACCTCACAGGTGATATTGTAAAAACAGCCGTGACATCACCTAATCACGCCCAAATCACGCTTATTTCACCCTAAATCACAGACATCACATCCCTGTGATGCGCCTGTGATGCAGTTTCCAAGCATCAACCTTATATGCGAGCTAAATTTCCTCAGAAAACTGCCTAAGTTTTTCATAGAGTTCCGGACGCAAATCCCGCAAAGCAGGAATAAACGCCTCAGCCATCCGCAAATCCGAAAAATCAACCTCGCAAATCACAAGATCTTTCTCATTATACTTGGCCACAGCTAAAACATCCCCCGTAGGACCCACAAGACGGCTCCCACCCCAAAACTGCAGACCATCCTCCACACCCACAAGGTTAACGTAGGCCAAATATGCCGTATTTTCCAAAGCTCGAGCAGAAGTCAAGATTTCAAAATAGCCACGACGCATCGCCGGCGAAGCAGAAATACAAACAATAAGTTGTGCCCCCTTTAGTCGGGGTAACCTAAACACCTCAGGAAAGAAAATATCATAACAAATCGTTAAACCAATGTTGCCGATACTGGTTTGGAACACCGCAGGTTCATATCCCGGACGGAAATACCGTTTCTCTTCAAACGCACTATGGGTAGGCAAATACATTTTGCGATATTTGCCAATATATCCTTCCGGACCCACAAACACAGCGGTATTGTAGAGTGTAGCCTGTGTTTTCTCGCTCAGCTCCGGCATCCCAAAAATCACATGTAAACCCGTTTTTTTGGCTAGTTCCTCAACTCTTTGAACTGAGGGTCCCGGAATTTGTTCAGCTTGCTCATAAACCTGGTCATGAAGAACATAACCTGTAAGAGACATTTCAGGAAAAATCGCTAAATCTGCTCCCTGCTCTTTTGCTTTAAACATTAATTCTTCAAACTGAGCAAGGTTTCCTTCTTTGTTTTCCCGTTTACTGCTGATTTGACAGAGGGCAAGCTTGATTTTGGTTTTCATGATCACTTCTCTAGTAGGTGTGTCTTGGGAGCCTAAAATCATTTCCCACCGTTCGGAAACCAAGTTTAGGCGAAAGAGGTAATCTGCGTTTATGCTCATTTGCCAGCCATCGAGCCTTAATCCTATCAACAGCACCCTGCTCAATTTCTAGCTCTTCAGCGATTTCCTGAGGTTTCATGAACCGCTCAAGCCCATAGAGAATAAGATCCAGGGTTTCATACTTGATTTCCAGTTCTGATTCCGCAAGTTGCTCCGGCCACAATGCAGGCGTTGCAGGCTTTAGTGCCAGCACTTTTGGGATTCCCAGATGCAGGGCTAACTTGCGTACTTGACTTTTATAGAGATCAATGTTTGGCGTGATATCGGCTGCCATATCACCCCACTTCGTAAAGTATCCCATCATAGTTTCAGATTTATCTGAAGTGCCGCAAACGATGCGATTTTGATTGTTAGCATAGTAGTAGATAAAAATCATACGCGTCCTGGCTTTGATGTTTCCTCTACAGAGACGATTGGCATGGTCAAAGGCAGGGATACTTTTGTAGATGCCGTTTAGGGTTTCTGTTATGTCACAGAGCTGTGTCTGGATATGAAATTGATCCGCGATGGCGATGGCATCATCGAGATCTTTTTGTTTGTTGGTTTCTTTTTCTGGAAGCATAAGCGCTAAGACATTCTCGCCGCCCACAGCTAAACTTGCCAATGCCGCGGCAATTGCGCTGTCTACGCCCCCGCTTAACCCCAAAACGATGCCGTCTGCTCCCGCGTTTTCAACATATTCTTTGATGAAGCGGCAGATTCTTTTCTCTACCTCCCCAAAATCCATCTCCAATATAGAAGGCATCAACTTCACAATATACACATCCTATTCATGGTGAGTAGGCAAGTATTTAAGGACAGGCATAAATATTATCCACCATCATTTGATAATAAAGAAGGATATTATATGGGGCGAAGACGCAAAAAAGTTGTTCACATACCACGAAGAAAATTGCCAAAATTCTTCTCCTGCCCTATGTGCGGAAAAGAAACCGTACGTGTAGAAATCTTTAGAGAAGAAGGCGGACGCTCCGTTGCCAGATGCAGTAGTTGTGGGCTCGAAGAAGAATTCACAATCAAAGCACCGCAGAGCGAAGTTGACGTCTACTGTATGCTAACCGATCGAATTTATGGCCCTACAAAAAAAACCTCCACCACAAACCCCTAGACATATAACAGCAACAATCAATTCGGTCTTTGATCTTCTTTTATATTATTTCTATTTGTATTCGAAACCAAAATAACTCTCAGTGTATATTTTGGCTGTGAGTTGCTGACCGTTTGAACATAAGCAAGGACTACCAAACCTACATCCAAACCATGGAAACCGAACTCAAACATCTTTACACCATAAGCGACAGCGCCCGATCAGTAGGCTTAGATCCTGCACTAAAAACAGAGTGCATCATAGCCCAAGACATCGCCGATTTGGTTGAGGGACTGGTTGGACCCAAAGGTGTTGCTATTAGCATTCGCGAACTCAGCAAAACTATGCCCCGCGAAGAAATTGCTTTCTATGCCGCTAAAGAAATCGCACAAGGCAAATTCGCCCAAACGGATGAAGAAAAATCACCCGAAAAACTAGCCGAGCAAGCTATCCGTACCGCATTAGCAATTTTTACTGAAGGTTTAACCGCTGCACCAATTCAGGGCATCGCACAAGTAAAAATCAAAAAAAACGCTGACCAAACCCGCTATCTAGGCATCTATTTTGCCGGTCCTATACGCTCAGCCGGAGGCACCGATCAAGCTCTAACCCTTGTCGTTGGCGACTATGTACGACGAGAACTAGAGTTAGACGTTTATAGGCCAACCGAAGAAGAAATCTCTCGCTTCATAGAAGAACTCAGACTTTACGAACGCTCCGTTGGCCGCTTCCAATATCACATCCCCGACGAAGAACTCCGCAAAGCACTCAACCTTGTACCAGTGGAATGCACAGGTACAGAATCAGACCCTGTTGAGGTCTCTTCTTATCGTAACCTCGAACGAGTCGAAACTAACCGCGTCCGAGGCGGCGCTCTGCGCGTAATAAACGACGGTATCGTCGGACGCGCATTAAAAGTCCATGTCATCATCGACAAACTTGGCTTCTCAGGCTGGGAATGGCTCAAAAACTTTAAGAAAAAATCTGAAAAAAAATCCGGCGGCTTTATGGACGACGTAATTGCCGGGCGCCCCATCTTCGCATTCCCCTCAACACGTGGCGGTTTTAGACTCCGATATGGTCGATCAAGAAACACCGGACTCTCAGCAGTAGGCATCCATCCTGCCACCATGCTTGTTGTGGAGAGCTTTCTAGCCGCTGGCACCCAAATGCGCCTAGAACTCCCCGGCAAAGGCGGCGTTACCATGCCCGTAGACAGCATCGAGAAACCTGTGGTGTTGCTCAAAGATAACTCGGTCGTTAGAGTATCACTTGAGAACTATGAATCCACCGTTAAGGGCAAAATCCAAAAAATCCTCTTCCTAGGCGATATGCTCATTGATTTTGGAGACTTTCTCTACAGCAACAAAGCACTTCCTCCCTCAGGATACGTGGAGGAATGGTGGACAAAAGACCTCCAAAATGCACTCACAAAATATAGCGGCAACTACCAAAAAGCCGCCCAAGACTGCCAAATCCCAGCTGAACGTCTCGAAGACTTCATAGCTGATCCCTTTCAAAACAAACCCACAACCAAAGAAGCCGTTGCCCTTAGCCAAACTTTTGGTATTCCCCTTGCACCCAGCGCAACCTTCTACTGGACAAGCCTCTCAACACCTCAAGAAGTAGAACCGTTACGCCAATGGCTCCAAACAAGCCAAGTGACCCTAACCAACAATGATGATGCTGATGGTGATTCATCAACCATCACAATGATTACCGGCATAGCAACTGAGGATGCTATAAAGTCGCTTCGCAAAATTTTCGCTCCCCACAGCATCATTGATGGAAAACTTGTTATGAGCGGCGAAGATGCTGCGATGATGGCTTTTACTCTTGGCTATGGGACCCCTAGACTAACTGAAGCCCTGCAGGCAACCACTGTACTGGAATTGCTAAGTGCATTGTGCGGTGTTGAGGTTAAAGATAAAGCTCCAACCTATGTGGGTGGTCGTATGGGTCGACCCGAGAAAGCCAAACACCGTGAAATGCGTCCCATGGTCCATGTCCTTTTTCCTGTAGGCCTAGCAGGTGGTTCCCATCGAGACTTTTGTGAAGCCGCTAAAAAAGGACCCGTTTTTGTCGATTTAGCTAAGCGCAAATGTCCCGATTGCAAAACCTACACCCGAAAAATAAAATGTGACACCTGTGATGCTCCAACGGTTCCCGAAAAAGTTTGCCCAAGATGCGGTCGAGCCCTAAAAGACGATTACTGCGGCACCTGCAAAGCCGATGCAGTACTCTATCAGCGCCAACCCCTTAACTTTAGAGAACTGCTATCAAATGCAAGCAACAACCTTGGTTGCTCAACGCCTAAAATGTTGCGAGGCGTGAAGGGCCTAACCAACGCTGACAAGATGCCTGAAATTTTAGAGAAAGGTATTTTGCGTGCAAAACATGGCGTATCCACCTATAAGGATGGTACCATACGCTTCGACGGTACCAACGCGCCTCTCACTCATATCACACCGGTTGAAATCGGGGTATCCATTGAAAAGATGCACCAAATGGGCTATCATGCCGACACCCACGGCTTACCCCTAACCGATCCCAACCAAGTTTGCGAACTAAAAATCCAAGACGTCGTTATCCCCTGGAGCGCCGGTACATACCTGGTGCAAACCGCTAACTTTATCGACGAACTCCTCACCCGGGTCTACAAACTCCCCGCTTTCTACAACGTTACAAAACCCGAAGACATGGTTGGACACCTAATCTTTGGCTTAGCCCCCCACACCTGTGCTTGCATCTTGGGTCGAGTGGTGGGTTTCACAAGCCGCAATTTAATCTATGCCCACCCCATCTGGCACTCCGCTAAACGTCGAGACTGTGACGGTGACGAAGACGCCATCATGCTAGCTCTTGATACACTGATTAATTTCTCTCGCAACTTTTTACCCGCCCAAATAGGCGGTATTATGGATGCACCCATTCTGCTTATCCCCTTTGTAAACACCAAAGAAGTACAACGCCAAGCTCACGATTTCGATGTCAGTATAACCTATCCTCTGGAATTCTACAAACAAACCCTAATCAAAGGTGAAGCCCGTCTCATTAGCACCTTTATGGATGTTGTCAGCCATCGACTAGGCACTGAAGGCCAGTTTGAAGGCTTCCAATTTACCACTCCTTGCACCAATATTAATCTGGGCAACGCCAATAGCAGTTACAAAGAATTCAAATCTATGACTGATAAGCTCAACATGCAGCTGGGGTTGGGCGAAAAAATCGATGCTGTTGATGCCAAACGGGTTGCTCTAAAAGTCCTCAACACCCATCTGATGCGTGACATCGCTGGAAACATGCGTGCCTTTTCCACTCAGGGATTTAGATGTAAATCCTGTAACGCAAAATACCGTCGTCTCCCGCTTGGCGGCAAATGCACCCGATGCGGCGGCGCTCTTACCCTAACTGTCTATCGTGGTAACATTGAAAAATATCTTAAAGCCGCTCAACAACTAGTCGATAAATATGGGTTGCCCAACTATTACACCCAACGCATGAACCTTATCAAAGAGGAAATTACTTTGATGTTTGATAACAAAAAACCCAAACAGGCCACTCTCTTTGACTTCAAATAGCTAAGTTTTTCAAGCATAGCTGTGCACTAATTGTGTGGTGAGGTAAATAAAGCAAACTTGGCATCCCAACGCTTATCTGAAAAGCATCCGAAATATTCGAAGCGGGCTTTCGGCTCGAACTAAACTTTTAGTGTTGCTTGACAGAGAGCCCTTTAGTGCTGCTAAACTCGCTCAAACATCCAAATTGACCTATAGTGTTGTGATGTACCATCTGCGGCTCCTAAAATCTGAAGGCACAATAGAGCGCAGAGGTAGCCGCCGTTACGTTTGGCTCTCCTCTGGTCTGGGACAGAAACGTCTTGGCTAAAATGTACACTGACAAGGCGATGAATCGCATTTGGGACATTTATTTGGATACTTTGCTAACGTTGCCTTTTCAAGGTCTATGCCCATAATGTTTGCCAGCGATGCCAGCCAAGCGATGACATCGGCAAATTCTTTCTCGGTCGCTTCGCGGTCGTTGCCTTTGAGTTCTGCACCTAACTCTTGCACTTCATCTACCAGCCAGTTAAAGGTGCCCTGGGTACCACGTGCACAATCGCGCTCAAAATAGAGTCGCTTCATCATTTCTTGAAATTCACTTATCTGCATAGCGTAACCTCGCAAGAGTATTTGGTGGGTGGTTAGAGTTAAATGGTTTTTCTGTGTTGGTTGATGCTTTTGTATACCAACCAAAAACTAAACGTGTAGACTGGCTGGTTGTGACGGGTGGAGTTGTTGAAGTGTGATCAAAGCTGTTTTCTTTTCATCTGGTTGTGGTTGTTTGATTGTGGATTTTTGGCATAAGCTTAATTAGTTTAAGCCTGTATTAGACATGTATTACACTCTTAGGATACGATATCTATGGGTATGAGAAAACGTAAGAAGGAAGGCGGACCAATGCCTGCTGCAAGTGCAGGTTTGCTGAGGTTCTTCGAAGAAGAAACTGAAGGCATAAAAATCCGCCCTGAACTGCTTGTTGCTTTAGCAATTTCACTGATTGTTGTTTCAGTCTTGGCAAAAATCTTCTTCTAAACTAATTTCTTTCTTGTTGTTAACAACTACTTCGTTTTGTTAGTTCTTTTTTAATTGCCTCAAATTCGAGGTAATTAACATCTGAATTTGTAATTCTTTCTCACAGACTTAGCTTTAACTGAGCTATGGTTATGTATCCAATTTTGAATAATGTTCTATTTTTCTCTGTTGCTTCGGGGTTGGGTGGGCGGTAGGATTTCTATTCTTTGAACGGTGTTTAGGTTTAGGTACATCTCGCCTCTTTCTTCTCGGCTAGCTACCTGTGGAACTGGTTGTGCCATTGTGGATCGCAGAACAATTACGTCTGTATCAGAGAGCCAAATGCCTGAGAGGTGCCCTTGAGTGACCGCTACTAAGGTGCCTTCAAAACCGTAGGAGGGGTCGAGAATAACTTGAATTTTTTTGCCAACATTTCGCTCCAGCATGTAGAAGATGGAGGGGGGCAATTCTTGCTCGGGCATAGATAAGACTTCAGGGAATAGTATTGATGGCGATTATGGGATAAAACCCTATCTATGCTTGGCCATGTTGGTTTTAGGGCTCTAACCAGCAAACCTTCAAATATTTACGGTTAACTTTGCCATTTTTATGTTAAAACAGTGTTGTTGACTTTTTTAGGTTATAGTTATCAATGTATTTCCTGTCAAAACCCAAATACTTGTGCCTACTTAGAAACGCTACCGGTTGTGTGGCTGAAAATTTTTAACGGCTAAAACCCCCCTTTCTTACGAACGTTAATATAAGATAGGTTCACCCGTATTTAGCAGTGGTGAATAATATGTTCAAAAGCGTTGGTTTAGTCTCCCGCTATGACAAAAATCAGGCGCTAAAACTTTCTGATACGCTGGCAGAGTACCTTGCCCAGAAGGGATTAAAGGTCTACATAGATGATTCCCTTGCCGGTAAAATCACAAGCAAAGAACAATTCATCCCCCTCGCCGACATGAACACCGATTTTATAATAACCATCGGTGGTGATGGCACCATACTACGGGCTGCCATGAACGCACCAAAACCCGACACGCCTCTTCTAACTGTCAATATGGGTGTTCGAGGATTCTTAACCGAAATCGAGCCCCAAGACGCCTGCGCCGCAGTGGACCGCATTCTAAATGGTGACTATCATATAGAAAAATCTGCAAAAATGGCTGTATGCGCCGGTAAAGAAATCCTCCCTGATGCCCTAAACGATGTTGTCATCTCCACAGGCGAACCCTCCAAAATTCTATATGCCGACATCTGCAAAGATGGCAAGCCCCTCCTAAAATGCCAAGCTGACGGCCTAATCATAAGCACCCAAACAGGTTCCACCGGCTACTCCCTCTCCGCAGGCGGCCCCGTACTAGATCCTACAGTTGATGCATTTGTACTAACCCCCATTTGCTCTCTAACAGTGTTTCATTCTCTAGTGTTCCCTGCAGATTCCAACCTAACCTTTAATGTACTCAAAGAAAAAATGCTAGTCTTAATCGATGGCAACTATCGCAAACAGATAACCACCGATGAATTGACCCTAAACGTAACAAAATCAAAAAACGTAACATCCTTTATACGCTTTGAAACCAGTTTCTATGATCGGCTACGCAACAGATTACTCTTCAAGGGAACCCAATGACCCAACCCCCTGCAACCACAAAAAAAATCGCTGTGTTAGACACCTCTGCGTTTCTGGGGGGTTTTGATCCTTTTGCAATGAGTTGCGAACAGATAACTGTCCCCAAGGTTGAGGAAGAAATTCTGCGCAACAGCATGGTCAAAATGCGTTTCCAAACAGCCATAGAAAGCAACAAAGTCCAAATTAGAACACCTAGCCCCCAATATGCAACTGAAGCAAAAATAGCCGCTAGCAAAGCAGGCGACTACCACAAACTCTCCGAAACCGATCTACAACTCTTAGCTCTGGCATTTGAACTAAAACAACAAGGCACAACACCACAAATAGTCACAGACGACTACTCTATTCAAAACGTCGCCAAACAACTGGGTATAGAGTTCTCCGCCCAAATCACCTTTGGCATCAAACGTCTCCTTGAGTGGATCCGATACTGCCCCGCCTGCCACAAACAATACCCCGCAGATAGCAAATTTAAAGAATGCCAAATCTGCGGCACCAATCTAAAAAGAAAACCCAAACGCCAAAACTAGAGCAACAACAGCAACAAAACAATAAGCAGCAGTCCCTCAACACCAAAAACTATGGGTGCTGCCTTTTTTGCCCGTACTATCGCCTTATCTACAAGTGTTGTTATGGCATCAAGCCGCTCTTCCCCAATGACTCGAACCTGCGGCACAACAAACTCTACACAACCTGCTTTAGCATCCTCCAAGTTTGCCACAGCTTTTTCGGCTGCCTTTTTTATGTATTTAATAAGCCGCTCATGGTCCATAGCTTCACCCACGGGATGGTATCCTTGACTGCCTGTTGATAGCGCGCTAACGGCATGGGTATCGGTGGTGAAAACTTCACTTTGCGCAAAACCCTCTGCCGCCAAGGCCGCAAGGATTTTTTCACGCAGATGAGGTATCATGTTATTACCATCAATAACGATGTATAACGTTTTTTGTTTCTCAACTTCAACTACAATAGCAGTTATGCCGCCTGTTCCCATACCCTGTTTTAAGGTGAATTCTTTGGGCAAAACCGTAGCGGCGCCAACTCTAAAGGGATTACGCGCCAACTGTGCTACCTGCTCAAGACACTTCACTGCCGCCCGCCCAAGCTCTTCAACGTGCTCCTCAGTATCCACCACTACATCCAAACAGTTATGAGCATTAACCACCATCGCATGCTTAAGCCCATACTTTTTGACTTCCTCACGCACCAACCGACCCAACTCTTGAGGCATATCCTCTGTTGTTTTGGGCGCAAGCGAAAAAGAAAGAAATGCCATATCACCAAAAATTTGACAAGATGCAATCGCAACCCCATCAGTAACCCGCACAAAAGGCGAGGCCAAATCCAAACCCGCTGAAAACTTGGCCGAAGATATTACTTTACTAACTATCCGCTGGTTTTGAGCTTGAGACGCTAAATCCAACTCATGCCCCAAAATACCCAAAGGCGTACAGGCCACACCACCCACTTTTTCTTCAAAGCAACTTTTAAGCATCGATGGCAAAAGACTACTGCCAATATTTTTGAAAGGCCCCGGATGCACCTGAGGAACAATGATCGCCGCTTTAGGCTTAGCACCCTCAAATTTAAGCAACGCTACATCGATATCTGCATTCTCACCCATAGCCTCAAGATGCTTCTCCAGCGGAGCATTAAGACCCGTTGTCCAATTAAGCATAAACGCCTTAAACAGTGGCATAGATGCCAACCCATAGGGCTTTCCCAAACGATCAATGGAACCCAAAAACAGATACACTGCACCGAAACTGATGATTGGTGCCAAGACTATAAACGACAAACCGCCCAAACCAAGCCCCCCTGAGATACCCCACAAAAAAGTCAAAAAAGCAACAATACAGAGAACCGGTTGTAACAAAACTGCTATAACCTGGCGCCATAGAGTGCTCTCAGAGGTTGCCATGACCACAAGCGAACGCAGAGTCAAAATAGCGGCGAAGCCTAAGAGCACAAACTTTGTCCAAGACATACTGTCAAAAAACAAGCCTAAAACCGCACCTAATACCATTACCGCCAACCAGATAAGCCAGCCAACAAATGATGTCGCTGCGGTTCTGCGCAGGATAAATATAGGATCTTCCCTTAGGACAACTTTGCTGATAACCAAATCCGTAGACGTTGTTACAACAAAAAATATGCTGCCCAAAACTAAACTGAGAACGCTACCCGAAGATATGTATGCAGCAAGGCTGGCGCCAACGATACATATAGCGGCAGTGTAGAGAAGAGACTTCTCATAGGAGGGCAGACTAAACAACGATGAATAATGCTTCTTAGCGTTGTACATTGAGCTGCTAAGGGAAGGGTCTGTCTCCATTTTTCAGTCGGCACTATGGAACCCAACAGCACTATTAAAATTTAGCTAGTTATTCCAGAGCTCTTTTGCCCTTAAATAAACTTCATAAAATAATACTTAATGTTTGTTGGTTGAAACGAAAGCTTTAGGATTAAAGCATGTGTATACGCAGTTTTGAGATGCGGGGGAAAGAAATAGTGATAAAAAGGCTAAATTTAGTGGTAGTTCTGCTGAGTATTTTGTGGCTGAAATAAATAAAAATTAGTATGGCTTACAGAATTAGCTAATAAATCAAATCAGTAGTAAAAATAGCCAAATTGGTATAATGGTGATGTTTTCTCGTTAGTATCTGACAGCTCATTTATAAATAGCTTGTCAATACATCGACAGCCTATTTATAAATAGCTTGTCAATGAGTGAAGCTAAATTGAACTTGACTTGATGTGACTTTCTAAAACTTTGCCTGACTGAGGGGTTATCTGCGGTTTTTTGTTTTCAGGGTTTTCTCTAAAGTTCAAGCTTAATTCTGAGTTGGATCAAAATTTTATTTGGAGTGGAAAATTAAGCGATAATTGTGTCTACAATACTTCGGAGATACCTTAATCTATATATGGCGATGTTGAGAATGCATTGTTAGAAAATTGGTGATTATATATGAGCAGACCAGTAGATGTCGGAGAATTACGCGTCGGCGGCTACATGATGATTGAAGGTGAGCCCTGCCGTATTGTCGATATAGCTAAATCCAAGCCCGGCAAACACGGTGCAGCTAAAGCCAGAATCGTTGCCATCGGCGTATTTGATGACCAGAAACGTCAGTTTGTTAAACCTGTTGACGCAACCGCAGAAATCCCCATAATTGACAAACGACCCGGTCAAGTCTTCGCAGTTAACCCCACCGGTGTCCAAATTATGGACTTAGAATCCTACGAATATATTGACGCGCCCTTCCCCGAAGAAGAAGACCTTAAAGCCAAGCTGGTTCCCGGCACAGAAATAGAATACTGGCGAATTCTTGGCAAAGTCAAAATCGTACGCGCAAAATAAGCGCCTCTACATTTCTTTTATCAACAGCTCTTTTTCATACTTGGCTATTAGTTCCACCATTTCCAGCCCAGTTTACTAAAACTCAAATACATAGCAAGCAGTATTATTCCCCAGCTAAGCGGCAAAATAGCAATAAATAAAATCTTGTTATCTTCAAATGGGATATAACCCAAGACTGTCCAGAGGCATAGAGCCGCCAGCCCCGCCAGTAACAATATGAATATGGTTGCATGAATTACACGTTCAGCGCCCAAGTTTCCACCTGCTGTTGTAACTGTTTGTTTGTATAAGGTTTTAAGATTTTCCATCAATGTTTATGTTCTAGCTTGATGCCTTCTCATTGAAGCCAATGATGCATGAAGAGCCGTCTGAATTGTGAAGAATAGCTAATGGGGAAATTTAACTGAGGCTTCACTGAAACGCAATGGCGGCAAATTCAAATTTACCCGGTTTAGTGTGTAATCTTTATCTAAAAGAGAAACAGAATGTAAGGACTGGAGACTCTAATGTCACTAGACAAATTAAGTTCCTCCCTAACGGGCGCCATAAAAAAGCTCTTCAAAGCCGGCGTAGTCGACGAAGCCGCAGTGAAGGAACTGGTTCGCGACATCCAACGCGCACTGCTTCAATCCGATGTTAATGTACAATTGGTGCTCCAAATCAGTAAAAGCATCGAGGAACGCGCCCTAAAAGAAAAGGTGCCGCCCGGAGTTTCCAGACGTGAACATGTCATAAAAGTGGTCTACGAAGAACTCACCCGTTTTATAGGAGATAAGCCGGTTCCCCTCAAAGTGGAGCCAGGCAAAAAGAAAACCATCATGCTGGTAGGTATTCAAGGGTCCGGTAAAACAACCCATGCCTCCAAACTAGCCCGATACTTCCAAAAACGCGGCTTAAAAGTCGGCTTAATTGCCGCAGATACTTTTCGCCCCGGCGCTTATGCCCAGCTCCAACAACTAGCCGCTAGAATTAACGTTCCCATTTATGGAGACCCCAAAGCCAAAGATCCTGTCAAAGTTGCCAAAGAAGGCTTCAAACAGTTTGCTGACCGCGACTTGATCATCGTTGACACTGCAGGTCGCCACAAAGAAGAAAAAGACCTTATCAAAGAAATGAAAGATATCGAGAAAGGCATTCAGCCCAACGAGATTATCATGGTTATTGACGGCACTATTGGCCAGCAAGCACTTGCACAAGCCAAAACATTCCATGAAGCCACTCCCATCGGCGCTATTATAGTTACCAAACTCGACGGCTCAAGCCGCGGCGGCGGCGCTCTTTCCGCAGTCGCAGCCACAGGCGCCCCCATAAAATTCATCGGCACAGGCGAAAAAATCGAAGACCTTGAGGCCTTTGTACCTTCTCGATTTGTTGGCCGCCTCCTTGGTATGGGCGATCTTGAAACCCTTCTTGAAAAAGTTCATGACGCCGAAATTAAAGTACCGCCCAAAAAAGCCAAAGAAATCCTAAGCGGCAACTTTACACTAACCGATATGTATGAACAATTCGCAGCAGTCAAAAACATGGGTCCCTTTAGCAAAGTCATGAAAATGATTCCTGGTATGTCTCAGCAAAACATTCCTGATGACATGCTTAACAACGCCGAGGGCCGCCTTGACACTTGGCAAATAATCATCCAATCCATGACCCCCGCAGAGAAAGAAAACCCAAAAATACTCAACAGTTCCCGTGCCCGCCGCATTGCCCGCGGTTCAGGAACTACCGAAAAAGACGTTAAAGAACTCCTCAAGCAATACATTATGATGCGCAAGATGCTAAAGATGTTTAAACGCAAAAAGAAGTTACCTTTCGGCTTGGGCGGCGGCAAAGGCATGTCTCCAATGGGTTTCTAGGTGTCAATTATGGATGTTTTAGAGAAAGCCTATGATTTACTCAGTAAATACCCGCTTTGTGATCACTGCTTGGGTCGACAGTTTGCCTCTTTGGGCTACAACATGGAAAACAATGTACGCGGCGCTGTATTGAAAACCACCCTAACCATGCAAGCCAGTGAGTTAGCCGCCGCAGAAAAAGACCTTGAGGGTATAAAGCGTCTCAAAATTTTGGCAACCAGCGGCTTCTCAGCAACTGCGCAACAAACGCTCAAACACCTAAAAAAACGCAGTCCTAAACAAACCGCTGATGTTACCTGCTATCTCTGTGACGGTAAATTTGACCTAGTCGATAACTTGGTTGAGAAAACCCAAACCGCCCTTGAAGGCTACGAATTCTCCACTTTTCTAGTTGGTATCGAGTTGCCTACTACGGTGGAGGAACGTGAGGACGAATTCAAAGCCACTCAAGACATCCAATACGGCGAGAGCATACGTCATGAATTTGGGCGCGTGTTGGGTAAAGCCCTTGCTAAGGCTGCGGGCAAAGAGGCAGAATACCTCAAACCCGATGTTGTTGCAATAATAAATCCGTTTGAAGAAAAAATCCGTCTCCAAATTAACCCCTTATTTGTCGGGGGCCGATACCGTAAACTTGTTCGCACGATTCCCCAATCTGAATGGCTCTGCTCTTGTCGCGGTCGAGGATGCTCCAAATGCGGTGGTACTGGTAAACTCTATCCTGAATCCGTTGAGGCCTATACATCTAAGCCCCTGCTTGAAGCCACCGAGGGTGCGGAATCTTTTTTCCATGCTTCTGGGCGAGAAGACATTGATGCTCGTATGCTGGGCACTGGGCGTCCCTTTATAGTGGAGATCTCTAAACCAAAGAAACGGTCTGTGGATCTAGAGCAAATTGCCGCGGCTGTTAATGCGGGTGCCGTTGGAAAGGTTGAGGTTTCTGAGTTGCATTTTGCTGTTAAAGATGATGTGCGTCACCTCAAAAAGGGTGAAAGTGCTCAAAAAGAGTATCGACTGTTGGCTGAATTCGAAAAAGACCTTACTGAGGAGGGTTTACGATTGATTGAACAAAAGCTCTCCGGAACCGTGATTAAACAACAGACTCCTCTTAGGGTTGTGCATCGTCGGGCAGACATTGTTCGAGAAAGGTACATATATAAGCTTGAAGTTAAGAAGGTGACGCTTAAGCGGGCCCTGCTCTTAATTCGTTGTCAGGGCGGGCTCTATGTAAAAGAATTGGTGTCTGGAGATGAAGGACGTACAGTACCAAATGTTTCAGCTTTGCTCGATAATCCAGCGAAGACGCTTAAGCTTGACGTTCTCAATGTAATAATGGAATAACAGGTGAAAATTGATGAGAGGTTCAAAAGGCTACTACTCGGGTACACGCAGTCTTCTGCGCAAACCCACCCGCGCCAGAGGCAAACCCCAAATCGGAAAACTACTACACCCATACGAAGCTGGTAATCAAGTTATCATAAAAATGAATTCCAGCGTCCAAAAGAGCATGCCCCACAAACGTTTCCACGGTAAAATCGGCCAAATCATAGAGAAACGGGGTAGAGCTTATGTGATTAGTGTTCCACAGGGCGAAGCCACCAAAACCATAATTGTCCGCCCAGATCATCTAGAGCCATACACAGGTCAGTGAGTGAACAAATATGAGCAAGAGCGAAGTAAGCGAAAACCGTCTAACTCTGCCACAGGTTAAAAAAGTACTGGAAACAATCGGTGAAGAAAACCTTGACCAATTCCAGCGCCGCACCTTTGACTATGTAAGCAAATTTACAAAAGCAGAGCCGGAAGCAGCTGAGGAACTCTTGCAGAAACTCACCAAAGAGTACGAACTCGACGAATCCGAAGCGGTCCAAATCATAAACTGTATGCCCCAAACCGTAGATGAACTCCGCATCTTCTTAGCCGGCGGCAAAAAAATCATCGAAGCCCAAAAACTAAACCAAATCGTCGAACTCTTAAACGAGAACCGCCTGCTCAAGTAACTCTGAGCGGCTAAAGTATTTTTAACTAGACTAGAGAATACTCTATAGGATATACGAGTTGGCAGTCATGGAAAAACGCTATGAAGAGAATGCTTACGTATTAGACTTCCTTCCGCATGGCAAACCAGGGTTCCGCCCCACTGGCAGAGCAGGTTACCGTGCAGGCGCCCTTATTCAATGTGTCGGTGAAGAATTCTTCACTGTCTTGGAAGCCCTAGTTAAAGAAACTCTAATGCTTAAGCCCGGCGACCGTGTCTATGTGGGCAAAAACAGCCGCGAAGAAGTCACCTACATCATCGGTCGCATTGGCTATGAAGAATTAACAGCCGCCGCAAGAGCCGAACTCCCAAGCGTCATAACCAAAGTGGTACAGAATCGTGAAAAATGGTTCGTTAACTTCTTCAACACTGCCCGCGCCATAACCCCCCGCATGCACGCCCTAGAATTGGTTCCAGGTATAGGCAAAAAATACATGTGGCAGGTCATAAACGAACGCCAACGCAAACCCTTTGAAAGCTTTGAGGATCTGCAGAAACGCACCGAGTTACCCAACCCTGTCAAGCTAATTACCAAACGTGTCCTCGAAGAGCTTGAAGGCGACAGCAAGTATCGACTGTTCACACGGGCACAGTAAGGATAACGATGAGCCAAGAGCAAATCCAAACCCTGCTATTAACCCATCACCTAACCCCCAACAAACTCTTGGGTCAAAACTTCATGATTGACCCCACCCTTTATTCTAAACTCTGCGAATACGCAACTCTAAACCCCTCCGATACAGTTTTAGATGTAGGCGCAGGCTTTGGATTTCTCACCTGCTTTCTCTCCAACAAATGCCACACCGTAATAGCTGTAGAAAAAGACCCCCAATTTGTCCCCATACTGCGTAAAAACACCCAAGACCTACCAAACATAGTTATTGTAGCGGGTGATGTTCTAAAAGTACAATTACCCAAATTTAACAAAGTAATTGCCATACCCCCATACTACCTCTCATCCCAACTGGTCATGTGGACCATAGAACAAAACGTCAACGCAACAGTGATGATTGTACAAAAAGAATTCGCAAAACGCCTCATCGCAACCGTGGGTAGCGAAGAATACAGCTGGCTAACCGTGGCTGTCCACCAACAAGCAAACGTCACCCTCCACAATGAGGTACCTAAAGATAAATTTTATCCACCCCCAGAGGTAGACTCAACTATTCTCTGCCTCAAACCTTGGACCAAAAAACCCTTTGAAATAAAAAACCCTGGCCTCTTTATCCAGTTAACCAAATGGCTGTTTAGCGAACGCAACAAAAAACTTTCCAAAGCCATCACACCCTTCTTACGCAACAACCTAAAACTTGACAAACAAGCCGCAGAAAAAATAGCCCAAACTTTACCTTTCGCTGAGCGCCGCCCCCGAGAACTGACCCCCCAAGATTTCGGAGCCATCCTAAATGCCCTACCCAACTAAACGCCTAGCATTTAACGGATTTTCTTTTAATGTTTATGAAGATGTGTATGAACCCGCCGAGGATTCCTTTCTCTTTGCTGAAAATCTCCATATAACCCCCGGCATACGGGTTTTAGATCTAGGCACTGGGTGCGGCATCCTTGCGGTGCTGGCGGCAAAAAAAAGCGGTGACGTAACAGCAATAGACCTAAATCCCTATGCCATTCGATGTGCCAAAGAAAACGCCCATATCAACCATATAACCGACAAAATCGCTTTTCTGCAAGGCGACCTGTTTTGTGCACTGCAAAACAATGTTCGATTTGATTTAGTATTGTTCAATGCACCCTACCTGCCCTCTGAACAAGGTGAAGAGACAACTTGGATTGGGCGATCTTGGGCCGGCGGTGCAGACGGTCGAGGAGTGGTTGATCGATTCATAACCGAGGTTTCTGAATACCTAACGTCCTCTGGCAAAGTTCTTCTTATGCAGTCCACACTAACTGGCGTTGAAAAAACCCTCAGCGGATTTAACCAACAGGGCCTCAGTGCATGCGTAACAGCAGAACGTAGTCTTCCGTTTTTTGAAACCCTTACACTAATAGAAGCCAAACCCTTCTCTGTCTAAATTTGTAATAGCTGCTTTTAAGGGGGTACACCAATACTTTATTACTGGTGTCAAATGTGACTGTCTGGTTTTATGTAAAGACATCTGATGATCCCAAAACCGTCGGCGACATCGTTTGTGCTTTCAACTACACAGAAGGCGAACATCCAGGTGACAAGTACTCCTGGATTATGAAAGAGGTCAAATCAGATTCTACCTATTGGGAAATCAAAGGTCAATATTCTGCTCTACAAGATCTCACTGATATAGCAGTTGTCTACCGCATCGGCGATACTGTGGTTTTCACAGAAATCGAAGATGACCTAGCTCCAGATTTTCTCGATCCTCTCATAACCAAATACGGTTTTGACAACGTCAAATGGATCGTTGTTTGTACATCCTCAAAATAACCCCAACAAACAAGAGCATCTTGTTTCTCTCATCGTAAGTTAGTTACTTGTATCTCTGTTTAGAGCTGTCAGTAAAGGGTTAAATTCTTAGTTACCCATTCACATCGTAGAACGCCTATGTCTCCCGTCACCGATAAAATTGCAGACGCTCTCTATCTCTCAGGGTGTCTAAAATTTGGAAGTTTTAAAATAAAATCCGGTGCAGTCAGTCCCTACTACATAGACCTAGCTCGTGTACTAGCAGCACCTAAACAACTCGACATTATCGCCGAAGTTGCAGCTGAGAAAATCCGCCAAATTGCCGCATCTGAGCACATCGACAAGCTGGCTAGTATTGAACTCAAAGGGGCTCTCATCGCCCCAAGCATTGCCATCAAACTTGCTATGCCCTGTGTTATTGTACGCAAAGAGGAGAAAGCCTATGGCGTAACAGGCAGAACCGCCGGCGCCGACATAGTCAAAGGCGATAGTGTGCTCTTCTTTGATGACGTTATCAGTGAAGGCCTATCTAAAATTGAGGGCATAAAACCCCTGGTATCACTGGACGCATCTGTTAAGCATATGTTGGTTGTGGTAAACCGTGAACATGGCGGTAAAGAAAAACTCGAAAGCCTGGGCTATCAAATCCACGCCTTAGCTAAAATCACCGACATAGTCACTTCACTGGTTAAACATGAACATATTACCCAAGAACAAGCTACAAGCGTTCTTGATTACGTAAAAAACTTCAAGACAACCTCAACCTAGCAAACAATACGGTTGTCATTTTACAGGGGACATTTTGTCCCTATGTACCCTATGTTTATTGGTTGCCGGCTCCAGAATAACTTGGGATATCAATAATGCAGTCCACAAATCTCATAGTTGAGGCTATGCTAAAGCCTGAGACCTACCCTGATCCAGTCAACAAAATAGAGCTCGTCCAAACCCATATCTCATTTGTCTTTATCACTGAAAAATACGTTTATAAAATTAAGAAACCTGTAAACTTTGGATTTCTAGATTTCTCCACCCTTGAGAAGCGACAGATTTACTGCCGAAAAGAACTCCAGCTCAACAGGCGACTGTGTCCCCACATATACCTCGACGTAGTTCCCATCAACAAAACAGATAAACTGCACATAGGTGGAGACGGCGAAACCGTTGAATATGCAGTCAAAATGCTACGCCTACCCCAAGAACGACTAATGAGCGAATTGTTACAGAAGAACCAAATAACTGAGAAAACTATTGATGAAATCGCCGCTATAGTCGCTAAATTCCACTCCGAAGCACAAACCAGCCCAGAGATAAATACGTTTGGCGGATTGGAAATCGTAAAGACAAATTGGGTTGAAAACTTTGCACAAACTCAAAAATACATTGACCAAACCATCTCCCAAACCGATTACAATTTAATTCAACAAAAAATAACCGATTTTATGGACCTAAACTCTGCTCTTTTTGAGAGCCGTATCGCGGATGGGCGGGTGCGCGACTGCCATGGTGATCTCTACTCCAGTAACATCTTTGTAACCGACCCAATTTGTATATTTGATGCCATCGAATTCAACGATCGCTTCCGCTATAGTGACATAGCCTCTGATGTAGCTTTTCTAGCTATGGATCTTGACTACCAAAACCGAAACGACCTATCTAATTACTTCATCAAACAATACATCCTCTACTCAAAAGACGCCCAGCTGGCGCAGATGTTACCATTCTATAAATGCTATCGTGCCTATGTGCGAGGCAAAGTAGTCAGTTTCCGCTTAGACGACCCAAACATAGTCGTAGCAGATAAACGCCTAGCAGTCAAAGAAGCATCGGCCTATTTCCAGTTAGCTGCCAGGTATGCCCAGAGTCTCTAACAAAACTGGTCTCTTACCCAGCTGGGAATTTCAACGATGCCCATGATGACGGGTTTTTGGTGGCAGTCACTGCCCCCTGTCATAAGCAAGTTGTGTTCTTTTGCGAATTTGATGTAGTGATTGGTGGTTTCTGCACTATGGCTTGGATGCCAACATTCTACTCCATCAATATAGTGCAACATGGTTTCTTGAATTATTTTGGTCTGCTCCTGTGGAACCGATGTTATGGGTTGTAGAGAAGTTCCACAGATATCGCTTGGGTGGGCAAGCACAAGTTTTCCTCCCGCATCTCGGATGAGCTTTGAGGCCTCCTCCAAGTTCAACGGATACTTTGGGACATCACATTTCATGAGGTACTTCTCAAAGGCTTCCTGTCGATTGGCTACAATTTGTTTTTTGATAAGATAATCCGCGATGTGTGGCCGCCCTAGTGACCCCTCAACGGTTTCCTCAATTTTGTGCAGATCGTCCTCTGTTAAGGCTGGGATATTTTCTTTTTTGAATTCTGCATTAAGATTCTCCAAGATTTTTGTTGCTCGCACTTGACGGTAATGTGCTATTAGCGTAAGCTTGTCTTGAAGTGCTTGATTGGCGGGGTTAAATTGGTATCCCAAAAAATCCAGAGCGAACGGTTTACCCTCTTTGTATTTTTGGTAAGTGAAGGTAACATTTAACTCAACACCACTGACATAATCAATACCTGCTTTTTTTGCTTGGGTGATAGCTTGGTTTTGATCACTAATGTTGTCATGATTAGTTAGCGATAAAAAGCTCAGGCCTCGGACTTTGGCTTCCCTTAGAATTTCTTGAACACTAAATTTGCCATCGGAAGCCGATGAATGGATATGTAAATCAATAGTCAAATGTGTTACCTTTTTTCTTGCTTAGTTATGGTCCAATTATTTATTCCGTACTGGCAGGTATCAACCGTTAAATACACAATTTCTAGGGTTGGAAACTTGGTTTTTATGGTGTCTATAGTTATAGGTTCAAATTTGTTTTTGTTGGCCAAGTAGGCTTCTTGGGTCAGTGCGTTGGATTCATATTTTTCTCTACTGCGGCCCCTGATTCGATTTAGAGCAGTTTCTTGGGTACAGCTGGTTTCAAAGATGGCAAACGCCAACCCGTTTTTTACAGCGATCTCTGCGGCGCGTTCCCGCAGTGCCTGAGTGATAAAGGTAGCATCCAAAATGACGCCGTTTTCTTCTTTTGCTAATATGGTTGCTTGTCTAAACATTTCTTCATAGACTGCTAGCCTATTGTTCATGTTGCCCGCGACTTGAGGATCAAAAATGTCCTTATCTTTTAAGACTTCAAGTCGAATAGTGTCGCTGTGCAAAATAGGGTAACCTTTGATTTTTGAGATTTCCTCAGCCACGCCGGTTTTCAAACTTGCAGGCAAACCACATGTGATCACCAAAGTGCGGGGTTCAAGTTTTTCTATAAAACCAGCAAAAGGCTCCTTCAAATTCGATGCTCTCTCTCTTAGAGTTAGCTCAGTTTGATCTACTTTAACTTTTCCAGCAAAACCCTGCGCACCACACTATACACCTTATGAATTGTAGGTAAATTCTAAATAAGGCGAATGCCCCAATTCGTTAAAGAAGGAACCGTTCATGGAAAACTTTCAAGTTAAAGACATAAAGTTAGCCCCCCAAGGTCACTTACAGATCGAATGGGCAGCCAAAAACATGCCTGTTCTAAATATCATCAAACAAAGGTTTGAAAAAGAAAAACCTCTTACCGGTCAAACTCTTGCCGCATGTCTTCATGTCACTAAAGAAACTGCGGTTCTCATCAATGTCCTCATTGCGGGGGGCGCCAAAGTCGCATTATGCGGTTCAAACCCCCTCTCAACCCAAGACGACGTTGCTGCTGCATTGGCAGATAGCGGCGTACACGTGTTTGCCTGGCGAGGACAAAACACCGAGGACTACTATAGATGCATCGAGAAGGTCCTTGAATACAGCCCAACCATCACTATGGATGATGGTGCTGATGTTGTGGGCATGCTTCACAGTAAACGCCAAGACCTTATTAAAAATATCAAAGGCGGCTCTGAGGAAACCACCACAGGTGTAGTTCGCCTAAAAGCCATGGAACAAGACGGTAGCCTCAAATATCCCATAGTAGCCGTCAACGAAGCCCTCACAAAATACCTCTTTGACAACCGCTACGGCACAGGCCAAAGCACCATCGATGGTATCTTGCGTGCAACCTCTGTTCTTTTAGCCGGCAAAAACTTTGTAGTCGGCGGATATGGCTGGTGTAGCAGAGGCATCGCTATGCGCGCCCAAGGCTTAGGTGCAAACGTCATAGTCACAGAGGTACAGCCAACTCGTGCATTGGAAGCAGTTATGAATGGTCTACGGGTTATGCCCATGTCTGAGGCAGCAGTTATTGGTGACATATTTGCCACTGCCACAGGGGACATTCATGTTTTACGTAAGGAGCACTTTGAGAAAATGAAGGACGGTGCGATTATGTGCAACAGCGGGCACTTCAATGTAGAAATAAATATCCCTGAGTTGGAATCGTTGTCAAGCTCTCATCGCACGATGCGTTCCAACATGGAGGAATACACGCTCAAAGATGGACGCCGCCTCTATCTCCTAGCAGAAGGACGGCTCGTAAACCTTGCAGCAGCTGAGGGTCATCCCTCCGAAGTTATGGACATGTCTTTTGCCAATCAGGCCCTGTGTGCTGAATACATCGCTAAAGCTGACAAGCTTGAGACCAAAGTCTACGTAGTACCCAAAGACATTGACGAAAAAATTGCTGAGCTTAAACTCCAAACCATGGGCGTTAAAATCGACGAGTTGACTGAAGAGCAAAAAAAATACCTCTCAACATGGGAAATGGGAACAACCTAACAAGTGTTGTATCCCACTAAAACATGGCAAACTTTAAATTGATTAATCGGCTACAATGGCTAATAAGTGGTGAATCACTAAATGGTTAGCAAAGATCAAGCAATAGGTGGAGCAATACTCCTAGTCTGCACAGTCGTCGCTATCGTTTATTTGGTTGCACTCTTCGGTTATGCCCAACTTATCCAGCCATGGCTTGACGTTGGCTCTGTTGACGCTGTTCGATACTGGCTCATCGCCCTGCCCGTTCTAATCGCTTTCGTTGCCATACTCTTCATAGGCGCATGGATAGGCTGGACAATGGCAACAACACCCCCGCCAAAACCAATCGAAGAAATCACAACTGAAATAGAGGATAAAAAAGAAGCAGAACAAACCGTATCTGCTCCTGAAGAAACTGCGGACACCGAAGAAAAACCAGCAGTTAAGAAAAAGAAATAACCTATCCTTTTTCTCTAAATTCTATTCTTTCCTTTAAATTTTTTTAATTAAACTAGCGCTCTACTCCCTATCAATATAAACCGCTGAGTAGAAACTGTTCTCTTTATTATGATATTAGTAGATTCTTTCCATCCCATTGTAGACTACTTTGATTATTCAAAATTTAATTTCCAGAAATCATGAGACGATCTGGTAATATTGTCAAAAAAATTTTGACGAGGAATCGTCAAACAAAATTAGGGTTTTGTGAATTCAATCAAAGTCCTCTCTGAATACGTCGTTATTTTGCTCGCATCTTCCGTTTGTGTTAGGTCCGCTTTAATTAAGCGAAAGGTCCCCCACTCTACATATGAGGTGCCATTTATTTGCATATTAATGCTATTTATTGTCATGTTGACGTCGGGTGTGTGAGAGCTTAGGTCTTTACTGGTTATTTCAATACGCATGGTTTGGAAGGTACCTGCTGGAACTGTTATTTCTTGTATTCCTACAAATTTTAGTATGAATTCGCCTGTCCTCCCCAAACTTGCATCACCGACGTTTGCAGATATGGTCCAGACATCGCCCACCGCAATTTTGTCTTGGGCCAAGTAGGCTAAAAATGTTGGGTTACTGTCGATGTTGTGGAAAATAAATTGTCCCTGCGGCTCAACAAAGTTAATGTAATAACTTGCTTTGTCAATGGATCGCGTGAGTGGCGATATAGTTATACCTACATCGGGGGTCATGGTGCCTGTTTGTCTTACTGTGTAGCTATCGCTGTTTTCACTTAGAACCTCTATAATTAAGGTTGAATTCTGGTCATGCCTATAGGTGGCCGTATCTGACAAAGAACGTTCTACCTCTGCTATTTGGCTTGTTAGTATGTTTGTATTTTCATAAATCATACGCTCACCTACAGCATAGTTTAAGCTCAACTCCCGAGGTGAACTCTCATTTAGTGGAATCAAAAGAACTGTTGCGCATATCACGACAAGTACCACCGACACCGCAATGATGGCATAAAAAATTTGATGACGTTTCTTGGGCGTTTTTTGAATCTCGGAAGATAGTGCTGACGGTGATGATGATAAACTAGAGTTATCTTGTAATTTAAATATCAGACATTCCCACATCAAACTATTACCCGTTGATAAGAATTAAGGATTTTGTTGTTGCCCGTACAACCATCAAAGTAGCTCCTCAACTGTAGTGTTGTACACCCATTATATCCTGCCAACGCTAACATTGCTTTGAGTGAGATGTTAACGCATAAACAAAATCGTGTTGCGTAGAAATAAAGCGGAAAAATAGTGCCGCTTTTTTGCGGCTATATATCATCGGTGTTCTCGGTGTCTTCTGAGCCGTCTTCTAGTTTTGGTGAGGCCAGTCTCTTTAGGGCATCGGTGCCCTCGGTATATCCGCTGGCAACTAGGATATCGCCTGCCCGTATTTTTGTGTCGGGTCTTGGACGCACACACAGGTCATCACGTTTTATAACCAGTACCCACATACCGGTTTCATCGTGTACACGGGCCTCTTTTAAGCTCTTACCTATCAGCGGCGAATCCAGCGTGACTTTGGTTTGCATCACGGTTTCTTCAGCTTCTCGGATAGCTAACTTGAGGATAGGATGCGGTTCAATGCCCCGTAACACAACCTCCGCTATTTCTGCGGCGGCATCAGCGATTTTCTCAGTTGCCATCCCCAGACGAATTAATCCCAGAAAACCTGGGGCTTCTTCATTTTTAAAACCGCTCGTTAAAGCCAGTAACTCAAAGCCTGTATGCATATCATCCATACGCTCTTCAAGCCGCTCAACTTCATCTGCGAGCTCTTTACTGTTAAGCATCAAAGCAGAATATGCTAAATCCATCATCAACTCTGAGGTGTCTTTCAATTCCACAAAGCGTGAAACAATCTCCTCAAACTTGACCCGATTCTCCCCATCCATAGTGGTTAGATCGCCCTCTGCTAAATCCTTGAATTCCTCTACACCCGAGGGAGCACCACGTGTGATGAGAATATCTGCTTGGTAAACCCGTTCCTGTTTGTTGGGGTTAAGTATCCAGTCATGGTTACGACGGATAGCAATTATATCCACACCCATACTCGCCGCTAGGTCAAGTTCACCAATTTGTTTTTCAATTAAACTCGAATTGGGTTGCACGGTAACTTTCATGATGCGCTCTTCAACTTTTTCAAAAATCTCACCTATGATCGGGTGAATGCCGATATTGCGGGTAACAATGGCCGCTATATCTCCTGCTGCATCAGATATCTTATCAGCCGATGCCGCAACCGTTGAAACCCCAATGAGTTGTTCCGCATCTCGTGGGTCTCTTGCGGCAAGCATAATTTCCATCTCTAGCAGATAAGCCAAGTTATCCACTCTATCTTCTAGTGCCAGTACATCTTCGGCTAGATCTTTATCGTTATAGAGGGCTGATGAGTAGGCTAGGTCTATCATTAATTCAGAGATGTTCTTCATTTGTAAAAGTAGTTCTCGGACAGGGATCGGTTTATACTCTACTTTCTCAAACTTGTGCAACTTTTAAAGAGCGCTCCAACCAATCAATACCTCTTCTAGCATATTTTAATTATGCTATCTAAAACAGCAACAATAACGCCACAAACAACGCTATCGTAGTTAGAGCATCCGCCAAAGCACTTACCAGTGGGATGACAAAATTGTCTGGATCTAAACCATACTTAAACGTTAAAATCGAAATGGCAAAAAGCACTAGCACAATAGCTGCAAAAGCAATCACGTTTGAAACCAAAAGAATCAGCAACAGATTACCCAATGCTATCCCCGTAAAGGGACCATTGACTGCTAATGCAACTACCGCTATGACTACAAAGAACATAAATGTCGATACCCACGCACTCAGAATGCTTTTTGCATGATTTTTAATCGCACCAAGGGTCGGCGATAAAACCCCCAGCGTAAGCTTTACCGTAGCCGCAGAACTCACTATCAAACCTGCATCACCCATCATATCAATCATGGCAGGATAAACAGTATAGATTGTTCTGTTGCCATTTACAATGTTGCTTATGCCTTTTAGAAATGTGCCTGTAATGTTTACCAGAAAAGCAACTAGGAGTATGGTGGGCAGAGATTCTTTGATGATTTGTCGAAATTCCCTATCTCGAGCGTTTAGGGGCAAAACAGCCAACACTAAACCTACATTGATTAAACCAAAGATGACAATTGCCCACTGCCCAACTGAGAAGTATAGATTAAGGACCACTATGTAGAGAAAAGTTATCAGTATATTGGCCAAGATGGAAACTGCAGGATAGACAATTGTGTCGGGGTCTAGACTTCGTTTAAAGGAGATAAACGTGAATTTAATCGTTATCACCGTAATTAGCAATCCCAGCGAGAGGGTAGCAACCATGACTGTTAGAATGGCTGGAAACTCGCTGATTGTAACTCCCCAAAACAGAGAACCAAACAACATCGCAACTAGGCTGATGGTTGCACTTGTTGTTAGGGTTAGAACAACCATTGCACTGAGCAGTTTGTAGAAACTTTTAGTGTTACCAAAAAAGCGCGGATAAGCTGTTCCTAAGTGTAGCGCAGTGCTTAAGCGTCCTGTAAGCAACCCAGTAATAATTGCTTTTACGCTAATTATCGCAGGATAGAGTGCTATAGCCCAAGGGGTAATCTCAAAAACCCCGAGTTGCAGTGCAATCATAAAACCCGCAAGTAAACCGCCTAAATCAAGAATACAGGCTAGGGAGGTCTCTTTAAACGTTCCAAGGAAACTCTGAAAGTTACCCATGTGCATCTACCCTGGCCTCCTATAGTGTTAGTATGTTGAAGGTTCTTAAGTTAAATGTTGTCTAGGCCAAAATCCTAATTATCCTCAACGGTTGCTGTGTGATACGACTATTATTTTCTCTGCGCATTTTGGTATCCGCATTCATACAGCACCGCCTTAACGGTTGCCAACTATATCTGTCCGTCAGGTTTGGAGGTTGGTTAGTAGTTTTTTGGTTGATATACGCACCAAGGGTCTTCGGTTAGGTAATCTTTTTTCTGTTCAGATGGTACATGGAGATCGCCGCAGTAATCAATAAAGTCGCTGGATAAGCCATAGGCACGGGCTCGGCAGCCGCCGCATTGTATTTTGTATTCGCAGGCGCCGCATTTGCCTTTGAGGCAGTTGGGGTTGCGGAGGTTTTTAAAGACTTCAGAGTTAAACCAGATATCTTTGAAGCTCTGTTCTCGCACATTGCCTAGTTTGATTGGCATATAGGGGCAGGGGGTTACATCACCGTTGGGGTAGATGCGGCAATAATACATGCCTGCAATGCATCCTCGAATCCACTGTCTCATATCCAAGTTCATGCCTTGGGCAATACGCATAAACTGTGGTGCGCAGGAGGGACGTACGTTTAGGCGGTGGCGATGGACTTTGGCAAACGTGGTGGTTATCATCTCTTCGTATTTTTGGGGTGAAATATCGGTAAGTTTTACGCCGCGCCCAGTGGGTACCAAGAAGAATAGATGGAAATTTTCAACCCCGATGGATTCGGCTAGACTCATGATGTCATCTATTTGATCATAGTTTTCATGGGTAAGGGTGGTGTTGACTTGAACAAGTACATTGTTTTTGCGCAGAGCCTTGCAGGCATTGACCGCCCGTTCCCAAGCGTTATTTACGCCGCGAAAATCATCATGTTGTGCAGGGATATGTGAGTCAAGACTAATAGAAACGGTTGCAATACCTGACGTTTTAAGCTTCTTTGCAACAGCATCATCGATGAGATATCCACTGCTTCCCAATCCCATTTTGATTCCTTTTTTGGAGCCATACTCGATGAGTTCAAAAATATCGGGACGCAACATGGGTTCCCCGCCGCTAAGAATAAGCAGAGGCCGACTAACTTCATGGATTTGATCCATCAGTTGCTTGCCCTCTTGGGTGGATAATTCATTATCTAGTTTCTTTCCATCCGCGTCTAGGTAGCAGTGACTGCATTTGAGATTACATTCGCGGGTAACATTCCAAGACATAACCAGCGGTACAAAACGCTCTGGTTTTTGGGCTTGGGGGGAGTAAGCGAGTTTGAGGTAATATTCACATATACCATCGCTGGCGAGACGTTTGGGTTGCCATAGCGTAAAGGGAAACGGCAAAACAGTATCGAGCATGGCCTTGGCATGAGCAAAGCAGAAATGTTTGCAGAACAATGCCGTAGTTTTTGGGTCGACCCCATATTTTTCTTCTGCGAAGCGATGACTGCCATAGATGGGACAGTTGAGAAACTCCATCTTGCCATCCAGATTTTCCATACCCATGTTCATGTTGATGAAGTGATCACTTAGCATGACTGATTGGAGTTTTTCTCTGCGCATGCCTACTTTTAGGGTTACATCCAAGGCGATGTTTACCGTTTCCTGTCCAAACGTATCGCGCACATGCTCCATCACTTTCTCCACAGTCTCTAGTCCTTCTGACTTTACAAGTTCGGATAGAACCAGTAATCCTCGGATGGTTTCGTATTCTTGGAGAAGCCGCATCAAGATAACCTGCTCGGCCCAATCTCTAAACAATTTCTCTAACGCCGGTGCGGCTTGGGCGTCTTTGCTTGCTAGTAGTGTTTCTGTCTTTTTTTGTTGTTCTTTTAGCTTGTTAAATAAACTGATTTTTTCTTCACTGTCGGGGTGTTTGATGGAGACGATTTTTTTGAAATCAAAGTTAAGTTCCATGTATTCTTTGACGAGTTCTTGAGCATCGGTATAGAATTCTCCATAAATCTTGGATAATACAACAGAAACATCTGGTTGACTGATGTCTAACTCGTCAAGGAGTACTTGTGTTTCTGTTTCCATTTTGGTAATCATTGCCATGTGATAGAGCAACGAACCCGCCATGCCTGGATCAGCTTGTCTGCCACCCATAAAACCAGCAAAAATCTGTGAAACTAATTTTTTTGCTACATCAAAATCTTGCTTATCAATGGCACACAATGCTTGGTCAAGTTTTGCCTTTCGATCATTTAGTAATTGTGCCCATTTATGGCATTGCCTAACATCAAAGTTTGCCATCTGTTCACCCAAACGCATTAGAGATTGATGGTGACCCTAAAAAAGCTTAGCAACCTTGCTAAACAACGATATCAATTTTAGTTGACCCAATAGCCTAATTAAGCCCGAAGAAACATAGCCAAAGGCAAGGGTGCACCAAATGGACTTCAACTTTAATCTAATCTACGCATTAGTCGGTTTCTTAATTATGCTGGGTGTGTTGGGCGGTATAGGCATCAACAAGCCCCGCGGTATGAGCGTTAAAATGTGGTGTGCTGGTTACCTCGTTGTCGCCATTGGATTTGACATCCTTGTTGTGATTGCCTTATTGTGGCACTTCGAGTGGCTAAACAACCTGCTCATAGGATTAGCCGCAGGCGCCGCAACAGGCTTAGGCCTCCATGTCATGCACCACATCAACGAAGAAGGTGAACATGAACACGGCATGATGGGCATGTAGTTCAGTGTCTCCAATAGCCGCTGAAGAGTACAGATAATATCTTAACTGGTTGATTCCCAAAAGGGTTCTCAATCTACTTCCACTACGGTCAACCGTGAGTTTATACCGCATGGAGGTTCCGAATAAAACCGAGTGTGTCTGTATTGTTTTTTCTTTTACTACCTAACATGTGTTATATTCCAAGCGGCGGATACCCAATCAAGAAAAGAATTTGTTGTTTGTCTTTATGTTACCTGTTTTTATATTAAAGCATATAAATTATATTGATTAAAGGATAGCAGAAGAGATGAGGAGACCAGTATGCGCGAATTAAAATTCTATACCGGTAACGCTGTACCCCTTGAAATGCACAAAGTGCGGGTTGTACAAAAATTAAATTTACTGCCCATTGATGATCGATTAAAAGCCATTAAGGAAGCTGGTAACAATACTTTTCTGCTCCGAAATAAAGACACATTTCTAGACATGCTAACCGACAGTGGCGTAAACGCTATGAGCGACCTTCAACTTAGCGCCATGATGGTTGCTGATGACAGCTATGCCGGAAGTGCAACTTTCTCTAAACTGGAAAACAAACTCGAAGAAATTTTTGGAACAAAATATGTCTTGCCTGCTCATCAGGGCCGTGCATGCGAACACATCATCTCCCGAGTGTTTGTAAAAAAAGGCGACATCGTGCCCACAAATTATCACTTCACAACTACAAAAGCACACATATGCCTCCAGGGCGGTACCGTTTTAGAAATTCACTACCCTGAAGCATTGATCGTTGAGAGCAACAACCCCTTCAAAGGCAATATGTCTCCTGAGCTTCTAAAAAAAGCCATAGCTGAATATGGCGTAGAGCGAATCTCGTTTGTGCGCCTAGAAGCCGGTACAAATCTAATCGGCGGCCAGCCTTTCTCTCTTGCAAACCTAAAAGAAATTTATAACATCTGCAAACAACACAACCTCCTCTTGGTACTTGACGCAAGCCTCCTAGCAGACAACTTGTATTTCATCAAAGTGCGCGAACCAGCTTATCAGAATGTGGATATCAGAAAAATTGCTCGCGAAATCGCTGATCAGGCTGATATTATTTATTTCTCCGCTCGAAAATTAGGTCATGCTCGCGGCGGCGGCATTTGCACAAGCAATCATGAATTGTATATGAAAATGCGCGAACTAGTCCCACTCTTTGAAGGCTTCTTAACCTATGGCGGTATGAGTGTTCGCGAGATGGAAGCAATCACTGTTGGTTTAGATGAAACAATGGATTACGATATGATCAGTCAAGGGCCATTGTTTATTGAATATATGGTAAATGAGCTAAAACAACGCGGTGTACCTGTCGTTACACCCGCAGGCGGTTTAGGTTGTCACCTAAATGCCATGGAGTTTGTTTCCCATATTCCTCAATCCGAATATCCCGCAGGCGCGTTGGGTGCGGCTCTATTTATTGCCGGCGGCATCCGAGGTATGGAACGTGGTACCCTCTCTGAAGATCGTGAGGCTGATGGCTCTGAGCATTATTCCAACATGGAACTTTTACGCTTGGCCGTTCCTCGAAGAGTCTTTACCCTCTCACAAATTAAATATGCAATCGACCGTATCGTTTGGCTCTACGACAACCGCAAACTCATCGGTGGATTGAAATTTGTGGAAGAACCCAAAGTTTTACGGTTCTTTATGGGTAAATTAGCTCCCGTATCTGACTGGCAGGAAAAACTGGTGGCTAAATTTAAAGCTGATTTTGGCGACAGCCTCTAATCCGCTAACCAACCCTCCAAAGGAAGATTCCTTTCGGAGAATTCATCTCCCTTTACTCACTTATTTTTAAAGTCATCAAAAATCTAGCCAATATTATTATTTAGTTGTCTCCCCTATAATGCTGATAGAGTTTTAACGGCTAAACCTAATAGTTTTACAAAGTGCCGTTTGTCTCTGTTCGTTTTAGTTTTGGGGTTAAAGCGTTGTATGTTGGAGCGGATTTTCAAGATGGGACCTGTCGTTTTATAGTCTGGGCTCCAAACCAAAAACGCCTTACGCTTGTGTTGCCCAAAGAAAACCAATATTTTTCCATGGACAAATCAGCGGGCGGCTATTGGACCACTACCATAGAGGGTCTTGAAGCAGACACCCGCTATCTCTACGAACTAGACAACAAAACCCAAACCCCTGATCCAGCCTCCCACTATCAGCCCGAGGGCGTTTTTGGTGCCTCACAGGTTATTGATCATGATGTTTTTCGCTGGAGCGACCAGCAATGGTGTGGCTTAGACCTCAAAGATTTGATATTTTATGAATTACACGTGGGCACCTTCACTCAAGAGGGCACTCTTCAAGCCGTTCAAAACCGCATCAAGACACTACGTGAATTGGGCATAAATGCGGTGGAGCTTATGCCCATCATGCAGTTTAGCGGCAAACGTAACTGGGGCTATGACAGTGTCTTTCCCTTTGCTGTGCACAACAGCTATGGGGAACCCAACGGCCTAAAAGCACTAGTTAATGAGTGCCACAACCAAGGCGTCGCACTGTTTGTGGATTGTGTATACAATCATCTAGGACCTGAAGGCAGTTGCCTAAACAACTACGGACCCTACTTTCCCAGCACACAACTCGGTCGCTGGGGAGCAAGCATAAATCTTGACGGCCCCCAAAGCGAGGGAGTGCGTAACTACTTTCTTGAAAACCTCTTTCACTGGCTAAACCACTACCACCTCGATGGCATACGCCTCGATGCCGTTCTCTCTATGCACGATAAAAGTCCCCGCCACTTTCTAGTTGAACTCAACGAAAAAACCCACGCATACGCCAAAACGACGGGCAGAAAAACATATCTCATAGCCGAAAGTGGCTACAACATACCTCAAGTTCTCACCCCCATAGACAAGGGCGGCTTTGGCTTTGATGCACAGTGGCTCGATGATTTCCAGCATGCAGTTTTTGCACTGCTCACAGGCGAACACGAAGGCTACTACGGCGACTATGGCCGTATTGAAGATCTAGCTGAGACTCTAACTGAGGGCTTTGTCTTTGTCGGAGATGAACCCAACTACAAACGCAAACGTCCCGAGGAATCCTACCGCTGGTTAGCGGCTGATCAATTCATCGTCTTTAGCCAAAACCATGACCAAGTGGGTAATCGCCTCTTAGGGGAGCGCTTAGCTACCTTAGCTGGATTTGAAGCCGCAAAACTATCAGCTGGTATTGTGTTACTCTCACCCTATGTTCCCTTATTGTTTATGGGTGAAGAGTATGGCGAGACAGCTCCTTTTCAGTTTTTTGTCGACTACCAAAACAAAACCCTCTCTGAGGCGGTCAGAACAGGCCGAAAAAAAGAGTTCGCATCTTTTCATTGGCAAGGGGAGGTGCCTGACCCCCAGAGCCCCCAAACCTTTGAACAATCCACACTTAACTGGCAAACCCGTAACACCGAGCAGGGACAAAAAATCCTCTCATATTACCATGCCTTAATTGAGTTGCGAAGAAAACACCCGCTTTTTCAGCCCCAGACCCAGCGGCAAATAAAACACCTCTACATAAAGAAACCTGTTTTATTTGTGCATAAACAAAGCGATAATGCAGAAGAAGCCGGTATCATTGCAAACTGTGCAAACACTCCAACACGCTATACTTTCCCCTTTGAAGGCGGTCCATATGTGAAAGTGCTCGATTCAGCAGATTTTGCTTATGCCGGTTTAGGCTCACTGCTTCCAACGTTGGCTAATAGCGGTGACACGCATACTATTGGGGCCTTCAATTTGGCCGTATTTCTCAAGCAATCCCAGGATGATCCAAGTTGACTGAGCGCTATATCTGTATCCATGGGCACTTCTACCAGCCTCCCCGTGAAAACCCTTGGCTTGAAGAAGTTGAATTTCAAGACTCTGCCCAACCCTACCATGATTGGAACGAACGTATAACCGCTGAGTGTTATGCTCCCAATGCTGTTAGTCGAGTTATGGACTCGGAGTGGCGCATTATGGGCTTAATAAATAATTACAGCCGTATCAGCTTCAACTTTGGCCCCACTCTGCTCTATTGGCTAGCTAAACACAAACCCCCAGTTTATCAAGCCATCCTTGATGCTGACAAAGAAAGCCTGACTAATTTTGGAGGACATGGCTCCGCTATAGCACAGATCTACAATCACATGATTATGCCCTTGGCTAATCGCCGTGACAAGGAAACACAGGTAAAGTGGGCTATTTACGATTTTGAGTTACGCTTTGAGAGATTTCCTGAGGGTATGTGGTTATCTGAGACGGCGGTAGATATAGAAACCCTAGAGGTTTTAGCAGAGAACAACATTAAATTCACTATTCTCTCATCTCATCAAGCCCTAAAGATACGCAAAATCGGCGAGGACAACTGGTTTGATGTTTCGGATGGCAAAATTGATCCCCGCTACCCCTACTTGTGTTATTTACCCTCCGGAAAAACAATCGTATTGTTTTTCTTTGACCGGCGTACAGCTGTTGATATCTCCTTTGGGCATTTGCTTGAAAACGGTGAAGCCTTCGCCAAACGTCTCATCGACGCCCTAAACCCCCAAGATGGCGAGGGACAAATAGAAAATATCGCCAGTGACGGCGAACTCTATGGACACCATCACCCTCACGGGGATATGACTTTAGCATACTGCATCTACTCCATCGTATCTAACGAAACAGTTAAACTCACAAACTATGGAGAGTTCCTCGAAAAGCATCCCCCGCGACATGAAGTACAGATAGCCCAAAACACCTCCTGGAGTTGCAGTCATGGCATTGAGCGATGGCGAGCTGATTGTGGTGACAACATGGGTAGAGCCGGCTGGCATCAGACCTGGCGCAAACCCCTCCGAGAAGCCATGGACTGGCTAAGAGACACTCTAATACCCCAATTTGAACAAGCAGTTGCCCAGTATCTAACTGATCCCTGGGTCAGCCGAAACGACTACATCAAAGTAGTCCTAAACCGCTCAAGAGAAAACATTGAACTGTTTCTCTCAAATCACTCAAAGCAGCCGCTAAACGAAAATGAAAAACGTCGAGCTATCCAACTCTTAGAACTACAACGCCACACCATGCTTATGTACACAAGTTGCGGGTGGTTTTTTGACGAAATCAGCGGTATTGAAACAGTGCAGGTCATGATGTATGCCGCACGGGTGATGCAACTAACCAAAGACCTCTTCAACCTCGATCTAGAGACCCAGTACCTCCAAATACTTGAAGGCGCACCCAGCAACATACCCGAATTCTCTAACGGCGCAAAAATCTATAACATATTTGTAAAACCCGCCATAGTAGACTTTGCCAAGATAAGCGCCCAAAACACCATGCGCGAACTCTTTGCTGACAACATAGAACCCCCCTCAGCCGCCTCCCAGATACCCAATAACTGTTTTAGCATAAAAATGGAAAACATTGAAAAACAAGACGACGGAAAATTCCGTCTCCACCTCAACCGCTCCACAGTTTTCTCCTCCATAACCCTTGATGAACAAACCTTTAGCTGCGCTGCCCTCTGGCTAGGTGATCACAATGTCATCTGCGGAGCCCAACCCAACATGCCCCAAAATCAATTCCTCACCCTATCTGCTAAGCTGATTGAAACCTTTGAGAAAGAACAGATCAACGAAATACTTTTAGATATATCAAAATATTTTGGACCCAACTATTCCCTAACTGATCTCTTCAAAGACGATCAACACTACATCCTTGACTACATCGTGGCTGATGGCTTAAACAAAGCCAAAGAACTCAACGACATCATCTATCATGATAACTCAGCAATACTTCGATTCATGAAAGAAAACCGCATCCTCCCACCCAAGCCCCTGCAATCAGCCGCCGAAGTTGTCATCAACATGGAAATAGAACAACTACTCCGCTCCCAAACCATAGATTTAGAGAAACTACAAAAACTCATCAATGACTCCAAATACCTCACCCTCACCTTGGACTCTCAACTCTTAGGGTTCCAAGCTAGCCAAAAAATCACCCAAGAATTCAACAAACTCGCCCAAACACCCCAAACCCTCGAAACCCTAAACAACCTAACCACCCTAATCCGCATGATCCACGAGCTTTCTCTACCCCTTAATCTTTGGCAATCCCAAAATATCCTCTTCAAAATCACACAGAACCAGTATCAAACCCTAAAAACCAAAACAGATCCAACCTCACAGACTTGGGTTATAGCGTTTACTAGCCTATGTGAATTAATCGGAATACGGCTGACATAACCATGAAAGCCCCCCGAGCAACTTATCGCATACAATTAAACCAAACCTTCCCCTTTAGTAGCCTGCGAGATATCGTGCCCTACCTCAGCAAACTCGGTATATCCCACATCTATGCCTCACCAATTTTCCAAGCTCAACCAGGTAGTCTACACGGCTACAACATAACCAATCCCACCGCCCTAAACCCAGAACTCGGCACCAGAGCCGACCTTGAGGACCTCCTAAACGAGCTCAACGCTTACGGATTGGACTGGTTACAAGACATCGTCCCAAATCACGCCGCATGCACCCCTCAAAACAAACAACTCTACGACGTTTTAACCAAAGGTTCCAACTCAACCTACGCCCGTTTTTTTGACATAGACTGGAATTATCCCTCAAAGAAGCTATCGGGAAAACTGTTGTTACCCATCCTAGCAAAGCCCCCAAATCAATGCTTAAAAAAAGGTCAAATAAGTTTGGCCTATGATGCCGGTTTCAAAATAGTCTATGGTAATCTCACATTTCCACTAAACGATACTACTCAGCAGCATCTAACCCTAGAGGGTTCAATTCAGCAGGTGCTTGATAAATATAATAACAATCCCCAACTCTTCAGCACATTGCTATCCAAACAATACTACCGTTTTGCTCATTGGCAAACTGCATATAGATGCATTAACTATCGTCGTTTTTTTGACATCAACGGCTTAATTGGTACCTGTATGGAAAACCCCGCCGCTTTTGCGGAATGGCATCGTCTCATTTTCGAGTTGATGCAGCGCAATGCAATTGGCGGTTTAAGGGTCGATCATATCGATGGTTTATATGATCCCAAAACCTACCTCAAAGAATTGCGTGTGCGCTGTCCCAGATCTTACCTATTGGTGGAGAAAATCCTAACAGGTGAGGAACCTCTGCCAAAAACTTGGCCCATTGAAGGCACCACAGGCTATGACTTTCTTAACTATGTCAACAAGCTCTTGGTACAAAGTGCTAATGAATCCACATTTACTACCCTCTACCAAAATTTCACCGGTAACACCCAAACCTTTGAGGACCTATTGTACCAAGCAAAGAAAGCCGTTGTGATGACCTATTTTTTGGGAGATGCACAAAACTTGGCAAGATTGTTTGCTAACGCTATGGGTGAATCGATGTATAATGTGTCGCTTGACCAAACGCTTCTAATGGTTGTGGAGTTGCTGGCTTGCTTTCCTACTTATCGCACCTATATTGACGGGTCAAACAGCGATGATGATTCAGCATTTAGAGTTGCAATTAAATTAGTCCAAACGCGAAATCCCCCGCTTACCACTCAGCTCACCGTACTGACCCGATTGTTAAACAAGCGCCAGACATCGCCCAATGCATTGTTTGCGCTGAGACGATTCCAACAGTTCACAGGCGCTGTTATGGCTAAAGGCTTTGAGGACACCCTGCTCTACCGCTATGTAAGGTTACTATCCCTAAACGAAGTAGGCTCAAATCCCGCTCAGTTTGGCATATCCACAGATCAGTTCCATGAATTTAACCAGTTACGACAACAGACCTGGCCGTTGACCCTCAACGCCACAAGTACCCATGACACCAAACGCGGTGAGGACACACGGGCAAGGCTTAACATATTGAGCCAAATTCCCAATGAATTCCAAACCAACATAGCGCAATGGCAAAAAATCATTTTCTCAAAAAAGACGCAGATCAACGGTGCCGCCGTCCCAGACGACAATGAAACTTATTATCTCTACCAAACACTCCTAGGCGCTTATCCCTGGGATGATATAGAACAGCAAGAGTTCCCCAACCGCATAGCTCAGCACATAATTAAGACTCTGCGGGAGGCCAAAGTGCATTCCTGCTGGATTGAACCCAACCTGCCCTATGAAGATACAGTGGTTGCTTTTGCACTCTCACTTCTATCTGACGCCGAGTTTATGGATGCATTTTTGCCTCTCCAGAGAAAAATCGCTACCTATGGTCTTCTCAATTCACTTACCCAAACCCTGCTAAAAATTGTCTGTCCCGGCATTCCTGACTTTTACTGGGGCACTGAGCTGTGGGATCTAACCCTTGTTGACCCCGACAACCGCCGCCCCATAGATTTTGCGCTGAGACAAAAGCTACTATCCAAAGTTGCAACCCTAAACCCCAAAAAAGCAATAACTCTTTTGGCTACTCCAAGCGATGGAAAAGCTAAACTCTACATAATCTACAAAGCGCTTCAGTTCCGAAAGAGCCAACCTCTGCTCTTTGAGAAAGGCAAATACTTGCCAATAACCATCAAAGGCCCTCAATCTAATCACGTAGTGGCTTTCTGCCGAATAAACAACAGCGGTAGCGGCGATTATGCGTTGGTTGTTGTACCCAGATTTGTTACTGAGTTGCTCTCTGTAGAGTTGAGCAAATCCCAAATGTCTAACCCCCAAAATTGGTACGATATTAACTGGGCAGATACCTGCCTAAGCCTTCCTGAAGGTCTGCCCTCCAGATGGATTGATATATTCACTGGAAAACCTCTATTCTCTGACTGCGGACAACTACCCCTAAGTGTGGTTCTCAACGATTTTCCCGTTGCCCTGCTCTATGGTGACAAACATGGCTAAATCTCAGCGTGCCAGTGGGATTTTGCTTCACATAACTTCCCTTCCTTCGATGTTTGGTATCGGTGACTTGGGCCCTGAGAGCTATAGATTTGCTGATTTGCTTGCTAGCAGTAAGCAACACTATTGGAGTATTCTGCCGTTATCGCCAACCCGGCTCGAAGACTCCAATTCACCCTACCAAACAAGTTCCGCCTTCGCTGGAAACCCCCTCTTAATCAGCCCTTATTTGCTTGTTCAAGATGGCCTTTTATCTAAACTAGACATCAAACATCTCTCAACATCTAACGCCAAAGTGAATTTTGCAGCTATCTATTCTAAAAAACAACTCATGCTAAAAGCGGCCTACCAAAACTTCAAAAAATCAAAGCTCAACGCTACCTCCGAGTTTGAAACTTTTTGTAGCCAAAATAACCATTGGCTGTGTGACTATGCACTCTACAATGCGTTGAGACAAAAAACAGGTATCCCATGGTATGACTGGCCCTTATCTATTAAAAACCGCGAACTCTATGCAATCGCCCACAAACAGCAACAACTAAAAGAAGAAATTGAAGCTGAAAAATTTTCACAGTACCTCTTCTCTAACCAATGGTACCGCCTAAAAAAATACTGCAAAACACGCCAGATAAATCTCATTGGCGATTTACCCTTCTATGTTGCGCACGACAGCGCCGATGTTTGGGTACATCCTGAGCTCTTTAGTCTCTACCAAAACGGCAAATCCAAATACGTTGGAGGCGTACCCCCCGATTACTTTAGTTCATTGGGGCAGTTGTGGGGTAACCCTGTCTATAATTGGCAAAACCACCAAGTCACCAACTTTGAATGGTGGATAAAACGCATAAAACATACCCTAACCCAATGTGATAGATTGCGTCTGGATCATTTCCGCGGGTTTGTAGCCTACTGGCAGGTATCAGCAAAAGCAAAAACTGCCCAAAGCGGACAATGGATCAAAACACCAGTCAATGCATTTTTTGAGACCCTAACGCAGACTTTTCCATCCTTACCCTTCATAGCCGAGGATTTAGGCTACATCGACAAACCGGTTAAACGGGCCATCAAGCAACTGGGGATTCCCGGTATGCGCGTATTGCTCTTTGGCTTAGACAGTTCCAAAACTAATCCTCATGCTCCAGAGAACTATACTAAAAATTCAGTTGCATACACCAGCACCCATGACACCAACACGGTCTTCGGATGGTTTACCACCGAAGCAACTGCTAAACAACGCCAAGCCTTTCTCAAGCTAATTGGCCGTCCAGTTTCTAAACGTGATGTCAGTTTTGAAGCTATCAAACTGGTTATCTCCTCTTTAGCTGGGTTGTGTATTTTTCCCCTTCAAGATGTTTTGGGATTAGACGCTAAAACCCGAATGAACAATCCTGGTCACCCAAAAGACAACTGGCAGTGGCGGGTAACAGAAAAACAACTTGCAAACCTGTGCATAGATGAACTCTACGATATTACCGTTACCGCCAACAGAGCTTGATGGGTAGGACGATGATAATTAAATAAACAAAAATTAAATCGCTTAGCGATGGAAATATTGTTCTATAGTAGTTAATCTGTTGCTGATTGGGTCTTAATTTTGGCCAAGATTTAATTTAAAGAGATGTCTATACCCTCATGGGGCCCTATAGTGCCAAAGAAAGAAAGTATAGAGGTAAGTGAAGCGGAAACTTTTGCATCTTATAATGAAAAGTTGAAACTCAAATATGGTGATAACTGGTTGGGACGCGGTAAATGTACCGGCTTAGAGTTTAAGCGCTGGTTAGCACTGCGTGATAATCTGGCCGAAATCCCCTAAACCCGTACCTAAGCTTCTGATTCCTCGATATTCATGGTGTGGCCGAGAGGAAGTTGCCACTAAATTCGTATTCGGGATTTTGAGGTGAAAAGTCTGTTGAATTATATTTTGTTTGCCAAGATTTTGACGGCTTAAAAAGCCGTCCGGTTTTTTGGTTGATAATGTTAGAGTATTTCTGCAAGTGTTTCTATGTTAAAAACTGTGTTTGCACAGCCATTTTTTATCAATGGTATGGCTTGTACTGCTAGGCCTTTGTTGCTTAATGGTGAACGTAGCATTTTTGCTTCTTCACCGCATGCTACACCTACTACGCCTTCATATTTTGTGTTATTAAAAATCTTGGGAATACAGCTACCTCCTGCTAAAACATATACATCATAGCCTTTTTCTTTGGCTATTTTATCTGCTTTATTGATGAGACAATCCTCAGCGCAGTGTGCACAAATGTAACTTGGGATATTGCTATCAAAACTTGCTTGGCACCGATTATCTAAATATTTCCTTGAACAATGCGGGAGCAAAAGGGCTCTTTTTTTGCTTTCTAAAAATTTGTTTTGCTCATTTAGATTTGCTACTTGCATGTCAATTAAATCATGCAGTAAGACTAGGGCATCATTGATGTTGAGTCCTGTTAGTTCTTCAATTTTGAATTTTGTTATAATATCACTAGAGGTTTTTAAAATGGTTGTATGCATGCCCTTTTGGTAACTAATTGTTGCAAGCTCGGTGAAGAAAAACCTTGGAACGTTAGACAAGTCAAACGTAAATTTGTAGGGCATGTGCTAAATATGCAAAGTCCCGCTTAAAAGAAATTCCCCTATGTAGCCTCAATATTTCCAAAAACTTGATTTTCTTTGCCGCATGTTGACCTTTTTAGTACTTTTTTGTTAACTCGCTTACTGCATTTACACTCCATGGCCGGTTAGCAGAATCAGACACTGGCTGTAGTGTTGGTGACTGTTAGTTTAGCATCGTGTGATATGTTGTAGACTTGAAACTTATTTTATCTTTTTTTGATATCGCTTGGCCACATCAAACTTTTGCTCTTTGCTATTATTATCGTCGACGGCAAAAAATTTCAGTAGCTCCTTTAGTATGATGCTGGCTGCTTTTTTATCTAAAGGTTCATTTTCGTTACCGCATTTTGGTGAATATATGCATGAGGGACATCCTTCTCTACATTCACAGTTATCTATGAGGTCTAAGGTTTTTTCCCATAGTGGCTTTATTTTTGCATAGAGTGCTTCTGAGATGCCAATCCCTCCTTCAAAGCCATCGTAGATAAAAATTGTTGGCTCTTTAGTGTCTGGGTGTAGCGGGGTTGATACTCCTCCAATATCCCATCGATCACACATTGCAAAGATTGGAGACATCGCTATCATAGCATGTTCAACTGCGTGAAGGCCGCCAGCAAAATCAAGGCTTTGATTCTCTATGAGCTCTCTAACTTTGTCTGGAATGCTAAACCATACTCCAATCGTTGAGAACGTCAGCGGCGGCAGATCAAGCGTGCTTCTCTCAATAACGGTATCATATGTTTTGGTGATGTAGGTGTGGTATGTTTCTGTGATTGATAGCTCGCCTAATCCTATCTTTGTGCTCTTGTTGCTTTTTTCATGTGTTTTATTGATTGTTACCTCAACGTCTTTTAGTGCTTCTGTATGGTAGTGGACGTTTTCCTGCTTTACTTTGGCTACTAAATGGTTAAGGTCTAAGCTTTCACAGATGTAGGTTTCACCTTGATGGAGTAAAACTGCGCCGGTGTGTGCTTCTTCATAGGCTTTGTTTAACGTTAGGGTTTCAAGCAGGTTCTCATTGCAAAAAACGGTGACTGTTTTATCGGAAATATTTCCAAGACTCACCACTTCGGTTGTTCGTGCTGTTCCTGAGTAGACCCAGCCATGTGGCGTTTTTTTGACTAATTTTTCTTGTTCTAATGCTTGAATGCTTGCTGAGAGCAATTCGGGAAAAAATTGTTTATCTCCCTCATTTATCGGTAACTCGCTGGTTGCACACATGATATGACCTGAGGTGATGTAGTGATTGTGCAAACCAATTATTGCTTGTTCATGCGGTCTGCCAAAGAAGTCACTTGGATGCTTCATAAAATATTGATCCAGTGGATTTTGATAAGCCACAAGCATCACAAGAGAATCCATGTTGCTTCTGCCTGCCCTTCCTGCTTGTTGCCAAGTTGAAATGACCGTTCCCGGATAGCCCGAGATTATAACTGAGTCAAGTGAGCCTATGTCTATTCCAAGTTCCAATGCATTGGTTGAGACTACTCCAATTAAATTTTTATTTTTCAGCCTGTTTTCTATGTCTCGTCGTTCTTGAGGCAGATAACCTGCTCGATATGCCGTAATGACATTAGTTGGCTTGGACTTTGCGGTGAGTTCTGTTTTGGTCCATCGGGTAATTAGCTCCGCCATCTGTCTTGAGGTTGTAAAACAAAGCGTTTGCAAATTTTGTAACACGCTAAGTGTCAGGAGGTCTTTTGTTTCTTGATGAGTTGACCTTCGAAGGGTGTTGGTTGAATCTTCAAAGGGTGGATTCCAAAAAACAAACGATTTCTTTCCTCTGGGTGAGCCATCATTTGATATGACCTCAAAGTCTTTTCCAGTGAGCCTTTTGGCGTGTTCTTCTGGATTTGCAATGGTTGCCGAGGAAAGAATAATCTGAGGGGTTGCATGATAATGATTGCAGATCCTTAGCAATCGCCTAATTAACATAGCTACATTTGAACCAAACACTCCGCGGTAAATGTGAGCCTCATCCATTACAATGAATTTGAGATTTTGAAAGAACTTACGCCATTTATAATGCCAGGGGAGATATTGATGTAGGCCATAGGGGTTGGTGAGGATGATTCGCGAGTTTTCTCTTATGCTTGCTCGCTGATACTGAGGGGTATCTCCATCATAGATATTTGGGTCTACTTTTATTTGGCTCTCTTTTTCTAGTTCTTTTAGAACTTTTAGTTGGTCATTTGTTAATGCCTTTGCGGGGTAGATGTAGAGTGCCGTTGCTTTGCTATCCCTTGTTAGGGCTTCAAAGACTGGTATATTGAACGCTAAGGTCTTACCCGAAGCTGTGGGTGTCGCTATAACTACATTTTTTCCAGATCTAGCCGCATTAATCGCTTGAGCTTGGTGTGAATACAGCTGAATTTTTCGATTTAACAAAACCTTCTGCAAATTCTCCGGCAGTGGCTTTTCAAGTTCACCCCAGACGGCTTTGTGTGCTGGTAACTCTTCTAGGTGTACAATTTGTTTTTTATAAGAACGCGATTGCTTGATGCCTCTGATGAATTCCTCTATCAAGCCCATTCCTCATAGAGCTTAGAAAACAAAGTCCCAAGGGTTAGTAAATCTTGCCGGTTATGCTCAACTATTGGCACAAGCGGCCCCACATTTTTTGTTCTCAGATAGGTATCATAGAAGTGAGGAACCAAAGCTCCTGGAATATTGATGTCTCTTTTGATTCCTAGATATTTTTCTACTGTTTCTAGTTTGCAATCGGTAAGTTTGGGTTTTAATGCGCGCCTTGTAAAATGTAGAATATCAAAATTTGTGTTATCTATGTAACCATCCAATCCATAGTAGGCTAATCTCTGCTTAATGTAGGGAATGTCAAAACTTTTTCCATTATAGGTGATAAGCGATAGGTTTGGATCGAGTTGAGCGATTAATGCATATATGGCACTGGGTTCATCGGGGATATCTCTTAGCAGAAATTGGGTTGTACAAATGTGATTCTTTGTTGGTTTAGCTATACCTAGTAAAATTATAGGCCGCTCGGATAACCCCAAGGTTTCAATATCAACAATGGCAAAATCTTGGTTTTGACAGAACCCCGCTAAATAGTGTAACAATGGATGAGATTTTGGAAGTCGTTGCCAGAGCCATTTCTGGGCTAAATTCACCTCTTTTTTGTCAATCAATTTCATATATTCATAGGCTTGCATCTTCCAGCGGGGATGGCGTTCCAAGTCCTCTACTGTCTTATACCCTTGGTTTTTTAGCAGTTGCTCATTTGCCGGCCCTATACCTGGAAGTACTTTAAGATCAGAGATCATAACTTGACGACTTTGCTCATAGGTCACCGTTTTGAATTTAGCACAGCAGGAGGAGGATATCTCATAGCATTGTCCTTGCTCATTTGAAACTATCTTACCCGGCAATGCATCCTCAAGGGATTTACCTCTATACTGCCTAAGGAGTTGTTTCTCAAATTTTAGTGCCTGTTCATATTCAGAGCTCCATATCCAGCTCTCAAACACCTGCGGTTTTTGCGGTTCAGGTCCTTTTTCAGACACAACCTTAAATTCTCTTGACTGCCCGACTCTTTTCCGCAGACTCTCAGCAACTCTAAACAGCGCCATTCTTTCCTTAGATACCCTCCCACTTTGAATTTCCCCCGGAATAGTTGATGGTAAACCTGGCGCTTCTTTATTGAAAGTCGCCAACAGAAAAGAACCACAGATCGTGCAGAATCTACTTTGAACATACTCTTCTTTTGAGTAACTCTTTTTGCATTTCCTGCAAACGTAGCTAATTGACACTTATCGATCAAACTACAACAGTTCAATTGTTATAAAAGCTCTACGTCAAACATAATCAACTATGCATTAGAAGACACAACCAAAAAATAATCACCACAATAATATCCTCGAGTTTCATTTTGCTTCCCAAATTTTACATTTTTGTGTTAAATATGTTAATGTGTAATCGGGGCTATGATGTTAAAGGTGAGTGGGTTTATGGTTGATAAAAATATTAAGCTCTTTGAGAATAAACGGGTTCGTACTGTTTGGGATGAAGAAAAACAAGACTGGTATTTTTCCATAGTTGATGTATAGGTATATTGACTGACCAGGTTACGCAACGCGCGGAGCAAGTAATTATTGGGCTAAATTAAAGGAACGACTTAATGCAGAGGGCGCAAATGAACTGCTGATAAAATGTCAGCAGTTGAAAATGCCTGCCGAAGACGGAAAAATGCGTCTTACCGATACTGCTGATACAGAACAAATTTTACGCATAATTCAGTCTATTCCTTCGCCTAAGTCGGAGCCGTTTAAGTTATGGCTTGCCGCGGTTGGAAAAGACCGAATTGAGGAAACATTTGATCCAGAGTTGTCGATTGATCGGGCTCTTGTTACTTATTTAAAACAAGGCTACAGCCGAGAATGGATCAATCAAAGATTACAAGCAATACAGGTCCGAAAAGAATTGGTTGATGAATGGGCGGATCGGGGTGTAAAGGGCGGCGAATATGCCATTTTAACTGATGAAATCACTCAAGCATAGTCGGGATTGACGACAAGATAGTATAAAACTGTGAAAGGCTTAAAAAAAGAGGGCTTGCGTGATAACATGACTACTTTAGAGCTGGTACTAAATATGCTTGCTGAAGCGACCACCACAGAGATTTCAAAGGAAGAAACCGAATACTTTTGAAAAAAATAAGGAGGTTGCGAAACGTGGTGGGAGTGTTGCTGGAAATGCTCGTAAAGAAATTGAAGCGCAAACAGGAAGCCCGTTATAACTTCAAAGAAGGCAGTTGATTTTACACGGCTTCTTGCGGATGTAGTTGAAAGTAAGGTTGACGGAACGGATAAGGCTGAGGAATAATGCTTCAAACATGTGAAAGGTTTAGCGTGATTTTTGTTGGCGATAGAATGATGGCGCCGGGGAAGGGACTCGAACCCCTGCGGGCGCGAAGCCCACCAGCTGTCTTGCCATTTCTGGCTCTTGCCCTCTTTTGTTTGATCTCGAGGCTGGCGCGATAACCACTCCGCCACCCCGGCCCGGTAGATAACTTGGTGTTCTGTCTAAAAGAGTTTTCAGTCTGTAAATCACCTATCAATTAGGCTTTTGATAAGTAAAGATGCATTAGCGCAAAAGACAGGTCATAAAGTATAAGAATAAGAGTGTCCCCTTATTGGGAAGCTGGTAGTGAATTAGCGTGAACGTTCCTAAAGAAATCAACACGTACTGTCCTAAATGTAAAACTCACACCGTACACACGGTCAGCCTCTATAAGGCGGGTAAACGCCGGGCACTTGCCGCTGGCGAGAGAGCCCACGCACGTGAAAAAACAGGGTATGGTGGTCAAAAGTATCCGTTGCAGCGTGAGTTTGCCAAAACAACCAAAAAGCAGACTCTGCGTTTGAAATGTAAACTCTGTAACTATATGTATCATAAAGACGGCATACGCCTAAGAAAACTCCAGATACAATAAATAATTTAACAGGAGAAAAAATTATGTCTGAATGGAATAAACTTATCCCAAAACCCCGTAGCGTTTTTCTGCGTGTTAAATGCCAGAAATGCGGCAACGAGCAGCTTCTCTTCAGCAATGCCGTCAACACTATAACCTGCAATGTATGCGGTGTAACCTTAGCTGAACCCAGTGGCGGCAGAGCAAAAATAAACGGCGAAGTTCTTTCGGTTCTCGAGTAGGTGTCAAAACCAATGGCTGAGCGTAAGCCGCAATGGCCCGAAGTCGGTGACCTTGTCATCGCTACAATCGAAACAGTTACAGATTATGGCGCTTACGCTAAACTCGACGAGTACGACAAACGAGGTCTCCTCCATGTCTCCGAAATCTCCTCATCTTGGATCCGCAATATCCGTGATTTCGTACGGGAAGGCCAAAAAGTAACCCTCAAAGTTCTCCGGGTAGACCACGATAAAGGCCACATCGATCTCTCTCTGCGTCGAGTCACCAAACGCGAACGCATAGAAAAAGTCATGTCCTGGAAAAAAGAGCGCAAAGCAGACGCACTGCTTCGCGGTGTCGCTGAAAAACTCGGTATGACAAGCGAAGAAGTCTACCAAAAAGCCGGAACTATAATCGAACAAAAATATGACCTATACGAAGGCTTCGAGAAAGCTGCAGTGGAAGGATCAGACGCACTAATCGACATAGGTGTCCCCGAAGACATCGCCAAAGCATTCAGCGAAGTCGCACAGGAACGTATCCATGTCAAACTCGTCAAAGTCCGCGGAGTGCTCGAAATCCGAGTCGTAAAACCCAATGGTGTACGAGTCATCAAAGAAGCCTTCCAAAAAGCTAAAACTGAAAAAATCAAAGATGCCAAACTTACCTTCTATGTCATAGCTGCTCCAAAATACAGTATGGAAGTACAAGCAGAAAACTATAAGCGTGCAGAAGATGTCATGCAAAAAACCGCAGATAACATCGTAAACTATATTGTTAAAGCAGGCGGCCAAGGCAGTTTTAGAAGGGAGAAATAGTGAACTGGCAGCTGCGTAAATGCGAAAAATGTGGCATCTACACACTCAACAAGGCAAATTGTACCGCATGTGGAGGGAACGTGCGAATTCCACATCCCGCAAAATTTTCCCCTGACGATAAATACCTCAAATACCGTATGGCCGCTAAAAGGAGCCAATAAACATGAAGGAAACATACATTAAAGAATTCAGCCAAATCCAACCCAACAACCCCGTGCTCATCGAAGGCCTCCCCGGATTGGGGCTGGTTGGTAAAATTGCATTGCGCTACCTCATAAAACAGCTCAAAGCCAAAAAAATTGCCTATCTCTACTCACCGCATTTTCCCTACTTCGTCCTAGTTAACAAAAAAGGTAACGTACGGCTCCTGAGGGGTAGTTTTTACTACTATCAAAACCCCAACGGCAATGACATCATTCTCTTTACAGGCGACAGTCAATCCCAAACTATCGAAGGCCAATACGAAATCGCTGATCGCATGCTGGACTTTAGCGAGAAATACGGCGTAAAAGCCATTGCAACAATCGGTGGCTATCGTATAGAACCCCAAGAAAAACCCCGTGTCTACATTGCTGCAAATGATCAAACAATCCTAAACCGTGCAATCGATGGCGGCGCAACACTTAGCACCGCTGGAAGTCCCATTGTAGGCACCGCTGGTCTAATTTTAGGCTTAGCTAAATTCAAAAAAATCGAAGCCCTCTGTCTGCTAGGTGAAACCCGCGGCTATCTCCCAGACCCCCTAGCTGCTAAAAGTGTGCTCGAAGTCCTCAAATCCACTTTTAACTTCGAGTTAGACCTCAAAAACTTAGACGACGAAATCGCCAAAGCAGAAACTATGGTCACAAAACTTCAACAAATCGAAGTCAAACGTGCGCTTGAAGCTGAGGAAAACCGCAAACAAGAAGACAAAAAAACAACCTACATCTCCTAATCCCTTTCCCATATCTCAGTTCCCAACGATACCCTCTCGTCAAAGGGTAAAACAATCTCTTTTCAATTTATTGTTCAGATATAGCTGATCAATTCTTTATTGTCGACTGATAACCGTGCAAACCTGTGCATCTTTTCCCTTTGCAGGTTATCGATAAAAATACTCTATTAGCACCTTCAAAGTGGTTTCTTGGCTACTCTAAATGAATTGCCCGTGGTATTTCGGTATCAAGTAATCTTGATAGCCCGGTTACCTGTGTGCTAAGCTATTATGTTTATCTAATTCACGTTAGTATGTGTGGTTATTTGTTGTTTTCAATTGTTTAGGTCTTCTTTAGGCATCCTTCGCGGGGTTCATAGACTGTGCCTTCACGGAGTAGTTGTCCAATCATGCGTTCGATTTCGTTTTTTGGAATCTTGTGTTTGGTCTCAAGTTCATTGACCAGTGCATCGCGTTCAACTATACCTGTTAATTTTTCCATGTCCATAATGGTTGAGAGTACTATGCCTAAGCGGTCACGGATGCTCTTGGGGCGGCCAGTCATGATCAAATCAATATCAACTTTAAAGCTAGACATGTCGATGCCCACTTCCTCTAGTGAGCGTTTCATGATGGCTATGGCTGCCTCTGCATCTTCAGGTGTAACTATGGGTCGCAAGGCTACACGTGCTCGGGCTTCAGAAACGCGAACCAGTGATTCGAGCTGACGAGCGGTGATAGCAACAGGTGAACCTTCTGATTCGCTGGCCGAACGCATCGCTAAATAGAATTCGCTTAGCCGCTTTAGGGCATCTTCGCTGAGTTCTGGCTTAATACTCTTGGCAAAGCTGATGTATTTGCGAAGCAATTCAGAATCAACTTGAACTTCAACCGGGCTCACTCCGCGTCTGTGCATCTCCAAGATGTGGCGCGACATTTTCCCGTCTGCCTCTTTGTTGGGCACATCACGTAAAACAAAAATCAAGTCAAATCTGGAGAGTATGGTGACTGGCAGAGAAATATTTTCTGCAACAGTACGGTTGGGTTCATACCTGCCAAGCGATGGGTTGGCGGCTGCAAGCACCGCAGTTCGAGCGTTTAGGGTAGCGACAATACCTCCTTTTGCGACTGAAACGGTGTGTTGTTCCATGGCTTCGTGAATGGCAACACGGTCTTCAGGCCGCATCTTGTCCATTTCGTCAATACAGGCAATTCCCTTGTCAGCTAATACCAATGCGCCTGCTTCAAGTGACATGCTTCCGCCTTTCTCGCGTACAACAGCCGCAGTTAATCCAGCGGCGGTGGTGCCTCTGCCTGATGTATAGAGCCCTCTTGGCGCTAAACGCGAGACATATTGCAACATCTGGCTTTTGGCAGTGCCTGGATCTCCAATGATAAGGGCGTTTATTTCGCCTCTTATGTTGACATCTGGAAGGCTTCTAGAGACTCCGCCAAAGATCAAATACATAACCGCTTCTTTTAGGTGCTCGTTTCCAAAGATGGAGGGTGCAATGGAGCTAATGATTTTTTTATGCACATATGGATCTTTGGATAGCTCGCGAATTTGAGCTTCTTCCTCAGGTGTAGGTGGAGAAGTTTCTGGTTCTTTACCCAAGACCTCTGTAGAGTTTGCATCGAGCTGGAGGATAAACGTGCGGAGTTTTCCCATCCCCATAAGCGAGGGTGCAAATGCTCGCACAATACCCACTATTGAAACATGATCCCCTGGTCTTGCAACATCAACAATTTCATCTCCGATGAGTTTGCAGGCCAGTACTCGCGGTAACTGTCCTGGGGGGAGATCTTCAGGTTTTTCTTGTAGTCGCAGATCTTGCGAGTCGATAAATGTGGAATCTTCTTGACTAAATTCAAAGGGGCCGTCTTTTTCGCAGTCAATTGCTAAACAAAGGCCGGGGGCTTTGAGGAACTGTCCAGTTTGCTCAATATAGTTCATCGTTCCACAGCGTTTGCATTTGAATGCGGCAACTTGTACCATAGGGCGTACGGGTGTAGCACGGACGACGATTCCTTCAACCATAACCATTTTACTCATGTTTTTTGAACCAAGTCTGCGGAGTTGCTCTTTGCCCAGTAGCTTTACAACACGTACAATGAGTTTTTCGACTTTTTCAGCATACTCCACATCTTCAATGCGGAGTTGCTCCTTGGCGCCGTCAGCAGCATTTTTAAGATATATTTCGGGTTTGGCTAAGAGTTGCTCAGCGAGTGCTTGATCAAAGCCATAGAGTTCTTCAAAGTCAATAGCTAATGAGTTTTTGCCGCTGATGGATAGTTGAGCGATTCTCTGTCTATACTTTTCTTTCTTAAAAAATTCTTGGAAGCGTTGTTGTGCATCACTTATTTCAATCGTCATCTACATATCTGCTCCGGGTTCCAAGATTTTAGTTTTCCATTCAGCGATTATTTTTACCAGTTGATCATAGATGAGTTTTTCTTCGGTGGTTAATTTTTTGAGGACTTGTTCACCCTGTCCGGGGGCTGCGGCGAGGGCGATAATTTTTTTTAGCCGTGAGTTGGTGATGTCACGGGCTAGATGTTTGACGCGGTCGTATTCATGAAATTTCTCAGATTGTTGCGCTTGGGTTGCTTGTTCTTTTAGATCCTGTAGAAATCTGCGCAGTTTTGGATAAAAATCGCCGGGCAGTTCACTGATTTGTCCGGGAATTTGTACGCCTTCTTTCCACTGCATCTTGAACAGTTTTGTGACATCTAAGATGTCATCTTCACGAAAATGTGCCATACCCAAAGTGGTTAATTCTTTAGCTACCCAAAAGTAAACTTCATATTCATTTCCTTCATCAAAGGGACCCACAGTTAAGCCTGCTAGTTTGATTTCGGGGCAATTGCGATTTGCCACAATTCTTACCATGGAATTCTTGTAGCAGAAATCCATTGTGTTGATTTTGTTAGTTATCAAACCCTTGTCCCTCTATACATCTCTTATTGCTTTGCGGGACTCAACAGTTAGGCCGCTATAGCTTTAAGGGTTTTCGATAAAAATCCGTGTTATCTAAAGTTAGATGAGCCGTCTTTGAGGCTTGCTCTGTTTAGCTATCTGTGTTTCTTTAATTGGTTTTTTATCGGAGTATCCCTTTTGTTTTTTTATTTAACCCTTAGTTGCATGTATGCTAGTGTAGTGGTTGGGGATGGTTTGTATTGTGGCGGCTCAACTCTGATGCAGGTCGTTTAGGATTTAGCAAATTAGCGTCCAAACGGTTATTGGTAACGTGTCAGATGATTCTCAAAGGATGAACTCTTGTTTCCTATAGTATCAATAAACAGAACGCATATATACGCGATTAACTGCTAAAATTATGCATGTTTTAACGCTATATCTGTTGACGTATACACGTTAGCATCTACGTTTTAGCATTGCTTTTTAGAAGGAGTTTTTTTATGAGAAAAAATTTTAAACCAAATTTTAAAACTAAATCTAGGCATCATTCACGCAGAGATTTTTTTGTTTTCTCTCTGATTTTTGTGTTGATGTTTTCTGCTCTATCTGCTGGTATACTAACAGCGGCAGCAGTCCCCGTATCAACTGAAACCGAACTTAGAAACGCTATCAATAATGCTGTAGGACCTACCATTATTGAACTAACCGCAGATATCCACCTCACAGGCGCTCCACTCACCATTGATACAGGCAAAGCAATCACATTAACAAGTAGTGGTGCAGGTAATTTTAGACTGATTGGTGCACCCGGAGCATTCACCATAACTGTTAACGATGGAGCCATTTTAGATCTAGCAGGCATTACCGTAACTCATACAAGCGGCTCTACCGGCCGCGGCGTAGGTGTTTCGCTAGGCGGCACACTGATCTTATCTGGCGGCGAAATCTCTGGCAACACATATACCAACTATGGCGCTGGCGTAAACAACTATGGCACATTCATTATGACCGGCGGCAAAATTTTAGACAACACCGCAACTATCTCTGATGGCGGCGTCTATAACAGCGGCAACTTTACAATGTATGGCGGCGAAATCTCTGGCAACACAGCTTACCGTAGCGGCGGCGTAGGCAACGTCGGCAACTTTACAATGTCAGGCGGCAAAATTTCGAGTAACACCGTGACTAACCTTGGCGCTGGAGTAGAAAACTCATTTGGCATCTTTACGATGACTGGCGGCGAAATCTCTGGCAACAAAGCGGACAATATTGGCGGTGGCATATTCAACTACGTGACATACCCATACGTCGGATTGTATAGCAACATTACCATATCGGGCGGTTTAGTTTTCAACAACACAGCCAACGAAGGCGGCGGTATATACAACGAGGGCAGCCTTACTGTAATTGGCGGCACAATTTCTAACAACACAGCGACCTCTCTTGGTGGCGGCGTATACAACAGTGACGATTTCCGTTTGTCTGGCGGCAAAATATCTAATAACACAGCCACTGATGGCGGTGGCGTATACAACAGCAGATTAGGCGTTTTCACAATATCTGGCGGCGAAATTTCTACTAACAAAGCCTACTGGGGCGGAGGCGTAGGAAACTTGGGTTCTCTTACGATGACTGGCGGCGCAATTTCCAACAATACCGCTAACCAGGGCGGAGGCATATACATCGCTACCCTTTCTTATGACATTTTTACCATGTTTGGCGGCACAATTTCTAACAATATGGCCATAGACGGTGGTGGTATATACATCAATCAAGGTGTTGTGGAGTTATTTAGCGGCACAATCTCAGGTAACATTGCCTCAAACGATGGCGGTGGTATCTGGGTAGCCTATGCAAACCTAAACCATCTCTTTGTCTATAACGGTATGGTATTTGCAAATAACCGTGCCTCAGTAGCATACAACCGAAACCCCATAGATGATGCACTATATCACGCACAAATAGGCGCCAACGTAGTCTGGACTGTCCCCTTCACCCAAGGATACAACAACTATGACATAAGCTACAAAAACGGTACACGCTTTATACTCTACAACGTAACCGTAATCGACAGCTACGCCCAAATAACCGGTGCAGGAAGCTACCAAGAAGGTGACACCGTCACCATAAATGCTGGAACCCGACCCGGCTACATCTTTACCGGCTGGACCGTTAACCAAGGCGGCATCACCCTACCCAATACTCCAACCGCAACCTTTACCATGCCCCCAAACAACGTCATCGTAACAGCAAACTGGCGAGCAGCACCCCCCGAAGGTTCTTTTAGCGTCACTAAACTAACCAACCCCAGTAGCGCCTCAACAGCCTTTAACTTCGTCACCTCTGCACCGCCAGGAAGCTTTAGCTTAACTGATGGCACGACTTGGAACAGCGGCAATCTAGCACCTGGTAGTTATACGGTTACTGAGATTGCACAAGCAGGCTGGGACCTAACCAACATAATCATAAACGACCCCACCAACAACTCATATGTCGATTTAGCAACACGCACCGTCTTTATCAATCTAGATCAGGGAGAAACTATATCCATACTCTATCAAAACACAGAACAAGCACCCCAAACAGGATCCATAACAGTTCTCAAAACCACCTGCCCAACCGACACAGCCAACAGCTTC